>Ga0208717_1000024_pt1 | contig 113549 bp, 90 predicted proteins | sample NGESurF53shallow_FD_184489 | JGI IMG/M metagenome (GOLD analysis project Ga0208717, IMG submission 184489) | Arctic peat soil microbial communities from Barrow, Alaska - NGEE Surface sample F53-3 shallow (SPAdes) | ecosystem: Environmental > Terrestrial > Soil > Wetlands > Peat ... | reverse complement strand
GCCACTTCTCGATCGAATTCAATTTCACAAAATCCGTCGTTGGATCATTGAACGTTTTGCCGTTGATGCGCATTCCGAGAGACCTTCCATGACCATCCTCGAGCTCGGACAATACGAAGTCCCGGGTCTTGACGGACTTGCTCTCCGCCAGTCTGGGCAGCGTCAGCGGCGGCGGCATGCTGAACGATTTGCCTTTCGCGGACATTCGCCGGTTCACCCGAAACTGCATCCACTCGTTCAGGGCAGCGTAGTTTGGCGGGTTGATCACGTCCCACCCCGGAAAAGGAGTGGCGGCATTGTTGGACAGGGTTACTGTTTTTCCTTCCGAGCCGGAAAAATCGACGATCAAGTCCGCGCGCTCCGCCGGCCCCAGCAAGACCTTGTCCAACGGAGCCGGTTTTGAGATAAAGCCGCCATCGGTTCCGATCTGATGAAATTGAACCAGCGAGGGGATGTCCGTCGGGAGTTTGGCAAGGTTGAAAAACAGATGGAGATACCGTGAGTTGCAGGCGTTCAATATGCGCAGGCGATAGCGGCAGGGCTCCACATCCAGATAGGGGTAAATCCCGCCATTCACTACCGGAAGCTCGCCAAAGAGTCCAGGCCCCCAGACGCCGGGAGGGAGCTTCTGGCCATCGTCGCGAGTGGGCGCATAGACGAGCTGCGCATGTTCGTCGAGCGTCCTGTCCTGCAGCATTAGCGGGATTTCGTACTCTCCAGACGGCAGATTCATACTGAGTTCCCGGTCGTCGCGCAGCAGATAAAATCCGGCGAGGCCGGCATACACGTTCAGGCGGGTAATCCCCATGGCGTGGTCGTGGTACCAGAGCGTTGCCGCCTGCTGGTCGTTCGGATAGTGGTAAACCGAGGAACTTCCGCACGGAAACCAACGCATCGGCCCCCCATCACTGGCCGAAGGAGTGCGCGAGCCGTGCAGATGAGTGACAGTTCGGACCGCCGGGATGGGAGGAGCCGCGCCCAGGATGTGCGGATCGATGGGAAAAATATGTTGTTGCGGAAGACGGTTCTCCCAATGGACGGAAATCGGGCTGCCGCGGTGGGCCTCGATGGTAGGACCGGGGGATTGCCCTTCAAATCCCCACAGCTTTGTGGGCGGCAACTGCGAATGCATCTGGCGCGTGCATTCCACCATGCGAGCGCGATACTCGGCTTTGCCATCGCGGGTTGCGATGGGGGACATACGCCTGGGGATCGAGAGTGGATCGCTATACGGATCGATCGATCCAGGCGTGCGGTAGCCGGATCCGACCGCCGGCGTGTTCCTGATTTCACCGAAGCCAATGCCATTCGCGAGAGCAACAGCCGGAACGGAGGCGACACACCACTTCAGAAAATCTCGCCTGTTTTTTGGAGCCATTTCACCTCAGCGGCAGCGTCCGCGAACTTTCCATGCCGGCGCTCGGATAGCGCTCTATTCCCAGTCTAGCCCGATAGAGACAGGAACCCTGTCGCGCGATCCGCATACCAGACTATTCCGCTGTAATCGCAGTGGCGACGTAGGCGGTCCCGTCGAAGGTCGCCGTCACGGTTACATTTTCACCCTGGTGCAGATTCCGGCTCACGGCAAAGCGGCCCGGGTCAAAGGAGATTTTGTAGCTCTTGCCGTCGCGTGGGCTGGCGACCACCAGCGTTTTCGAATGCAGGTCGAGGAACGCGATCGTACCCTGGAACTTGAATGTCGATCCCGGCGTGGCCAGGATGGAGATTTGCCGGGCGACGGCCCGGTCCTTGGTGCCAGGCTGGAATTCGACCGTGATCAGAGTTCCCTTAACCAGATCCGACAGGCTGCCGGCCGCGCCGGACGAGGCGGCCTGTCCGATACGGCGGATGGAGGTAGCACCCGACACGCGCAACCGGATCGGTTCCTGCGATAGGGCGGCCTCCAGGGTCAGGTTCCCGGTCGCTGGGTTGTATTGCCGCACCTGTCCCTGAAACTCTCCCTCCGGCGCGTGGGAGAGAATATGGATGCTCTGGGCGAAGATGCTGGTGCCATCGAGCACGGTCTGCACCGCGGCATGGTTTTCCGGACCCAGGTCGGAGAGCGGTATCCTCTTTCCATTCAGGTAGATATGCGTTCGTGCATCAAATAGCATGTTCATTTTCCCGCCACCGTAGATGGTGAGCGTGAAGCGGTCGCGCACCAGGTCCACATTGCGGATGGTGCCGCCGATGACCGTGCTCCCACCCGGGGGCGGGGGCGGCAATGGCGGCAACAGAGATGGTACGCCACGTGCAGTATCCGAGGGTGAGATGGAGGGCAGGTCGGAGGCGGACGGCGAAGATACCTTGTTTTGTTGCCGCGTCTGTGCCATCGAAAGCGGTGCGGCGGGGACGCACCCGAGCACGATGATGACTACAAGAAAACGAACCATAAATGCACACCGGGGTATGAAAAGTTTTTCTCTGCTTGCTTCGATGGTAGCAACCGAAACGGGTTGCCTGATAAAGTTTTTCCCCTTATGGGGAACCGGCAGGTCAGGAAGAACCTGGATCAACGGCAACAATTTGATCTGCCGCGCATCTTATGAGTAACGGTAAACAGATTCTTGGCGTACCACTGGAGGGTAAAAGAGGGCTGATGTCTTTCAAGCGGAACCAATTCGTCGCCATTGTGGCCTTTTTCTTTATGATGGCGATTTCCTGCGCGCCGGCGCTGGGTTTGCGCGATATTCGGGTGACTATCCCAAAACACAGCAAGTTGACGCCTGTGCAGCGACTCAATCGCGATGGGGTAGAAGCGGTTCGCAAGCATGATTACGAAAAGGCCGAGGCGCTGTTTCTGAAGGCCTATCTCTATGATCCTGCAGACCCTTTTACGCTGAACAACCTGGGTTATATCTCGGAGCTGAAGGGCAACCTGAATCGCGCGCTAAAGTTTTACAAGCTGGCGGGGGAACAGGGAAGCAGCGCGGTGATCGCGCTGAGCAACGCCAAGTATCTGCAAGGGGAGCCGATGACGGCCGCCCTGACCGGCTTAAAGAACCTGCCCATGCGGGTCAACCGGATGAACGTCCAGGCGATCGAACTTTTACAGCAGAACCGGAGCGCGGAAGCCGACGCCGTTCTACGGAAAGCGCTGGTGCTCCAGCCCAGTAATCCATTTACCCTGAACAATTTAGGCGTTGCCGAGGAGTCCACCGGAAACCTGGAAAGCGCCTTGAGGTATTACAACCAGGCGGCCGAGAGCGGTTCCAAGGAGCCAATCGTGATCGCGCTCGAGCGCTCCTGGCGAGGAAAGCCGGTCAGCGAGATGGCCGAGGACAGTGCGCAGCGGTTGAGAAGGCGGCTACAGAACATCGGTACCGCCGAGGCGCGCGCCCAAATGCTGACATATCGCGGGGTTTCCGCAGTGAATCGCAACGACTGGAGCGCTGCCAAAAAGGACTTTCTCGAAGCGTATTCGCTCAATCCGGACAGTGCGTTTGCGATCAACAACCGCGGTTATGTCGCCGAGAAGAATGGCGACATGGAGACGGCGCAATTCTTTTATTTCAAAGCCCGGCAGGCCGATAACGCCGGCGCGCGGGTTGGGCTGGCGACCAGCAATCTGGCGCAGGGCAAGCCCCTGACTGCGGTCGCCGGAGAGAACCACTCCATGATGGACAGCGAACTCGCCGAATATGCCCGCGCAGCACACCGACAGACGGGTCCGATTCAACTGATCCGCCGCGACAACTCTCCCGCCGCGCCCGCAAAGCCGGCCCAACCCGGCGCCTCGGTGCCCACCGGCAACCCAGGCGCCGCTACGCCGTTGCCCCATTGATTCTAAAAAATTAACGATTGAGAGAATTGACGCGCATGCCGACATCGACTGCTCAGGCCGCACCCCCCAGGTCCCTGAACATTCTTCTTCACCTCCTCTTCCCGCCACGGGATGGCGCAGCCGCCACGTCGGCGGCCGCAACACTGAAGGCGGAAATCACCGGAATAAGCCGGGAGGGATTCGACGATCTGCTGGCACTGGCGCACATGAACCACGTTGATATGCGAGCGCTCGATGTCGCGCTCGGAGTTCTGCGCGAAGCCGGCGATGAGATGGGAGCGCAATGGGTAACGGATGCGCTCGCGGCAGAGCATGCACGCATCCAGCAGGCGGTTTCCTATCTGCGCCGCCTTTGCGCCGCATTCGAAGAGGAAGGACATGACGCAACGGTGATCAAGTCGCTCGATCACTGGCCCGATCTGGGCGGCGATCTGGATATGTACTCCAATGCAAACCCGGAGAAGATTGTTGAGTTGATGGCGCGGCGTTTTCAGGCGGTACTTGAGCCGCGAAGCTGGGGCGATCGCCTGGCCTGCAAGTGGAACTTCGGGATTCCCGGGTTACCCGAGGCGGTCGAGGTCCACATGGGACGGCTGGGACAGACGGGAGAGCAGATCGTGCTGGCCAGCCGGATCGCGGCGCGAGCCCGGACGGTACAGATTGAGGGCCAGACCTTTCGCGTCCCGGCCATTTCCGACCGGCTGATGATCTCCACGCTGCAGAGGATGTACCGGCACTTCTACTTCCGCTTGTGCGACATCGTCGACAGTACGGAGGTCGCGGATGCCGGCGCCATCGATTACGAGGACCTGCGGGATTCTGCAAGCGCATCCGGAATATGGGAGGGCGTGGCGACCTATCTCGCGATCGTGTCGGATTATGTGAAAAAGTGCCGGGGAACAGGTCTGGATCTTCCGCGTTTTGTTACAGGTACGGCGCGATTTGGCGGCAGCGATGTCTATTTCGCACGCGGTTTCCTGCGGGTGCCCATTATGCCGCAGTCCGCACGCCTGTACGGAACGCAGCTTGGAGGCTTGCTGCGCAAGCGGGAACTTGAGAGCAGCGCCCGCCTGGGCCTTCTGCCGTGGCTGGCAACCGCAGCGGCGGTGGGGCAAAAATTGACGGGTAGCGATAAAGGTATCTGGTAGACGGCAACTGCAAATCGTGGGAAGCCATCAGAACTAGTAGTGAAGAGAGCAGATACGATGGAACGCAGATATTTTGTTAGGTTTGAAGGAGATGCCGGGGTTCTGCCTTCCGGCAAATTGCCTATGGGAAACACCTTATTGACACATCTCGAACTTCGACCCCGAATCGATCCCCCGGTGCGCAGTCCAGGCGGGCCGATCCAGGAAGCGAATACTTCTGTCTTGTCGTCGCTGGCATCGAATCTGCGGGATACATTCTTCCCCCGGAAGCTGCCGCCACTGGAGCTCGAATCGCAGCCGATCGCCGTTGCCGATCCAATGGCCATGAAGCGCGGTCCGTTCTCGAGCTTCCTGTCCTTCGTGCTGCACGTCGGAGTGTTCGCCCTCATCCTCTGGCTGGTGCTGCACGCACCCAAACGCATTGTCGCGCCACAACTGGTGGCGGTTACGCCGGTCCTGGTCCCACCGTTTATCCCGCCGGTGATGGTGCCGGCTCCGAAACCGGTGAGCGGCGGCGGCGGCGGCGGCGTACAGGAAGCTGTCCCGGCGATCAAGGGGCGTCTGCCCCAGGTTGCCAAGACACAGGTCATTGCTCCTATGTTGCTCCACATCGACCACCGCCCGAAGCTGGCGGTTGCGCCGACCGTGGTGGTACCCAGTCAGGTCAAGATGCCGATCAATAACGCCATGCCGACCCTGGGAATGACGAGCTCGCCGCAAATCGCGCTGGCGTCGCAGGGTAGCGGCAGCGGCGGCGGATTCGGCCAGGGCATGGGCGGAGGAATCGGGTCGGGCGGCGGAGCCGGTATTGCAGACGGAAGCAGCGGCGGCTATGGCGGCGGCGTGATGAGCGTGGGTGGAGGGGTCACAGCGCCAAGGCTCATCCACTCCGTTATCCCCGAGCTTTCCAACGCGGCGCGCGATTCCAGATACCAGGGCACCGTCTCGATCCAGTTGATCGTCGATGCGCGGGGAAATCCGGAGGACATCCATGTAGTTCGGCGCGTCGGCATGGGGCTGGATCAGAAGGCGGTTGCTGCCGTTCGGCAATACAAGTTCAGTCCGGCCATGTACCAGGGCCATCCGGTTCCGGTGCAAATTATTGTGGATGTGGGCTTTACGGTCGATTAAGCCATTCTGCCGTAGCGTTGCCCAACAACGAATGAAGTTTCGAGCAAAGTGGGAACCCTCCGCGACCTGCATCCCTGGTGCAAGGTTGCGGAGGGTGTTTTTGTTCCGTCCAATGACTCACAGATTGCGCCTGAAAGGACGCATCCTATAGCGGATTGGGGATCCCGCGATCGAGCAGTTAACCTGCGAGCCTTTACGCTGGAAAGAGGCATTCGGGCATCCAGCGTTTTCTTACCGGTTACAGCGCTGTCACTTCCGGTGTCCCGAACCGGCTCAACGTGCGACCTGCGCCGTCTGCGTGGGCTGCCCGACGGGCTTCGCCGTCGCCCTGGGATAGTATCCCTTGCGTGTTCTTACGATCAGCCGGCCGCGCTTGGGCGCTGCCGCCTCCACCCGCACGGTGCGGAACCCACCCAGACTCGCGGCTCGGGTGGAATGATAGCCGATGCTGTACTGCTGGCGGATGTCGCGAGCGACCTCCTGAGCGATCTCATCCACGTCCTGGAGAGAAGGCGGAAAATACGCCACTCCGCCGGTTTCCGCCGACAGCGTCTCCAATGCATTCCTCGCCACGTCGGCGTCGGTCTTGTCCTCGCCGTACAACAGTCCGATGGAATAGACGACGGGGCCGCCGAGCCGCTGGACGCGGCGGACAGCCTGCTCGAGCGTTAGCCGGGAGGCATCGTCCGCTCCATCTGTGATGATGAGCAGCACCTGCTTGGGCTGTTTTGTATTTTTCGACAGCTCATCGGCAGAGGCGTCCACCGCATCGTAGAGCGCCGTCATATTTCCGGGATCGTAGCGGGACAGACCCCGCTCCAGCAGGCTGATGTTGGAGGTCGGGTCCTGATCGAGATAGGCCTTGCCGGAAAAGTTTACGATGAACGCGGTGTCGCGTGGATTCGACGCCCGCACCAGATCGAGGGCGGCCTTGTCGACCGCCGCACGCTTGTCGCGCATCGAGCCCGAATTGTCGACAAGAATGCCCAGCGCTACAGGCAGGTCCTGAAAGCGAAACGAGTCGATGGCCTGGGGAACGCCATCTTCCCAAACGTGAAAGTCCCTGCGCTCGAGACCTTTTACCAGTTGTCCCTTCCGGTTGACCACGGTACAGTTCAACACGACCTCGTTGACATTTTCGTGCAGCGTGTACATGCCGTTGCGGCCCTTCTCAATCTTTCCCACCTGCGCATTACTGGTTGCCTGCTCGGGCGCGGGTCCAGCGACGACGGCAGCCGCTTCCTCGGGGGAGAGAACCGGATCGCGATTCTGCGACAGGTTCGGCTGGGGCTCGGGCCTGGTTGGATCGAACATCGCCGGAGGCGGGGTCAACTGGGCCTGGGCGAGCGCCGGCGGCGGCGCCTCGGATGTCGGAATCTCCTTCATGGAGAGATCGAGAGCATAGATCGAAGCGTTGCCCTGATTGGCGCGCACCCACAGGCCGCGAAACGCCATCCGCAGTTCGGGATGCAGCGCCAGCAGCGCTGTCATGATGCCCACTACCTGCTTCCGCGCCGCCACCGGGTCATGCAGTTGGGCCACCTGCCCGGGGTTTGGCGTGTAATAGATCTCGAGATCGAAGCCGCCCAGTTCTTCCGTGACCCCAATCGAAGTGATCGCAAAGCTGGATCCCTCCGCATTCAGGATCATCGGCCTCACCCCGGGAAGGGCCTGGGGTCGGACCCGGTCCGATTCCTGCCGCAGCTTTACCAGGTTGGGGCTGGAAAGGAACGCCACCGGATCGAGCAGCGATGCGGCGGTTTGATAGTAGAACCACGCGTTCCAGTTCATGCTCCTCCTGGCGTACGCGCTGGCCCGTGTCCAGTACCAGAGCCCATCGTGACCCAAAATCGTCATGGGACGGGCAAAAAAACCGGCCAGCATCCAGCGGCTTTGCGGCGTTTCCGACAGAATGAAGGAAATCTGCTGCGGCTTGGGTACGCCGGTGGCATGCACGATGGCCAGCGCATAGCTGCCGCGCGGGAGACTGCCAAAATGGAACGAAATCACCGGCGAGCCGCAAAAGAAGTCCGTCGGATGGGCACCCGGGGGCTCATTCGTGGCGTCCAGCGTATACAGGCCGTCGACCGTGACGGTCGCGTGCTGGATCAGCGGCTCCAACCTTTGCGCGGAAGCGGCAATCCCGCCAAAATTGGCAGCCACGGAGGGAATTGTGTTGTCCCGCAGGGCCTGTACATCCCCGCTCTGCACCTGGGCTGCCAGCACGCGGGCGGTGCTCGACAAGGCGTCGCGCTGGCCCGCTGTCAGTTGCGATTGGGTCCTGCAGGAGGCGGCATTCGCGTTGCGCGCAAGCAGCGATCCGGCAACGATCAGAAGGAACACCAGACCGCATCGTCTGTCGATAAATTTTCCTGGCATGGCTTTGGCGGTCTTCTCCGGCAGCGTGCCGGCAAGTGCCGGCTTACATACCCTAGTCTAGTATAGAAAAAGGCGCAATTTCTCCGCCGGAACTCTGGCCCGCCATGAATCCCTTCGGTATTTACGGAACGATTTTCTCCGGGAAAATCCTCCCCAAGGAAATGCCGTCCCGATGGCCCGGACTGCTCATCCGCAGGGTTTGCGCGATGCCGGTGCTCTGCGTGGCGTTGGCATGGGGAGCGCCGGCGATGGCGGCCTCAGCCCAGGCGCAAACCGCACCCGCGGCCGGCAAGCAGATGCACCGCAGTTCGGTGCCGGCTTCGCACGCCAAGGACCAAACACAGGAAAAAGCCGCAGCTCCGCTGCCTCCCGCCGACGCCTCTCCCGGTCCCGCCACGGTGAGTTTGAAAAACCGCGAGTTGACGGTCGAGGCAAACAACTCCGATCTGGATCAGATTCTGCATCAGATCGCCGCCATCAGCGGCATGACGATCCTTGGACCTGGCCCGAGCGCGCGCGTCTTTGGCGTCTACGGCCCCGGAAATCCCTCGGATGTTCTGGCCCATCTACTCGCCGGTTCCGGCTACAATTTCGCGATGGCGGGGCGCACAGCCGATGGCGCTCCGGGCGAACTGCTGCTTACCGTGAAGAACAATGCCCCGCTGCCAGCCCCGTCCACGCCGCCGCCCGCCGCTGCGACTCCCCCTCCTGCGCCCGCACCCGCACCCACTCCGCCGGCGATGACCCCAGAGCAGGAGCAGCAGCGCTTGGCCAGAAGGCAGCAGTTCATGCGGCGGCTGCAGACGATCCATGACCACGAGGAGAACCAGCAAAACTCCCCGCAGTAATCGTCACGCGATCAGCCGCGACGCAAGTCACACAGAGCCATCTTCGCCGCGTTGTATCCGCACATGCCATGCACGCCACCGCCCGGCGGGGTGGACGAGGAGCAGAGATAGATGCCCTCGGCCGAGGTTCGATATTGCCGCCACGTCGGTCGAAAGATGAATTGTCCGAGGTCGACCGCGCCGCCGCTGATGTCGCCGCCTACCAGATTTGCATCCATGGATTCGAGATTTGCCGGCATCGAAACGTGCCGCGCCAGAACGCAGTCGCGGAAGCCGGGAGCAAAGCGCTCGATCTGATCTTCCAGCCGCGGCAGCATGTCTGCGCTGGAACCGTTGGGAACGTGACAATAAGCCCAGGCGATGTGTTTGCCGGCCGGTGCGCGCGCGCGGTCGAAGAGCGTCGGCTGCGCCACCAGCACAAAAGGCCGCTCCGGACAGCGGCCGTGCGCCATCGCCGCCTCCGATGCAACAATCTCCGCCATGCTGCCGCCCACATGTACCGTGCCCGCGCGCAGACATGCCGCCGCCGCCCACGGGATGGGAGCGGACAAGGCATAGTCCACCTTGAAGACACCGGGGCCGTAGCGATACCGGCGCAGCTTCCCGCGATAGTGCTCCGTCAATCTTCCGCCGGCAATCCGCAACAACTGGCGCGGCGTAATGTCACACAGCGTCACCTCGCAGGCTGGTAGCTGGCACAGGTCGTCGATCCGCGCGGAGGTAGTCACCCTGCCGCCGAGTTGAACCAGATACGCAATCAGTGCGTTGGAGATTGCCTGCGCGCCGCCGCGCGGAATGGGCCAGCCGACCGCGTGCGCCGCGGCCCCGAGCACCATGCCGAAAGAAGCGCTCAGCGGCCGATCGAGCGCGAGAAACGAATGCGCCGCCAGGCCCGAGAACAACGCGCGGGTGCGCTCATCGCGAAACCTCCGCCTGGCGACAAAAGTTGCCGCAGGAACCGCATTCGCGGCAAACTTCGCCAGCAGAAACGGGCGGCGCGGCAGGGACAGCATGGGGCGCAGAATGTCTCGGGCGAAGTCCTCCCAGTGCGCCACCAGCGGACCCATCATTTTTCGCCAGGCTGCGCCGTCCTGGCCCAGTGCAGCCTGTGCATCGCCGAGATTCCGTTCGAGCAGGATTGCGCTGCCGTCGTCCAGGGGATGGGCCAGCGGCGCGGCCGGATGGATCCATTTCAGGCCGAAGTCTTCGAGCGGCAAAGAAGAAAAAAACGGCGAGCCAGCGGCCATGGGATGTACCGCCGAGCCGAAGTCGTGATGAAAGCCGGGCAGTGTTAACTCCATCGTGCGGGCCGCGCCGCCGGGCTGGGCCTCGGCCTCGAACACCTCCACCTGCATGCCCGCGCGCGCCAGCGCGATGGCCGCCGCCAGACCATTGGGGCCGGCACCGATCACGCACGCTTTTCCGCCTCGCACATCGCGCGCCATCTCTACTCCCCTGGTCCCGGCAAACTGGGTTGCTGGATAATCCCGATCCTGCCATCCGGTTCCAACTCGAGTGTGGGCGCGTACTGGCCCAGCAGTTTCCGACGCCACCAGAGCCCTTCGGTCCGCTTCACCTGCATGCTGGTGAACCAGTACTGCCATAGCACGGCCCGCACCTGGCGCGGAGGCTGGCCGTCAAAGGGATTGCCGGCGAAGAGTTCTAGCACGGCCGGATCGTTTTTGAGCAGCAGAACTTCCGTACGGGGAACCATGGGATATTGCGTCCACGAGCCGAGCGAGGCAAACCACAGGTTCCAGTCGAAGCGCGGCTGGTAGGGCGCGTAGATGCCGGGCGCCTGATGCAGGTCCTGCGGCTTGTACTGGAATGGATACGGAACCCAGGTATGGCCGTCGTTCGAGCCCTGAAACTCGATTTGATAGAGGTGCCGGGTCATCACCGCGAACAACCCGTATGCATTGGCGATGCGGAATGGCGCCAGCGCCGTCACCGGCGCCTCCGGTAGCGGGACCGCGCGCCAGAACATCTGCACCAACGGCAAGGTGCCGGCGTAGAAAATCCACGCCAGCATCACCGCTGTCACGGCAAAGGTGAACCCGTGCAGAGGCCGGCGTCGCCGCACGGGAGGCGGCGCTGCGGCAATCTCCTTCTCGTCCGGCTGACTGGTATGGATATGCGGCATCGCATCGGCTTCCACGGCAGGAAGAACCGCTTCCGGCACGGCTGCGGGACGCCAGCGAGCGGGAACGAAGCGCGCCAGGAAGCGATCGTCGAGCAGTAGAACGCCCAGCGCCAGCACCAGGTAATTCAGAAACGCATAATTGGCGGTAAGAATCACGCCGATCTGCCACGCAGTTGCGATGAAGAAACACACAATGCGCCAGCGGCGGGGGAGAAACATCATCCAGACAATACCCAGCTCCAGCACAAACGTGGCCACCACGGTGGCGGCCTGAAACCCGTGCGGAAGGTGTTGGACATACCAGCCGATCCAGGTGGGCAGCGGGCAATTTTGGTAGTACTGGTCCATCGCCGTCAAGTGGTGCCATTGCTCGTCGCCGCTGGCGATCTTGACCACGCCAGACTCAAAATAGATGCGGAACCACTCCCACAACAGCAGAAACATGCTGGCGCGTACCGGCCATCGACCTCTGCCCCAGCCCGGCAGCAACCCGCCCGGCGCGAAGAACAGCGCCAGAAATCCGGCCTCCAGCAACATGCCGTCGGACTGGTAGTCAGCAAACCTGGCCGCCGCACCGACGAACGATAGAAAGCAGACGAAGCAGACAGCCAGCGTGGCGCGCGGCCACACGTTCAGGAAGACCAGCACCGAAGCGGCAATCCCGACCCAGCACAGCGCCATCAGCATGTGCGAGCTGTTCGAAACCCAGAGCAGCGTAGGCGCGTACCAGAAGCGCAGCGTTCCCAGGTCACCGGCGATTGCGGCCAGGTACTGTTTGGCGGGCAGGATTCCTTGCGGGCCGATCAGGCCGCGAATCTGAAACAGCAGCGAGAAAAACGCGGAGAAATAAATGAGCCCAAGCGCGCGCAGAAACAGCCAGCGGGAAATCTGATGATCGCGCAGGCCGGAGTCGGGATCGAACCAGCGGTGGATCGCGCGTACCGGAGCCAAGTTCATACGATGGGACGAATTATAGACGGGACCGCCTGGTCCCGAGGGCCGCAGCGTCCGGAGGAGGACGCGCATTGCGCGCAAACCCGAAGTATCAACCGCGCTGCCGCTTCAACGACACCCGCGCCTTGCGCGCGAAGTGCACCATGCCCGCGGTCGCCAGCGCCGTTCCCATGCACCAGGTGCAGACGCGGCCGAATTGCTTGATCTGTCCGCGTGCCTTGCGCGCCGCCAGAGTTCCATCCAGCAGGACCTTGGCGGTCAGGATTCCGCGCACCACAGGGCGCGACGGCGTGGCTGAAACCAGCAGGACCATCGTGACGCTGTAGCTGCCCAGCCCCAGAATCGCATCCGGGATTCCCAGCGGGCGCGCCATCTTCGACATCACAATGCGGTTGGAATCGAATAACTCTCCCGGCAGCTCGGGCAGCTCGTCGATGGCGCCAAGCTGCCGCAGCAGAACCGGCACCAAAAATGCGAGCGCCGAGGCGCAAAAGACAATCGACAATGTTTTGTGCGTGGAATATGCGGTGCACTCTTCTTCCACGTGTTTCCATTTCCCAGACTTCACCAGATGTGTCATGGTTCCCTCCTTGACCCGCAACAATGGCGCTTGCACGCCCACGCCGCGGCGCCCAGCAGCGCGGCGCCCGCACCGACGAACCACCAGCGATGAAGATCGAGGAATACCTGCGGACTGAAAGAGCGCGAACGTTTATCGAACGGCCCATGCGCGCTGTGCTCGCCGGGCACGTAGTTCCACAGGTTGTCCTGACGGTTGGGACTTTCCGCTTCCCCGGTCTGCTGCGCCTTGTACCCGGTGTCGCCCAGGTAGCGATCCAGCAATCCGGGGATCACCTTCTGCCCCAGAATCGCCTGCACGGTGGGATAGCCGACCCAGTATTCCCGGCGGGGACGATTCACTCCCGCGGCGTGGACGACCACCGCGGCGGCCACCTCGGGCTGAAAGATCGGGGGCACCGGCTGCGGCTTGTTGGGCAGCCTGCTTTTGACCCAGGTAAACTGCACCGTGTTCATCGCCGGCATCTGCACCAGGGTCAACTGCACATTGCTCTTGTCATGGTAGAGCTCGCAGCGCAGCGAATCGGTGAATCCGATGATCGCGTGTTTGCTGGCGCAATAGGCGGACTGCAGGGGAATGCTGCGTACTCCGAGCGCCGATCCGACCTGAATGATGGTGCCGCGGTCGCGGGGAAGCATCCGGTGCAGCGCGGCCAGGGTGCCGTACACATAGCCGAGATACGTAACCTCGGTGACGCGCTTGTACTCCTCCGGCTTCATCTCCTTCACTGGAGAAAATACCGACAGCATGGCGTTGTTCACCCAGACGTCGATGGGGCCGAACGTGTCTTCGAGCTTGCTCGCCGCCTGTTCCAGCGCGTCGGCATCGCTCACATCGAGCGCCAGCACCAGCGCATCGCCCCCCAGGTCACGCACCTCCCGGGCACAGGCCTCCAGCGCCTCTTCATTGCGCGCGATCAGTCCAATCCGCGCCCTTCTCTTGGCAAACCTGTGTGCAATTGCCCGCCCCAGCCCAGCCGAAGCTCCCGTGACCATGACTACCTGATTCGATCTCATGCTTTTCCTTTCCTACCTCTGCACCTGACCCATAAGATGCTACCGCGTCACCCGCGTAGATTCAGATCCGCGCTGGCCGCCTGAAAATCCGTCAGAACTTCCACCCCGCGAGAAGTGACGGCCACCACGTCGCAGTGACGCATCCCGCCATAGCCTTCGATGTAAATCGCCGGTTCAACGTTGAAGGTCATTCCTGTCTCGAGGACGTCGGTCGATTTGGGATGGACCCGGGGAATGGCGTCGTGATTCGCCGCGGCAAAGCAGACGCCGTGCCCGGTACCATGTTTGAAGTTTTCTCCGTACCCGTAACCTGCCAGGACATTGCGGGCCGCTGCATCGACCTCGTGCGCGGGAACTCCGGGCGCGATGCGCGCCAGAGCGGCAGACCGCGCCTCCAGGATAGCCGTTCTCATCTTCACCTGGCGGTCGTCCGGCTCGCCGAATGTGTAGCTGCGGGTGATGTCGGTCCAGTATCCATCCACGCTGGAGTTGCAGTGGATCATCGCCAGATCGCCGGGCTCGATCGCGCGCTCTCTGGTTCGAGCATAGGCGGCATGGGCAGTGGCGGAATTGATGCCGGACATGCAGAAGAAGTAAGCCTCCGCGCGCGCGTTTCTTCCGTCGTGAAATGCGTTTGCGGCGGCGGAGCGGAACAGCTCCGCAGCCCCGGGTTCGTGGAGACCGACGCGTAGCGCCGCGGCTCCTTCTTGATAGGCCATTCTGGCAACCCCGCAGGAACGGCGCAGGCAGTCGATTTCCCGCGCCGTTTTGACCGCCGACAGGCGCTTCAGCAGATCGTCCGCTGGAAGCAACGCAATGTTCGGAAAAGCATCCCGCAGGATCTCATCGAGAGCGTTGCCGTAGTGGTACTGCGACAGGTAGGAGACCGGCCCAAGAAACCCGCGCGACGCGACGCCGATCCGAGCGCGATCAAGCCCTAGGGAACGGGCAAGCTGGGCGAGGGGCCGTGCGATGGCCTTCTCGGAGTTTGTAATCTGGTCCAGCGTACCGGGTGCAAACGTGGTGCGGTGAGCCACGGACAGCTTACCGGCGAGTTCGACTTCGTCCCCGGGCAGCAACAGATGCCTGTCGCCGTTCGCCGTGACCAGCGCGACCGTGTTGCCCATGATGGGCCAGTACCCGGTCAGCATCAGAACATGCGAGGAGATGGAGCAGAGCAACGCATCGAACTGGTTTTCGCGAAGAGCGGCAGTGATGCGCTCGATGCGATCCGTGTCCGGAGTGGGCGAAGAATCCGTCATAAGGACACATTGGCCAGACGCGGCACCCCGTGCCCCCAGGTGTCCGGCGGGGCCAGGTGGCGGCGGATTTTCGGCTCTGTCATGTCGCGGTCGTTGCTGGTAAAGACCGAGCTTCCCTGATCGATCAAATAGTCGGCGGTGCGCGCCGCCAGCGCCTGGATGGTCAGCCCCGGATTGGCCGAACCCTGCGTGGGCAGAATGCTGCCGTCGCAGACGAAAAGATTGGCGATGTCGTGGGTGCGGCCGAATTTGTCCACCACGGAAGAGCGCGGATCGGAGCCCATACGAGAGGCGCCCACCAGATGCGCAAAGCGCGATTCCTGCACCACCTCTTCCGCGCCCGCGGCCGCCATCACTTCCATGGTCTTGTTCTTGCCGAATTTGATCAGCATCTTGTCATTATCGTAGAGGTTGAAAGTGACCTTGGCGACCGGCAATCCGAAACGGTCTTTTGCCTCGGCAAGCTGCACGCGATTTCCCGCCCAGGGCAGAATTTCTCCCAGAAATCCGAAGGCGGCCCAGTGGTTGTAATCCATCATCACGCGGCGCAGACCCCACCCCCACGCGCCCTTCGCCGTCATCATCTGCTTGGCGAAAGAAATAGGCAGCGGACCGACGGTTTGAATGGCAAAGCCGCGGGCAAAGTCGCGCTTGGGATCGGTCTCATAAAACTCCTCTGTCAGGGAGTGCGCCGGCGGGGCCTTGTACATGCGGACCAGTTGCTCGAAGCGCCCCATGATTACGTTGCCGGCCTGCGCCATCAGATATCGGCCCACGGTGTCGCTGGAATTCGCCAGACCGTTCTCATATCCCGGACAGGCGGAATTGAGCATCAGGCGCGGGGTCTCGATGGCGTAGCCGGAGACGATGACCGCTTTCGCCTTCTGAAAATGCTCTTTCTTATCGGCATCGAAGTAGCTCACGCCGGTGACGCGGTTTTCCTTATCCAGATGGATGCGGTTGACCATGCAGTTGTCGCGAATCTCGGCGCCATTTTCCAGCGCGTCCGGAACGTGCGTAATCAGCGTGCTGGCCTTGGCGCCCACCTTGCAGGCCTGAATGCAGAAGCCGCGATAGATGCAGCGCGGGCGGTTGGCGCGGGAACCGGAAAGAATCGCCACCGGGCCGCCAATGCTGACGCCGATGCCGAGATTGGTGCAGCCCTTGATGAGCGCATTGCCGACCCCGCCCATCGGATGCGGCCCGTACGCGTAACCGTGCGGGTCGCCCCAGGGATAATACGCCGGACCGGCGACCGGCATTTCGAGTTCCAACTGCTCGTAGTACGGCTTGAGATCCTTGTAGCTCATCGGCCAGTCGATGCCGACTCCGTCTTCGGAGTGGATACGAAAGTCCGACGGATGCAGGCGGGGCGTAAAGGCCGCCCAATGCACCGAGCCGCCGCCAACGCCTCTGCCGGAATTGTTCGCGCCCAGGGCAAGGGGATGGGTTCCGCCGGTGATCCGCAAATCTTCCCAATAGAGATTGTGCGAGCCGGCCTCATCGCTCACCCAGTCGCGCTCCGTGTTCCAGAACGGACCCGCCTCGATGCCAAGCACGCGAAAGCCCGCGCGCGACAGGCGCTGCAGCAGCACACCGCCGGCGGAACCAACGCCGATGACGACATAATCCACTTCCTCTTCCCCAAAGCGGTGCATAGGAACATCAATCTTCTGGATCGGCCCCAGGGCATGCTCGCCGTCCTGGTGGCGCTCGTCGAATACATACTTCTTGAACAGATCGGTGGGGGACGGAATCAATGCGTGCCTCCCTGCCCTGGTGAGGCATGGTGCAATTCTTCCCCGCCCACCGGCTCATAGATGTCGGAAACGGTATCCGCGGGCGCCAGCCATTCATAGCGCTCCTCTTCCACTTCCCAAGGCTCCGGTTCTCCGCGTGCGAGGCGCATGTAGGCGCGCGGATAGGCGGGACCGCCAAAGCCGATCTCGTCCCACGCATAAGGGTGGGCATAGTATGCTTCCGCTGCGTCCTGCACCATCAGCATCCAGAAACGGTGCACCGCCATCCGCTTCCAGATATCGTGCCCCCCCTTTGGCTTGGCGTCATGCAGCGACTGCAGCAACTTGTCCTGTTCGAGCCACGTCAAATCAAGATACCCACGCCCATGCGCTTCGATTGCCGTCTGCTCGATGCCTTGCAAGCCGAGCCGATAGGCATCTGGATCGGGGGGCATGCTTTCGAAGCGGTATCCGTCGATCTTGCCAGTGTGAAGTCGTTCGTCGACGACGGGAACAATAGGCACCCTGCGGTCCTGCGGACGATCACTCTGCGGCAGCAGGTGCTCGAAAATGTTTTCAATCAATGGCGCTTCTTCCGGCGTAAAAAAATGCAACTCCAGCGAACGATTCACACGTTGCTGCACGGTTTTGCGTGTGGCCTCGTCCCAATAAGCCTGCTGGCTCAGCGTTTCGAATCCCGGATAATAACCGGGACGCCGGTTGTGGCCTTCGGTCCGCTTCATTTTTCCCTCCGGAACAGACTCGCCAACAGGCCCAGCATGCCGCAGGCACTGAACAGCATGGGTGCAAAAATGGGCGGCCCGTACATGATGTTGTAGAGCCAATGCTTTCTGCCGCCGGGCATGCGCAGCACTCCACGCGCGTGATACAAGAAGCCCACCGACCCGTCGAGCACCGCCGCCGCCGACATGGCCGGAAGCCAGATGTGCGCCGCCTTGCGGTTGCGGGTCGCCGCGATCGCTGCCCCCATCAACATCGGCGCCAGAATCACCGGCGTCCACTGCGCCTTGTAGCGGAAATTGTTTTTGTAGTGGGAATAGAACGCCTCAAACCCGCTGAAGAACGCCGCTGCGGCTGTGGCTGCGGCCATGTGGTTCTGGAAGCGGCCTTCGCGCAGGTCCTGCTCCACGGTAATTACCTCGGGCCGGGAGATTTTTGCTCCCGGCAGCGCGCGAGTCCAGTGGCGGGGGTGCGCGGCGCGCGGTATCCAGGGCGTGTCGTTGGCGGGAGAGTCTTCCGCTTCTTCACGCCGCAGGTAGGAGGCGATCAAGCCCAGATAGGCGCTGATGCCGAAGAGCAGCGGCGCGAAAATCGGCGGCCCCATGACCATATTCACCATCGGGAACCGCCATCCGCCTGGCTTGCGGGCAATGCCGCGCAGGTGAAAATAAAAACCGAGTGCGCCGTCGGCCAAAGTCAACGCGGCGACGGGACGCAGCACCTGGCGGGCGGCGCGTTTGCTAAAAAAGGCCGCGATGCCCGCGCCCAGTAGCAAGCCGCTGAGTACGATCGGCGTATACATAACGCGGCGGCTGTAGCTGCCGCGGTAATGTTCGTATCCGACTTCGAGGCCCGTCACCAAGCTGGAAACCCCGGCCAATAAAGACAAGCTGCGCTGGAACCTCCCCTCGCGAATATCCTGGTCGGCGATGTGTACTGCCCGTGAGGCCTCCTGCCAAAGCGATTCCCGCGCACCCCTCTCACCCAACCGGGAAGATTCCGATCCCTCTCTTTTATCCATTCCCTCTCCAAGGCTGCCGCTACATCATAATTGACGTTCCCCAGCGAAAGCGTCTCCGTCCGCGCAGCATCCCCCTAAATGACTTCGCGGATCTTGTCTTCGAGGACGGTCTTGATGATCTTGAACCGGTCCTTCTCACCCTTGACCAACGCTTCGGCAAAGTTGATTGCCTGCTTGGTGGTGATGTTTCCAGGGAGCGGCGGCTCGTTGGGATCGACAACACACTGCACCAACACTGGGCCATCATGGGCCAGGGCGCGGCGCAGGACAGACTCGGCATCCTGCGGCCGATCGAGAGTGAATCCGGTCGCGCCGCAGGCTTCGGCGACCTTGGCAAAGTCGATCGGCTGCAACTCGACGCCAAACTGCGGGTTGGCGTCCTGCACCATCTGCTCCCACTTGATCTGGCCGAGCACATTGTTCTTGATCACGATCACCTTCACATTCAGCTTGTACTTGACCAGCGTCGCCAGCTCACACATCAACATCGTCAAACCGCCGTCGCCGACCACGCACACTACTTGCCGACCCGGGTACGCCACCGCCGCGCCAATGCTGTAGGGAAGACCGTTCGCCATCGTCGCCAGCGATCCGGACAGAGAAAACTTCTGGTCGCCGCGCATCTCGATATAGCGCGCCGACCAGGTGGCGATGGTGCCGCTGTCGGAGGAAACGATGGCATTGTCATCGAGGAGCTTGTTCAGCGTATACGTGACCACCTGCGGCTTCATCGGCATGTCTTCGCGGGTGCCACGTTTCTCCATCAGATCGTTCCAGCTCTTCATGCGGTCCTGGTACTCCTCCAGGAATCCGCGCTTCTTCTGGTGCTTCAGCAGAGGAATCAATGCGGCCAGAGTCGCCTTGGCATCGCCGATCAGTTCCACGTCAACCGGATGGCGCAGCCCCATGCGCGCACCGTCAATATCGATCTGCACGCACTTGGCGTCGCCCGGCTTGGGCAGAAACTCCATGTAAGGAAAACTGGAGGCCACCAGCAGCAGGGTGTCGCACTCCTTCATCGCGTCCTGAGAAGGCGCGGTGCCCAGCAGGCCCAGACCACCGATCGCCAGCGGATGACGGTCGGGAATCACCGCCTTGCCCAGCAGCGCCTTCACCACCGGCGCTCCCAAAAGTTCGGCCACCTGCAATACCTCTTCGCGGGCGCCCAGCGCGCCCCAGCCTACCATCATCACCACCCGCTTGCCCTCATTCAGCATTGCGGCGGCCTGTTCCAGCGATGCGTGCGGAGGCACCGGGTAAGTCGGCCGAAAGCTGTGCTGGCTGTGCCCGGGGATGTTCGCGGAAGAACGTTCGTTCTCGTTCACCTCCCATTCCTGAATGTCTTTCGGAATCGTGATGTGCGCCACGCCGCGACGGGTGAGTGCGGTGCGAATGGCTTCATCCACCACAGGCTTTACGTGTGCGGGCCCCATGATGCGCTCGTTGTACACCGAGACGTCCATAAACAGCTTGTCGAGATCGACGTCCTGCTGGTAATGCGTGCCGATCAGGTCATGGAAAGTGTGGCCGGTAATCGCCAGCACCGGATGGCCGTCGCACTTGGCATCGTAGAGGCCGTTCAGCAGATGGATGCCGCCCGGCCCTGAGGTCGCCATGCATACCCCCAGCCGCCCGGTATATTTCGAGTAGCCTAGCGCAGCGAACGCGGCCGCTTCCTCATGCCGCACCTGAATGAACTTGATCTTGTCCTGATGGGTCCGCAGTCCTTCAAACAGTCCATTGATGCCGTCGCCGGGGAACCCGAAAATCGTATCGACGCCCCACGCGATCAGGCGCTCGAAGAATACATCCGCCACTTTCTTGCTCATTGCTTCCCTCTTCTGATTGACCTATGAATGGCCGTGCCGCCTGGCTGGAACTCCCGCGTTTGGCAGCGAGGATGGCATGTACGGAACGCCACTTTCCACACTAGGTGAGAGGCGAATTGCGGCGGGCGGGATGTATGCCGCCGCCACGATTCCCTTTTCGAGTCAGGCGTTCGGAGTTTCCGCAGAGAGGCTCTTGCCTTCGCGCGCCCAGCGATTCGTGCCGCGCAAAAGCCTCTTCCCTTCGCTTCGAAACCTGTCCAAGTACAACCCGGAACTCATCCACGGAATCCCTTGAATATGGAGAAAATTTCAAGCACGTCGGTACGCGTCTACACCGTTCCCACGGATGCACCGGAGGCGGACGGTACCTTCTCGTGGGACGCAACCACCATGGTTCTGGTCGAGTTGTCGGTTGGCGAAACCCGCGGCATCGGCTATACCTACGCCGATCCGCCGACCGCAAAAGTCGCCGAACACCTCTTGAAAACGGTCATCCACTCCGCCGACCCGTTTCAACACTCCGCGTTATGGACGAAGATGCAGCTCGCGGTGCGCAACCTGGGCAATCGCGGCATTGCGGCCATGGCCATCTCCGCGATTGACAATGCTCTGTGGGACCTGCGCGCCAAACTGCTGAACGTATCGCTGGTGCAATTGCTGGGCGCGGCGCGCGATGGGATTCCCGTCTACGGAAGCGGTGGATTCACCTCCTACGACGATCATCAACTGCAGTCGCAGCTCGGCGGCTGGGCGGAGATGGGACTGTTCTTCGTCAAGATGAAAATCGGTACCCATCCGGAAGACGATCCGCGGCGCGTGCAAGTCGCACGGCAGGCAATTGGGGAGAAAACCGGGCTGTTTGTGGACGCCAATGGCGCCTACACGGCGAAGCAAGCCATTCACCTGGCGCAGATTTTTCACGATGAGTCGAACGTGACGTGGTTCGAAGAGCCGGTCAGCTCCGACGATCTCAGCGGCCTTCACTTGGTGCGCGATCACGTTCTCGCCCCAATGGAAGTTGCCGCCGGAGAATACGGCTATACGATTCCGTATTTCGAAAACATGGTGGACGCAAAGAGCGTGGATGTCCTGCAGGCCGACGCCACCCGTGCGCAAGGGATCACCGGCTTCCTCGGCGCGGCGGCTATTTGCCAGGCCCACAACATGGCTCTTTCCGCGCACTGCGCGCCTAGCATCCACATGCATCCCTGCTGCGCCGTGACCCGGGCACGGCACATGGAATTTTTCCACGACCATGTGCGGATCGAGCGCATGTTCTTCGACGGCTTTTGCGAGCCGCGCGACGGAAAGATGCATCCCGACTGGTCGCGGCCCGGTTTCGGGCTGGAGTTGAAGGAAATGGACGCCGCAAAATTCGCCTCCGCCTGACCGTCCCAATCCACTTGCACTACCCGCCTGCGCGGCAACGCCATCGACTCATTTACGTCGGAGCATTCCATGGAAACGAACGAAGGTCAGCCGACACATGAAAGTACCAGGGAGGATGGCCCTACACGAGAATATCCAGGAAAAAAATACCTGGGGTGGATTCCTTATTTCCTGATTGCTGCGATTGCCGCGATCAATGCCTATAGAGGACAGTCCGGAGATCACGGCAGCGGCGGCTCCGCGCACGCGCCGAAAGATAATCGGCCAGAAGGCGATGAAAACCCGGCCGAGCCACCGGAATATAAATTGACCCAGGCCGGGCCCCGACTCAACCCCAGCAGTTGGCTGCCCCCAAAATACGGCATTATCCCCCACGTCAGGATCTTCGTCTGGTGGGTCAATGTTCTGTGGGCGCTTCCTATCGGCGCCGTTCTTCTGGTCCTGATGATCGCCGGTGCGCAGGGATTGCGTGCGCTGCCGGCGGTGCAGTGGTTCATCCACACCTATCCCGGCGATGTTAGCGTGCCGGTAAGAACAGGCTTCCCGACATGGCTGCGCTGGGAACACTTCTTCAATTTCTTCCTCATGTTTTTCATCATGCGATCCGGCATTCAGATCCTCGCCGACCATCCGCGCCTCTACTGGAACCGCAACTCCACCCCCGGCACGGAATGGTTCCGCTTTCAGCGCGCAGTTCCAAAGGACAAGGTCTATACGTCCAAGGACGACTCCGTGACGCTGCCGGGGTGGCTCGGTATCCCAGGAATCCGACACTCCGTTGGACTGGCGCGGAAGTGGCACTTCTCCAACGACGTTTTCTGGCTGATCAACGGGATTATTTTCTACATCTTCCTGTTCGCCACGGACCAGTGGAAGCGGCTGGTGCCGCTGTCCTGGAACGTTTTTCCCAACGCCGCCTCGGTGATCATCCAGTACGCATCCCTGAATTTCCCCGCCAATCACGGATGGACGTATTACAACGGGCTGCAGCAGATCACCTATTTCGTCACCGTGTTCATCGCCGCCCCCCTCGCCGTATGCACAGGCCTGCTGCAGTCCCCCGCCATCTCCAACAAAATTGGCATCGTCGGCAGACTGCTGAACCGGCAGGTCGCCCGCACCATCCATTTCTGCGTGCTCTGCTATTTCATACTTTTCGTGATCGTCCACGTAACGATGATTTTCATCACGGGGGCATTCTTCAATCTGAACCACATGTTCGTCGGAATCGACAGCCACGATTCGCCCGATGGATTTGGGATTTTTTGTGGAGCGATGCTGGTGGTCATCGTGACCTGGCTGCTGGCCTCGCCCATGACCATCCGCCATGCGCGCTTCGTACAGAACGCCGGCGACAGGACCATCGGATGGATCAAAGCGATCTTCGAACAATGGAAACCCACCAATCAATATACCGAGGCCCAAATCGCTCCATTCTTCTGGCCGAACGGCACCATGCCGAATTCCGCGTACTTCGACGAACTGGCTAAGAACGATTTTGCCGATTATTCGCTGCGCGTCGGCGGGATGGTTGAAAATCCAAAAACGTTCTCCTACGCCGAACTGAAGGCCATGCCGAAACACGAGCAGATCACGGAGCACTTCTGCATCCAAGGCTGGTCCGGCGTCGCCAAATGGGGCGGCGTGGCGGCATCGGACATCCTCGACATCGTCAAGCCCGCGGCCGGCGCGCAATACGCGGTTTTCTACTCGCTTGCACCTGGCGCCGACGGTGGCCTCTATTTCGACGTCTGCCGGATGCACAACATGCGCCATCCGATGACCATCCTCGCCTATGAAATGAACGGCAAACCTGTCAGCGTGCTCCATGGAGCTCCGCTGCGGCTGCGGGTCGCAAACGAGCTCGGCTTCAAGATGGTGAAGTGGATTGAGGCCATCGAATTCGTCGACGACTTCCGTCACCTTGGCGCGGGCAAAGGCGGCTACAATGAAGACCACGAATTTTACGGCTATCGCGACCCCATCTAAGACTGGTATCGACCGTTCAATGGCTCCGGCGGCAGACGCCATCCATTCCGCATCTACCTACAAGGATCGGCGGTTGTGCCCGGAGCCTGTTCCGATGCAAACGCATAACATCTAAAATATTTGAGGAGAATATCCTATGAAACTTGAAGGCAAGGTCGCGATCATCACCGGCGCGGCCACTGGAATCGGCAGCGCCATTGCGCGCGGCATGGCGAAGGAAGGCGCATCCGTCGTGGTCGACTATGTTGGCGACTCAAAACTGGCCAACGGCGTCGTCGAACAGATCCGCTCCTCCGGTGGCAAGGCGATGGTGGTCGAGGCCGATGTCTCCAATCCCGAGCAGGCTTCCAGCCTGGTGCAGCAGTCGGTCAAGGCATTGGGACGGCTCGATATCTTCGTGAACAACGCCGGCATCGAGCGCAAATATCCGTTCGTGGACTATCCGTATGAAGTGTGGCAGAAGATCATCGCCGTCGATCTGACGGGCCCCTTTCTCTGCGCTCAAGCCGCGGCGAAAGCGATGATCCAGCAGGGGACGGGCGGACGCATCATCAACATCTCCTCCATTCACGAGGACCTGCCGATGATTACCAACGCACCGTACTGCGCGGCCAAGGGCGGCCTGCGAATGCTGATGCGCACCATTGCGGTGGAGCTGGCGCCGCACAAGATCACCGTGAACAACATCGCGCCCGGCGCCATCTTCACCCCCATCGATGTCGATGTAGAGACGAACGCCGCGATTGAGAAACAGTTGCTGGCGGAGATCCCTCTTGGCCGCTGGGGCAAACCGGAAGAGGTCGCCGGGCTCGCCATCTATCTCGCTTCCGACGAGGCCGCCTATTCCACCGGCAGCACGTTTTTTATCGACGGCGGCATGCTGCGCCAGGCCGGCAGCTTATAATTCAGGCGGAACTTGACGGGATCGGTACCAGGATGGCGCAGTCCCATAACACAATGATTGCCGACGGCGCACACTTGAACGGCTGCCCACGGAAGGGGCTCGCTTCGAGTGCCTGGTAGCGAGACCTCTCCAACTTCCGCGCCGGTGGAGAATGCCCCGCTCGGCGGCTTTCTGATCGTCATCGCGTTTCTGGCGATTGCGATTATGAGCGCGCTGGGTAAGGCCGCCGCGCAGGTCCCGACCAGCATCATCGTCTTCTTTCAAAACTTCATCAGCCTGCTGCTCTTCCTGCCCTGGGTGCTGCGCCACGGCGTTTCCGGCCTCAAGACCTCCCGACCCGGCCTGCACGTCGTCCGCGCGGTGGGCGGCCTGCTGGCGCAGGTGCTGATGTTTGTCGCCGTCAAACGAATGCCGCTGATGAACGCCGTACTGCTGTCCAAGTCCGCACCCCTGTTCATCCCGCTGGTGGCGGGGATATGGCTGAAGAAAAAAATCGGCGGCGTCATCTGGGTCAGCCTGCTGATCGGATTCATTGGGATCGTCCTCATCCTGAAGCCAACGGAGGCGTTGGCGTCCGATCCCTTCGCGCTCATCGCTCTCAGCTCCGCTGTCTTTTCCGCCATCGCACTGGTGGCCGTCAACCGGCTTTCCAATACGGAGTCGACCAATCGAGTTCTCTTCTATTATTTTTTTATTGCGTCGCTTCTCACCGCGCCCTTTGCCATCGTGCAGTGGCGGCCGCCATCGCACCAGGAATGGATGGATCTGGTCGGGATTGGCATTTTCATGGCCATTGGCCAACTGCTCATTATCCTCGCCTACCATCAGGCCTCGGCGGGTCGCATCGCTGCATTCAATTATTCGGTCGTCGTTTTCTCGGGCATTATCGGATGGCTGGTATGGAAGGACACACCCGACCTGGTGTCGCTGGTCGGCGTGATTCTGGTGAGTGCGGGCGGCATCCTCAGTACCAAGTTCGGCGGCCCGGAGTCGCGCGGACACTTCGGCTGGATCGGACACTGGAACCATCGCTTCCACGCCGGGAGCAAGTCGGCGGCGGAACCGCTTGCAGCGTCGCTGCCCAGGTCCTGAGCGGGAACAACTACCTGGCCGGATCTATCCCTTCACTGGCGCGCGCAACTCCGGAGCGCTTCCCGCCGCCAGTTGGATGGATGGGTTTTTGCGCAGCATTTCCCTCACTTCCATTACCATGCGATCGTCGAGCTCCGCGGCCTGCCGCAGCGGAATTGGATAACGCACCACCACCTCCAGGCCTGAACCCGCGAAGCGTACCCGCGTGGAAGGCTTCGGTGTGTCCATGTAGACGCCCATGGTTTCCTCGATCGAAAGATGCTGTCGTTCCAACCGGGACTGATAGCTCGAGTACATGGTCTGGACGGTAGCCATCAATTCCTTCTCCGCGGTTGGACCGTCGCTCTCCGGGCCCAGCGTGAGCGCGATCTCCCGCCATGAATACTCCGTTCCCGGCCATTGCTTGAACAGCGGATTTGTCTGGAACAGCACCGAATTTGGAAACACGCAGACGCGGCCGGTCGGCTGCACGTCAATCCCGCTGCCGGCCAACTCCATCATGTAAAAGCGGATCAGGCCGATATCGACCACATCGCCGGCAACGCTGTTGTTCCCGGCGTAGACGACCGTTATCCGGTCACCCACTTTGACGCCGTAACGGCCTACCAAAAAGAAATATGCCGCGACCGACAGAATGAGCGCCTGCAGGGCCACCGCGACTCCGGCGGTAATCAACCCGGCATAGGTGGCCAGCGAACTGAAGTCGCTGACGAACCCGAGTAGGATCACAAGCACCATGAAAAATCCAGTTACCACCCGCCGCAGGACCAGGAATTGCCGCCGCCGCCGGGCCTCGCGTACATAGCGAAAGGTCGCCTTCCGCCACAGCTCGGAAATCAGCCAGATCACCACCAGGGCAATTAAAATTCCACCCGTCTTCAGCAGCAGACTGCGAAGGACTGAACCGTACTCGCGACGAATGGAAGCCTGTAGTTGATTTAGATTGTTCTGGCTCTGCGCCAGCAGCACCATTTCCTGACTCAAGGGCAGAGCGGCGTGCGAAAGCAGCGTGAAGTGACGGACCAGGGCCGCCGTTGCCTGCCGCTGTTGCTCCGGCGTAGGTGCAGCGGCGGGTCCTGACACGGGTCGAGTTGTTGTCGGAGCCGCTGGAGCAGTGGCCGGTTGCGACGGAACATTCTGAACCGCAGTCGGATTGCCTTGCCCTGCGCCGGTTAGCTCCAACTGGCCCTGTCGGAGCGTCTCCCGCAATGCCGCGAGCAGCGGTGCGCGCAGATGCTCGGTCGAATGCTGGAGCTTATTCCCATCCTCGCGAAGCTGGCCGATGGTGCGCAGACTCTGCACATAGTGAAACAGTTCGCCCACTTGACCGATCATTCCCGAATTCCCGCGGTGTCCCACCGGAGAGGCCGGCGCGGGATGGGTTTTTCCAGTTTCCTTGACTGTCGGCGTCCCTATCGTTATGCCGGGAGTGCCGCGTTGCAACGCCAGAATCTTTGCCGTAAGCTCGTTGGCGGCACCGTGCAGGTTCTGTTCCGAGTTCACAAACGACGTCAGCTTTTCAAGGTTGTCATGGAGCACCTGCGCCAGTTGTAACTGGCCCTGCACCGTTTCCTGCTGGCTAGTCAACGCGGGTTTTTCTTTCGCCCGCGCATGTGCGATCTTTCCATTCAACGCGTCTAGTTGCGCGCGCAGCTCCAGCATCTTGCGCCCAACGCGCTCTTGAGCACTCAGAATCGAATGGGTATCGATCGTATTCGGGGGAGGAGAGGCCGTTGGATTGCCCGGCGGCGGCGTGGCGCCAATCAGCGCCGCTTGGGCCAACGCCGACTGAAACTCCAGGCTGACCACCTGCCGCGCCAGCGCGCGGCCATTCTCCAGGTAGAATTCGTCTCCGGAAACGGGAAGAACCAGGGTGGTGCCGTTCCACTGCCGCGACCAGCGCAGCACATGGTTCAGGTGCGCCAGCACCCGGTGGCCCAAGTCGGGAGCAGCATCCTGGCCGGCTGCTCGCGCAGGTATGCCCAACGCCAGCAATGCCATCCATGCGGCTAAGATTCGGATACCATTTCGATGAGTCAACACGCCGCAGTCGGCTCCTGAGGAACGGCAATTCGATTCCTTTTACGAGAGTGGAACCGACGGCGGACAAACTGGAGAAGAACGAACATACAGGATGGGTTATTTGTCGCGAGCGACGACGAAATCCGGCACCCACAGGAGTGCTCGCTTGTATTCCGACTCCGGCAGCTTCGACAGGCTCTTCCGTGCCGCCTCGGCATGCCCATAGGCCGCCCGCATGGCATAGTCGAGCGAGCCGTTACGCTCGAGAATTGCCAGGATCCGCTCATGGCCGACGCGTGCGAAGGACTGGTCCTCGATCACCGCCAGAATGTCGATGCGCTCTTCCGCCGTGCCATGCTGGAGCGAGTGCACCACGGCCAGCGTGGCCTTGCCCTCGCGCAGGTCGCTGGCAGTGGGCTTGCCCAACACTTCCTCGCTGGCCGTCAGGTCGAGTACATCGTCGACAATCTGAAACGCCAGGCCCAGGCTCCGGCCATAATCGCCCAACCGCTCTTCCATCTCCGCGGAAGCTCCACCCAGCACGCAGCCAAGCTGCATTGAGACGCGGAACAGGCAGGCCGTCTTGCGATAGATCAGCTCGTAATACTCCTGCTGGTTGAGAGCGCCGCCCTGCCGCTCCATCTGCAGCAGCTCGCCTTCGACCATCTGCTGGGTCAGGCCGATCAACAGGTCGAGGATGCGAAAGTTTCGCTCCTCCAGCGCCACGCGAAAGGCCTGCATATAGAGCCAGTCGCCGGCCAGCACGGACTTTGAGTTGCCCCATTCGGTGTTTGCCGAGGGCCGTCCGCGCCGCGTATCGGCCACGTCGATAATGTCGTCGTGAACCAGTGTCGCGGTGTGCACCATCTCGATGACCGCGCCCAGGCGTATGCCGCCGCTCCCGGTGTACCCGAGCGCCTTGGCCGCCAGCAGCAGCAGCGACGGGCGAATGCGCTTGCCGCCGCCTTCGCGCAGATAGCCGGCGATCTCGGTGATCGAATCGACATCGGAAGCGGAATGGCGTTCGAATTCCCGCTCAATCGCGACCAAATCGTCGCGGAGCAGGTCGAATACCTCTTTCGCCGTCGTGATGGCCGCTGTGCTCAAAACCTCGCTCCGCCCTGTCGCTAACTCGACCGATAGTTCGTGAACTGCAGATCGATGCCGAAGTCGTGCTTCTTCAGTAATGCAATCATATCCTGCAGCGTGTCCCGATCCTTGCTGCTCACCCGCACGGAGTCGGCCTGGATACTTGCCTGCGCCTTGCTCTTCGACTCCTTGATCAGCTTCACGATCTCCTTGGCCTTCTCGACCGGAATTCCCTGCTGCAACGTGATCTTCTGCCGCACGCTGTTGCCGGAGGCCGGCTCGATCTTGCCGTAGGTGAGTGCTTTGAGAGAAACCCCGCGCTTGGCCAGCTTCTGCTGCAGAATCTCCGTCACCGCCTGCAGCTTATACTCGTCGCTCGACGCCAACTGGATCGCTTCTTCGCCCTCCAGTTTGATCTCCGATTTTGAATCTTTCAGGTCGAACCGGGTGCGGATCTCCTTGGAAGCCTGCTCGACCGCATTGTGGACCTCCGGAGCGTCCACCTTACTGACTACATCGAAAGAATTATCGCTCGCCATACTTTTCTCGTCCCAACTTCCAGTTTGCCACCCCGACCTGCCTCGACTACGCTCGGAGTCAACCTCGCGAAGCCGCCTGCCGCACCCCACCAAAAAATCCGTGGAAGTTTTTGGTCGTCGTCAAAGCCATGTTCTCATAATCGACGCCGCGGACCTCCGCCAGCTTCTCCGCTACCTGGCGCACCATGGCCGGCTCGTTCCGCTTGCCCCGATGGGGCACTGGAGCCAGAAAGGGCGCGTCGGTTTCCACCAACAGCCGGTCGGCGGGAATTATTGCCGCCACGTCGCGAATCGGCTGCGCCTTGGGAAAGGTAATGTTGCCCGCGAACGACACCAGAAACCCCATCTCCATCGCTCGCTCCGCGTGTCCGGTCTCTCCTGCAAAGCAGTGCAGCACCCCGCCCAGCCCGCTCCGCCGCCAGTGCGTTTCGAGCAACGCCAGCGCATCGTCCCAGGCATTCGGGCTCTCCGCCGAGGCCCGGCAGTGAATCAATATCGGCAGCCGATGCGCCGCGGCAATCTCCATCTGCGCCACAAATGCCCGCGCCTGCACATCGCGCGGAGAGTGATCGTAAAAGTAATCCAGGCCAATCTCGCCCACGGCCACCATCTCCGGCTCCCCGGCCAGTGCATCCAGCATGGCCAGCGCTGCGTCATCGGCCAGCGCCGCCTCGTGGGGATGGATCCCGGCGCTGACCACAATCCGTGGCGTATCGGGATTGGATGCATATTCCCGGCTCAGGTCAAGCGCCCGGTGCATCGTCTCCGGCCCGTCGCCGATGCCGACTGCCAGCACTGTTTCCACGCCCGCCGCCCGCGCGCGCAACAGCATCGCCTCGCGGTCCTCCGCGTAGCGTTCACTGTCGAGATGGGCGTGGGAGTCAACCAGCATGGGGAAGCAATGCGCTCCTCGTTCGGCCTGCAATGCGGATGTTCCAGGTCTCGCCTTTGAGACCTGAAATCCCTCAAAAGATTGAAAGTAGAAGGCCGGGTGCCCCATCCTTCGCGCCTTATGCCTAAAGGCGGGACGATTATTTCAACCGCGCCCCAATTTCCACGTCTTCCAGAAATCCGGCCAGCACCGGCGTTCCCTTCTCCCCGACCGAAGCGGCGACGATCATCCCGTTCGACTCGAGGCCCCGCAGCTTGCGCGGGGCAAGATTGGCAACGATCACCACCTTGCGCCCGATCAGCGACTCCGGCGCATACGCCTCGGCGATTCCGGCCACAATCTGCCGCTGCTCATAGCCCAGGTCCACTTCCAGCCGCAGCAGCCGATCTGCCTTGGGAACGCGCTCCGCCACGCGAATCACAGCAACCCGCAGCTCCACCTTGGCGAAGTCTTCAATCCCGATCTTTGGGTTTTCGACTGCCTGCGGCGCTTCCGGCGCTGCCGACGACGGTACCGCCGGCGCGCTTGCCTTGGGCGCACTTTGGGTCTGGGGCGCGACTGCCTCCTCGGCGGCGATCATCGTTCCCACCGACTGCAGTTCCGACACATGCGCCTGCGCCCGCTGCTCGGCCGGAGCCGCTGCCGACTCCGAAGCCGGTTCCTGCTGCGCCGTTTCCGCCACTCGTTTCTCTTCCATTTCCTGCATACGCTCGACCGCCTCTTTTTCCGCGCGGGGAAACACCGGGCTCAGCTCGCCCAGTTTTGTCCCCGGTTTCATTGCGCCCCATTGCAGATTTTTCAAATCCTCCTGCGCAATTTCGCCCAGCCCAAGCTGCCGCCAGACCTTCGCCGCCGCTTCCGGAACCACGGGATATACCAGCGCCGTGATGATCCGGATGGATTCGGCGCAAGTGTAGAGAATCACCGCAACACGCCGTTTATTGTCCGCTTCCGACAGGTTTTCAGGCGTCTTCCAGGGCGCCATCGCCGTAATATAGCCGTCGATCCTCGCCACCAACGTCCACAACTCTTGCAGCCCGCCGGAAAAATCGAGCTGGTCGAAACAGCGTGAAACCCCTGAGACCATGCGCTCGGCCGCCTCGCGAATCGTCGCGTCGGATTCCCCTTCCGGCACCACCCCATCGAAATACTTGCCGATCATCGCCAGCGTGCGGCTCACCAGGTTGCCGTAGCCATTCGCCAGGTCGGCGTTATAGCGCTGCACCAGCGCGTCAAAGGAAAAGCTGCCGTCCTGCCCGAACACGATCTCGCGCAGCAGAAAATACCGCAGCGCATCCGCGCCCAGGACATCCAGCACCGTTTCGGCGCGGACGATGTTGCCGCGCGATTTCGACATCTTCGATTGCTCGAACAAGAGCCATCCGTGCGCCACAATGCTCTTCGGCAGCGGCAACTCCGCCGCCATCAGAAACGCCGGCCAGTAGACGCAGTGGAAGCGGCTGATCTCCTTGCCGATCAGGTGAACATCGGCCGGCCAGTAGCGATCGAATAGCGCGGTGTCCTCGCTGCCATAGCCGAGCGCGGTAATATAGTTCGCCAGCGCGTCCAGCCAGACGTAAATCACATGCTTGGGATCGCCGGGTACCGGGATGCCCCAGTTGAAGCTCGTCCGGCTAATGGAAAGATCGCGCAGCCCGCCGCGCACAAATGCCATCACCTCGTTGCGCCGCGCCTCCGGACGGATAAATTCCGGATGCTGGTTGTAATAGTCGAGCAGCTTGCGCTCAAAGGCGGACAGTTTGAAGAAGTAATTCTCCTCGCTCACCGTTTCCGTGATGCGGCCGCAGTCCGGGCAGGCGGTTCCCGGCGGCCCATCCACGTAGAGCTCGTCCCATACGCAGTACTGGCCGGAATAGGTGCCTTTGTAGATGAACCCGCGCTTCTGCAGTTCGCGGAAGAAATACTGCGTGCCGCGTTTATGCCGCTCTTCTGTTGTGCGGATGTAGTCATCGTAGGTCAGGCCCATGCGGTCCCACAGGGTGCGGAACTCGCTTGAAACTCCGGCGGCAAACTCCTCCGGCGTCTTGCCGGCTTTCGCCGCGGAGCGTTCGATCTTCTGCCCATGCTCGTCGGTACCAGTCAAAAAGCGCACGTCGAAGCCGCGCATCCGCTTCCACCGCGCCAGCGTGTCGGCGGCCACCGTGGTGTAGGTGTGGCCCAGGTGGGGCCGGGCATTCACGTAGTAGATCGGCGTCGTCAGGAAATACGCCGGCCTGCTGTCCTGTTCGTTTGTCTTGTTTGGCATGCCGTGGGCGCTGGCTCCTCGCGCGTCCGGCTGGAGAAGGCGAGTCACATCTCATCTTAAAAGGCGCGGAAAGCAACGTCAATCGCGAGCGCATTCGCGGACAGTGGATCAGCGCATTGGCGAGTTGTCACCACGGAGAATCGCAACTGGTCACGTCGGTGTCGGTAAAGCCCTATAAATCCCGGTTGACTTCAGTTGCGATTTCATCCGGGCAACGCCTGCCACGCGAACGTCCTCTAATTGGGAGCGTTCAGCGAATTATTTTCAAAAGGAGCAATATGCCCACCATCACCACAAAAGACGGCACGGAGATCTTTTACAAGGACTGGGGCTCCGGCCAGCCAATCGTGTTCAGCCACGGCTGGCCCCTGTCGGCCGATGACTGGGACAATCAGATGCTCTTCTTCCTGCATCAAGGCTATCGCGTTGTCGCCCATGACCGCCGCGGCCACGGACGATCCACTCCGACCGCAGGTGGTCATGATATGGATCATTATGCCGATGACCTGGCCGCTCTTACCGCTCATCTCGATCTGAAAAAAGCCATCCATGTTGGCCATTCGACCGGCGGGGGCGAGGTTGCCCATTATCTGGGCCGGCATGGCGAAAGCCGAGTGGCCAAGGCGGCACTGATCAGCGCGGTAACACCGCTGATGCTGAAGACGCCTGCCAACCCTCTCGGCCTTCCCAAAGATGTGTTTGATGGTCTACAGGCGCAACTCGCAGCCAATCGTTCCCAGTTCTATCGCGACCTGGCAGCCGGGCCTTTCTACGGCTACAACCGGCCAGGCGCGAAAGCCTCGGAGGCCGTCATCCAAAACTGGTGGCGTCAGGGCATGACGGGGGACGCCAAAGCGCATTATGACGGCGTTGTGGCCTTCTCCCAGACCGATTTCACGGAAGACCTCAAGAAGATCACTGTTCCGGTGCTGGTCATGCATAGCGAAGCCGACCAGATCGTTCCCTATGTCGCCGCCGGGCCACTGGCTGTGAAGCTGTTGAAGAACGGAACCCTGAAAACTTATAAGGACTTTCCACACGGTATGCCTACGACGCACGCGGACACGATCAATGCCGATCTGTTGGCATTTTTCAAGGGCTAAGGATATTGCCTGTCAATAGGCGGGTCGCCCATATCTCCACACCTATCTCAATCGCTTAACCCACGTCCCAAAAACGGGACGTGGGGCACGTCGCGCCCGACTGTCACGGAAAGTTTCAAGGCTTGTATGGCGGTGGATAGTACAGCTCTTTTCGGTTCGCTAATCGGAAGATGGACATGCTCGGGCATCAGGACATAACCGCTTACGAAGAAATCGTACCGGACACGCATCGTCTCCAGTGAATGCTGAAATAGATTCCGGGCCGATGCTGAAGTAAGGTACGGTCGCCGCTGATAACAACTGAAGGGGATGAAATGCAGGTCTCCGGTCTTTTGATAGCGGACAAGTCCTGTAGTCATTCCGACAGCTTAACCCACGTCTCAGAAGCGAGACATGGGGCACCCGGCGTCTGAAGGTGTGGTTTTACGCAGTTTGAGCTTTTACCGCCGCGACATCAGTCACCGCGCCCTCAAACAGCAGCCATAGACCGCTGCAGGATTCGCCTTTCGGTTGTCCTGCACGGCGATTTGTTCTATTCTTGGGGCCTTAATAAACTTCCCGGAAAAGAGGCGATCCCGATGAATCCAATGCTACGTGCGCTCTCCGTGCTGGCCGTCGCGACCCCGCTTGCTCTTACTGCGTGCAAGTCTCCAACCTCGCACGAACTGAAATATCCAGTGGCACATCGCGACAATACCGTGGACACCTACTTCGGCGCGAAGGTGCCGGCGCCCTACCAGTGGATGGAAAACCTCAGCAGCCCCGCGCTCAATCAGTGGGTAGATGCCGAGAACAAGCTGGCCGACAACTACCTTGCCGGGATTCCCGTGCGCGGCTGGATCGACCATCGCCTGACCCAACTCTGGAATTATGCTAAGGAAGGCACACCTGACCAGCTCAAGAACGGCATGCTCTTCTTCCGGAGAAATTCCGGCCTACAGAACCAGAGCGTCGTTTATGTGCAGGACTCTTCTACCGCGAAACCGCGCGTGCTGCTCGACCCTAACCATCTGTCTCCCGATGGCTCCATCGCGCTGGCCGCTACTGCGCCATCTCCGCAGGGTAAATATCTCGCCTATGCGCTTTCCAAAGGTGGTTCCGACTGGCAGACCATTCACGTGCTCAACGTCGCTACCGGCAAGCCGCTCTCTGACGCAGTGCAGTGGGTAAAGTTCTCCGACATTTCCTGGACGAACGACGGCAAAGGTTTCTACTACTCGCGTTATCCGCAACCTCCGGGCGGGGAAAAAACTATCAGCCAGGCCGTGGTCAACCAGAAACTCTACTACCACAAGGTCGGTACGCCGCAATCTGAAGATAAGCTGATCTACGCGCGCCCTGACCTGCCGCAAGCCTTAATTGAGGGAGACGTCAGCGAGGACGGCCACTATCTGTATGTGGCCCTCTGGAACAACTCGATCAGCAACAACGAGCTTTATTATGCAAACCTGGGCAATCCCGACAAGCCTAACCTCGGCGCAGCGATCCAGCCGCTCTACACAAAGAACAATGCGATGTACAGGCCTATCGGGCGCGAGGGCAACACCCTCTACCTCCAGACCACGCTGGACGCACCCCGAGGCCGCATCGTCGCCGCAAAATTCAGCGATCCGGATTCTGCACACTGGCAGACCCTGGTGGCGCAAGCGGGCGGGGTACTGGCGAATGCATCGATGGCGGGTGGCGACATCTTTGCCAACTATCAGGATGTCGCCGTAAGCCATCTCGAATTGTTTAACGCCAGCGGGAAACTATTGCACACGCTGGCGCTTCCCGCGCTCGGTGCCGTCAACAATATCTCCGCGAGAAACGATTCCCCGGTCGTTTATTACGACTTCACCTCGTTCCTGTATCCAAAGACGATCTATCGCTACGATGTCGCCAACAACACCACGTCCGTGACCTTCAAGCCTGACGTCCCGTTCGACAGCTCCCTCTACCAAACCACGCAAGTCTTCTATACCTCGAAGGACGGCACGAAAGTGCCGATGTTCATCGTCGCGAAAAAGGGTATCAAACTCGATGGCACCCATCCCACGGTGATGTGCGCTTACGGCGGTTTCGACATCACGAAAACTCCTGTCTTCAGTGCGCTCCACTTCGGCCCGATGCTGCCGGTATGGCTGGAGATGGGCGGCGTATACGCACTGCCCAATCTGCGCGGCGGCGGCGTATACGGCGAGGCATGGCACCATGCCGGCATGCTCGGCAAAAAGCAGAACGTCTTTGACGATTTCGCATGGGCCGCCAAATACCTCTACAAGCAGGGCTACACTTCGCCGAAGCATCTCGCGATTCGGGGCTACTCCAACGGCGGTCTGCTCACGGGCGCTTCGATCACCGAGCGACCTAAGCTGTTTGGCGCGGCTTACATCGGCCACGGTGTGCTGGACATGCTGCGCTATCAAATGTTTTCTGGCGGATCCCTCTGGGTTCCCGAGTATGGCAGCTCAGACGACCATCAGGCCTTCCAGTGGTTAATCCAGTACTCGCCGCTGCAGAACGTGCATTCGGGAACCTGCTATCCGCCCACCCTCATCACGACCTCGTGGAACGATGACCGCGTCGTGCCCAGCCACGCCTTCAAGTTCACGGCGAAACTCCAGCGCGCGCAGGGATGCGCCAATCCCATCCTTCTGAGTACCACTGCCAGCACCGCCCACGACTACATGCCGACGGACAAGAAAATCCAGCAGGTCGCGGACGTTTGGGCTTTCGAAGCATGGAACCTCGGCATCAAGAAGGCACCCGAACAAAGCTCCTCCAACCAGTAAGCATTAGTCCCACAGCGGAGTCTTCTCTAATTCAAGCTGCCCCATGCAAACCGTTCTTGGGTTTGAATAGTGAAATTATCGCAGCGCTGGAATGACGGAACACGCTCCCGCCGCGTCATAATACGGCTAAAATGGGAGGCAAGTCTCACCTCCAACAATCTAGATTCCCCAAACCGGATATCCAGGAATAAATTTGTGTATCGCACGTATCGCCAAGCTCTGTTCGCACACATCGCCGCCGTTCTTCGCACCAAATTTGAGCTGGAACTGCCACGCCTGACCGTCGAGGAGCCACCCAGGGTCGAAATGGGCGACTATGCCCTGCCGCTGGCCTTCGAGCTGGCGCGCACGCTGCGCAAGCCACCGAGAAAAATTGCCGAGGAGATTGTCGCCGCCATCGGCATGGTGCCGGGATTCACCGGCTTTGAAGTCGCGGGCGCGGGCTACATCAACTGCCGCCTGGACCGCGCCCAAGCCGCCAAAAAAATTGCTGCATCCCCAGAGAAACTGCCTTCAACAAACGCTCATATTTTAGTTGAACATACCAGCATTAACCCAAACAAAGCAGCTCACATAGGGCATCTTAGAAACGCGATCCTTGGGGACTCGCTGGTGCGGATGCTGCGGGCCGCGAATTACCCGGTGGGCGTGGAAAACTACATCGACAACACCGGCGTGCAAGTGGCGGACATCGCTGTCGCGCTAACCCATCTGAACCACCTCGACCTGCGCGGTGTCGAGCAGTGGATGCTGGAGCTGGCCTTGCGCGGCGAGCCCATCGACTATGCCTGCTGGGACCTCTATGCCGGCGTATCGCAATGGTATGACGCGGCGGAAGGCGAGAAGCAGGCCCGCCGACAGGTGCGGCTCGACGCCCTGCATGCCCTGGAGACGGGCGAAGGGGAAATTGCCGCCGTCGCCGACCTGGTCTCGACAGCGATCCTGCTGCGCCACCTCGCAACCATGCTGCGGCTCGGCATCGAATACGATTTTCTGCCCCGCGAGAGCGAAATCCTGCGCCTGCATTTCTGGGACGCGGCCTTCGCGCTGATGAAAGAAAAGGGCGTGCTCTACAAAGAGACGGCAGGCAAGAACGCCGGCTGCTGGGTGATGCGCCGGGCCGGAACCGAGGGCGCTACCGGCGACAGTCCCGATGAAGACGCCAAGGTCATCGTCCGCTCCAACGGCACCGTCACGTACGTCGGCAAGGACATCGCCTATCATCTGTGGAAGTTCAATCGGCTTGGCCTCGACTTTGGCTATCGCCTGTTCCATACCTATCCGGACGGGCATCTCTGCTGGATCTCCGCCGAGGCAAACGACGCGGATGCCCCCAGTTTCGGCCACGCCGACGCCATCTACAACGTCATCGACTCGCGGCAGGCCGACCCGCAGAACAACGTCATCGAAGCCCTGCGCGGCATGGGCTTCACGGAAGCCGCGGAAAACTACCACCACTTCTCCTACGAAATGGTCGCGCTTACCCCGCGCTGCGCCGTCGAGCTTGGCTACACCGTTTCCGCCGAAGACCAGGACCGCGCCTTCATTGAGGTCTCTGGGCGGAAAGGGTTCGGTGTCAAGGCCGACGACTTGATCGACAAACTGACTGAAGCCGCGCAGGTACAGGTGGATGCCCGCCATCCCGAGCGCAGCCTGGAAGAACGACGTGACATCGCCACCAAGATCGCCATCGGCGCGCTGCGCTATTACATGCTGCGCTACACCCGCAATACTGTCATCGCGTTCGACTTCCAGGACGCGCTCAGTTTCGAGGGCGAGACCGGCCCCTATGCGCAATACGCCGTGGTGCGCGCGGCGAATATCTTCCGCAAAGCGGGCGTTCCAGCAGAAGCCGCGCTGCGAGTCTTCGACTCCATCGACGTTGCGGAATATTTTTCCGGCGAAGATGGCGACAGCCTGTGGGAGCTATGGCTGCTGGCGTCAAAGTCCGTGCATGTGCTGGAACGCTCGATCGAAAACACGGAGCCGGCCTATCTGGCGAAGTACGCATTTCAGCTGGCGCAGCAGTTCAGCAACTTCTACCACCGTCACCACATCCTCACCGAAAGCGACCCAGCCAGAAAAGCCGTCCTGCTGGCCACCGCGGCCGTGGCCCAGCGTGAACTCGTTGGCACGCTTGCCTGGATGGGGATCGACGTCCCGGAAGTAATGTAGCGCACAGGCGATTCCGATCGTCAGGTCCGTTGAAGTCCGCCATTATGTTGTGGTCGTTGAACCCCGGTTGAAACGAACCTAAGATGGTCGCGTGTGTAGCCCACAGGATAAGTTGCCCGATTCCGAGCTGGCGGCCCACGTCGCAAAACTATGGCCACATCGGGAACATGAGTCCAGCAGCGCGCTGGGCCTGCTGTGCCGTGTCGACCTTCACCGCTGGCGTCGGTTGGATCTTGCCAACCTTGCGCCCGGCAAAGATATTCTGTATTGCTTCTGGTGCTCAAAAGTGAAGATTGATGGAGTTGTTTACGACCCGTAGGGGGGTCCCATACAAGCTGACCCGCTATCCTCAATTCGTTTTTATTTCGCCCCTGGCCATTCTGGTGCTAAAATCCCCGCAAGGTTCCAAAAGTTACGTCCATGCGGCGCGGCAACAACGGCACTGTTGTGGACAACTCAATTCCAACTCAACCCCCGGAGATTCCAATGGTAGAGGACAAAGAGCGCGCTCGGGCAATCGATCTCGCGCTTTCGCAGATTGAAAAGCAGTTTGGCAAGGGATCGATCATGCGCCTGGGCAACAAAGAGGCCATCGTCCCCATCTCCGTGATCTCCACCGGGTCTATCTCCTTCGACGCGGCGCTCGGCGTCGGTGGGGTGCCGCGCGGCCGCGTGATCGAAATCTTCGGGCCGGAGTCGTCGGGCAAAACCACCATCACCCTGCAGATCATAGCCGAGGCGCAGAAGGCCGGCGGCATGGCCGCGTTTGTCGATGCCGAGCACGCGCTCGACCCGCAGTACGCCAAGAAATTGGGCGTCGACGTGGACAATCTGCTCATCTCGCAGCCGGATTACGGCGAGCAGGCGCTCGAAATCACCGAGGCCCTGGTGCGCTCCGGCGCCATCGACGTGCTGGTCGTCGACTCGGTTGCCGCGCTGGTTCCGAAAGCCGAACTGGACGGAGAAATGGGCGACTCCCACATGGGCCTGCAGGCGCGGCTGATGTCGCAAGCGCTGCGCAAGCTCACTGGAACGGTCTCGAAATCGCGGACCTCATTAATTTTCATCAACCAGATTCGGGAAAAGATCGGCGTCATGTTCGGCAATCCGGAGACCACCACCGGCGGCCGCGCGCTCAAGTTTTATTCCTCCGTGCGCATCGATATTCGCCGCATCGGGGCGGTCAAGGAAGGCGACGTCGTCGTCGGCTCGCGCACCAAGGTCAAGATCGTCAAGAACAAGGTCGCCGCGCCCTTCCGGGACGCCGAGTTCGACATCCTCTACGGCGAAGGCATTTCCCGCGAAGGCGACGTGCTCGACCAGGCCGTGCTGCACAATGTGGTCGAGAAGTCCGGCGCCTGGTACAGCTTCTCCGGGGAGCGCATCGGCCAGGGCCGCGAAAATGTGCGCCAGTTCCTCAAAGACAACAAAGATACCTTCACCCGGGTCGAGAGCACTCTGCGCCAAAAGCTGGGCATCGCCCAGAAAAGCGATGCGCCCGAGCTGCCGCCGATTCCCGCTGTCCCGGTGAACGGGGCCGCGGCGGCACAAGATGCCGTAAAAGCGGGCGCGAGAAAATAGGCATCTCTACACTACAGCGCTCAAAAAAATGAGGGCCCGTGTGCCCTTATTTTTTTGGCAGTTGACATGTATGTTACCCTATGTATGTTTGGTTGTGTCAGTTTTAGTCAGAAAAGGAAGCTCCATCCAAGGAGGGAAAGATCATGGAACGCTATTCGAACGATTCCGACAGAATCCGAGGATATGCAAACGAACAATATATTCGACCCGCGCGCCAAAACGCAGGCACGGTCATTCGCATAAAAGCCGGCGACATCGTGAACGGCCTGGGACTGAAAAATAAAACCCCCAACGTATGCACGGCGCTCCGTTCAAAAAAATTCCGCGAGCGGTACGGTTTGGAACTGCTCGGAGAACAGGGCCCACCGTCCGGCATGAGCACCACGGTCGTGTTCACCTATCGAGTCCTGAATCAGGGGCAAGAGAAAGAGACCCGCTGCGTGTCCCCATCGAAGTTCGACCGGCTTCGTGGCATCGCCAAGTCGGCCTTCAAGGAGGTCGGCGATTGGGAGCGATCCATCCAGAAGGACCGCCGGAATTTCTATGCAAAAACAGGCGATCCGCGCCAGGGTAAGCGCGGATGAGCCGCGTCTACTGGGACACGATGCTTTTTGTGTACTGGATGGAAGGCCATCCCGAGTACAGTCCAAGAGTCCAGGAAATCCACAAGGGTATGACGCGGCGGCGAGACGCGCTTTGCACGAGCGTCATTACGTTGGGAGAATTGCTGGTCAAGCCGTATAAGCTGAAGCAATCCGATTTGACCTCGACAATACGCGACTATTTTCAAAGCCCGGAGATCGAACTTCTGCCGTTGGAATCGGAGACCGCCGAAATTTACGCGCACATCCGCGCCGAAAACAATGTCTCGCCGGCGGACGCGATGCATCTGGCCACAGCCGCCCATGCCCGTGCCGATCTGTTTCTGACCAATGACCGGCGGCTGTCGAGGCTCACCATCCCTGGAATCAACTTTATCGCCGGACTGGATACAAATCTGCTGTAGAGATTTCTCTTGCCAACGAAAATCTCCCCGGGCGCAAGATTTTTCTTGCCAACTACGCCTCCCGCCATGTTTACTAACCAGTAACTAAAGTGCTCCCCGGAATTTTGCCGCATGCGGGGCGCAGGCAAACCCCAGAATGCAAGCTCCGTTCGAGCGATACGACAGGAGAAGACATGGAAGCGCTCAAGATCGGCACGACGATTCGAGGAGTCCGTCTACAGAAGGGCATGTCGCAGGGAGACATTGAAAAGCGCACCGGCCTTTTGCGCTGCTATCTGTCGCGAGTGGAAAATGGGCATACTGTCCCCTCACTCGACACGCTCTACAAAATTGCTGGCGCGCTGGACGTTCCAATGGCGCATTTCTTTGCGGAAAACGCCCTGAGCTACGAAATGCCGACGCAGCGGTTCAGCGACGACGAACTGCGCTTTCTCACCCAGATCCGGCGCTATTCCGCCAGTCTGAATGAAAGCGATCGCCGCCTGCTGCTGGCCATGGTGAAGAAGTTCGCCGGCGCAGACAGCAATTAACGCCGGGCTACTTCCAGTACTGCACAATCCCATAGCCGAACAGCACCAGCAGTCCGGCCACAGCCGCAAACACCACCCGCTGCCGGCGGAAATACGGTTCGCGCCCGGTGCCCAGCACGGGAGCCAGCGGCACCCCCATCGCCAGGCCGGAGAGAAATCCTCCCAGGTGGGCCATGTTATCGATCTTGATACCCCCGGCATAGAGCATAGTTGACGCGCCGATCACCAGATTGATGGCGGCGAAGTAAATGACGCTGCGGCGTAGCCGGCGGAGTTCCGCGCGGGGAAACGGCAGGTGCGGAGAGCTCAACAGCAGGATCAGAATTCCGGCAATCCCGAACACCGCGCCGGATGCGCCCGCTCCTATACTGCCCGGATGGACCGCCGCGCTCAACAGGTTGCCCGCCGCGCCGGTCAGAATATAGACAGCAAAGATTCCAAAAGCGCCCAGCAGCGGCTCGCCCAACAGACCCAATTCCCACAGACACCACATATTGGTGCCAATGTGAACGATGCCGATATGGACGAACATGGCGGTGAGCACCCGCCACCACTGGTGATACAGAATTTCGTTGACTCCGCGATTCGCGCCCCAATTCAGAATGTTTTGCGCGGTTGGCGCCCACCAGGAGGCTCCGCTCAGGGTCATCAGCAGGTACACGACGCAGTTGATGCCAACCAGAATATAGGTCGCCGGAGCGTAGGACCACCCTGTGACAATGCGCGAACGTGTCCGGGAGGGCGGCGGCACGCGCGTGTAGTAGCCGGAGCGGAGATCGTAGTCGGGCTGGTTGAAACTGCCCGGGTCGTCCGTCCCTTGCTTCAGGTCTTGGGAGGCGGGAGGTAGAATCTCCACTTCCTGCCTACCCCGGCCTTTGCGATTATTGTTGTGCTTGTCGTTCCAGATGCTCAGATCGAACTCTCCCGCTCCAAGGCGCTCGATCGCGCCTGAGTACAGGCTATCGGGCCGCGGCATAGAACACAATGGCGGCGCTGCCATCCATTAAAATCAGCTAGAGCCGCAAAAGTTAGAGTCCTTAAAGAAGAACGGAGCAGCATGAAGCAGATTCGTCGTGTTCTTTTAAGCGTCACCGATAAATCCGGCATCGTCGAGTTCGCCCGGGCCCTCCAGCAGCACGGTGCCGAGCTGGTCTCGACCGGCGGGACCGCGCGCGCGCTGCGCGAAGCCGGCCTTCAGGTGATGGATATTTCCGAGTTGACCGGCTTTCCCGAGATGCTCGACGGGCGGGTAAAAACGCTGCATCCCAAAGTGCACGGCGGCATTCTTCATATTCGCGCCAACCCGGAGCACCGGAAAGCGATTGCGGAGCACGGCATCCAGCCAATCGACATGGTGGTTGTGAATCTGTACGCATTCGAGGCGACTCTGGAAAAGCCTGGCGTGCAATTCGCCGAATTGATCGAAAACATCGACATCGGCGGTCCTTCCATGGTGCGGTCAGCGGCAAAAAACTTTGAAGACGTCGCCGTCGTCACCTCGCCCGGCGACTATCCCGCGCTGACCGAAGAGTTGGGCCAGAACCATGGTCAACTGAGCCGCGCCACGCGCTGGCGGCTGGCGCAAAAGGCCTTCGGTGTAACCGCGGCTTACGATCTGGCGATTGCCAACGCGCTCGAATCGCTTCCGGAGAATCCCAAAAACGATTCGCCGCTCGACCGCGACCGGCATGCCTTTCCCTCGACCCTGCGCCTGGCGTACCCACTGGCGATGCCGCTGCGCTATGGCGAAAACCCTCATCAGCAGGCTGCGTTGTACAGCGACGGCAGCGACACCGGGATTGCCGGACTGCGGCAACTGCAGGGCAAGGAACTCAGTTACAACAACCTGGTCGACCTCGACGCGTGCTGGGACCTGGCGCTGGAATTCCGCGACCCTGCCGTCGCCATCATCAAACACACCAATCCCTGCGGCGCGGCGACGGGCAGATCTCTGGTCGAGGCCTACGGCAAGGCCCTGGCCGCCGATCCTGTCTCCGCCTTCGGCTCGGTTATCGGCATCAATCGCGAAGTAGACGCCGAGGCCGCCGCGGAGATCGTGAAGCTGTTTGTCGAAGCCATCGCGGCGCCGAGCTTCAGCGCTGAGGCGAAGGAGATTCTCTCGGCCAAGAAAAACCTGCGCCTGGTCGAGGTGCGCCGCGCCCAGCCCGGACGCGTCTTGAAGCAAGTCTCTGGCGGCCTGCTGCTGCAGGACGGCGACCACGGCCGCATCGAAGCCGGGGAATTGAAGATCGTCAGCAAACGGCGGCCCTCGCAAGAGGAGATCGACGCGATGCTGTTCGCCTGGCGCGTCTGCAAGCACGTCAAGTCGAACGCCATCGTCTATGCGCGCAATGGCCAGACACTGAGCGTCGGCGCCGGCCAGATGAGCCGGGTAGATGCAGCAAAATTTGGCGCCATGAAAGCGATTCTGCCGCTGGCCGGCTGCGTAGCCGCTTCGGACGCCTTCTTTCCTTTCCCCGACGGCCTGGAAACTGTCGTCGCCGCGGGAGCGACCGCCGTCATCCAGCCCGGAGGCTCGGTCCGCGATGCGGAAGCAATCGCCGCGGCCGACCGGCTGAACGCGGCCATGGTATTTACCGGGATGAGGCATTTTCGGCACTAGCGTGGTGGGTTGGAATTTCTTTCTAAATGCCAATCGGAATGGTAGAGGGTACGGACTGAACCGCAGGTCTCTCCACTACGCTGCGGTCGAGATGACAAACTTTTTGAGCGAATGAATGAGTCACCCCACCGGAAGGGCTACGTTCCATGCCAAGCCATCCATTCACGGTCCGCAAGGCCGGTAACACCGAGGCCGCCGAAGCGTTCCGTTTGATCGAGGAGTATTGCACGGAAATCGACGTCGTCGTGCGCGACAGCCCCGCGGAACTCGAGCACTACCTGAAGGGGAAACAGAGCGGCATATGGCTGGCATGGCCGGATGCCCGCGCGGGTGCGGAGGTGCCGCAGGACACAACCGCAATTGGGTGCATTGTGTTGCGGCCGCTCCCGCAATTCGAAAAAGCCTGCGAGATCAAGCGGCTCTACGTTCAACAACTCTACCGCGGCGTCGGAATCGCCAAAGCGATGCTGCTGGCACTGGAAGAGTACGCGGCGGCGCAGGGATTCGAAACGCTGTATCTGGATACCAAACAGGACCTTCAGGCGGCCGTTCGATTCTATGAAGGCTCCGGATATCGCCATTGCGAGCGCTACAACGACAATCCTCAGGCAACGATTTTTATGCAGAAGCGGCTGCGTTAAAGCCAACGGAAACTATGCCGGTTGAATGGCAATCCGCAGCGTGACGCGCCCATTCGGTTGGCCCGCTGTGGTTAAGTCCCTTTCCATCGGCGTCGGAACCTGCGGGCGTTTGTTCCACGAACCATTTTTGGTAGATGGTTTTCGGCGCGATCAGCGGCACGGTCACGCGCAGGGGATTGGCCGCAGTCAGTAAGTCCGCCGCCGTGAGCATAACGTGGGCCTCGCCAATCACGTCGAGCCTCATTTTCCTGCGGCTAATCCGCCTGTTCAGAAGAGATGCAGACGGGGAGAAATGGGTCGCCGCCAACTTCTTCTGCGCGAAGAATGCGACGGACCTCACCGACAGCGCCCTGTGCAGCAGCGTACAATCGAGGTGGGGAGCGATCGCTCCGTTTCTAGTTTGTGTACGCCGCTGCACGGGGTGAGAGGTAGTTTTTCCGATGAAGAAAGTTCGGCTCGCTGAAGGGAAACACCGTTCTCTGTGGAGATGGCGAGATGCGGCAGCGCTGGGCATTGCTCTAACGTTTTCAGTTGCCGCAATGGCGCAGAGCGCCGCCTCGGGCGCCGCGACAAAGAGCGGAGGCTCCACCGGGACGGCTGTCCAGGAGACCCCGTCCAGTACGGCGGCCGCGCCGGGCAGCGGCTTTACCGGACAACATGCGCAATCCTATTACTATTTCGCGGTGGGGAATCTGGACGAACGGGCTGCGGAACGGTACGGCCAGCCGGATCTGGCGACGAAGGCTGTCAAACAATATAAGCTCGCTCTGGCCCACGATCCCAACTCCGTTTTTCTTGAGAATAGCCTCGCCCACACCTATTTCAAGCTGGGCCGTATTCGCGAAGCCGTCGAAACTGCGCAGCAAGTTCTCAAGGACCACCCCAACAATCTGGCGGCGCATCAACTGCTGGGCCGCGTCTATCTGCGTTCGCTGGGCAATCAGCAATCCGGCCAGACCTCCGCTCCTATGCTGGGCCTGGCGATAGAGGAATTTCAGAAGATCGTTGCCCTCGAGCCAAACAAGATCCAGGATCACCTGCTGTTGGGCCAGCTCTACACGCTCAAGCACGACAACAAAGACGCCGAGGCGCAGTTTGAGCAGGCGCGCAGCATCGACCCCAGCTCGGAAGATGTGGTGTTGAACCTTGCCCGCCTCTATGACGAGCAAGGCAAGGTTCCGGAAGCGATCGATCTGTTGGAGGCCGTGCCCACCGACCAGCGCACGCCGCGAATCGACCTGGCGCTGGGCGCAGCCTACGACCAGCAGAAAAAGATCACGCTGGCGATTCCGCAATATCAACAGGCGCTCGCCATGCAGCCGGACAACCTGCCCGCCCAGCGCGCTCTGGCAGAAGACTTGTTGAGCAGCAACCAGTCGGACGCGGCCTTGAAGATTTATGAAGGCGTCACGGCGCAGGACCCGGAGGACACGCATTCTTTTCTCCGGCTGGCGGAGATTGAACGGATCCAGGGCCATCTGAAGAAAGCCGAAGCGGCGCTGGACCATGCCAGATCGCTCGATCCGGATTCGATCGAAGTCCGCTACAACGAGGCCCTGCTGGACGAGGCCCAGGGGCATCTGAATCAGTCCGCAACATTGCTGGAGAAGCTGGCCGACAGCACGAAGCAGGTCGGCGGAAAATACACGGCGGATCAAACCAACAACCGCGCAATTTTCCTCGACCGCCTGGCCACCGTGTACCGCGAGCAGAACAAGACCGAAAAAGCGGTCGATGTCTACAAGCAGATGATCGAGCTCGGCGGCCGCAACGCCGAGGCGGGATATCAGGGTGAAGTGGAGGCCTATAGCAGCGCCAAAATGCTGGCGCAGGCGATGGCGGCAGCCGAGCAGGCGGCGCAGGCGCTGCCAAAAAATGTCGGTCTGCAACTCACCCTCGCCGGGCAGATGATCGACGCTGGCAGGGCGAAGCAGGGCCTGGCGCTGGCGAAGGCGCAGTTGAAGGGCACGCAGCAGGATCGCGTTGTCTGGTTGACGCTGGCACAGATGGAAACGCGGCTTCGCAAATGGAAGGATGCCGCCTCGGCCATTGACCATGCGGAAAAACTTAACAGTTCCCCGCAGGACATGGCCCTGATCCACTTCTTGCGCGGCGCGCTGCAGGAAAGGCAGAAGCACGTCGCCGCGGCGGAGCGGGAGTTTCACCAGTCCCTGGCCATCGCTCCGGACAATGCGCTGGCGCTCAACTATCTCGGCTACATGTTGGCCGACCGCGGCCTGGAGCTCAATCAGGCGCTCGAATTGATCGAGCACGCAGTGCGGCTCGACCCGGAAAATGGCGCCTATCTCGACTCTCTCGGCTGGGTCCACTACAAGTTGGGTCAGTATGCGCTGGCGGAGCAATATCTCGATCGCGCCATTGCGCTGATGCCCACCGATCCCACGGTGCACGACCATCTCGGCCAGGTCTATGCCGCCACCGGCAATCTGCAACAGGCTGTGGCGCAGTGGCAGACCTCGCTGAAGAATTATGCGAGCTCCGCCCCCGCCGACGCGGAACCCGCCGACGTGAACAAGGTGCGCAAACGTCTCGACAAGGCCAAGCAGAAGCTGGCCAAAGAAGAGGCGCACGCCACCAGTCCGAACCAGCTATAGCGACCGATGCAAGCCACCTCGCTCCGCTTCTGTGCTGTCGCCGGGGATGCGACCGATCCGCTGACTGCCCGCGCGCACAACGAGCCGCGCCACAGCTACCGCGGTCCGTTTCAGCGGGACCGCGACCGCATCATCCACGCCCGCGCCTTTCGCCGGCTTGCCGGAAAGACCCAGGTCTTCACCCATCGCTACTCCGACCATTTCCGCAATCGCCTGACCCATACCATTGAGGTGACTCAGATTGCGCGCACCGTTGCCGCCGCCCTGGAGCTGAACGAGGACCTGGCGGAGACCCTCGCCCTGGCGCATGACATTGGGCATCCTCCCTTCGGCCATGCCGGAGAGCAGGCGTTAGACCGTCAACTGCGGGCGCGTGGAATGCGCTTCGACCACAACCTGCACGCGCTGCGCATTGTCGAGCACTTCGAGCAGCGCTATGTGGAGTTTCGCGGGCTGAACCTTACCCTCGCGGTGCGGGAAGGCATCGTCAAGCACTCGCACGACTACGCACCCGCCGATCACCCGGAGCTGCGCGAGTACTTCCTCGACCGGCTGCCGCCGCTCGAAGCGCAGAGCATCGACCTGGCGGATGAAATCGCCTATCTGACAGCGGACATCGACGACGGCATCGAGGCCGACATCCTTTCGCTCGACGACCTGTGCTGCGGCGTACCTCTGTTTGCGGATTTCTACCGGCAGGTCGAAGGAAAACATCCCGAAGCCGCGGGTAAGCTGCTGTTTCACGAAGCGCTGAAGGGGATGTTGAACGCACTGGTAAATGATTTGATCGTGACCACACACACGAATGTGACCGGTGCCGGGATCGGCGACCTGGAGGGTGTCCGCCGCGCCAGCCGACGCCTGGTCCAGTTGTCGCCGGCAATGGAACAGCGCCGCCGCGAAGCCAAGGAATATCTCTTTCGCCGCCTTTATCATGCCGAAGATCTGGACCAGAGCCACGCCATGGCGGAAGAAACGATCTCCGGTCTGTTCGAGCACTGGATGAAGCATCCGGAACAATTGCCGGAAACCCAACAGTCGCAATTGGAAGCGGAAGGCGCGCCTCGCGTGGTCGCCGACTACATCGCCGGAATGACAGACAATTTCATCGCAGACCAATGGCGGCTTGCGCGCAGGTGAACCCACACCGGTCATCTGTCGGATGGGAAAAATTGTGTCGGCAGAGTTCGCCGGCTGGCGCGATTCTCCTACACCGGCGACAAGCAGAGGAAATCGCGAAAACCTGCTCCTCTGCCGACGAGCTGACCGCGCGGCGCAGGGCCTTAACCCTCCACCGCACGATCGAAAAAAGGCGTCGGGCAGATGCGGTGCCCGACGTCTTCCCGATTATAGATGCCTGCCGTGCGCAAAGCGATGGTTGAGAGAATTGGCCCCGACGAATTTACATCCTCGCGGCGCAGGCAGGGTTGCGATTTTGCTATCCTGAGCGGTATGCCGGATAAAAAAGAACTGCTCAGCCAGCCCATCGAACACATTGACATCAAAAGGCACGACGTCCGCGCCCTGGTTGAAGCCATGCGATCGATGGCCTATTCTTCCCGCGACCTGGCCCGCGCCGCCGCCATTTACGAGCGCATGTTGCGCGACCAGGACTGTGGCGTCATCCTGTGCCTGGCGGGATCGCTGATCAGCGCCGGGCTCAAGCAGGTTTTCGTGGACCTGGTCCGCAACAACATGGTCGACGCCATCGTCTCGACCGGGGCCAACATTGTCGATCAGGATTTCTTTGAGGCGCTCGGTTTCCGCCATTACATTGCGGGAGATGAATATAAGTCCGGCATGCAGGATGGCGTGTTGCGCGAGTTGATGATCGACCGCATCTACGACACCTTTATTGACGAGGAAGAATTGCGCATCTGCGACGAAACCACGCGGACCGTTGCCGATTCCCTGCCCACCCGGCCCCATAGCTCGCGCGAATTTATCCGCGCCATGGGCGCGTATCTGGAGCAGCAGGGCAAGACGCCTGCGAAGGGCGGCGCGGACTCCATCGTGCTGGCGGCGTACCAGAAAGATGTGCCGATTTTCTGCCCGGCCTTCAGCGACTGCTCCGCCGGCTTCGGTCTGGTGGCGCACCAGCACGCGCGTCAGGGCAAGCCGACCGTTTCCATTGATTCAGTAAAGGATTTTTACGAGCTGACACAGCTCAAGATCGCCAACCCCACCACTGGTCTGCTGATGATTGGCGGCGGGGTGCCGAAGAACTTTGCCCAGGACATTGTCGTCGCCGCGGACGTGCTGGGCACGGATGCGCCGATGCATAAATATGCGATTCAGATCACCGTGGCCGATGTGCGCGACGGCGCGCTGTCTTCCAGCACTCTCAAGGAAGCCAGCTCCTGGGGCAAGGTTGACACGGCGTACGAGCAGATGGTGTACAGCGAGGCCACGCTGGCGCTGCCGCTCGTCGCCGGCTACGCCTACCATCAGCGCGCGCACGCCGACCGCAAGGAGCGCCGCTGGGCGCGCCTGCTGGAACAGGTCACCGCGTAGCCAGTGCTGCTGCCATCACCGCGTCAACTCTGGAATGCGCCTTGTATGAAGGACTCCGCTGCGCCATCCCGCTCGAACCGTGGCCGAACCGTTGCGGTACTGCTTTTCCTCGCCATTGCAGCGACCGCCTGGCTGTCGCTGCATCTGGCGCTGCGGCAGGTTGGCGTCGTATCTCCCCGCGATCTTTTTCTCAATCCCGGCTACCAGCACAGCCAGCGCCTGAAGGTCGCCACGGCCCGCGCCGCTATGGATGCCGTCGGAATGAACAGCTCCCGTCCGGACGCACCGCAGTATCGCGCCGACTACCACCGCCAGAGGATGCAGATCCAGGCCGACGCGGAAGGGCTGGAGCGATGGGCGGCCAACGATCCTCACCATCAGGGCCTGCTGCTGGAAATCCACGGCAGCCTGGCGGAGCTGACGATGGCGCTCGACCAGGTATCCGGCGAAGGAAAGTCCGCCTCCACTCCGAAGCTTCCCCTGCTGCCCGCACTCAGCCGCGCCGAAGCCGCCTTTAGCAACTACTCCGCCAGCCTGACGGAGCCTGCCAACTTCCAGGCGCGTCCGTATATGGTTTCCGGCCCAGTCGTGCTCTGGTGGCTGCTCCTGCTGCTGCTGATTGAAGCGGCGGCGATGGTGTGGCTGGTTTTTTCGACCTCAGGCCGCCGCGCGTGATGGCCCAGCAATCTGCGAACTGGTGTGGCTGCGGAGAGACCGCAGATCCCTCGACTGCGTCCTTGCTGCGCAAGGACTTCGCTCGGGATGACAGACGTTTTCCCGCTCCGGCATTGCGCAAACCACCAGGGAATGGCGCCATCTAAAAGCGGTGCTCTTCCTCGCTCATCGCACCAATTAACGCTGCCGCACCACGGCTTCCGGCGGACAAAGAAGCTTCCGTTTCCGCGCGCAGGCCGGCGACGATCGTCCAGTTGCTGCTACGCCTGCCCGACTCCGGATAGAACGACGGCAGCGGCTGCATCAGCAGACGGCCCAGCAGAACTGCCTGCGGTTCATACATGCCCCGAAGTTCCCGCAGCCGGTCGAGCGATTCCGGTGCGGTGCAGAGAGTGTAGCCGACTTTCGCCAGTTGATGACAAACCTCTTCCACCCCCTTTGGAGGCAGCCGGTCTTCTGGAGACGCGTGCCGGCTCCTGGACTTTGCCGGGGAGAAAATGTGCGCCAGGTCGATGACGGCATGACGGGCGATGACAAAGGTCTGCTGCGCCTGCCGCGCCGCATCTCCCTCCACCGTGGCGATCAGCACGGCACAGGTATCCAGCATCGCTACCAGCGCGCTCAGCCAGCTCTGGTTGTCATGCTGGGAGCGAAAGAAACATAGCTGGGGGTAGGAAATATGGCTCTCCAGCAGTTCCGCGCTCCAGCGCTCCCACTCCACCAGCAAGGTCTGCAACACCGCTTCTCCGGCGGGCCCGGCATGGCGCTGCAATAGCTCGATCGCCGACGGCGGCGACCCGGCCCGCGAATCCAGCAGGATGATGCTGACCTCCCGCCTCGAAAAAGCCCCATACAGCACCGGCAGATACCCGATGACTCCAGCCACAAACGCCAGCCCGATTCCGGCCTCTAACGCTACCAGCAGCCGCGAGATTACGGTCAGCGGGACCACGTCCCCCAGCCCGAGCGTGAACAGGGTGGTTCCGCTGACGTAGAGGTCCGTCTCCCACGGGCCCAATGAGTGGGCGTCGGCCATGGGCGAACCCAGCGCGTGAAAGAACAATGCGAAGCCGATGATCAGTCCGGCCGCCCACACCACCACCAGCAACAGCAGCGACAGCGGACCGAAATAGCTGAGGAAACTTTCCCGGCGGCGCGTTCGTCGCATCCGGCCCGCGATCGCCCGCCAGGGGATCCATGCAGCGGTAAGGATCGCGCGGGAGATACGCAGCCGCCCGCTGGCCCGCCGCGGCAGGATGATGGTCTGGAACGCATCCACCAGAACCTCGGCAAAACAGAGCAAGCCGGCAATCAGGCTGAAAATCCGCATATTCGCTTCTCAAGCCGATTGAATCACGAGCGCCGTATCGAGTGAGAGGAAATCCGGCAAAAACATGGCCAAAACCCTGTTTTCAGGCGACCAGACCCGCTCCGGCGGGCTCCACAACATCCCTACGCCGCAGCCGAAAAGCCCGTCCTGTGGGACGTACCTGCTTTCATACTTCCCTTTGCTGCCCGCTTGTGTTTCAATCCCATTACCTTAATCAGCTAGAAATTTCTCATCGCTAGCCTTCAGAGAAGTCGCCTTTTGAGCCCTCCCCCCAGGTGTCGAAAGAGACGAATGCACAGCGTTGTGGGGGAACTTCCATGAAACGCAAGGTTCTTGTCGTCGACGACGAGCGGATGGTCGCCGATACGCTCGGAATCATTTTTGAGAAGCGCGGGTTCGACTGCCGCGTCTTCTATACGGGCGCGGATGCTCTGGTTTGTGCGGACACCTTCTGCCCGGAATTGCTGCTTTGCGACCTCTCCATGCCGGGGATGAGCGGCCTGGAGGTGGTTGCAACGGTGACCGGCAAATGTCCGGAGTGCCGCGTACTCCTGTTAACCGGCTACTACGCGAGTCTCGGCTCCGCGCGGAAGTGGGCCCGCGGCCACGACGCGCCCAGCCTGGTGATGACCAAGCCGGTGCTGCCCGCCGTCCTGCTGGAGCAGGCCAACGCGCTGCTGCTCGAATGACACCGTTTCCCGGGCTACCGGCCGCGGCTCTACACTGGGGCCATGCACGGGCTTGGACGCGCTCTGGTTCTGATCGGGCTGGTCATTGTCCTGGCCGGTGTGTGCGTGCTGATCGCAGACCGGCTGCATCTGCCGCTCGGACGCCTGCCGGGAGATATTCGTTGGCGCGGCAAAAATTCGGCATTCTATCTTCCGTTCGTTACCTGCCTTCTGCTCAGCGCACTGCTCACGCTTTTGTTCTATCTTTTCGGACGCTTTCGCCGGTAGAGCGCAGTGCTAGACTCATCCCTTAGGACTGCGGCACGTCTGCCGTCCTCCGCTGAGAATCCGCCCGTGAATCCATCCAGCAAGAAGAGCCCTCAAGCCGAACCCTCCAGTCCCCCGCAGTTGGACTTTCTTTTCCCGGTCCCGGCCCACCCGAGCAGCCCGGCCCGTTCCATCTGGCAGGTGTGGGAGCTGGTGGCCGAAATCCGCAGCCATGTGGAAAAGCAATACCGCGACGTACGCGTCGAGGGCGAAATTTCCAACCTCCGCCAGGCCGCCTCCGGGCACCTCTACTTTACTTTGAAGGACGATCAGGGCCAGATTCCCGTCGTTCTGTTTCGCGGGAAGGCGCGGCTGCTCAAGTTTGCGCCGAAGGACGGCATGGCTGTGCAGGTGCGCGGCGGCGTTTCCGTGTACGAAGATCGCGGCCAACTGCAATTGGTCGCCGAAAGTATGGAGCCGCACGGCAAGGGCTCGCTCCAGGTCGCGTTCGAGCAACTCTACGCCCGGCTCAAAGATGAGGGTCTGTTTGACGCCGAAGCCAAGCGTCCGCTGCCGCTGTACCCGCGCGTCGTCGGCGTCATCAGCTCGCCGAAAGGCGCGGTGATCCACGACATCCTCAACGTTCTCGCGCGGCGCCATGCCGGCATTCAGGTGCTGCTGTATCCAGTTGCGGTTCAGGGTGAAGCCGCTGCCGGCGAGGTTGTCGAAGCCGTCGCCTGGTTTCAAGACCATCCCTGCACGGACGTCCTGGTCCTCGCCCGAGGCGGCGGATCGCTCGAAGACCTGGCCGCCTTCAACAGCGAGGCCGTCGCCCGCGCCATCTTCGCTTCCGCCGTTCCCATCGTCTCCGCCGTCGGGCATGAGACCGACTTCACCATCGCCGATTTCGTGGCGGACCTGCGCGCGCCCACGCCTTCTGCCGCTGCCGAACTGATCACCGACGCCCAGTATCGCGTCGCCGAACATCTGGAGGCGCTGGCTTCCCGCCTGGAGCGGGCCGCCCGCTACCAGCGGATGCGCGCCCGCGAACGGCTGACGCGTCTCGATGCCGCCGCCGTGTTCGCCCGGCTCCAGCATGGCCTGGCGCGCCGTCAGCAGCGGCTGGACGAGCTACGTTTCCGCCTGGAAGCGTACTGGGATAAGCAGTGCGCGGTCACGGAACAAAGGATCCATCTGCTGCGAACCCGTCTCATTCAACAGGACGTTCGCCGTCAACTCGCCCTGCACCAGGAACGGCTGCGGGGGCTGCGTATTGCCTTGTTGCAGGCCAACCGCGTACCCCTTGAGCGCTGCCGCACCCGCTGGAGCCGCGCCCAGGACCGCCTGCTGGCCTTTTCCCCGCTGGCTGTACTGGAGCGCGGCTATGCTCTGGCCTATACGGAGAGCGGCATTCTGATCAAAGACGCATCCCATCTCCACTTCGGCGACCCCGTGCGCCTCCGCTTCGCCCGCGGCCGGGCCCATGCCCGCGTGGTAGAAACAGAGAAGGACATCGAGCCCGTCGGATGAGAAAACTCTTTGGCACGGATGGAATTCGCGGCGTCGCGGGACAGTTTCCGCTTGACCGGAAAACCGTCTACGGCATCGGGGTCGCCCTCGGTCATTCGCTGAAACGCCGCCACGCCAATCCACATGCGCTGCTCGGCATGGACACGCGCGAGTCCGGCCCGTGGATTGCCGCCGCCCTGACCCACGGCCTTGCGGAAGCAGGCGTCCAGGTCACCAGCGCCAGCATCCTGCCGACTCCCGGGGTGGCGTGGCTGGCGCGCACTCGCGGATTTTGCGCCGGCATCGTCATCTCCGCCTCCCACAATCCCTGGGAAGACAACGGCATCAAGATCTTCGGCGGCGACGGTTATAAACTGGCAGACTCCGTCGAGTTGGCGATGGAGCAGGAAATCTTCGAGCGCCTGCAGCGGATCCAGGAGCCGGGGGTCGCCGCTAACTTTGCCCCGGAAACGGACGATTCCCTGTCTGCTGCCTACATCGACTTTCTACAGGCGCAGGTTCCTCATCTTCAACTGGAGGGGAAGACGATCGTTGTCGATTGCGCCAACGGCGCTGCCAGCGCCATCGCGCCGGAGTTGTTTTCCCGCTTCGGAGCCAGCCTGGTGCTGACCCACACCTCGCCCAACGGCCGCAACATCAATCAAGCCTGCGGCGCGCTCCATCCGGAAATCGTCGCGCGGGAAGTCCTGGCGCGGCAGGCCGACCTGGGCATGACCTTCGATGGCGACGCCGACCGGGCCCTGTTTGCCGACGAGCACGGCCAGGTGGTCAACGGAGATGCCGTCCTGCTGATTGCCGCCCGCGATCTGCGGGCCCACAACCGGCTGTCAAACAACACCGTGGTGGCCACGACGATGTCCAACATGGGTCTGGAGGCCGCGCTGCGCCGCGACGGAATCAACATGCTGCGCGCCGCGGTCGGCGACAAGTATGTCCTGGAAGAGATGCAGCGCCAGGGCGCCGTGCTGGGTGGCGAGCAGTCCGGCCACATTCTCTTTCTCGACCGCAACACGACCGGCGACGGCCTGCTGACGGCCCTGATCGTGCTCGATATTCTGCATCGCTCCGGGAAGTCGCTCTCAGAAATAAAAAGCGACCTGAAGGTCTTTCCCCAGGTGATCGTCAATGTGCGCGTGCGGGAAAAGAGACCGATGGAGAGCGTGCCTGGCGTGGTCGCCGCCATTCGCGACGCCGATGTCGAACTCAACGGCAGCGGCCGCGTCGTGGTCCGCTATTCCGGCACCGAAGCTCTGGCCCGGGTGATGATCGAGGCCGAATCCGAACAACTCATGCAGCACCACGCCAACCGCATTGCGGAAGCCATCCGCGCCGAACTGGGCGCCTGACGCGGCTGCCTATTGCCGCTTTCGCGCGGTCTTGCGCTTCGCCACCCAGCCGGGCTTGTTCACCTGCGGGGCGCGGCCCAGCGCCAACGCGCCGGAGGGAACAGGATGTGTAATGCAGGAGGCGGCGGCGATGTAGCTGTTCTCTTCGATCGCCACCGGCGCGACCAGAGTGGCGTTGCTGCCGACAAACACGCCGTCGCCGATTTTTGTAGGATGCTTATCCACGCCGTCGTAATTGCAGGTGATGACCCCGGCGCCGATATTGCAGCCGGAGCCGATGTCGGAGTCCCCGAGATAGGCCAGATGATTGGCTTTTGATTTATCCCCCAGCCGGGTTTTCTTGGTTTCCACGAAATTGCCGACGTGGGCCTCGCGGCCGATGTGGCTTTGCGGGCGCAGATGGGCAAAGGGACCTAACTGCGCGCCCTGCTCGACAATGGCGTGGTCCAGCACGCAGCTATTGCGGACGAGAATATCGTCGGCAAGCGTGGAATTCTGAATCACGGAATAGGAGCGGATGCGGCAGTCCGCGCCAATACAGGTGTTGCCCAGCAGTTGTACAAACGGCTCCACGACCGTGTCCGCGCCGATGGAGACGCCGCTGTCGATCACGCAGGTATCCGGGCGAAAGATGGTCACTCCTTCTGCCATCAGCCTGCGCGCGGTGGCCAGGCGCATAGCGGTGTCGAGCTGCATCATCTCCGCGATGGTGTTCGCGCCCAGCACCTCGGTAGCGTCGCCGGTTTCAAGCGCCACCACGCGCTCGCCCGCGGCGCGGAGAATCGCCGCCATGTCGGTCAGGTAATACTCCCCGTGGACGTTGTTGGCGCCGAGAGAAGCGATGTGACGGTAGAGCGTTTCCGTGTGGAAGGCGTAGATGCCCGAGTTGATTTCGCCCAGGTGGTGCTGCTCCGGGGCGAGCGATTTCTGCTCGACGATGGCAGCGACGTCGGCGGAGTCTGGGGCAACCCGCAGAATGCGACCGTAGCCGAAGGGATTCTCCGGCCGCGCAGTCAGGATGGTCATGGCGGCCTGCTGCGTCCGATGAAACTCGCGCAGCCGCGCGATCGTTTCCGGATGGATCAGCGGTACATCGCCGGAGAGCACGAGAAGATCGCTGGATCCGCCAACCGCCTCCCGTAATGCCTGGATGGCGTGGCCGGTGCCGAGTTGTTCGGCCTGGCGAACGAAATGGACGCCGGTCGAGGCCAGGGCCTGTTCCACCTGCTCGGCCTGATGGCCGGTGACGACGAAGACCTGCTCCGGCGCGGCGACCTGGAGCACAGCGTCGACCACATGTCGCAGCAGCGGTTGGCCGCCGATTGTGTGCAACACCTTGGCACGTTTCGATTTGAGCCGCGTGCCTTTGCCGGCGGCCAGGACTGCGATGGCGAAGCGGTTGGTTTCCATTTCATGTTCATCGTCTCACAGGGCGGGATTGGAGGCGTATCCGCGTATCCGTGTCGAGGCATCCTATTCTGAGGCAAGATAGAGATGGAGGAAAGCGATCATGCGCAAAGCGGTGGGTGGATATTCCCGGATTTTTTCAATTGCCTGTTTTCTGATGCTGGGCACCCTGGTGGGCTGCAGCGGCTGCGATTCGAGCGCGAGCTCGAGCGCCTCTGCCGGTGGAAGCACCGTAAGCGGAGGCACGGGCGGCAGCGGCGGGACCAGTTCTCCTTCGGCGGTGTCGGTGCTGACCTATCACAATGACAATGCACGCACCGGCGAGAATATCCAGGAGACGACGCTGACGACGGCCAACGTCAACTCCACCAGCTTTGGCAAAGTCGGGTTCTACGGCGCCGACGGCAAGGTCGATGGGGAACCGCTCTACATGCCTGCGCAGAAGATCAACGGTACCACCCACAATGTGCTGTATGTCGTGACGGAGCACGATTCCATCTACGCCTTCGATGCGGACAACGGAACCGTCCTGTGGCATGTCTCCGCGCTGGGAAAGCGTGAGACGCCGACCGACGCACGGCATTGCAGCCAGGTGAAGCCGGAGATTGGCATTACCAATACGCCGGTCATCGATCCCAAAGCCGGCCCGCATGGCACCATCTATTTCGTCGCCGCCTCCAAGGACGCCAACGGCAATTATCATCAGCGCCTCCATGCCCTCGACCTGGCGACGGGAGCGGAGCAGTCTGGCAGCCCGGTTGAGATCAAGGCCACCTACCCCAGCACCGGGCCACTCAGTTCCAATGGTCAGGTGGTCTTCGATCCGGCGCAGTATAACGAACGCTCCGCGCTGCTGTTGGACAACGGGGTGCTGGATCTCGCTTGGGCGTCGCACTGCGACATCATGCCCTATACCGGCTGGGTGATGGGCTACGACGAGCACACTCTGGCGCAGACCGGCGTCCTGAACATAACGCCGAACGGCTCAGAGGGCGCGATGTGGATGGCGGGCGACGGGCCGGCCGCCGACAGCGATGGCAATATTTATGTGCTCGCAGGGAATGGCACCTTCGACACCACGCTCAACTCAAACGGCTTCCCCTCCAAAGGCGATTATGGCAACGCGTTCCTGAAGCTTTCGACCAGTGGCAACAAGCTGGCGGTGGCGGATTATTTCGACATGTACAACACGGTTGCGGAATCGAACGCGGACCAGGACCTTGGCTCCGGCGGGGAGATGTTGCTGCCGGATGAGACCGACGGTTCCGGCAAGGTGCAGCATCTGGCCGTGGGCGCGGGCAAGGATGAAAACATCTACGTCGTCAACCGCGAGAACATGGGCAAGTTCAACCCCAATAAGAACAATATCTACCAGGAACTGAAAGGCGCACTGGGTGGGGCTGAATTCGCTATGCCCGCCTACTGGAACAACACCGTCTACTACGGCGCAGTGGGGGATGTGATCCGCGCCTACCCCATCGCGAACGCCAAGCTGGCCACAACTCCGGGATCGCAAACGGCGCACAAATTTCCTTATCCCGGGGCGACGCCCAGCGTTTCCTCCGACGGCACGTCGAACGGAATTGTGTGGGTGGAGGACAACAGCAACCCGGCGGTGCTCTACGCCTATGACGCCACCAACCTGGGCCATGAGTTCTACGACAGCAACCAGGCAGCGAACGGCCGCGACCAATACGGCGCGGGGAACAAGTTCATCACGCCGATGATCGTGAACGGCAAGGTGTATGTGGGAACGACCAATGGGGTGGCGGTTTTCGGACTGCTGAAGAAGTAGGAGCGCGCGAGGTTTGTCGACCGGTAATTGCGTTTGCGGCATCCTGGGACTTGCCGCAGACCGCAATCGAAAAAAGCTCTCCCCTGAGCCCATTCAGCTTCGCTCAGGGGTAGATCCGGCAAACGAACTCTGTATTCTCTCAGCCGAGTGAGCGATGCAGACGATCTGCTCGTTTACCCGATCAGCGAAGCGCCCCAGGTCTTCAGATGGAGACCTGGGGCGCCCGCTGCAGGTGCAACGACGGCCAGAGAGCTAGTGGGAAGCCGTGCTGTGATGGGTGGTATGCGGCGTGGGAGCTTCGACGCCGGCCTTGCGGTTATACTCGTCCACGACGGCGCGGGTAATGTCCGCCTCCTTGCTGGCCCAGACCACCGGGGTCTGCCGCGAGCTCATGTCCAGCACCAGGCCGTAGCCATGCTGCGTGGCGTAGGACTGCATGACAGCGTAGAACTTCTGCTCCAGCCCCTGGAAGACCTCCTGCAGTTGCTGCTGGTAGTCCTGCTGGTCCTCCTGTGCCTGCCGCTGCAACGATTTCTCCTTATCGTCGATGGTGCGCAGCTTGTCGGCTCGCTGGTCCGCCGTCAGGGTTTTGCCGGAGTCTTGCAGTTGCTTCTTCAGCGCTGTGATCTGGTCGTTCTGCGTCTTGAGTTGGGCTTGCTGCGGGGCAAACTTCTCCTGCACTTTTCGGATCGCCGCCCTTCCCTCATTGGTAGAGGCTACCGCGGGCTGAAAAGCGATCACGGCGATCTTGCGGGCGCCGGTTGGCGCGGCGGTCGAGGATGCCGGCGACGGCGCCGACGGCTCGTGTGTCTGTGCCATAGCGGGCGCGCAAGCGCCGGCTGCGAATGTGGTGGCCAGTGCGGCAACCGCGAATAAGGAATGCTTCATATAGGTTCGGAACTCCTTTTTACCTTCCACTCTGATTTCCCGCCGTACTGGCGGAGCATCGTTTGAAACTCGATCGTCCTTGCGCGCGGGAGACTGCCCGGAACCGGAAAAAAGCTGCGGGAAAACCAAAGCACGGCAGGGCTGAAGAAACTTCCCGAATTATAGGAGCGGTGAAAATCTCCCGTCAAACCCGGGTCTCGCGTTTTTCTTGCTTCACCGCCCCCACAATTGTCTCGCCCCGGATCCCGGCTCCGGACCGCCTCCTTGCGCCTAGAAAGATGTGCTGACGGAGACACGCAGCGTTTTCCGCGGCTCCCATAGGAAATACTGCGAACCATAGTAGGCCTTGACCTGCTGATAGCTGAAATCTCCGGCGCCTCCGGCGGGGAACATGCTCCGCGTAACCAGGAATTGCGAGGGCTCGTCCTGGTGCAGGCGGACCGGATTGAAGGCAAAGTAAATACGTACCGGTGCATTGATGATCGGCAGCATGGCGGTAAGCTGTGGACCCACCGAGAGCCGCGGTTGAATGTTGGTGCCGGGGATCGCCCCCAGACGGTCGGGCACGCCTCCAGGCCAGGTCACGCCTCCCTGGCAGATTCCGTTCAACAGGATCGGACATCCATAGAGGCCTCCGTTCAGCGTCGAACTGGCCTGTGGATTCAGCTTGAGCTGGTTGTGGTTCAAAGCCATATCCATTCCCATATCCACAAAGAAGGAAAAATCCACCGGCCCGCCAACAGGGATGCGGTACTCGATGTTGTTGGTGATCTGGGTATCGCCGCCGATCGGTGCAATCGAATAAATCGGCAGTGGAACCTGCACCGGCCCCAGGGTCGGGTTGGTGGGGTCGCGCGGGACCAGCGATCCATCCGGATTCTCCAGATTGTAAAGAACGCGGGTCGGGATAAACGCGTAGGGAGTAATGGAACGGACATCGAAGCCGCGAACGTCGCTATCTCCGCCGGAGTTGAAGCGCTCGAAGGGCGACGCCTCCAGGCCCGCGATTCCCTGGACATAAGCAACCTGCAGGCGATAGGCAAAGATATTGCGTCCATCGGGGTTGAAATGCAGCCCGTGAATGGGATGAAAATATTTGAACTCCATCACCGGCCGGATGGAACTGACGTTGCCGCCCAGGCCAGAGCCTTGCAGGATCAGGTTGAGGCTTTTCCCGTTGCGCGGGCGGTACGGATTGCCAATCGTGCTGTAACTGTAGCTCAACGACAGTTGGCTGGTCGTGATTCCGTTGAGAGCGCTCTTGCCCGAGGTTCCGTGGCGGAAGTTCAGGAACTGGAACAGGTTGGTCGTCGCCTGGCTGTATGCCGTGATGTTGGAGCGGCTAAACGTGTACGTAGCCCCGATGCGCTTGAAGGTGCGGGGAATCGGATAGGCAATCGAAAGACTCGCGCCGGTGCGGCCCTGATTGTAACTCTGGCGGAAAGAGCTTTGCGCCGCGCTGAAGTTGATGTCGCCGCCGGTCAGCGGGTTCTTCGACTGGTTGTACTGCGTCTTCTGAGAGAACACCTGGAAGCCCAGGCTTAGCGGATGATTGCGGACATAAGGAACGGTGAACCCGAAGGTGAAGTTGCGCTGCAGGTCGCCTAGGGCGGTCTGCAAGGTCAGGCTCTCTCCCAGGCCGAGGAAGTTGTTCGTTTGATAATTGGCGCCGATGAAGGCTCCGGAAAGGCCGCTGAAGCCGCCGTTCAATCCGATCGAATTTTTCCCCTTCTCTTTCACGTTCAGCAGCAGCTTCACCGTGCCGGTTTCGGCGTCCTGCTGGGTCACCGAGTCCTGGTCCACCTTCAGCGGGCTGAAAAATCCCAGCTGGTTCAGCCGCAGCACGCTCAGCTTCCACAGATGGCTGTTGTAGACCTGCCCTTCCTGCAGCAGCAGTTCGCGGCGAATGACCGTATCGCGGGTGGTAGTGTTGCCGCGAAATTCGATCCGCGAGACGTAGTAGGGCTTGCCTTCATCGATGTCCATGTTGAGGTACACCAGCTTCTTGGCCTCATCGACGCGCGGCGTGGGAACGGCGGTGAAATTGATGTAACCGAGAGTCCCGTAGGCTTTGCGCATGTTCTCCAGGCCCTTGCCGATCATCGAGGCATTGAAGATCTGCCCATCCTTTATCTTGAACAGGCCGCGCAGCGCCTTTACATTCCTGACTCGCTTGTTGCCGGTAAACGTAATGCCGCCGAGCCGGTACTGCTGGCCCTCTTCGACCGGCACCGTGATGTCGATCACCTTGCCCTTGCGGGAATGGATGAGCGGGATGGGCAATCCGCCCTGATTGCGGATATGCGTCAACGGCGTATCCACGCTGGCGCGGAAATAGCCGCGGTCGCGGTATGCCTGACGCACCCGCTCGGTGTCTTCCTCGAGCTTGCTTTCGTCGTAGGTGCGGGCGAACAGGTTCTCGAAAATGATCGAATGCGGAATCCCGATCGGCCGCAGCTCCTTCATGGAATAGCGCAGCACCCGGCGGGAAACATGCTTGTTTCCGACGAAGCGGATATGCCCCACTTTCACCGTGGGTCCTTCCTTAATGTTGAAGTTTACCGAAACCGAAGCCGGTGGGACCGTCTTGACAACGGTATGGATCCGGGCGAACTGGTGTCCGTGCGCGGCCAGCAACCCCTTCAGCACGGTCTCGGCCAGCTTAATCTTGGTCGGGTCGTACTGGCTTTCGACCGTCAGGTCCACATTGGCCTTCTTGAAAGCCGCCAGCACGTCGGACTGCGTGACCGAGCTCAGGCCCTTGTAGTTGATTTCGCGGACCGTCGGCCGCTCCCGCACGATGACGGTCAGAATCACGCCCTTGGGCGTGTTCTCGCGGTCGATCTGGACGTTTTCAAAGTAGCCGGTGTTCCACAGGGCGTTGAAATCGCGTTCCACGGTCTGCGGATCGTACAGGTCGCCCACATGGGAGAACATGCGCGCCAGGATCGTCTCTTTCGGAATGCGGCGATTGCCAATGACGCGGATTTCGCGGACGGTGTCGCTTTGCGACTGGTTGCTCTGCGGCACCGCTGGGAGGGATTGCAGCGTGGTCTGGGCAACAGCGCTGAAGCTCAGCCCAAACAGAAGCACCAGCACCGAGACAATTTCAACCGTCCACCAGGCTTGTCGGCGACGTCGAACCCACGGGCGCTGTGCGCCGATGGCCGAATGGTTTGGGACATGGACGCCCCCTGAACTCGCGGGAAAAATATGCACACCCTCACTGCCAAAAATCGATTCCAAAGGAAAAGTCGATTATACGGGACAGACTCTCCGGAGTCCTAGCGCCGACGCTTCTGCTCTGGTTCGTTTTCAGTTTTTCGGGAACGCTCGCAAAACCGCGCTCCGCAACCCCTAAAGACCAGCTAACTTTCCAGCTGAGCCTCGATGACAAATTCCCTTGCTTCGCCGTCCCAGCGGACCTTCAACTGGTTCGGCCGACAACACACCTGGCAATCTTCCACGTAGTCCTGGCGGCCGCCGCCCGACTCGTCCACCACCGTCTCATTCCACTCTCCGCATCCCGCGCACTGGAAACCCACCGCATCGCGCATTTCATTTCGCCCCCGGCCCGACTTCGGCCCTGTCGCCGGCGCGGCGCACCTCGACCAGCGTGGAATAGAACGTCGGTCCACCACCCAGGTCTGTGAGCGTCTCGGCGGTCAGCGCGTTCACCCCTTGTCCATCGCCGGAGAGCTTGTTCCATCCTAAACGGCAAACCGCCACTCCGGCAGGCGCGACGCCGTTTACCTTCGCTTCCAGCAGAATCGTTCCTCGCTGGTTGAAGACCTCTACTCGATCGCCGTCAGCGATACCGCGCGCGGCGGCGTCGGTGGCGTGCAGTTCCAGCCGTCCCGTGGTCGAGGCCTCCATCGCCTGGTGACCGGGTAGCGCGGCAAAGGTGGAATTCGTCAGGTTGTCCGCTTTGCGAGCCAGCAGCTCCAGCGGATATTTGCCAGCCAGCGGCGCTCGCCGCGATTCGGTTGCCGCCACATACCCTGGAAGCGGATCCAGCCCCTGCGCGGCCAGCGTGTCGGAATAAAATTCCGCCTTTCCGGAGGAAGTGCAGAACCACTCCGCGGTGGAAAACGGCAGCAGCACACCGCCGTTTTGCTCCTCGGGAAATTTCAGGCGAACCGAATGCTCACGCTCCAGCCGCTTCCGTGTGATGCCGTCGAGCCAAGGGGAATCCGAGGCCAGCGCCTGATCGATCAGCTCGTCTTCGCGGTCGCGAAAGCACGGCTCGGGAAAACCCATGTGTTCTGCCAATTGCCGGAACAGCGTCACATTCGACCGCGCTTCTCCCAGGGGCGCAATCGCCTGCTCAGAAAGCTGGACATAGTAATGGCCGTACGCGCCCTGAAAATCCTTGTGCTCGCAGAAAGTCGTCGCCGGTAGCACCATGTCGGCATAGTCGGTGGTGTCGGTCCAGGACTGCTCATGCACCACGGTAAACAGGTCGGCGCGGCGCATTCCGCGCAGAACGGTGTTCTGGTTGGGCGCAATGGCCGCGGGGTTCGAGTTGTAGACCAGCATCGCCTGCACAGGAGGGTCTTTGAGTTCGGTCAGCGCGTGGCCCAGGCGGCTCATATTCACCACCCGGCCAAGCCGGCCGATTGGGCTGGCGGCGGCAAGTTCGGGCCGCTCCAGCGCAGCTTTATTGAATACAAACGCGCCACTGGTGGAAAGCTGCAGTCCGCCGCCCCGCTGCTTCCATGCCCCAGTCAGGCAGGGCAGCATGGCGATGGCGCGGGCCGCAGCGCCGCCATTTTGCCCGCGCTGCACGCCGTAGTTCATGCGGATAGCCGCAGGTGTCACAGTGGCGTATTCCCGCGCCAGGCGCACAATGTCTTCCGCGGCCAGGCCGGTAACCTGCGCCACCCGTTCCGGGGTATATTCGGCGGCGCGTTCGCGCAGCGGCTCAAAGCCGTGGGTGCAGCGGGCCACATATTCCGCGTCATAAAGATTCTCGGCAATCAGGACGTGCATCATCCCCAGGGCCAGCGCCGCGTCCGTTCCGGGAAGAATCGGCAGATGCCAGTCGGCGGCTCTGGCGGTGCGGGTTTTGTAGGGGTCGATGACAATGAGCCGCGCACCGTTGTGCCGCGCTTCTTCTACGAATGGCCAGAGATGGACGTTGTTGCCATGAATGTTCGCGCCCCAGGCCAGGATGGTGCGGGCGTGGCGAAAGTCCTCGATATCGGTCCCCATCTTGACGCCGTAGACCGATTGCAGCGCCTCGCCCCCGGCGGCGGCGCAGATGGTGCGGTCCAGTCGCGAAGCTCCAAGGCGGAAAAAGAAGCGGCGGTCCATCGATCCGTATCCGAGCGCCGCCATATTGCCGGCATAGGAGTAGGGCAGGATCGCTTCCGGCCCGTATGTTTCGGATATCCGCTGGAATCGTTGGGCAATGGTGTCGAGCGCGGCGTCCCAGGAAATCCGTTCGAAAACTTCCCCCTGTTTCCCCGGCGCAACCGGCCCCTTGGGCATGCCGAATTTGCGCCGCATGGGATAAAGAACGCGGTCCGGAGAATAGACCAGGTCGAGATACTTCGTCACCTTGGCGCAGAGAAAACCGCGCGTTACGGGGTGATCGGGATTGCCCCGAATCTTGACCGCTCGGCCGTCGCCGTCGACCGAGATATGAAGGCTGCAGGAATCCGGGCAGTCGAGCGAACAAACTGCGTCGACAACCTTCAGGGAATCCATGCCGCAATTCTAAGTTCGCGGCTACCAGGACACAAATGATGAGCCTTTGCGAGCACGGTCCGCAAAATCAGCACTATCTCCAATTTTGTGTTTCGTTCAGTGTGTGTATGCGCTGAGAAAGTACCTCGGCGGTCTCTGCTGTTCCGATCGAGAGGCCTATACCCACGTTTTCGCCTCGCGGGGAGCACGGACGGAGGAGTTGCGAGCACACACCTGTTCGAATGAATTCCATCGAGGGGGCTGGAAAACGGCACACCGCGCCCCGGGAATTCCGATCAGATCTGCATCACTTCTTTTTCCTTGGACTTCGACAGTTCTTCCATGCGCTTGATCTCGTCGTCGGTCAGCTTCTGCATCTCTTCCAGAGCGCGCTTCTCGTCGTCTTCTGAGATTTTTTTGTCTTTGGCCGCCTTCTTCACCATCTCGTTGCCATCGCGGCGGATGTTGCGGATGCCGGTGCGGTGGTCTTCCAGAATCTTCCCCAGTTGCTTGACCACTTCCTTGCGGCGTTCCTCGGTCATGGGCGGCACGGGTATGCGCACGATTTTGCCGTCGTTCTGCGGGTTGAATCCCTGCGACGTGGTCCGCAGCGCCTTTTCGATTTCCACAATCAAGGTTGGATCGTAGGGCTGCACCACCAGCATCTGGGGCTCCGGCGCGCTCACCTGGCCGACCTGGTTCAGCGGCATCTCGGTCCCGTAGGCGGAGACCTTCACCTGGTCCAGCATGTGGACCGAGGCGCGGCCCGTGCGGATAGAGGACAGGTTGATGCGAAAATCCTCAACCGCCTTGTCCATCCTGGTTCTGAGCTGTTGATAGGGTTCTTTCAGGGCCGGAATGCGGGCCATCATTGATCCAGCCATGACAGTTCCTCTCTATGCAAAACGATATTGTAACCAACGAGAGCATGTCCCGTGCCGCCGTCGCATCCTGCGGACGCCCTGCCGCACCCAAGTTGCGGCCCGAACAAGGTAAGATGATTCAAAGCCGATTCCATTTGCCGAACGTATGCATACCTGTCCAATTTGCACAACCCCGCTGAGCATCTCACGGGCATTCTTTCGGGCCGGACTGCGCGGTTTTTTCCGTTGCCCCGTTTGCCGAGGGCATCTGCAGATCCACGGCCGGATCATCCCCATCGCCGCGGCGATCCTGGTTGCGCTCGGATTCCTTTCGCTCGATCTCAGCGGCATGACGACGGTCAGTTCCACGACCTGGTGGTGGGATGCATTCCAGATCGGATCCGTCCTGTTCGTTCTCTTTGTGCTGCTCGGCTGGCTTCTGCGCATCGAGCGGCGTCAACCGACGCGGAAGTTCGTCGCCTGAGGACTGTCCCTCAAAATCTGTGCCGAGAGGGCAACCGGATGTCCATTCCTACCAACCCGCCTGGGTTTCGCGCCCCAAAATCTTGCGTACCTTCTGCTGGTATGCGGGGCGGAAGGCTATACAGAACCGCGCGCGCTGCGTTGACCTCCCCCATTTTGCCACCCCTTCATAACTGGAGTTTCTCAGCTGTGTTGATGGTTGTGGTTGTCGAAGGGAGAAGGGCCATGGCCCCTCTCCCTTCGATGATTTTGCGGAACTCGTCTTGGTGCGATAGTCCAGTGGGCTATGGGCCGCTCGCGTGAACCTAGAGAGCGGAATTCATTCCTGGCCACGACCCTCTTGCGGCCTGCAGGGAAGGGTAATGCGAAAACAGGGTCGATATAGGCGGGACATTTCGCACCTGGTCGGCGCCCTGGGTCCGTCCACCCGCGGATATTAATGTACCAGAGCTTGTTTCGAAAAGACTTAAATTATCGATGTGTTTTGTCCGGACTTCGACGGCCCTCAGCATGACAAATCGATGCCGAAAACCGCCTCTACGCAGGCAGCACCATCAGGCCCGTCGAAGCGGCCTGTTCGTGGGCGTGGTACGAGGAGCGCACCAAGGGGCCGGACTCCACGTGGCGGAATCCCATCCGCAGCGCCTCTTCCTTCATCCAGGCAAACTCCTGCGGGGAATAAATTCGCGCCATAGGCAGGTGGTCCTTCGACGGCCGCAAGTATTGGCCGATAGTCAGAATATCGGTGCCGACGCCGGCCAGATCGCGGAAGACATCGAGCAGCTCGTGCATCTCCTCGCCCAGGCCGACCATAACGCCGGATTTTGTCACCAATTTCGGACTGAGTTCCTTCGCATACTCCAGCAAACGCAGGGTGCGCTCGTAACGGGCGCCGGAGCGAACCACGCGATAGAGCCGGGGCACGCTTTCCGTGTTGTGGTTCAGCACCTCAGGCGCGGCATCCACTACGACGCGAACGGCGTCCTCGCGGCCCTGAAAATCAGGGATGAGCAATTCCACCTGGCAGCTGGGGGCCTGTTTGCGGATTTCGTCTGTGACCATCGCGAAGGCGCGGGCGCCGCCAAGAATATCGTCGTCGCGGTTCACGCTGGTGATCACGGCATGTTTCAGGCCCAGCGCGGCGACCGCTTCGGCTACCCGGCGCGGCTCGTCGAAATCGATCGGCTGCGGACGTCCCTTGGGCACGGCGCAGAAGCCACAGCGCCGTGTGCACAGGTTGCCCAGCATCATGAAAGTCGCAGTCTTATGGTTCCAGCACTCCCCGATGTTGGGACAGTGGGCGGACTCGCAGACGGTGTTGAGGTTCAGACTGCGCGCCAGTTGTTTGAGTTCGTGAAAGGTCTCGCCCATGGGCGCGCGGGCCTTCAGCCAGTCGGGCTTGGGCTGCGGGCGCTTGGGGGCGAGGTCGATCTGAATCAGCTCAGGGATGGTAGCCATGGCGAACGTTCTATTGTAGCTTGCTGAACCGGATCGCCGACGGAAAGGGCCTCCGTGAGTCCGACACGCGCCGCGTGACTACCGCAGCCGCCGCAGAATTTCCGGGCGAATCAGGTAGAAGAAGAAAATGAAATTCACGATCGTCATCACCCAGTAGTTCTGCTCGTGATAGCGCAGGATGATGTAGACGCCGTAGCTGCTGCTCAAAAATGCCGCCGCCAGCGCCAGCGCCCAGCCCCAACGCTTCATCCGCAGCAGGCCCAGCCCGGCCAGCGCCAGCAGGGTCGTCAACCCCAGCACGCTGAGCCGCGCGGCATGACTGGCAAAGTGGTGCGTCAACACGCCCATCACCCCGATCAACGCCTCCAGCAGCATCCAGAACGCGATGGCGGCAACGCCGGGAAATTTCGCCGCGGCATCCGGCGGTGGCTTTTTCCCGCCCTCAACCGAATCCGGTTTGAGCGGTTTGATTCCGGTTGGCATGGTTCCCTTCATATCGTATGCAGATAGGCTATCAAGTCCCGAATCTGCTGGTCGTCGAGCGTATTGCCGAAGGGCGGCATCATGTTGCGGCCGTGCAGGATGGTCGAGCGGACGCGGTCGTCGTTGGCGGGCGCGCCGCTGGGTAGATATCGCCGTTTGAACAACCCATGCAGGCTGGGCCCGTGCAGCGCGCCGGAGCGATTGGCATAGTGACAGGTAGAGCAGTGGGACTGATACACCAGATAGCCTTGCATTTCCGTGGGCGTCAACTGACTCAGCGGCTTGGAGGGTGGAGTGGAACGGCAGCCGGCGAGCAACAGCGCAGCAGCCGCCACGCCCGAGAGTGCAATAGCTTTTCTCAAGGTCCCATCCTTACACGCGAAAATGGTCGGCGCGCCAGTTCTGTATCGCTTGCTTGATCTGCTTCGGGGCCAGATTTTCCTTGAGTGATCGCTCGACCAGCTCGGGCGCTTCCGCATCGGGAGCAAAGCGCAACGCGATCAACTGGCTCTCCGTCAGTTCCCAGATGCGGGGACGCAAGGGCTCCGGCACCAGTGCAGACAACCGCATCCGCTCTTCCAGTCGAATCACCCGGTCCTGGACCCTAAGGGCGTTTGTGCGGGCCTTAATGGTAAGGGCGATCAGCGCCACCGATAACACCACCAGCCATGCGCTCCAGAAAAACGGAACCATTACCAGATGCACAATCGCTGCGATCAGAGTGATCAGGAACACGGGGAGCAGAAAAAAGTGCGATACGGGATCAAAACGCACGTGATTGGAATAGTTCTGCGGCTTGGGGTCTGCCAAAAGGATCTCCTTTGAACAATGGCTCACTGACAAGATGCACGGCGACTCGGCGCCGGCGCAAAAAAACTCTCCAACGGTAATCACTCAGCGGCGGCGATGTCGGCCAACATGCTGTCCATCAACGGAACGATCCCGTGGGCCTGCGGCAGATGCCCATTAGAAAGAATGGAAAACACCAGCGTCTGTCCGCTGGCCGCCCTTACGTATCCGCTGAGGGCATTGGCCTCATCCAGCGTACCGGTTTTCGCGGAAACATGCCGATAGAGCGCCCCGCGGTGAAAACGACCGGACAGCGTTCCATCCACCCCGCCCACGGGCAACGCCGACCGATACTCTGTCCCCCAGGGCTGCGACGCGGCGTAGCACAACAGCGTGGTCAAGGCGCGCGGAGTAACCCTGTCATCCGGCGACAGGCCGGAACCGTCGTAGAAGAAGAAATCCCCCGGCTGAACCCCCGCTCGCAGCGCGAACGCCCGCACCACGCGCGCTCCTTCGAGAATGGAGCCGTCCTGCCCATAGCGCTCTCCAAGCAGGCGCAGAAAAATCTCCGCGTGCAGGTTCTGGCTGACTTTGTCGGTGACGGTCAAGTCTTCCAGCAGCGGCACGGAGGTACGCGAAGCCAGCACCACAGCCCCAGCCGGCAGCGCGGGACTCCTCACTCCGCCATCCGAGGAATCGGCGGGCAGCACCAGCGGACGCAGCACGCTCTGCTCGTAAATCGCCGTATCGGTCGAAAGCCGATGATGGGCGACGGCTGCGCCGGCGACCGTAATGCCGCGAGACTCCAGCATCTGGCGGAAGGCGATGGCGGCGAACTGCGCCGGGTCCTGAATGGCGAGCGCCAGATGATCGATGGCGCCGCCGGCCGGCAGGGTGCCAAAGATGCGAATGGTGCGCGATCCCAGTTGCCGGTCCAACCCCAGGGACGGCTGCGATCCCGGCGCCGAAGTTCGGCCGGAGTTCGTCACCGTGTAGTAGAGATTGCCCTGCTGCGGGTTCCAGGAAAACGTCAACGGGTCGCCGGGCCGGGCCCCGGGAGTCACGGCTAGATAGAGCACGTTGTCGTTGATGGTCAGCGCGGAGACCGGCGCGCCCCAGCTCCACTCCAGGTCGTCCCAGGCCCATCCCGAGCCGTACGGCTCCCAGGGAAAGGCCGTGTCGTCGCCGACAATGTTGCCCTCAATCTGCCGCACCCCGCGGTGCTGTAGCTGGTCCGCCAGCGCTTGCAACGCGCCCAGCGGCGGATTGGGCCGCTCGGTGCGGCCATCGTAGGGATAGGTTCTGCCCGACATGCTGGCGTCGCCCGCACCGACCAGAGTCACATCCCCATGCACGACACCCTGGGCGTCCGGTGCGGCGGCGGCAATCACGCGGGTCTCGATGGTCGCCGTTGGCCCCAGCAGGGCAAGGGCCGCGCCGGTGGTAAACAGCTTGGCGTTCGAGGCCGGGGCAAACAGCCGCGCGTCGTTTTTCTCGTAGATCAGGCGCCCATCCAGCGCCGTTACCGAGATGCCCCAGTGCGCCTGCGCCGCTTCCGGGCTCGCCAGCAGCGCATTCATTTCGCGGGACAGCGCTGCCGTGCCGCGCCGCCGAGGTTGCCTGAAATGATGCCGATGGCGTCGCGAAGAATGACGGTGGTGTTGCACGCCCCAGGCGGGCGAAGGAGAAATGACAAGCAGACAAAGAGCACAGACAAGGGCCCTGAGGACGGCCCGAATATGGAACAGATTCATAGCAAAATTCTACAGGGCGACGCCGCCAAAAAATGCGAGCCCTTCAACGGATTTAGTGATGCCGCGTAAACCGCAGGTTTTTCGACTGCGCCCTTGCTGCGCAAGGACTCTGCCTGAGGCGACTGCTTCTCGGCAGGGTACGGCAATTCAAACGGCGCACTAGAATCACTAGATGATCGTCGCCCCACGTCCACGATTTTCCTGGCGACTGTGCACACGGTCGCTTGTGCTTGGAGAGCGCACCCTGGTAGCCGGCATTGTCAACGTCACGCCGGACTCTTTTTCCGACGGCGGAAAATTCCTCTCCCCGAACTCGGCGGCGGAACAGGCGCTTCGACTGCTCGATGAGGGTGCGGACCTGCTCGATCTCGGCGGCGAGTCCACTCGTCCCGGCAAGCGTGCGCCGGTCTCCGCGCAGGAGGAACTGGATCGTCTGCTACCGGTTCTGGAAGCGGTCCTTCGGGAGCGGCCGGGAACGGTACTTTCGGTCGACACCTACAAGGCGGAAACGGCGCGGACAGCCGTCGCCGCGGGCGCGGAGATTGTCAACGATGTAAGCGGATTTTTATGGGATAAAGAGATGGCCGCAGCCTGCGCCGAGCTTGGCTGCGGCGTAGTCCTGATGCACACGCGCGGGCGAAGTGAGGAATGGAAAGCGCTGCCGCCGTTGGCCGGCGCGGAGGTGGCGCCGCTGGTGCTGCGGGAGTTGCGCGAGCGCGCCACAGCGGCCCTCGCCGCGGGCGTGCGGCGGGAGTGCATCGTGCTCGATCCCGGCTTCGGCTTCGGCAAAATCGGCGATGAAAATTATCCGCTGCTGGCCAATCTCGACGCTCTCCATACTTTGGGCTATCCGATTTTGGCGGGTCCCTCGCGCAAGGCGTTTCTGGGAAACACGCTGGCCCGAATGTACGGCCATGCCGTCCCGCCCGATCAACGAGGAGCGGCAACCCTGGTCGCCATCACCGCCGCCGCACTCGCCGGAGCGCATCTGGTCCGCGTCCACGACGTGAAGGCCGCGCGCGAGGCCCTTGCCATCGCCGACGCCATTCGCGGTGTGGCCCGCGAATTCTGAAAATTTAGCCAATAACCATCAACGCCTACTTCCCAGTAGCCGAATCTTTGCCTGCCCCGGCAGCAAGGGAAATATTCCCGGATGCAGCCTCTACCTGCCAGTCCTGCGACTGCAGTTGCCGAGCCATCCTGTCGATCGGCTCAATCGATGGTAGTGTGTCTCCCGCGATTCCCAGCTCTTTCATGCGACGCGCTGCAGGAAACACTCTGCCCTCTAAAGAAGCAAGTAATTTGTCGTAATTTTCCACGCTGGTGTTCAGGCTGCCACGGAGGTTCTTGAAATGCCCGCTGGCCGTTGTCAGCCGGTCATAGACCACCTGTGCTTGAGTCAGGATTTCTTTGGCCTCTCGGCGCAGGGAATCCTGTTGCCAACCAAATGCGGCAGCCTTTAGCAGGGCAATCAAGGTCGTCGGTGTGGCAAAGATAATTTTCTCAATTGCTGCTTTTTCCCACAGCTCTGGATCGACCTGTAATGCGGCAAAATAATATATGTCTCCTGGAATAAAACAGACCGTCAAATCGATCGAATCTTCAAAGTCTTTTTCATAACGCCTCTTGGCTAGTCCCAGCGCCTGAATGCGAATGTTTCTGGCGTGATCTTTCAATTTCTGCTGGCGCAGGCTCTCATCCGCTGTATCCGCAGCATCGTGAAAGCTGCCCATAGTCGTCTTTGCATCGACGATAATCCTGCGTCCATTCGGTAATTTGATGACCATGTCAGGACGACTGTCGTCCTGTGTGTGTTGTTCGGTAAAGTCGCAGTGCTCAGTCATCCCGGCCACCTCTACCACGCGGCGCAACACAATTTCGCCCCATTTCCCGGTGGTGCGCGTGTTCCGCAGTGACGAGGACAAGGTCGTGGCAGCTTGCTGGAGCTTGGCCTGATCTTCACCTAACTGCCCCAACTGCTGCCCAAGCTTTTCGTATGCGCCTTCACGCTTCGATTCAAGATGTCGCGTCTGTTCGTCCAGCTTGACGAGCGTTTCTTTGACCGGCTTCAACAGCGTATCGATGGCCTCCTGCTTGGCATCGAACTTCTCATTTGCCAATGTAAGAAATCGCTTATTTGTGGCTTCCAGCGAATCAGATGCCAGTGTGGTGAAAGCATCTTTCATTTCTCCCTTCATTTCTCCCTTAAGTTGCGTAAAAGAAGCTCGTTCTTCGACCAATAATAACTGCGCCGCCTTTAGCTGCTCCTCCGCCCGCGTTTTTTCGATTTCCGCTGACTTCTGCTCCTCGCGTAGATCTCGAAACTCGTCTTCCAGTTGCGCGTTCTTCGTCTCCAAGCCTTTTGCATGCTGCTGGCTGACAGCCAGGGCTGCGCCCACGGATGTCTTGCCCAGCCACCAGCCCACCAGCAGGGGCACCACTATCAGCACGGCCATCCAGATTATCGCTGCAATATCCATCCTGATACGCCTCTGCTTTACTGTACCCGCGCCGCCCGGTCTGGCGAAATTCCGTCAGACCGCTTCCGCCCGGGCCGGTGACGGTCCTCCCGGCATGCTTTACACTCGCACCGGCCCTCAGTACACTCGAATTTCGAGTATGGATGCGAGAGTCGGAATCGCGCGCCCTCGCGGCCGTTTTCCCTGTACTCTGGTAGCAAGCATCCGGGCCGCATCGTCGCCGTGGTTCCCCTTGGGGAATGCACACCGTCCGTGTCGCGACTCCGCTTGAGAAAAAAGTTTTGCCGGGTCCAAACAAAGTTCAGGAGAAACCAATGGCCGTTGAAGAAAAAGTGAAGCAGATTATCGTCGAGCAGCTTCAGGTCGACGAAGCCGAAGTCACACCCACCGCGTCCTTCCAGGAAGATCTGGGGGCGGACTCGCTCGATGTTGTGGAGCTGGTCATGCAGTTTGAAGAGGCTTTTGACCTCGAAATCCCCGACGAGGAAGCCGAGAAGATCAAGACCGTACAGGACGCGGTCGACTACATCAAGAAGAACGGTAAAGGCGGCAATTAGCATTGAAGCGGCGCGTCGTTGTTACCGGTATAGGCCTCATTTGCGGAGTGGGTAACACCGCGCCGGAGGTATGGAGCAATCTGCTGGCGGGCCGCAGCGGCATGGCGCCCATCGCAGCCTTCGATACGACCGGCTTTTCCGTCACCTTCGCGGCGGAAGTCAAGAACTTCGACCCGCATGTATTTATTGAGAAAAAGGAAGCGCGCAAGATGGGGCGCTTCATCCACTTTGCGCTGGCCGCGGCGCATGAGGCGATCGAGTCTTCGGGCCTCAAGATCACACCGGAAAACGCGGAGCGCGTCGGCGTCCACATCGGCTCCGGCATCGGCGGGTTCGACATCATCGAGCGCGAACACAGCAACATGCTCGCCGGCGGTCCGCGCAAGATCTCTCCCTTCTTCATTCCCGCCGCCATCGTCAACCTGGCCGCCGGGCAGGTCAGCATTCGGTACGGGGCCAAAGGACCAAACGAGGCCACCGCCACCGCCTGCACCACCAGCGCCCATTCCATCGGCGACGCCTATCGCATCATTGAGCGCGACGATGCCGATGTGATGTTTGCCGGCGGCGCGGAGGCCGCCATCACTCCCATGGGCGTCGGCGGTTTCGCGGCCATGCGGGCGCTTTCCACCCGCAATGACGACCCCACCCATGCCTGCCGCCCATTCGACAAGAAACGCGATGGCTTCGTCATCGGCGAGGGTGCCGGCATCCTGATGCTGGAAGAGCTGGAACATGCCAAAGCGCGCGGCGCAAAGATTCTGGCCGAGATCATCGGCTACGGCATGAGCGCCGATGCCTATCACATGTCCGGCATGGCGGCGGAGGGCGAAGGCTGCGCCCGCGCCATGCGCAACGCGATCAAGAGCGCCGGAATCCAGCCCCATCAGATCGGCTATGTCAACGCGCACGCCACCTCGACACAGCTCGGCGACGCGCTGGAGTCGACGGCCATCGCCAACGTGTTCGGCGAGCATGCTACCAGTCACAAGCTCAAGATCAGCTCGACGAAATCGATGACCGGCCACTTGCTCGGCGGTGCCGGAGGACTGGAAGCCGGCATCACCATCCTGGCCATGCAGTCCGGCCAGCTTCCCCCGACAATGAACCTGGTCGACCAGGATCCCGCCTGCACGTTGGAGTACATCCCCAACAAACCGATCCAGGCGAATGTCGATGTCGCCTTGTCGAACTCCTTCGGCTTCGGCGGCACCAACGGCTCGCTGATTTTCAAACGCTGGCCAGAGTGGTCTCTTCTCTGAAGCCCGGAGTGGTCCCTTCTCTGAAGCAAGGAGACATGGGGTGCGCCAGAGATTCGCGAGACCGCCCGGTCGGTACCCCGCCTGCCTAACCGTTCGGCCCGATCTGGATTTCCGCTCGAACTCATCTGTCTGTTTTCCTCTAAAATCATTCGTTCCATCCTGGAGACCCTCCAAATGAATCGAATCTGTCGCCCTGCCGCTTTGCTGATGGCCGCTCTGTGCGCAACCCTCGCCTTGTCGGCGCAGCCAGCGCCCGCCAAATCGTGGATGCCAGCGCTACAGTGGCGTATGATTGGGCCCTTTCGCGGCGGACGCACGCGGGCCGTCGCCGGCGTGCCGGATCATCCCAACGTCTTCTACATGGGACAGGTGAACGGCGGCGTATGGAAGTCGACCGACTACGGCCGCACCTGGCGACCCATCTTCGACGCGGAACCGACGCAGTCGATCGGCGCGCTCGCGGTAGCGCCGTCGAATAGCAACATTGTCTACGCCGCCAGCGGAGAAGGTCTTCAGCGGCCCGATCTCTCGCTCGGCGATGGCATCTACCGCTCCAACAATGCCGGCCGCACCTGGATCCATCTCGGCCTGCGCGACGGCGAGCAGATTCCCGCGATCTCGGTCGATCCGAAAAATCCCAACCGGCTTTTTGCCGCCGTGCTTGGCCATCCCTATGGGCCGAATCCGCAGCGCGGTATTTTTCGCTCCACCGACGGTGGCCGCACCTGGAAGAAAGTGCTGTATGAAAATGCGAACATCGGCGGCTCCGATGTGGTCCTCGATCCAGCGAACTCGAACGTCGTCTATGCGGCCATGTGGGAGTCGCGGCTGGGTCCATGGGAAGACGACAACAGCTACGAGGGCACGCACGGCGGACTGTTCAAATCCACCGACGGCGGGAACACCTGGCATCGCCTGAGCAAGGGCTTGCCGGCAAATCTAGTCCAGATCGATGTCGCCGTCGCCAGCAACGGAACTCGCCTGTACGCTACCGTTTCCACCACGACGAAAAGCGCTTACGCCTCCGGCAAGGGCCTTGGTTTTTACCGGTCAGATGACGCCGGAGAAACCTGGCGTCGCATCACCGACGATCCTCGTCCGGCGATGAAGATTGGCGGCGGCGATCTGCCAGTGCCGGTCGTCGATCCGCAGAATCCCGACGTCGTGTACAGCGCCAGCATTATCGCCTGCCGCTCGACCGACGGCGGCAAAACCTGGTCGAGCTGGCGCGGCGCGCCCGGCGGCGACGACTATCAAAATCTCTGGATCAACCCCCGCAATCCCAAGATCATCCTGCTGGTTGCGGACCAGGGCGCGGTGGTCACCGTGAACGGCGGTAAAACTTGGAGCAGCTGGTATAACCAGCCCACGGCGCAGATCTACCACGTCGCCGCTACCAACACGTTTCCCTACCAGGTCTGCGGTGGCCAGCAGGAGAGCGGCTCCGTCTGCACCTCGACGCGCGGCAACGACGGCGAGATCACCTTCCGCGACTGGCACCCCGTCGGCATTATCGAGTACGGCTACGCCGCGCCCGATCCGCTCGATCCGGACATCATCTACGGCGCGGGCCGCACGCAGGTTTCTCGCTACAACGCCGTCACCGGGCAGGTACAGAACGTGACTCCGCTACCGCTCGACCAACCCGGCTTCCGCGCCGACCGCACCGAGCCGATTCTTTTTTCCCCCGTCGATCCGCACCGGATGTACTACGCGGCCAACCGACTCTTCGAGACCACCGACGGCGGCAAAACATGGAAGATCATCAGCCCGGACCTCACCCGCCGGCACACCGGCCAGCCCACTTCCCTGCCCGCGCTCACCGCCCAGCAGCAGGCCAAGCGCCGGGGTGCGATCTATGCCGTCGCCGACTCGTACAAAACGACGCAGACCATCTGGGCCGGTACCGACGACGGCTATGTCTGGATCACGCGCGACGGCGGTCAGCACTGGACGAACATCACCCCGCCCGGCGTCACCGCGTGGAGCAAGATCACCCAGATCGACGCCTCCCGCTTCGATGACAACACTGCGTACGTTACTGTCAGCCGTATGCGGCTCGACGATCAGCGGCCCTACATCTATCGCACCCACGATGGCGGCAAGACCTGGCAGGCCATCGCGTCCAACCTTCCGGACAACTCTTCGGTGAACGCCGTCCGCGCCGACCCCATACGGCGTGGCCTGCTCTACGCGGCGACCGAGAACGCCGTTTGGGTCTCGTCTGACGACGGCGGCCACTGGCGCTCGCTCCAATACAACCTTCCGCACACCTCCATGCGCGATCTGCTCGTGCATGGCGACGATCTGGTGGTCGCCACGCACGGCCGTTCATTCTGGATCCTCGACGGCATCAACCCGTTGCGCCAGATGACCGCCTCGATCGGCGAAAATGCGCCGTTCCTGTTCACTCCGGGCAAGACATACCGCATCCGCCGCGACACCAACACCGATACGCCGCTGCCGCCGGGCATGCCCGCGGGAGAAAATCCGCCGGACGGCGCGATGATCGATTACGTCCTGCCGCCAAGTTTCCACGGCCCGGTGCAAATGGAAATTCTCGACGCCCAGGGCGCCGTCGTCCGCCGCTACAGCAGCGACAGCCCAACCACGCCCACGGCCGCCGAACTGGCGAAGGAAATGATTCCACCTTACTGGCCACGCATCGACCGGCCGCTGCCCGCGACTCCGGGCATGCACCGGCAGGAATGGGACTTGCACTACGCTCGGCCTACCGCGCTCGACTATCAATACCCCATCGCCGCGGTCCCTCATCGCACCCCACTTGTACCGCAAGGCCCGCTGGCGCTGCCCGGCCACTACACCGTCAAGTTGATCGCCGCGGGACACAGTTCCTCCACTCCTCTGACCATCGTCATGGACCCGCGCGTCCACGCGTCGGCCGGCGCGCTCGATGCTTTGTTCCAGGCGCAAGTCGAGATGGCGAAGAGCCTGAGCACCGTTTCCCACGCCACGCTCCAGGCTCACGCCGCCCAGGAACAGATGGAAGTGGATGAGAAGCAATCCAGCCAGAATCCGACGCTGCACGCCGCCATCGAACATTTCCAGACGACGCTGCATGGACTGCTGCAGCCCCCGTCATCCGGCTCCCAGTCCGCGTTGCCGGGACTCGATGATCTGGCCGCAAACGCCAACACGCTCTACCTGCAGCTTGGTCAGGCGGACGCCGCGCCCACGGCGGCGCAGGATCGGGCGACTCAAAAACTCACCCAGCAGATCGATGCTGCCGCACAAAGCTGGCATCAGTTCAGGAAGAATGACATTCCCCCGATGGACGCGCAGTTGCGCGCCGCCCATCTGGCGCCGCTCGACCTAAATCGGATGCCCACCGAGCTGCCCCACCCCGGAGACGAAGACTAGCCATCGGACGAACCCCGGTTCCTGATGAGGCTTGCGCGATAGCATGAAGCGTGGACCTTCCCGTCAATCCGCCTGTGCTACCCATGTTGGCTAAGCGCGTGGAAAAACTTCCCGCCGGCGATGCTTGGTTGTTTGAGCCTAAGTGGGACGGGTTTCGCGCGCTCGTCTTTCGCGACGGCGAGGAAGTCCTGCTGCAGAGCCGCGAGCAGAAATCGCTGAACCGCTATTTCCCGGAGCTGATTGAGCCAATCAAGTCCCAGTTGCCCAAACGCTGTGTGTTGGACGGGGAAATTGTCATCGCCAATGATGGCGGGCTCGACTTCGAGCAGCTCCAGCTCCGCATCCATCCCGCTGCATCGCGAGTAAAAATGCTGTCGCGGCAGACTCCGGCCTCCATCGTATTTTTCGATCTACTGGCCAAGGGAAACCGCGATCTGCGTGACGAACCGTTTGCCAAGCGCCGCGAGCAACTGGAGCGAATACTCGCCTCCGCCGCGCCGCCCCTTCATCTGACCCCGGCAACAACGGATCGGCGCACAGCCTCCAATTGGTTTCGCCGATTTGAAGGAGCCGGCCTCGACGGCGTGATGGCGAAGCCGGCCACGGGTGTCTATGAACCGGACAAGCGGGCCATGTTCAAGGTGAAGCACCAGCGCGACTGCGACTGCGTGGTCGCCGGCTTCCGCTGGTACAAGGACGCCAAGGACAAGGCGGTAGGCTCGCTGCTGCTGGGGCTGTTCGATGAGTCCGACGCTCTGCAGCACGTCGGCGTCTGCACCAGCTTCACCGCCAAAAAACGCGCGGAACTGACGGAATTCCTTGCGCCCTATCGCAAGCGCGCGCTCGCGAATCATCCCTGGAAGACGGAAGCCGAGGAGAGCGACGGAGAACATCGCAAACCCGGCGGACAAAGCCGCTGGAGCCACGGCAAAGATTTGTCGTGGGAGCCGCTGCGGCCCGAGCTGGTCGCCGAAGTCACCTACGAGCACATGCAGGGGCACCGTTTCCGTCACATAGCCCATTTCCAACGCTGGCGATTCGACAAGAGCCCGGCCGCCTGCACTTATGCACAGCTGGAAACAGTCCCGCCGCAGGAGCTCGCCGCCATCTTCCCGCGGAGAAGATAATTCTGGACTGAGATAAGTGGACGCAGTATGCTGCCGACTGATGAAACCCTTGTGCTTCCTGCTTCTCGTCCTGTCTCTGCCTATGCTGCTGTTCTCGCAGCAGAAAAATGCCGCGCCAGCCCGGCCTACTCTTGCAGCTATTCAACCCACGGCGGCCAATCCAACCACGCCAGCGGAGTTCTTCGCCCGCGCCCGCCAGTTGAGCGACCTCGAAGCGGCGGGAGTTCCCTTCCACCTGAAGGCCACCTATGTCGCTACCGGGGATACCGAGTTCACAGGTAAGGGCACGTATGAAGAATGGTGGCAGTCGAAGGGTGTCTGGCGCAAAGAGGCCACGCTCGGCAATTACAAATGGGTGCAGATCAAAAACGGCCCCAGGAGTGTTGCGCTTGCGACCGCGGCCTACACGCCACTACGCGTCCGGCAGATAGCGGGACTAAAGGTTTTTCATATCGTTCTACCCCAGGGCATGCACGACCATTGGAGCATGTCTTCCCAACCGGCTGCGGATGACACCACAGATGTCGCAACGGACGAGGCCCCTTGCGACCCGAGACTAAAAAAGATTCTCTGTATTCAGAAATATGAATTTGCGGCGAACGGCGTCTTGCTATCGTATCGAGACAATGATGTATCGGAAACTTACAGCGACTTCGAGCCGTTCGGGAAATTATTGTTTCCAAGGAAAGTTGCCGTTGCACTGCAGGACGAGCCGGTAGATACCGCGACCGTCGAATCTCTGGAGCCGCTCGCCGAAAATAATATCCAGCGATTCGATACAAAGCCGATTCCTGGATTGACCGCGATCCCAACCGAAGTAATTGAGACATTCCCTGCGCCGGATCTCACCCCGCCGAAACTCATACATGGCGTAAAAATGAAATACCCGAAGTCAGAACGCAAGGCTCATCCGAAAGCGGTCATTATCGTACAGGGCACGATTGACGCCACCGGGGTGATACGCGAACCTTTCATTCAGCTTTCCGGCGGAGCGGCACTGGATAACGCTGCCTTGCAGGCTGTTCGTCAATGGAAATTCAAACCGGCGACACACCACGGCCATCCGGTCATGGTGGACCTGGCAGTTATTGTTCGGTTTCGCGGTCGCAGGTTATTTTAGCCGAGGCATCGACACGCAGGGTTGATACTAAAGCAGTATGCCTCTTCGCTCCGGTTTTGTTTCTATCCTTGGCCGGCCCAACGCCGGCAAGTCCACGCTGGTCAACGCGCTGGTCGGCGAGAAGGTCGCCATTGTCACGCGCAAGCCGCAGACCACGCGCAACCGCATCCACGGCGTGCTGGAAGTCGATGCGGTCAAAGGCAAACATCCCGCCGCGCAGATTGTCTTCGTCGATACACCCGGCGTGCACAAGCCCGCCAACCTGCTCGACAAGCGCATGTTGCAGGAGGTCTATGACGCGCTCGAGTCCCGCGATGTCGTGCTGCACGTCGTCGATGTGACCCGGCGGCTGCGGCTGCCGAAGGTGCAGGAGATCGAAATCTCCCTCGATCCCGGCCCGTTGGCGACGACTCCGCCGACGCAGCCGAAGCCTTCCCGAAACACACTCGACAACGAAGACACGTTCATCCTGGAGATCGTCAAAAAGCTGGAGTGCCCGGTGTTCCTGGTACTAAACAAGATCGACGCGGTTGATGAAAAGGAGTCCCTGCTGCCGCTGATCGCGCAATTCAGCGCCCTTCACAACTATGCCGAGGTCATCCCCGTTTCCGCGCGCGGCGGCGATGGGCTGGACCGGCTGATCGCGAAGCTCATCGAGTACATCCCGGAGGGCCGGCGGCATTTCCGCAAGGGCGAATTCACCGATCAGCCGGAGCGATTTCTGGCGGCGGAAATCATCCGCGAAAAAATCCTGAACCTGACCGGCGAGGAGGTTCCCTACGCCAGCGCCGTCGTGATCGAGCGGTTTGAAGTCCGCCAGGCGAAAGCGCCGCAGCCCGGCAAGCCGAAACAGAAGCCGCTGACGCGCATCGCCGCCGCCATCTTCTGCGAACGCTCCGGACAAAAAGCAATTCTGATCGGCAAAGGCGGGGCCATGCTCAAGCAGATCGGCATTGCCGCCCGCAAGGAGCTGGAAAGCTTCCTCGGCATGCAGGTACATCTCGGTCTATTCGTAAAGATCGCGGACGACTGGCGCGGCTCCGGCGCATTTCTCGATTCGCTCGACTGGCGCCATCAGCTGGAATCGCTCGGCCGCGAGCAGAGTGGAAGAGACAAGGAAGAGTGACAACCCTCCACAAAAGTTGCCTCACTGGTCTCAGCCTTCCTTCGCGCTAATCCCCAGGGCTTTCATCTTTCGGTACAAGTGGCTGCGTTCTAGCCCCAGAATTTCCGCCGCGCGGCTGACGTTGCCGTGGCAGTCTTCCAGCTTGCGAAGAATGTAGTCGCGCTCATATGCCTCCCGCGCCTGCTGTAAGGAGGAAAATTCCTCTCCTCGCCGTCCGGGGCTGCGCGCCACCAGCACCGGCAGATGTTTGCGTTCGATGCGCGTGATCTGGGGGTTCATAATCATCACCCGCTCCAGCACGTTTTTCAGCTCCCGCACATTGCCGGGCCACTGGTATTGCCGCAGAGACGCCAGCGCATCGTCTGCAATCTCCATCCGCGGGCGCCCATATCGCCGCCCAAACTCCCGCAGCAACTCCCGAGCCAGTAGGGGAACATCCTCCTTGCGTTCACGCAGCGGCGGTACGGAAAACGGAATTACGTTCAACCGGTAAAAAAGATCCTCGCGAAAATTCCCCCGGGCAATTTCCTCTTCCAGATTCTTGTTGGTGGCCGCGATCAGGCGCACATCCACGCACACCGGATTTGACGCACCTACGGGAGTAAACTGCTGCTCATCGAGAGCGCGCAGCACCTTGGCCTGCGTCTTCAGGCTCATGTCGCCCACTTCATCCAGAAACAGCGTGCCACCATCGGCGCGTTCAAATGTGCCGCGTTTTTCCGGCGGGCCTCCCGGTCGCGCATTGTGCCGGTATCCGAACAGCTCTGACTCGATGTAGTCCTCCGGAATCGCCGCGCAGTTCAGCTCCACAAAGACGCGCTCGGCGCGGGCGCTTTCCGCGTGCATGGCGCGCGCGATGACTTCCTTACCCGTGCCGGATTCGCCATAGATGAGCACCCTGCCGTTGGTGGGAGCCATCAGGCGGATCTGCTGCCGCAGCGCCTTCACCGGCGCGCTTTCCCCGGTCACGCGCGCCCGCGCCGTCAACTGCAGTTGCAGTTCGCGGTTCTCAACGCGCAACCGTCGCGCCTCGATCGCGTTCTTGACGATAATCAGGGTGCGTTCGAGAGACAGCGGCTTCTCCAGAAAGTCGTACGCGCCCAGCTTGGTCGCACGCACCGCCGACTCGATGGTTCCATGCCCGGAGATGATGATGATTTCCGGTCCGGTGCCGCTGTCGATACCGCGCATCTCAGACAGCACGTCCAGGCCGTCGCGATCCGGCAGCCAGACGTCCAACAGCACCGCATCGAAGACCGCGTCGCGCGCCAGCTCCAGAGCCTCGCCCGCATCCGCCGCCGTGGTGACCGCATAGCCCTCTTCGGACAGGATCGCCTCCAGCGTGCGGCGAATGTCCGGCTCGTCGTCGACCACAAGAATATGGTTCATCGCGCTGCCACGGTCGCATCCGGCTGCGTCGCATCCGGCTGGGTCGCATCCGGCGCAGGCTGCTGCCCGTCGGCCAGGGGAACTTCTACGATGAAGCGCGTGCCGACCGGCGTGTTTTTCTCGACGCGAATGCTGCCCTGGTGTTCCTGGACGATCTTCGCCGCGATGGAAAGTCCCAGGCCGGTGCCCCTGCGGCGCGTGGAGAAGAAGGGCAGGAACAGTCGTTCGCGCGTCTCCTCTGTAATTCCGTGCCCGGTGTCTGCGATCGCAATCTCCGCCATCGACCGCGTCCCGTTCCATCCCGTCGTCACCGTCAGCACGCGCAGCAGGCTGGCGTGCATAGCCTCGGCGGCGTTGTCGATCAGGTTGCTGAGCGCCCGCTTCATGGCGTCGGCGTCGGCCATTACCGGGGGCAGATGAGGGGTCACGTGCAACTGCAACTCAATCCCCTCCAGGCGGCCTTCAAACAGCGCCAGTGTGCTTTCGACGATGGCGTTCAAATCCGTCGGCGCCGGTCGCGCCGCCGGAAAATCCGCAAGCGCGGCGAATTGATCCACCAGTTGCCGCAGGGTTTCAACTGAGGACCGGATGACCTCAGTCGCCCCCCGCAGCACTCGCCCGGAATCCTCGCTCCATCCCCGGTTCAGGTGGCGCTCAATCCGCTCCGCTGAAAGCGCGATCGGCGTCAGCGGATTTTTGATTTCGTGGGCGACGCGCTGCGCCACTTCTTTCCAGGCCATTTGCTTCTGCGCCCGCAGCACGTCGGTCACGTTGTCCATCACCACCAGGTGACCCGGGACCGAGCCGCGCAGCTCGGTCGCCGTAACAATCAGATGCAGCGGGCCCTGCGAACCGCGCGCCTCAACCTCGGTGGATGCGGCCGGCAATCGCCGGCTGCGACGCAACACCCGTGCGATCTCGGCGGCTGACTCCGGCGGAAACAGCTCCTGGATGGGCTGACCAACGATCGTCCTCTCACCCAGTGGGTCGAGCATCTCCTGGAAGGCGCGGTTGGCCTGCAAAATGCGCAGATCGTTACTCAGCGTCGCAACCCCGCTCGGGATGGTCTCCAGTACGGTTTCCAGTTCCCGCCGCCGCTCATCGATCGCGGCATTGGCGAAGGAAAGCTGGCCGGTCGAAGCCTCAAGCTGACTGCGGCTGGTCTCCAGGTCGGTGGCCATTTGATTGAAGGAGCGGACCAGCTCGCCCAACTCGCCTCCGGTGGCCACATCGACCCGCGCGCCGTAGTCGCCGGAGGCCATCGCATCCATGGCGTCGGCCAGCGCTTCCACGGGACGCGTCACCTGCTTGGAGAAAAACAAGGCCAGCCAACTGCTAATGAACAACGTCAGACCAGTCAACATCAGCAACACCAGAAAATACGTCTGCCGCACCCGGCGGCGCGCGCCCAGCAGCGCCCAATAGCGCCGAGCACCGCTTTGGATGGCAAGGATCGCCCCGGCGGCATCCGCAGGCAGCGGCAAACCCACCGCCACCACCCCCTGCCGGGTCGACGCCGCGCCAACCATATATGCCGACGATCCGATGTGCAGCACGGGCTCATCGCTCTGTTGAGCGGCATGCAGAATGATTTCCGCCAGCGACTGCCCCGCAATCGGTTCCGCCGATGCCCTCGGACCCAAACCGGAAATCACGCTTACCGGGCCTTTATCCTGTGGGAGCTGATACGCATCCATGGCGCGTCCATCGCGATACAGCACAACAAATCCACCCTGCAGCGTCACCTTATGGCGGTGGAGCACATCCAGCACCGCCCGGCGTCCGGCCCTGGTGTCGGACGCGGACATCGCCGGAGTGTTGGCGAGCGACTCCGCCTCCGCACGGGCATTCGCCGCAACATAGTGATACATCGCCTGCGCCACTTGCATGGAGTCGCCGCGCAACTGCACCACGGGCTGCGAAAACCAGCGATCGATCGAGCGGTTCATCAACAGGTAGTTGAAAAACAGCATGAAGAACGCCGGCGCCACGGAGAGCAGCAGTGCCCCCAGCAGCAGCCGCGTCCGCAGCCGCGAGCCCAGCACCCGGCTTTGTTCGCTGGCGTATAGCTTGAGGATGTTGCGCAGGAGAAGAACAACCAGGGTGAGAAACAGCAGGAAGCTGAGTCCGGAGAGTGCGGTAAAGAACAGGATCGAGCCCGTGTTCTGCGGCGCAAGGAACTTCAGGTTGAATGCATTCTCCGCCACCAGGACCAGCAGCACCAGCAGGGCGAGCGATCCCAGCACCACCACCGCGGTCCGCCGATTGCCATTTGGTTCCATCTTCGCTGCCTTCCCAGCACGCTTTGTGAAGAAGCAGTTAGATTATAGGATTCGCCCTTCCACTGTCCTCAAGAAATCAACTGCTTATAATCCTTAACAGCGTCTTTGAGCTTGATCCATCCACACCCCGGAGGCCTGATGAAACAAACCCTACGCTTCTCCCTCCCCATTGTGGCGCTGGTCGCCGCTGCGCTGCTCAGTTCCGGCTGCAGCAGCAAGCCGAGCAATGCAGACCTGACGAAGAATGTGCAGAACAAGATCTCATCCGACACCGCCCTCAAGGGCCAGCCCATCTCGGTCGCGGCCAACGACGGGACCGTCACCCTGACCGGCTCGGTAGGCGGAGAAGCATCGCGCGAGCTGGCGGCACGGGACGCGTCCTCGGTCAGCGGCGTGCGTACGGTGGTCAACAACCTCAACGTGGCCGCCGCCGGAGCGACCCCCGCGGAAAGTTCCACCGCGACTTCACCGCCCGCCAATGCGCCGGGCAATCCGCCTGCGCCAGCCCAGCCGGCCCAACCAGCCGCCCCGCAAGCGGTGATCATTCCGGCAGGAACCCGCATCCGGATGCGCCTCGGCCGTACCCTTTCAAGCAACCACAGCCAGACCGGCGAGCCATTCTCCGGTACGCTGATCGACTCGGTGCGCGTAAACGGCGCTATTGTCATTCGGGCTGGCGCGCAAGCGCACGGCACGGTGACGGAAGCGAAAAGCATGGGCCGCTTCAAGGGTCATGCGGTCCTTGCCCTGCGGCTGGATAGTCTGCGCGTCGACCGTCACACCTACCCGGTCCGCACCAGCCGGATTGAGCGCGTAGAGCAGGGCAAAGGCAAGCGCTCCGCCATCATGACCGGCGGCGGCGCCGGTCTGGGGGCAATCATCGGAGGCCTCGCCGGCGGTGGCAAGGGCGCGCTTATCGGCGGTCTGGTGGGCGGAGGCGGCGGTGCAGCCGGCAGCGCGCTCACCGGCAATAAGGACATCGTTCTGCCAGCGGAAACCATCCTGACGTTCCGGCTGGAACATAGTGTGAAGATCCGATAGTCGAGAACCCGAGTTCGATCCTATCCTTGGCATCGATACGCAAAGGATGGGATCGAAAGCTCACCGCACCAGTTCCCCGACCGCGGTCCATGGCTTGCCCTGGGACTCTGCGACCGGCTTGCACGTCAGCACGCCGTCATAGGTATTCACTCCGTCGCGCAGGCCGCTGTCGGCCTGGATGGCCGCCCTGGCGCCCACCTGTGCCAGCCGCATCACATAAGGAAAGGTGGCGTTCGTCAGTGCCAGCGTGGAGGTATTCGGCACCGCCGCCGGCATGTTGGTCACGCAGTAGTGCACCACCCCGTCCACCACAAAGGAGGGGTCGCTGTGGGTCGTCGGCCGCGCCGTCTCAATGCATCCGCCCTGGTCGATGGCGACATCCACAACCACCGCGCCCTTCTTCATCTTCGCTACCATCGCTTTGGTCACAATTTTCGGAGCCGCTGCGCCTGGAATCAGCACGCCGCCGATCACCAGGTCGGCCTCGCGCACGGCATGGCTCACGTTGTAGGAGTTGGAGGCCAGCGTATGCACGCGCCCGTTGAAGATGTCATCCAGTTCCCGCAGGCGGTTCAGGTTCAGGTCGACGATCGTCACATTGGCGCCCATCCCCATCGCCACTTTGGCGGCGTTCGTCCCCACGATGCCGCCGCCGATCACGCACACATTGCCTGGCGGCACGCCCGGCACCCCGCCCAGCAACACGCCGCGGCCGCCTCTTTCCTTTTCCAGATAGGCGGCGCCCACCTGCACCGACATTCTCCCCGCCACCTCCGACATGGGCGTCAGCAGCGGCAGCGTTCCCGCCTTGTCGCGAATCGTCTCATATGCGATGCCGGTCACTTTCTTCTCCAGCAGCTTGCCCGTCAGACCTGGCAGCGGCGCCAGATGCAGATAGGTAAACAGCATCAGCCCCTCGCGGAAGTGCGCATATTCCTTTTCCACCGGCTCTTTGACCTTCACCACCAGGTCCGCCAGCCGCCACACGTCATGGGCCGAGCCGACGATCTCCGCTCCAGCCGACTGGTACTCGTCGTCGGTAAATGCGGAAAGATCCCCTGCCCTCGTCTCCACCAGCACTTTGTGCCCGGCCTCGTCGAGCGCTTTCACCCCGGCCGGCGTGATCCCCACCCGGCTCTCGTGGTCCTTCACTTCTTTTGGAACCCCAATAATCACGCAAATCTCCTTCGTTCTCCGGTCTACTGCAAAAAATGCACGAATACGTCTACTACTCGTCGATCTGCGCCCGCTGCAGCTTGTCGGAATAATCCACGTACACCGTCTTCCAATGGGTATAGAAGTCGAGCGCCGCATTGCCGCCCTCGCGGTGTCCGTTGCCCGTTTTCTTGACGCCACCAAAAGGTAGATGCACCTCGGCGCCGATCGTAGGTGCGTTCACGTAGGTAATCCCCGCTTCCAGCTCGCGCATGGCGCGGTAGGCGCGGTTCACGTCGCGGGTGTAGATGGCGGTTGAAAGCCCGTAGTGAATACAGTTGGCGATTTCGATCGCTTCGTCGAAGGAGTCAAATTCCAGCAGCGCTACCACCGGCCCGAAGACCTCCTCCTGCGCGATCCGCATCGGCGGCTTGACGCCCGCGAAGATCGTCGGCGTAAAGAAATATCCCGTTGCATACGATTTCCCCTTCAACCGCTTGCCGCCGGTAAGCAGCTTCGCGCCCTCATCGAGCGCGATGGCCACGTAGCGCTCGCTGGTCTCCACCTGCTGCAGGTTCACCTGCGGCCCCACCTGCACGCTTTTGTCCAGGCCATTGCCGATACGCAACTTTTCCGCCGCCGCTACAAAGCGCTCGGTAAACTTCTTCGCGATCTTCTTCTGCAGCAGGATACGGCTGGTCGCCGTACAGCGCTGGCCCGTGGTCCCGAAGACGCCCCACAGTGCCCCATCGACCGCCAGATCGAGGTTTGCATCCTCCATGACGATCATGGCGTTCTTGCCGCCCATTTCAAGCGAGCATGGCTTGAACAGCCCCGCCGCCGTCTGGCCGACCAGGCGCCCCACTTCGCTCGACCCGGTAAAACTGACCGCGTCCACCTGCGGGTGCTCGACCAGCGGCGCGCCCGCCTGCGGCCCAAAGCCGAACACGATGTTCACCACACCCGGCGGCAGCCCCGCATCCATCAGTGTTTGCACTAAATTCAACGTTGAAAGGGGAGTATCTTCGGCGGGTTTGATCACACACGTATTGCCGCAGACCAGGGCCGGGAACAGCTTCCAGGAGGGGATCGCCATGGGGAAGTTCCACGGAGCAATCATGCCGCAGACACCCACCGGCATACGCACGCTCATCGCGAATTTGCTGGGCAGCTCGGACGGCGTGGTCTGGCCGAACATGCGCCGGCCTTCCCCGGCCATATAGAACGCAGTGTCGATGGCCTCCTGCACATCGCCTCGCGTCTCCTCGAGCACCTTGCCCATCTCGCGAGTCATCTGCCGCGCGTACTCTTCCTTGCGCTTCGCCAGCAGCTCACCGGTGCGATACAAAATCTCCGCGCGCCGGGGAGCGGGCGTCCGGCTCCAGCCGGGAAACGCCGCCCGAGCTGCGGCCACGGCGGCGTCCACGTCGCGAGCGTCCGATGCGGGAAATATGCCCACCAGATCGCCGGTGTCGGCGGGATTGCGATTCTCAAAGGTTTTGCGACTGTGGGCTGCGGCCCATTTGCCGCCAATCAGATTCTTGTACACGCGGCTTTTTTCCGCTTGCTTGCTTTTCTTTTTCGTCGTTGCCATCGCCTGCCTGCTCTTCTTCGTCCCGGGTTCTCGCCCGCGAACCCGTCCTCCCGGCTCAACCGAGAGACCCGCATCCTGTTGTTTAGATTTGCTAGAACGATAGAGGATACAGCAAATTACTGATATCGCGCCCGCCAGCGGCCAATCCCCGCCGCCAGCAGTCCCAGCACAAAAAAGGCCAGCAGCACCAGCCCTCCGTTGCCCAGCGCCCGCGGAAACCCAATGAAGTTGGCATCGACAAACGGATACGGCCACCACGCCGTAGCCACGCCTCGAGCCAGCGTATATAGCATGTACGCAATGGGATAGAGCAGCCATAGCAGCGCGTGCTTCCAGCGCAGCCCGGCTTTGGGGACGAAAATCACCCAATAGAGCACAAACGCGACCGGCACTACATCATGCAGCAGCACGTCGGCCAGCTTCTGCGCGCCGGTCGGGTTCCAGATGTGGCGCAGCAGCATGGAATACGTCACTCCCACCACCGCGATATACAGGGCGACCCCGGTCTGCACGGTGGCACGCGAGAAAAATCGCCCCCAGGCCGTCTGCGGCCAGGTCAGCGCCAGGGTCAGGGTCAGCGCAACCGCGATGTTGGTCGTGATGGTGAAAAAACTGAGGTAACGGACGAGGATGGTCAGCATCGGGATGCTGTTGGCGAGCGACCGCAGAATTTCGAGATACAACTGCAGCCCCAGCGCAGACCACGCAGTGGCCGCAATCGCAACCATTACCCACTGGCGAACCGCATGTTCTCCGTCATCGCGCATCTGGTGGTCCTCCGCATCCAAAGAAGAATCCGTCCGCACCCGGGTTGGCCTTGCGTATTCCCAAGGCCTATATCTACCCCGATTCCCTCCTACGATAGCTGAGCGGCACACCCTGCGTGGCCTTACAATGGAGTTTCAACAAAAATCTCTATACGGCAAGCTACAGGTTGCATGTCCTCAAACGGCTATCACTCCCGCTCTTCGCGCAGTCACAATCTGCGCTCGCTCTTCAGCCTCTTTTCGAGCGATCTCGCCATTGATCTCGGCACCGCGAATACGCTGGTCTTCGCCGCCGGCAAGGGCATTGTCGTCAACGAGCCTTCGATCGTGGCCCTCAACAAAGTGACCGGAGAAGTGGAAGCCGTCGGCAAGGAGGCCAAGGAGATGCTGGGCCGCACGCCTGGCAATATCGTCGCCATCCGGCCTATGAAGGACGGCGTCATCGCCGACTTCAAAGTCACGGAAAAAATGCTGAATTACTTCATCCAGAAGGCCCACGGCCGCAAGATGCTGGTTCACCCCCGCATTGTCATCGGCGTGCCTTCGGAGATTACGCAGGTGGAAAAGCGCGCCGTCGAGGATTCGGCCTACCGCGCCAAAGCCAGCGAAGTGTACCTCGTCGAGCAGGCCATGGTGGCCGCCATCGGCGCCGGACTGCCCATCACCGAACCCGGTGGCAACATGGTGGTCGACATCGGCGGCGGCACGACGGACATTGCGGTGATCTCGCTTTCCGGCATCGTCTACTCGCGCTCGGTCCGCATGGCCGGCAACCAGATGGACGAGGCCATCATGAACTACCTCAAGCGCAAATATAATTTATTGATCGGCGAGCGCACCGGCGAGCACATCAAGATGGAGCTGGGCTCGGCCTATCCGCTGGACAAGCCGCTGACCATGGAGATCAAAGGCCGCAACCTGATCGAGGGCGTGCCCAAGACCATCACCATCGACGACAGCGAAATTCGCGAGTCCCTGGCCGAGTGCATCAGCACCATCATGAACGCCATCCGCGTCGCCCTGGAACGCACGCCGCCGGAGCTTTCCGCCGACATCAGTGACCGCGGCATCGTGCTCACCGGCGGCGGCGCGATGATTAAAAATCTCGACAAGCGCATCCGCGAGGAGACCGGCCTGCCTGTCTCAGTCGCCGACGATCCGCTGGCCTCGGTCGTGCTCGGCACCGGAAAAATGCTGTCCGACTTCGGCCTGCTGCGCAAGATCAAGATCGATTAGCGGTCCTCGCCGTGTCATCGTAGTGCAATGGCGACAGGCATACCGGGCTAGCGTTTTCTCCACTTTTATCGGGCGGCCGGCGCGGTATCATCCTCGCAGAGACCCCAACCAGGCGCCATGGAATCCTTCCTCAGCCGCTATCGCAATCCGCTGGTCCTGCTCGCTGTTGTCCTGGCGCAGATGCTGGGTCTGGCCGTGCAGGTGCGTCGCCCTGCCACCGGGACCGACGGCCATCAGACGCGCCTGGTGCGCTACTGGGTGGTCAGCCTCATCTCCCCGTTTGAACGCGCGTTTCTCCACACCGGACACGGCATCAGCAACACCTGGACCGGCTATCTCGATCTGCGCCATGTGCGCCAGCAGAACCAACAATTGCAGGCGGAGTTGAACCGCATGCAGCTCGAACAGGCTTCGCTGGCGGAAAATGCGCGTCAGGACATGCGGCTCCAGAAGCTGTTCGCCTTCCAGCAGAAATACGTTTCGAAAACCGTCGCCGCCCACGTCATCGGCACCAGCGGCACGGATCTTTCGCGAGTCCTCTATATTGACAAGGGTTCTTCGAGTGGGATTCGGACCGACATGCCCGTCATCACACCGGACGGCGTGGTCGGCAAGACGCGGGACGTGTTCGCGCACACCGCCCAGGTGCTGGAAATCAACGACCCCACCAGCGGCCTGGGCGTCATCCTGTCAAAAACCCGTCTGCGCGGAATCCTGCGCGGCAACACCGCCGGACAGACGCGGATCGTTGACGTCCTCCCCGACGAACACATTCAGCCCGGCGAGCAGGTCATCACCAGCGGCGGAGACCAGATTTATCCACGCGGCCTTCCCGTCGGCACCGTCGAGCGCACGGTCAGCGATCCCGATCGAAACCCATACGTCGCCATCGTCGTGCGGCCGGCGGTCAACCTGTCGCGGCTTGATGCGGTCCTGATCGTCACCCAGACCACGACCGCGATGCCCGCCCAGGCGCAGCACGACCTCGCCACCAGCGAGCAGAAGGCGGCCGACATCCTGTCCGAACGTCTGCCCGGCGCCGCAGCTCCGCCCATCCTGGCCCCTGGAGAAAAGTCCGACGATCAAGGCATTCCCGCGGCGCCGCCGCATCTCCCGGACGCCCTGCACCCAGATCGCTTCACTCCCGGAGATACGCCGACCGCCAGCAATCTGACCCCCGGCGCCGCTTATCCCAAGCAGAAATCTGCACCGCCCGCGGCCACTAGCGAAGCCGCGGCAGCCACATCCCCGGCAGCCACATCCCCGGCAGCCTCAACGCCGGCGACCACGACTCCAGCACGCAGGACAAACAGCCGGCACACCCCCTCCACTCCGGCGCGCTCTACCCAGGAGACCGGACACTGATGGCCTTGGTCGCTCGCGGTTCGCGCAGAGACATGGAGGTCCACAGTTTCCATCCTGTGGTCCCGATCCTCGTCCCCCTGTTCGCTATTTTTCTGCAGGTCTACGTGCCGCTGCGATTCCCCAGCTTCACTCTGCTGAATCTGCCCCTGCTGATCGTGATTTATTTTGCCGTCTCCCGCCGCAGCCCCGTCACCGGCACCCTGATCGGCCTGGTCATTGGCCTGATTCAGGACGCGATGACGCACCTGCCGCTCGGCATTAACGGCATTATCGACTGCGTCATCGGATACATGGCGGCTTCCATCGGCATCCGCGTCGACGTGGACAACCCCGGCACCCGGCTCATTATGGGCTTCACCTTCATTCTTTTCGCGAGCGTCCTGCACGTAGTAATTCTGAGCCGGCTGCTGGGTATGGGGGAAACCTGGCTGTGGGCACATGAACTGATCCGCGCTGGGGTGAATGCCGTGGTCGGTGTGGTTCTGTTCGCGCTGCTGGATCGACTGCGAAGACGGGAGTAGAAGCAGGGCCTCTTCTCCCGGTGTACGATGTCTACCGTTGCTCAGCTTCGGTGAAAGGGGAACTGTATGACCACCCGGAATCTCATTGCACTCTGGGAGGACCATTGCCGCTGCGAGTTCGAGACCCGTGATGCCATCGCCGCGATGGCCACCATGGTTCCGCAGCCGTACGTGAACCACGTCCCCACCATGACCGGCGGGGTGGGATACGAGCAACTCCGGCGCTTCTATGCCCACCATTTCATTCCGGTCAATCCGCCGGATTTCCGTTTGACACCGATCAGCCGCACTGTGGGGGAGAACACGCTGGTGGATGAATTTATCGTCCACTTGACCCACACCACGGAGATGGACTGGATGCTGCCGGGCATCCCGCCGACCGGGCGCGTCGTGGAAGCCCCGACGGTGGCCATTGTCCAGTTTGAAGGCGACAAGGTGGCGCACGAGCACATCTATTGGGACCAGGCTTCGGTGCTGGTTCAGATCGGCCTGCTCGACCCCGACCGGCTACCGGTCGCTGGAGCAGAGACCGCCCGCAAGGTAGAAAATAAATCGCTGCCCAGCAATCGCCTGATGGAGCGCTGGCGCGAGAGCGAAGGCAAGCCGGTGTGACCTCCCGGGAAGCCGAGCGCGCTGCACATTCCCTGATTCGGGGAGGCACGGAAAGCAATGGCGATGCAGGTTCATAGCTGTTCACGGTCGCTCCCTTCCGGAGTATCCTGAAGAAAATCACCGCCATGTCTGATAATCACAACGACGACAAGATCCCCGCGATCAAGCTGACTGCCATGCAGTATGTGATCGCGCTGATTCTGGTGATCCTGGTTACCGGGCTCTGGCGGTTGCAGGTCCTGGGCGCGCAGAACTACCGCGCGCTGGCCGCGGCCAACCGCATCCGCAAAGTTCCCATCCTGGCCCCGCGCGGCAGGATCTACGATCGCTACGGCCGCCTGCTGGTGGACAATTATCCCTCCGTCACCTGCTTTCTGGTTCCGGACCAGGCACGCGACCTCGAAAGCGACATCCCGCTGATCGCCAGCGGCCTGCACATGGAGCCCGATCAGCTCCGAGCTATCCTCAAGCGATACCGCCATCGGCCGAAATATCAGCCGATCCCCTTGCAGCAGGACATTACTCCGGACGAGCAGGCCTTCATCGCCGCGCACAGCAACGAGCTGCCGGAGCTCGAGACCATCGAGCAGGAGCGCCGCCTCTACCCCAGCAACGGTTTCGCCGCCCACCTTATCGGCTATGTCGGTGAGGTGTCGGAGAACATGCTCGACAACGACCCGCGCTATGCCTACTATCAGCCGGGCGACATCGTCGGACGGGCAGGCGTGGAGGAGTCCTACGATGCGATGCTGCGGGGCCGGGACGGTTCCCGCGATGTGATCGTCGACAGCCATGGCCGCGAGCTGGGCCTGCTCGGCGTCGAACCCGCCATCCCGGGAAAATCGCTGCGGCTGACCATCGATCTCGATATTCAGAAAGCCGCCGAGCAAGCGTTGGGGCAGAGAGAGGGCGCTGTTGTTGCCCTCGACCCGCACACTGGCGAAGTTCTCGCCATGGTCAGCCGACCAACTTTCGACCCCAATCAATTTGCCGTCCGTATCCACCGAAAAGAGTGGGACGCACTTATGACTAATCCGGAACATCCGCTGATGAACAAAGCCATTCAGGCCATGTCGCCCCCGGGTTCGACCTTCAAGATCATCATGACGCTCGCCGGCCTTCAGCAGGGCATCGCGCAAAACCTTAGGGTCGACTGCCAGGGCGGCGCAGACTTTTATGGCCATTTTTACGCTTGTGATCGTCACCACGGTGAAGTGGATATTCACAATGCTCTGCCCTACTCCTGCGACACGTATTACTACACTCTGGCGGTTAAGCTCGGCATTGACACCATCGCGAAATATGCCCACGAATGCGGCATCGGAGAAAAAACCGGCATCGACCTTCCAGGTGAAGTCGCGGGGGTCATGCCTTCCACTGAATGGGCGAGGCGCAACTTCCATCGCAAGTGGTATGCGGGAGAAACCGTATCTGTCGGTATCGGCCAGGGCGCTGTCGATGTGACTCCCATCCAACTGGCCCGTGCTGTCGCGGGTATTGCTTCTGGCGGCGTCTTCCATCGCCCACACGTTGTCTTCCCCAGCGAATTATCTTCGAGTTTCCGCCAGGCCATTCTCGACGCGCATCCTGGCTCCGGTGACAAGACCATCCCTATAACCCCTGCCAACTGGCAAATTATTACCGATGACATGGCCAACGTGACGCAGTCTCCAATCGGAACCGCTTTTGGAACGGCGCACCTTAACGACATCGATTTTGCAGGCAAGACCGGAACCGCGCAGGTCGTCAACCACAGCTTCGGAGCAAAGAAGATATCTTCCGTCGTCAGCCAACGCGCCAACGCATGGTTCGTTGGGGTTACTCCTCGCCGTAACCCCGATATTGTCGTTGTCGTCTTTTGGCAGCATGGCGGCTGGGGAAATTTTTCCGCGCCCATTGCCGCCCGAGTGATCGAAGCCTATGTCAACAAACAAAGGCGTCTGGCAAATAATCTTCCGGAAGTGGCCACAGAAGAGAAACCTGTAGCGGAAAATCCGGTCCCCGCCCCGGCAGGGGAAACAGCACCGGCTGCAACTGGCCACACGCCACGCCCAGCGCCGAAACAAAAAACACCGAAGCAACCGGCGATTGGGTATCTTCACTCTCCGGCAGCTGCGAAACAAACATCTGTGGAAATGGCTGCTCTGTGGACGACGCCGGCAAACGCACCGAATCCGTACCCCGGATCGAAACCAGTCGCTGCCCACATTGCCGCACAATTTCCCGTGGCCGCCGGAACCAGCCTGCGCGCCGGAACGTTTCGGCTGCCTATATTATTGCGAGGCAGCAATTGATGACAGCGCACGATAGAATTTGTCGTTCCCAACGATCCCATAGCGCAGCCGAAGGAGCAGCCGTCGAACCCGCGTTTTCCCCTCAACTGGGAGAGCAGGTGCCCCGGATCTCGCCTTTGAGACCTGGGGAACCTCTGTGCCCCGGAAGGGATGCCAGTCCCGGAGAGCCTCTCTAAATGCGCCGCTTTCTCTCCTTCAATGACTTCGACTGGACCCTGCTCGCCTTCGTCCTGGCGCTGTCGGTGATCAGCGTGCTGGAGATTTATAGCGCCACCCTCCATACCCAGTTCCATCACTTTGCCGAAAAGCAGGTCATTTGGCTGGCTGCCGGCTTCGTCAGCATGTTTATCCTGTCGCTGATCGACTACCACATCCTGCTCGACATCGCCGTCTGGGCCTACGGCATCTGCATCCTGCTGCTGGCGGCGGTGCTCACGGTCGGAGAAAAAGTCCTGGGCGCTCGCCGCTGGATTCGGCTTCCCGGCGGCATCCACTTCCAACCCTCGGAATGGGTCAAGCTGGTGCTCATCGTCATGGTGGCACGTTATTTCACCCATCTGGCGGGGCGCGACCTCACCTGGAAAGACATTCTCAAGGCCATCGCCATGATCGGCATCCCCATGCTGCTGGTGCTCAAGCAGCCCGATCTGGGCACCGCGCTCACCTACTCGCCAATCCTGCTGATCGGCCTGTTCCTGGGAGGCATCCGCCTGCGCCAGGCCGCCATTCTCTGCCTGGCGGTCGGACTCGCCATCGTTCCCGCCTGGTACAAAGTGCTGAAGCCCTATCAAAAAGAGCGCCTCACCAGCTTCATGTCTCCCGACACCGACCCACGCGGCAGCGGCTACCAGATTCGCCAGTCGCTGATCGCCGTCGGCTCCGGCGGCATCTGGGGCCAGGGCGCCGAGCACGGCAGCCAGACCCAGGGCGACTTCCTGCCCATCCCCTACACAGATTTCATCTTCGCTGCCTTCTGCGAGGAGCATGGCCTGGCCGGGGCCATCTTCGTCCTGCTGGTATACTTCTTGTTGTTGATGCGTTTGGTGCAGAACGCTCAAACTGCCGCCGATCTCCCTGGCACGCTGATTATCATGGGAGTCGTGGCCGTTCTGATTTTTCAGATCGCGGTCAATGTGGGCATGGTCATCGGCTTTATGCCGGTCACCGGGATTCCTCTGCCCTTAATGAGTTATGGTGGTTCATCGGTGCTGTTTACGTTTCTCGCGCTCGGCATCGTGATGAATATCCGTATGAGCCGCTTCGTAAATTAGCATTTCCGCCGGCGCACCGGAACGTTGCGCCAGCGACAGAGTTTCTTGCAGTTAACGATGATCCGGCCCGTCGCCTCTGGCGAAATCGGCCGCAAATTGATGTTTCCCCTGGGTCCGGCAGGTTCCAAAGTCGCGGCCAGGTGAGAGATTCGATCGAATGAACGCTTTGCAGTTTGTGTATGGACCGGAAACGGCCCCACTCCCGACCCCGTATTCGCCCTCGTATTCGGTCGGAGAAGCAGTGGCCACAAGGTCCCCGCATTCCGTTCTTCCACGCCGCAGTCAGGATTCTTCCCTTCCGCCGCCATCCCGCGCTCGCGGGCGTTTCCCGTTTCACCGGCCCGTGAACCAGGCAGAATTTTCGTCCGCATCGCGTCAGGAGCATTCGCTCGATCCCCTCGCCTCGCCCCGGCGCGCGCTTCCATAAGGAAGACCGCGGGAATCCGCCGCCCATTTGCCCCGCCGCCCTCACCGGCCGCGGGCGGAATTGAGGCAGCCATGACAAAAGAAATCTACATTTCCAGCACTCCCCACGAAACCCGCCTGGCCGTCGTCGAAGACGACCAGATGGCGGAAATCTATTACGAGCGCGAGAACGAATACACCCTCGCCGGCTCCGTCTACAAGGGCAAAGTCACCCGCGTGCTCCCCGGCATGCAGTCGGCCTTTGTCGATATCGGCCTCGAACGCGACGCCTTCCTCTACGTCACCGACTTTGCCGAGGAGCAGGAGGACGGCGAGGAATACGTCCCGCTGACCCAGGCCCGCGCCCAGGGAAACGGCCATTCCGCCCCGCGCCCGGAGCCTCCCACCCCACCGCAGTCCGCGCAGCAGCGCCCGGCCGAGGCCCCACGCGAGCCTGCGAACGAAACCAATGCCGAAGAAGAAGACGGCTCCCGCCGCTGGCGTGGGCGTCGCGGACGCCGCCGCGGGCGCGGCAACGGCATGCAGCAGAACCGGACTGCGTCTTCACCGGAAAACGTCTCCGGGCAGCCCAGCGAACATCCGGAGGCCCCGCCGGAAACCATAGAGTTTGAGCTGGGCGAAATCGGCGATCCCGGCATCGCTCCGGAATTCCGCGCCGAACCCACCCAGGTCGATCGCGCTCCCGAGCCGGCACCCTCCCCCACCTCGTCCTCGTCCGGCGAAACCCTGGTGCTTCCGGGAGAATCGCTCTCCAAGTATCGCCGCGGCCGGGCCCCCGCGGAACCGGCGCAGCACACCGCCGCTCCCGCTCTGGCCCCCACACAGAATGCCGCCTTCCATCCTTCCACCCTGGTGACCGCGCCCCTGACCTGGGACGGCGGCGACGTGCTTCCCGGCGAGTCCCTTTCGCGCCACAAAAGCAAACCCGCCGCCACCGAGCCGCGACCGGCCTCTTCTCTGACATCCGAAAGCCACCCCGAAGAGCAACCAGCTCCCGAGCACGCAATTGTCGAACACCCGCTCGGCCAACATCCCCTGGGCCATGGCGAAGAACCCACTGCACAGGCATCGTCCGCTGCAGCCGATGTCGAAGCTGCGTCCGTTGCGGAGCCGGTAGAGTTTGAGCCGGAGCAAGCCTCGGCCTCCTATCGCTTCAATCCCGCCACACCCAGCGCCTACCGGCAGACCGGCGTCGCTGAGCCGGAGCTGGAGGAGCCAGCGGTGGATGAACCCGCCGCACCGGAAACGGTCGCCTCGACGGAAATGTCCGAGCACCCTGAACCCGAGATCGTCTCCGAAACCGAAGGCCGCCGCGAAGAGGCTATTGAAGAGCCACCACCTGAGCCGCAGGAACGCCCGGAGCCTTTTTTTGGCGAGTCCGCCTCCATCGTGCAGCCGGTCCGCCACCATGAATCGCTTGAGCAACCGGAGCGGTCTTCCGCGAGCCGGGAAACCGCGACCCTGCCACAGGAATTTTCCACCGACACGGAGGAGGACGAAGAAGAGAGCGATACTTTCAACCCCGGCCAAGGACATCTGGAAGAAGAAACGATCGACGAGGAGGAAGTCGACGGCTACTCCACCGAAGCGCTTGCGGATGAGGAGAATTTCGACGACCTGGTCGAGGAGACCCTCGACGTGCAGATGGACAGCGGCATGTTGAGCGAGCTGGTCCGCGACCGGCATATCGACCAGCGCACCCGCTCGACGGAAGTGCCGGAGGGTGAGGCAGCGCTCGACGAGGAACCCTTCGAGGAAGACTCCGCGTTCGATGAAGAGCCTGCCGGCATTGAGCTCGAAGAAGTCTCCGACGAAGAGGCGGAAGATGCTGACGCCGCCCATCCCACTACAAACAACCGGCAGCGCGGCAACCGCCGCGGAGTGCGCACCCAGCGCCCCGGCGGCAATCGCGGCGGACGGATGCGCCGCTCCACCGCGCAGACCTCGAACCTGCCCGCCATTACCGAGCTGCTCAAGCCGAACCAGGAGATTCTCGTCCAGATCGCCAAGGAGCCGATCGCCCGTAAGGGAGCGCGCATCACCAGCCACATCGCACTGCCCGGCCGCTTCCTGGTCTTCATGCCGACCGTCAACCACGTCGGCGTCTCTCGCAAAATCGCTTCCGATGCGGAACGCCAGCGCCTCAAGCACATCCTCCTCAGCGAAAAGGGCGACGCTGGCGGCGGCTTCATCGTCCGCACCGCCGCCGCCTCCGCCAGCGAAGAGGATCTGCGCGCCGACATCCGCTTCCTGCTCACGCTGTGGGCGGAAATCAAACAGCGCGCCGACAGCTCCAAGCCACCGGCTCTCATCTATCACGACCTCAGTCTGGTCGAACGCGTACTGCGCGACCAGGTCACCGACAATTTCTCCGCCATCTGGGTGGACAGCGAGCAGGACTACGAACGCGTGCTGCGCTTCCTGAACCGCTTCGAACCTTCTCTGGTCCGGCGTGTGAAGCTCTACACCAAGGAGACGCCGCTGTTCGAACAGTTCGGCATTCAGGAGGAGATCAACAAGGCCCTGCGCTCGAAGGTCTGGCTCAAGTCCGGCGGCTCCATCGTGATCAACCAGACCGAAGCCCTGGTCGCCATCGACATCAACACCGGCAAATACGTGGGCAAAACGGCGCGCCTGGAAGACACCATCCTCAAGACCAATCTCGACGCGATTCCGGAGATTGTCCGCCAGATCCGGCTGCGTGACCTGGGCGGCATCATCGTCATCGACTTCATCGACATGGACGAGCGCAAGAACCGCAACAAGGTGATGCAGGCGCTGGAAGAGGCGCTCAAGTCCGACCGCGCCCCGTCGAAGGTGCTTCAGTTCAACGACTTCGGCCTGGTGGCGATCACCCGCAAGCGGGTGAAGCAGTCGCTCGAGCGCACCTTGTCGGTCCCCTGTTCGGTCTGCACCGGCACCGGCATGGTCAAGGGGCCGCTCACCGTCTGCAATGAAATCTATATTGAGCTGCGCAAAATGCATCGCCAAATCGACCGCGGCGATGTGATGCTGCGGGTCAACCCGGAAGTGGTCAAGCAGTTGAAGGCCGCCAACGGGCGCTGGCTTTCCGAGATGGAAGAAATGTCCGGCAAGACCATCATTGTGAAGAGCGACGCGGCCCTGCACCCGGAACAGTTCGATATCCACTAGGGTTCATGGCATAAAATGCGGCTCTACCGACGCCTTCCGGCGGAGCATCTTGCCGGAAAAGCGACGCATCCGAAGTGAATAGCCCACCGAAAGCAACGGGTAGCACCGCAACTGCGCGACCAAGACGGTGTTGTCAACTACGAGAGGACACGGAAACACTATGAACATCACCCCCAAAAATCTGCGAACGGCTCTCCAGCGTGCAGGCTGCCTCGCGCTCGCCTTGGGTATTCCGCTCGCCGCCAGTGTCTATGCACAGAACACCTCCTCCAGCTACAGCACCTCGGACAGTGTGAACCAGACCGGTCCGTACACCAATGTCCAATACAACACCAACCAGAACGGCCACGATCAATACCGCAACGGACAGTACAACAATGGGTACGGCAACGGCCCCTACTACAACCACCATCGTAAGCCGCGGTACACCGGCCATAGCTGGAGCGATCACTTTGTGTTCGAGGGCGGCGGAGGAGGAACAACCGCAGCCGGAGGCACCCAGGATTATGCCAACCCTGGATTTAATATTCTGGGCGGCGTCGGCCTCCGGTTCAACGACCGGCTCAGCCTGTTGGCGGAATGGAACTTCAACCGCCTGGGCGTTCCGCATAGCCTGGCCGCGGTGGTGGCTGGTGTTCCCGATGGCAACGAGCACATCTGGACGCTCGATTTGAACCCGAAATTCAACATCGTCCGCGCCGGCAGACTGGACGGATACATCATCGGCGGCGGCGGCTTCTCCCGCGCTCTCACCAACTTCACCTACCCGGTGTACGTGCCGTGCTATTACGGCTATGGATACGGATATGGGTATGGATATGGCGGATGCGTCGGCAATGTTACCGTCGCCCACACCTCCACCAACCAGGGCAACGTCGACATCGGACTCGGTGCGGAATGGCGGGTGTCGCCGTATAACCGGGCGAAGATCTTCATCGAGGCCCGCTACGAAAAACTTTTCAGCCCCAACAACGGCCTGCCGCCGGGACCGGACGCCAGCTACGTACCTGCTACCGTTGGCCTTCGCTGGTAGCCAGCTCCTCCACCAGAAGCAAAGGCGGCCAAATGGCCGCCTTTGCTTTCACACTCGATGCACAACGCTATCCTGTGACCCGGCGAACCCCCTGGTCGTGCATCCCGCTGCGCGGCGGATTCCCCCAAAGGTAGTCGATGGGTCAGGATGACAGAGTAACGGACGGCACGCCGGAGATTGAAGTCTGGGACCAGCAAACCGGGCGCGAAACTTCCGCTATTTCATCTGCTGCAGCTTCTGCTCTGCAATCTGTCCCGCCGCCGTCTTCGCGTCCTTGTCCTTCAGCTCCGCGTAAATCTGCTTGGCGTGTTCCGGATTCGTGTTCTTATAAATATCCGCGAGTTGTAGCTTCGCCTCGCCCGCGGGAACCGTGGTCGTCGGGTGCGACGCCAGTTTCTCGAGCAACTTGATCGCGTCGCCGGTGCGGCCGTTCTGTCGATCCAGATTGGCCAGCGCCAGGTTGGCCAGAGCCGACAGATTTTTGTCGCTGTGCTCTGCCGTCTTCTTGAGCGTTGCTTCCGCCTCCGCAGTCTTGCCCATTTCCATGTACGTCAGGCCGGCAAAGTACCGGGCGTTCTTGCCCGCATCCGTCGATCCGTACTGGTTCGCAAGCTGCACAAATTTGGCATTCGCCGCCGTGGCGCGGGCCTTGCCGCTTGGGTAGGTCCGCACACCCGGTTCCGCCGCCTGCCCAGGCTGCGTCACCGGAGCGCTGTAGATGTCCATGGCGGCGCCGAAGGCGACCGAGGCCTCCTGCTGCCGATGTTGATAGAAGAGAATGCTGCCGACGCCGATCGCCACCACGATGCACAGCACAACGACAAATAAAATCGCCTGCGACTTGTTTTCTTCCAGCCATCCGAGCGCACTCTGGGCGGAGTCTATCAGAGCGTCGCGTTTCATTGCATGACGTGTTTGTGTATCCACAGAGTTCGAACGCTTCCTTCGCGGGGTTGAATGCTGCCAGGCAGGCAGCGACACTGCTACACGTCAAGTGTAGCAGCCGCAAAAATCAAAGGGCAAATGGGTGGAAAAGCCAGTTTCTCAGGAAACCCCGCCAGGAAATCATGGAACTACGGGCTGGAGCGCGACGCCATCCAACCCGTCAGAAACCCCTGCGGAATTTGGGCGACCCTGCCGTCGCGAAATTCGCCCGAAACGCTTGCCTTACGCCACTGCCGAAGGTTCGACCTCGCCTTTTTCAATCAGTTCCTGGCAGTCGATGCAGTAGGGCGTCCACGGCAGCGCTTCGATGCGCTTGGCGCCGATCGTGCGGTCGCAGCGGATGCAATCTCCATAGGTGCCCTCCGCCAGCCGCTGCAGCGCCTGCCGCACCATGCGCAACTGCACATTGCGTACCGTACCCTGGGAAAACAGCATTTCCTTCTGGTAGCCGGCAACCGCCTGGTCAGCCACATCCTGGGCGTCTTCGATATTGCTGGACCGCGCCTGGGCGACGGTTTCGGCCATGTCCCGCATCAGTTCCTTCTCGCGCTCGCGCAGGCGCCTCTCCTGATGCGGACGACGATCTTCCGCCGCTGTCCTGGCCGCGGGGCTGGCTTTCATCTGTACGGTGCGCTTCTGTGGCATGGTCCTGCTCCCATGAGGAATTCTTACCTACATACCCACAGTTGGACGCGCGCCAGCGAAGAATGGTTGAGAATATTTTTTATTTTTTGAGCGGTGTGGAAATCGAGCCGGCTACGCCCCCTCCAGCACGACGCCGGAGACTTGCACTTGATCCGGACTCTGCCGCCCATTAGGCTGGTAGGTATGTATGAAGATTTTGAGGCCATCGACCACTGGACCGGTGAATCCATGCACTGCGTCTGGAAGGGCAACATCGTCGCCATCGCCACCCGCCACGCCGATGCGGTCGATATCCGCTTCCACATCAACGACCGCTCTCTGATCGTCGCCATGCCGCTGCCGGCATGGGTGCAGTTCCGCCAGCGCACCGGCCACGTCATCACCGACTATCTCGCCGCCCAGATCGCCGGCCGCTACCTCAAGCAGTCGATCGAGAACGGCTACGACAACGGTCGCGAAGTTTATACGATGACGGTCGAAGAGGTCCTATCGCATCTGGACGCGGTGATGAAGGAAGCCGGCAATACCGGAAACCTTCCGGTCCTGCCTGTCCTCGTCGGGTAACCGCAACTCTGTCATCCCGAGCGGAGCGTAGCGCAGTCGAGGGACCTGCGTTCTCTCAGCCTGTGGCAATCTGCGTGGTCAGGCTCACGGTCGCGGCATGGACCGGCTGGTCAGCGGCCAGACGAGTCAGCGTCAGCACGGTAATGTCGTCTTCCTGGCCAAAGGCGCTGGCCTCCTCGGCAATCTGCTCCGCCGAGGACCCCGCCTGCGCCATCTCCCGCACCCGGTCGAACCCGAATAGCTCGCGATGCGCATTCTGCGCCTCGACAATGCCGTCGGTATAAAACGTCAGCATCTCGCTTTCGTGCAGGCGGAAGACAATCTCCTCGTATTCGGCATCGGCAACGATGCCCAGTGGCAAACTCCCATCCACCGGCAATTCCTGGCCGTTGCGGAAGGGAGGGCAATGGCCGGCGGTGGCCAGCGCCGCGTCCCCATCCGGGCCGATCCGCATCACCGCGCAGGTGGCGAAGCCACCCTGAGTACGGCCAATCAGGCGGCGATTCAGGCCGCGCAGAATCTCCACCGGTTCCTGCGTAATATCCGCCAGCGTGCGCAGCGCGCCGACGATCAGCGACACCACCATCGCGGCCCTCAATCCATGACCGCTGACGTCGCCCAGGACCACCAGCGCGCCGCCGCCTTTCAGCGGAATCACCTGGGAGAAATCCCCACCTAGCTCGGTAGCCGGCTTGTAGATGCTGGCGATGGAGAAACCCGGAATTGCTGGAACGTCCTCCGGCACCAGGACCTGTTGCACCTCTCGCGCGGACTGGATTTCCGTCTCGATACGCGTCTGGCGGCGACGCTCCAGAATCTGCTCGCGCGCGACGGTGAATGCCAGTACGACGAACAGCAGCGTGTCCAGCAGGAAAATTGCGCTGAAGGTGTAGCCGCCCAGGTGCAGTCCCCATCTGCTCATGTCGGCGGCGAGAGTCCAGTGGGTGAAGCGCCGACCCTGCGCGGAAATCTGGAATATGGCGTTGTACAGGCCGTAGAGAAACGCCGCGATGGCGACCGGCCACAGTTCCATCCGCTTGCGCCGCGCCAGGCCGAATCCGACGATGAAAAAGATGTAGAGCGGAGTCAGCGTGTAGAACACGGTGGTAACAGCGTCGGTCCAAATCATGCCGGGGCCGGCATACTGCCAATTAAAAAGACCTGCAATATCGATTACCTGCGCGATCAGGTACAGAGTTGCCAGCGCCGCCGTCCAGAGCCGCCAGCGCCGTTCCAATCCAAATCCAAACAGCGTCAGCAGGAGCAGCCAGAGAGAGATGTCCTGAAACGAGCCTATGAATTGGAGACCAAACTGCGCCGTTAGAAAATGCAGGCTTTGAAGAGTCGCATCGAGACGAAGAAACGAAAGCAAGCCGTCCGCGAGCAAATAGATCGCCAGCCACAGGTACATCCACTGATCGCGCTCACGCAGAAACAAGAGCAGCGACAACAGGCCGGCGACGAGCACCACCGCCGCGATCAGAATCTGCGGAAGCTGCCGGACCTCCCGGCGATAGCGCGGCGCCGCCGCCTGTAAGGCCAGCGTCGAGGGATTGCCCAGGACGGGGGAAGCATTCAAGCCGCCGCCGTTCGACAGATCGACCGTGGACAACGGGGCCTTCCATGCCCGCAGCGCCAGCACGCCCGTGAGTGGCGTTTTACCCAGTGGGTAGACAGCGCTGTGACCGGCCTCCCACCACGTGCCATGCGGCGGCAGGCTACCGTAGCTGCCAATCTTCTTGCCATTCCAGTAAATTTCGTAGGCGTCATCGACCGGCGGCACCAGAATCGAGAGCGCGGGCGCATTGCCGGTGACGTCGATGCGTTTGCGATACCAGGCGAAGCCGGTGTAACCGGGATGGGTCTGCGCGCCCCAGGTTTCATCGCCGCGCAAATGCTCCCATGCGGAATCGTTGTAGGCGGGATTGGCCCACGCCAGATTGTCGCCAGTGTGGAACTGCCATTTGCCGGTGATTTTCACCGAGCCAGGCCCAGGGTTCTGCGTCCGGAAAGCCTGCGCAGAAGCGTGGAAACCCGACAGCAGGAACACGAGGAGAAAAAGCGCCCCGAAGCCGACACCTATTCTGCGAACCATGTTTGGACCTCTCATATTCAGAGAACCAGGAAGGCGAAGAACGTTTTCTGCGCCCCAGCATACCAGCTTCCCGAGTTCACAACGAAACACTTTCATTCCTCCGCGACGAAAAGATGCTGCCTCACTTGCGGCGTTGCAATGCCGCACCATGGATCTCGTATCGGCATGCGCTCGCTTTGTCAGACTTGGGCTGCCGGTGGCACAATGAAGGGTTTGCCGCGGCCTGTCCACAGCAATCTTCAGGAGCAGCCCTGCCCATGGCCTCAACCACGGAAATCAAGCCCGCCGCGCAAGTTCTAAGCCGGCTCACCGCAGCCAGAATCCATCGCAACCTTTCCGTGCCGCAACTGGTCGCCGTCTCGCTGGCGCGCGGCGAGTCGAAGCTGGCCGCCAACGGAGCGCTGGTCGCCTACACCGGCGCGCGCACCGGCCGCTCTCCCCGCGACAAATTCATCGTGCAGGACGATCGCACCCAGGAGCGCGTCCACTGGGGCCGCGTCAACCAGCCCTTCGACTCGGCAAAGTTCGACGCCCTGCTGGAACGCGTGCTCGACCATCTTGCCGGCCGCGACCTCTACGTGCAGGATCTCTACGCCGGAGCCGACACCCGCTACCGCCTTCCCGTCCAGATCGTCTCCGAGTACGCCTGGCACGCGCTGTTCGTGCATCAGCTCTTCTTGCGCCCCACGCCAGCAGAACTGTCCACGCATACGCCGCAGTTCACCGTCGTTGCCGCACCGGAATTTGAAGCCGTGCCGGAGCGCGACGGCACCCGCTCCTCCACTTTTATCCTGGTCGATTTTTCCCGTGGCATCATCCTCATCGGCGGCACAAAATATGCCGGCGAAATGAAGAAATGCATTTTCGGCGTGCTCAATTTTCTGCTGCCGGAGCAGGATGTTCTCCCAATGCACTGCTCGGCGAATGTAGGAGAGGACACCGTTGCGGCGCTGTTCTTCGGGCTCTCCGGCACCGGCAAAACCACGCTCTCCGCCGACCCCCACCGCCGCCTGATCGGCGATGACGAGCATGGCTGGAGTCCTCACGGCGTTTTCAATTTTGAAGGGGGCTGCTACGCCAAATGCATCGATCTGTCGGAGGAAAAGGAGCCGCAGATTTATCACGCCATCCGCTTCGGATCGGTGCTGGAAAATGTGGTGCTCGATCCGTCCACCTGCGAGCCCGATTACCGCGACGTGCGCTTTACGGAAAACACCCGCGCGGCCTACCCCATCGACAACATCGAAAACGCGCTGCTGCCCAGCGTCGGCGGTCATCCCAAAAATGTTCTGTTTCTCACCGCGGACGCCTTCGGCGTGCTGCCGCCCATCTCCCGCCTGACTCCGGAGCAGGCCATGTATCACTTCCTCTCCGGATATACCGCCAAGCTGGCCGGCACAGAAGCCGGCCTTGGCAGCGAGCCGGTGCCCGATTTTTCCACCTGCTTCGGCGCGCCCTTTATGCCGCTGCCGCCAAAAACCTACGCCGCCATGCTAGGCGAGCGGTTGCGCCAACACGGCGCGCAGTGCTGGCTGGTCAACACCGGCTGGACCGGCGGCCCGTTCGGCGTGGGCCGCCGCATGAGCCTGCCCCACACCCGCGCCATGGTCCACGCCGCGCTCGACGGCAGCCTGGCGCAGGTGCGATTCGTCACCGAGCCGTCATTCGGATTCAGCATACCCAGCGAGTGTCCCGGCGTTCCGGCCGAGGTGCTGAACCCGCGCGCGGTATGGAAAGATGCGGCGGCCTACGACCAGCAGGCGGCCATGCTGGCCAACAAATTTCACGAGAACTTCGCCAAATTCGATGTGCCGAAAGATATCCGCAACGCCGGGCCCAAGGCGCAGAAATAGCACCGGCACTGTGTGCGCGAGTTTACTTGTCAGGGTTTTCAGGACCGTCTATGCCGGGACCTGAAGTCAGAATGGTCATGGTTCAACCAGCGGTAGGCGCCCGGAGGGAGACGATGGCGGTATACATTGCGCTGCTACGCGGGATTAATGTGGGCGGCGCCGGCATTCTGGCGATGAAGGATCTGTCCGCTCTCTGCGGGAAACTCGGGTTCGTGAATGCGCGCACCTATATCCAGAGCGGAAATGTCATCTTTGAGTCCGGAATGAAGGATGACGCTGTACAGTGCGAATTGGAAAAGGCACTGTTCACGAAGATGGGTAAGAAGATCGACGTCATGGTACGCACGCCGGCGGAGATGCGGGCAGCGCTTGAGGCCAACCCCTTCCCTGACAAAGAACCGAACAAGGTTGCAGTGGTTTTCTTGGCGGGCGTGCCGCCTGTCGACCAACTGCGCGGCTTGGCCGGACCCGCGGGCGAGCAAGTCCGTGCCGGAGGCCGGGAAGTTTACGTGTATTACCCGGAAGGGATGGGCCGGTCGAAGCTGAAGCTGCCGCTGGCCAAGACACCGGCGACCGTACGCAATATCAACACCGTCACCAGGCTGATGAAACTTGCGGAGAGCTGAACTCATCGCACAGCGAAGCGGGATCGCGAAAACCCATATGTTCCTCCGCAAACTCAGCATCGAACGCATCGACGAGCAGGGCCAGCCGCATCCGTGCCCGATCCACTGGATCGACAACTTCGCCATGCGCAACTTCACTAACGACGCCGTGTTCGACGACACGCTGCCGATTGGCAACGGCCTGCTCGAAGCCGGCCTTCTGGTTCCTCTGGATGCGCTCGAAAAATCCATGACAGACTGGTTCCGCCGCAAAGGATATTTGAAACCCGCGGAATCGCTGCGGGTTTCTCAGCTATTGCGACAAGAAGCGGGGAAAAAATGAAAATTCGGCGTTGGTTGCACGCGGCGATCTGGTGTGCCGGCATCGTTCTACTAGCGGGCTGCCAGAATGCCAAAAACACCGCCAACGACCCGGCGGAGAAAACCGCCAATGCGCGCGTCGCCACGGCCCTTGCCGCCAATGACGCCGGAGCCGTCCCCACGCCGACCGGCAAGTTCGACTACTATCTGCTCACGCTTTCCTGGGCGCCGGAGTATTGCCATGGCCATCGCGGCAGCCCGGAGTGCAATGGCGCCCATCCGGGCTTCGTTGTGCATGGACTTTGGCCACAGGATGATACCGGGCAATGGCCTTCCCATTGCTCAAACGCACCCGGGCTTTCGAATCCGACCGCAATGCTCGACATCATGCCGGACCCGCGGCTGATCGCGCATGAGTGGGCCACGCACGGCACCTGCACCGGTCTCTCAGCGCCGCAATATTTTGCCGTCGTGCGCCAGGCCTATCGATCGGTGCAAATTCCCGCCGCGCTGGTGGGCCCGTCCCGGACCAGCCGCCAGAGCGCCGCCGAGATCAAGCATCTGTTCACCGACGCCAACCCCAGGATGAGCGCTGACGACATTGCCGTCACCTGCCACAATCGTTACCTGGCCGGCGTGGAAGTCTGCCTGAGCAAGACGCTGCAACCCATCGCGTGCCAGGCCATTCGAAGTTGCACCGCGAGCGCGATTACCATCCCGGCCGGGCGATAACGCTATCCTGCGATGCGCCCCTGCCCGGCTGGGCCGAAGTCGAGGAGTTCCCCAGCCGGCGTCTCCGCGCTCGGCCGCGGCCGCCGTTTGCCGAAGCCGCGACGGGGCCCTAAAATAGACCCATCTGACTCGCACCAGTAGAAGCAGATGTTTTTTGAGGAACCGCCAGCCGTGCCAAGCGGTAGGCGGGGAGGTTCAATGCGGCGGTTCGTATTTTTTGCGGTTATCTGTGCTCTGTCCCTGCCCGTCGGGCTTTCCATTACCGGCTGCTCCAACAATTACGGTCAGAACTTCTGCAGCGGGTTTCAAAGTGGGCCAAGCAGCACCGCCGTCGCTACCATCACCCTGCAGCCGTCGACCTACGGCATCTCGCTCAACTACGGCCAGGTCTATTCAGTCGAGGGTCCACAGGCGTCCAATTGCAAGGGCCAGCCGGTAAAAGTATCCAATTTCACCTACGGCATCACCAAGCCAATTCCAGGCAACACCTATCTGGCGGATGTCTCTCCCACCGGCCAGGTTTGCGGCGGGACGTGGAACCGGAACTCCGGCAACGGCGTCGCCGACTTTACCACCTGCATTCCGACCGGGCCGGGAGGCGTCGTGTATAACGCCGGGGGCGGGGTTGCCTATGTAACGGCCAGCGCTAACGGCGCGACCAGCAACCCGGTGCCCGTCTACGTGCATCCGCCGGTAACCAGCGTGGTCCTGAACGGCAACGGCACCTCGGCGCCAGGCTGCGTCAGCCAGAACGATACCTCCGCCCTGACCGCAGAGGTATACAGCGGCAGCCAGGACATCACCAACGTGGCCGGGCACCTGACCTATACTCCGCAGAATCAGAGCATTGTCACCATCGATCAGACCGGCGTCGCAACCGCCCTTCAGCCCGGAGCGACGGTCGTTTCCGCCAATGTTTCCCAAGCCACCAGCACTGCCGGGTATTTCTTCACCTGCCCGCCGGCGAGCATTAAGTTGAACGTGGGTACCACCGACCAGACTAGCGTGACCGTCAACACCAACAACACGCAGCCGCTGACAGCAACCGTGCTCGACACCCACAACAATCCGATTACCGGCCTGGCGCTCACCTACAGCTCGAACGATCCCATCAATATCCCAGTCAGCAACGCGGGCGCCGTAACGCCGGCATATCCGAGCGATGCGGCAATTACCGCGCAGTGCCTGCCGAATATCTGCAATCCGGCGCCGCAGGACCAGATCGGCAATCTCAGCGTCGGGCTGCCGGTCAGCAGCAACCCTGTGGATATCTACACCCCGGGTCCAAGTTCCAACATCCTTTACATGGCCAGCCCGCAATCCTATAACTTTGTCGCGCTGGATTTCCAGACCGGCACCGTGGGCGCTCCGATCCGGCTGCCGTATCAGCCGAACTCAATGGTCATGGACGAGAAGGGGAACTATCTGTTCTTCGGAAGCGCGCAAGAGAACATGATCGTGTCCATTTCCGCCCTCTCCGGCCCATCGCTGATCAACGTCACGGCCGGGGTTCCCGGCACCGTACTCGCGGTGGCTCCGGACGACAGTTTGGTTGTGATTCACGATCCCTGCCGGAAGCTTTTCTATCTGTATTCCCCGGCGATCGGCAATACGAAAACCGCCGCCCAACTCTCCTTCGCCGCGCCCGGACCCACCGTCGCCTGCAATGCGAACAACCAGCCGCTCGATCCCTCGGTCGAGGTCAATCCGCCCTATTCTGCCACCTTTACTCAGGACAGCCAGACGGTGTACATCGTCGGCGACAACAGTCTCTACGTCTACTCGACGTTCACCGGCTGGCACACCTGCACGGATAACGGCCAGGCCGGCAATTGCCCCGTTGGACCCACAGGGCTGGCGGTCACGGTGCCGGGGGTGGGCGCTTTTGCCGGCGGCTCGACTACGACCGCCTTCGGCTATTGCGCAACCGGACCGAACAATGCCGGCCAGAACGCGGGACCGCCGCCGACAGGAATCGATCCCAATACGGCGCTGAATCCAACCGCATATTATCCGCTGGCCGCGACGGTGGGCGCTGCAACCGATGAGTTGGCGGCGACGACGGACGGATTTCACATCATCGGCGCGTCCGCCCTCGGAGAACTTACGGACATCGAGCCGACCATCCCAACCGGCATGTGTCCTCTCAAGAGCGGCTTGACGTTCCCCAACAGTTTCACCCAGAATGCCCTCACGGTGCCCGGTGGAACTTCCATCAATCAAGTCCTCGTGTCTCCAAACTCGCAGTTGGGATTCGTGACTTTCTTCCCAACCAGCGCCACGCCCGGTGCGGGCACCGGCCTTCCGGCCTATCAGATTCCCTGCACCACGGCGCAGCAGCAGAGCAGCACCGGATGTCCCGCCGGGCAAGTGCCGCCTGGGGGCCAGAGCCTGAAAAACATTCCGCTGGCGGGATCCGCCGACATTCCCATCGCGGGTGTCTTCAGTCCGGACACGAATACGTTTTACGTTTCGACCACCGGGGACGATATGGTGCACTTTATCAATACCACCACCTTGACCGATACGCAGCAGATCAATCCCGACTTGACCTGCGGGGCCACGGTAACAGGCGCCAGCGAGCCATTCCTGGAGTGCACCCAAAGCGCGCCCGTACCGGCGTTGTTCCTCGCTTCCCGGCCCCGTCCATCCCAGGGAGTTAACACGACGGCGCGGAAAAACTAGGTCTGTGACTTACCTATTGCGTTTCTCCGGATGCTATAGAGAGAAAGCAGATCGCAATTGTCATCCTTCTATGAAAGAAGGCGCACCTGTCCAGAGGTAATTTGCGAATAGTTGCCGACAGACTTCTATTCGTGCTCGTGGCACACAAGGGGGATACGAATCCGGG
>Ga0208717_1000023_pt1 | contig 114034 bp, 106 predicted proteins | sample NGESurF53shallow_FD_184489 | JGI IMG/M metagenome (GOLD analysis project Ga0208717, IMG submission 184489) | Arctic peat soil microbial communities from Barrow, Alaska - NGEE Surface sample F53-3 shallow (SPAdes) | ecosystem: Environmental > Terrestrial > Soil > Wetlands > Peat ... | reverse complement strand
GCCTTCGGCGGCGGGAAGAATCCGCAGGACAACTCGGCCTATTTTCCGGTTGGGACCTTTCAAAAGATCCATCCTGAGGTCAAGGATTACTGGATCTCGGTGAAGTACGACGACCCGAAGAACAAGACTCTGGTGTACGACGAGATCGAGCAGACGCTGCGGGTGATGCGCAAGGAGCGGTTCAACCAGACCGACAACTTCGCCATCTTCTCCCCGGACGCCATTACGCGGCTGTGGAACCAGCTCACCAGCGGGATTTTTATCTTCATGATCGGCGTGGCCAGCGTGGGGCTGATGGTGGGCGGCGTGGGGGTGATGAACATCATGCTGGTCTCGGTGACGGAGCGGACGCGGGAGATCGGCGTGCGCAAGGCCATCGGCGCCACCCGGCGCAATATCCTGATGCAGTTCACCATTGAGGCGATTGCGCTGTGCGCGGTCGGCGGCGTGATCGGGGTGCTGATCGGCGGCCTGTTGACGCTGGCAGTGCGGATGGCAGTGCCGAACATTCCCGCCTTTGTTTCGACCTTCTGGGCGATCACCGGATTCACCGTTTCCTGTGCGATTGGGCTGATCTTTGGAATTTACCCGGCGTGGAAGGCGGCCAATCTGGACCCGATCGATGCGCTGCGGTACGAGTGAGCGGTTCCGGTCGCCACGACGGAATGTTCTCTTCGGGCCACATGAGCGACAATCGTCTAAGCTGCCGATGACGCCCGTTCCCTATCCCATCTACACGCTGCCGCTGGCCGCCGACATAATCATCGCGATTTTTACGCTGCTCACCCTGGCTGCTTTGGCGTACTCCCTGCTGGTGTTTCGCGCTGCACGATCCTACAGTCGCGCCGCGCGTGTGACGCTGCCGGAATTTTTTCCGCCGGTCAGCATTCTGAAGCCGGTCAAGGGCCTGGACCCGGAGATGTACGCGGCCTTTTGCACCCACTGCACGCAGGACTACCCCGGCGAGTACGAAATTTTATTCGGCGTCCACAGCCTGGACGACCCCGCCGTTGTGGCAGTCGAGCAATTGCAGCGCGAATTTCCTGCGCAGACGATTCGGATTGTCGCCTGTCCGCTGCAGTTGGGCGCGAACGGCAAGGTCAGCAACCTGGCGCAGATGGCGCCGGAGGCGCGCTACGATCATCTGCTGGTCAACGACAGCGACATTCATGTGTCTCCGCGCTACCTGCGCCGTACCATGCCCGCCTTCGCCACGCCGGGAACCAGGCCGGTGGGGATGGTGACAGCGCTCTATCGCGGGCGGGCGCGTGAAACGCTTGGTTCCCGGCTGGAAGCGCTGGGGATTGCGACCGACTTTATGCCGGGCGTGCTGACGGCGCGCTGGCTGGAGAAAGGGTTACGCTTTGGGCTGGGTTCCACGCTGGCAGTGACCCGCGAAGCGCTGGACGCGATTGGGGGCTTTGCTCCGCTGGCCGATCGGCTGGCAGACGACCACGATCTGGGCGAGCGGATTTTCAAGGCGGGGTATCGCGTGGAAACCGGTCGCGAAGTGGCGGAGACCTCGATTCCGGCGTACCGATTTTCCGAGTTTCTCGCGCACCAACTGCGGTGGGCGCGGGGCATGCGGGACTCGCGGCCGTGGGGCTATTTCGGCCTGCTGATTACCTTCGGGCTGCCATGGGCGGTGGCGAACCTGATCGCGTCCGCCGCGTCGCTCGACAGTATTGCCTTGCTGAGTGCGATGCTGTGCGTACGGGCGGCGTTGGCGCTGACGGTCGGCGTGGGGTTGCTGGAGGACCGCGGCTGCCTGCGCGATCTGTGGCTGCTGCCGCTGCGCGATTTTGTTGCCCTTGGGGTCTGGTTCTGGAGCTTTGCCGACGACCACATCGTCTGGCGCGGAGAACGGTTTCTGCTGCGCGATGGCAAGTTGATCCGCGCCGCACGGTAAGGATAAGGCGCCCGGTTGGGATGGAAATGCAGGTCCCCCCGCCTACGCTGCCAGAGAGTTTATCCCGAGCGCAATCGACGGGTAGGAATCACAAGAAGTTCGGGAAGAAACCAAGGTGATATTTTCACCTTATGGGGAATTCCAGCGAAGCTCCGAGCGCGCCCGCGGCCGTGCTGATCTACGACGACTGGTATCCGGCGATGCGCAGCCAGAAGCTGCGGCGCGGCCAGACGGCGACGGCCATGCTGCTGGGGATTCCGCTGTTGCTGGGACGCACGCGCAACGATGAACTGTTCGCCATGCGCGACAGTTGTCCGCATCGCGGCATTCCGCTCTCCTGCGGGCGCTTCGACGCTTCCGGCGTGACCTGTAAATATCATGGCTGGCGGTTCGACCCGGTGAGCGGGCAATGCCTGGAGATTCCCTCGCTGACGCCGGCCGACACGCTCGACTGCACCCGCATTTATGCCGGAGCGTTTCCCTGCGTGGAACGCGACGGCTATGCCTGGGTGTATGTGCCGTCGCCGGGGTCGGGGCGGCTGCGTGCCGAGGAGATGGCCGCGCTGCCGGCGGTGCCGGAGGTGCCGAAGTTCGGGCCGCGGTTTCGCTCCGCGCATTTGACCGCCGAGCTTCCTTGCAACGTGGACCATGGCATCATCGGCCTGATGGACCCGGCGCACGGGCCGTTTGTGCATCAGTCGTGGTGGTGGCGCAGCGGGGCCAGCATTCACGTAAAGGAGAAGCAGTTCGAGCCGATTCCGCAGGGCTTCCGCATGACAGCACATGCGCCTTCCGCCAATAGCGCGCCCTACAAGCTGCTGGGCGTGTACGGCCAGCCGGTGACGACGACCATCGACTTCGTTCTGCCCAACCGGCGGTATGAGACGATCCGCTGCGGCGACAAATGGTTTTCCAGCTTGACCACGGTGACGCCGGTGACGGCCACGGCCAGCCGGATCGACGTGGCCGCAGCGTGGAATATTTTTTATCGCATTCCGTTTGTTCCGGAGATTGCCAAAGCTTTTGGCAAGCGGTTTGTCGAGCAGGACCGGCAGACCATGGTGGAGCAGGCCGGGGGGCTCAGGTTTCATCCCGCGCTCATGCTGATCGACGATGCGGACCGCCCGGCGAAGTGGTATTTTGCACTAAAACAGTCGCGGTTACAAATGGTAGCCGGCGGGGAATTTGTGCATCCGTTGAGCGGGCCGGTGACGCTGCGCTGGCGGAGTTGATCGCGGGACCATTCGCTCTGCGAAGGTTGCCAGACCGCAGGTCGCTCCACTTCGTTCGCTGCGCAGGCTTCGCTCGGGATGACAGGTTTTCTGCGGGGATGTCAGTCTGTCAATGGTCCACGGTCAGCTCGTCGACCGCGAAATCCAGCTTAATCCCCAGCCCGCGGAATTTTCCCTGCGGCGGGTTTTGCCGCAGGAGGCCGTACCACCGGTTCTGCGCCTCCCATAGATCGACCGTGAAGGGCAGCTCGCGCAGCACATCGACAATTTCGATTGCCGCGTCCAGCATCGGCTCTCCTGGGCTCCGCTCCAGTGCCTCGATGGCGTGCAACATGCGATCGCTGGCGACGAAGGCCAGCGTATCCGTCTCCAGATCGATCTGGTCATCCTCGATCTGCGTCAGCAGTTGGCGGGCGCTAGCGGCGTCGAATGGGTCCCGCAGCAGCGCCTGGCGCAGGTCCGCGTTGAGGCTGAAGCGGGCAGCCAGCAGCAGAGCCTCTGGGCGCGGCATTTCGGTCAGGTTGAGATAGCGCAGCAGCGAACGATGGTCTTGAAAGATGGTCCGCAGCGTGCGTTCCATCTCTGCCAGGGTGGTGTCGAGCAGGATCTGCAGGATACGCTGCTGGTCGTCGCGGAACAGCGAGCGAAGCGAGTAGCCGGCGGAGTCGAAATTGCGGCCGAACAGGCGCATGGCCTCGGGCAGGTCGGCGCGATCGACGGCCTCGCGAATTTCGCTGGCAAACTCCTGGAAGCTGGCGCCACTGGCCGCGGCGGTGGGCCGCACGGCGGCGGAAAGATTCTGGTCGCCCAGGTGGAGCACCGCGTAGTCCACCTCCGTGCATTCGAGCGTGATCTGAGAGCAGACCTCCGCCTGTCCGTAAGCGAAACGGCCCCGGCCGGAGGTGAGCACCTCGCCGGAGATACGGCGGACGTCGTAGCAGTAGCGCGTGGTTCCTTCCGGCTGCGGCTCGAACAGGGCGACGATGGCGTAGCGCGCGCCGATATCTTCGAGGCTGCTCCTCTGGGCGAGGCTCTTGCGGTAGAGATCGACTCCGGTGGGCTGGCCGGCGGCGTTGGCGTGCGCGGCCGACAGCGCCGAAACAAAGTCGGCTTCGAGGGCGTCGCCGGCGTCGCTGAACAGGTCCCGGGCCAGCTCCAGCGCGCGCGCCGCGTAGGCGATGATCTGCACCGTCTCAATGCCGGCCAGGTCGGAGAAGAACCATCCGCAACTGGTGTACATGAGCTGGATGTGGCGTTCCAGCTCCATCAGTTTAAGGATGGCGGTGCGCTGGTTCGCGCCGGGAGCCGGGGCCCGGTAGCGATCGAGGAATTTCTGCTGCGTGATTAAGGTGCGATCGAGGATGACGTGAATGTAGGCGTCGCGGGCGGCTTCGGGGTCTGTCAGCAGTTCAGCGGCGGCGCGCGACCACAAGGGCCGCACGCCGTCCCGCAGCGCGTCGAGTGCGGCGCGCAGCGGGGCGCGCCATTTCTGATTCCAGCCGAGATCGTTGACGCTGCCGCAGCCGCAATCGGAGCGCCACCGCTCGACGCCGTGGGAGCAGCTCCAGGAAGTGTTCTCAAAGATTTCCGCTTCCCGCGTGGGGGGAAATTTTTCCAGGAACTGGCCGTAGTTGGTCAGGCTGGCTTCGCTGTTTTCCTCAATCCACTCCTGCGCAAAGGCCAATGCCATGTCGCCGTGGCGATGATGGTGGCCGTAGCTTTCGCCGTCGGTGGCGATGTGGACGAGCTGACCGGCGCGGTCGTTGGGACGATAGCCGAGCAGCAGCCGGCGCGCCATATCGGCGCCGCTGTTCAGCAGCCCCTCAAACGCGATGGCGCGGGAAACGGGGCCATCGTAGAAAAACACCGTGATACTGCGGCCTTCGCCGGTGCGGACTAGATAGGGCTGGGTGGGGTCGACGTCGGCCCGCGGCGTTTCCTGCCAGTCGGCCGCCTCCGCCTCGGGTCGAGCGGCAATGGCGCGGACACGGGCGCACTGGTGGGGCGCGAGGATGGTGAAGCGGATGCCGTGCTGGGCCAGCAGGTCGAGGGATTCGAGATCGACCGCGGTCTCGGCCAGCCACATGCCTTCCGGCTTACGACCGAAGCGGTACTCGAAGTCGGCGATGCCCCAGCGGATCTGAAGGATGCGGTCTCCGGTCTTCGCCAAGGGCAGGATGACGTGGTTGTAGACCTGCGCGATGGCCGAGCCGTGGCCGCCGAAGCGCTCCATGCTGGCGCGGTCGGCGTCGAGCACCCTGCGATAGCTGAGGGGGGCGAATTTTTCCATCCACGCCAGCAGGGTGGGGCCGAAGTTGAAGCTCATGCGGGAATAATTGTTGACGATCCGCACGATCTCGTCGCGTTCGTTCAGAATGCGCGCGCTGCCGTTGGCCGCGTAGCACTCGTGATTGATACGGGCGTTCCAGTCGTGATAGGGAGCGGCGGAATCCTGCGACTCGATGGCTTCGAGCCAGGCGTTTTCGCGCGGCGGCTGGTAGAAATGGCCGTGGATGCAGATGTAGCGTTGGGGCGCGGTCACGGCCGCCTCGGGACGGGGGCGGATTTGGCCTCCGCCGCCAGGTCGCAGGCGCGCCACAGATACCAACTGGCGACGGAGCACCAGGGCTGCCACTTCCTGGCGCGGCGCTCGATGACGGCGGCCGAGGGAAGATCGGCCAGCACGACAGCGGTGCCGGGGCGGAGCTTGCCGATGGTGAGCGCGAAGCCCTTGCGCACGCCATAATCGGAGATGGGCAGCACGTTGGGCCGGCCCATGCGGAAGATGAGCAGCATCTGCGCGGTCCAGATGCCGATGCCGCGAACCAGGACAAGGCGGGCGCAGACTTCCTCGTCCGACATGCGGTGCAGCGCGGGCAGCGTGGGAACGGCGCCGCTCAGGCTCTTGTCCGCCAGATCGCGCAGCGCCGCCAACTTGCCGGCGGAGAGTCCGGCGGCGCGCAGCGCTTCATCCGGAAGCGACTGCAGGTCCTCGGCGTTGGCGATGTGCTCGGGAAACAGTTCGAGCACGCGGGCGTGGATGGCGCGAGCGGCGCGGGCGTGCAACTGTTGATAGAGGATCGATTCGAGCAACGCCTCGAAGGTGGAGTGGGTCGGCTTCAGACGCAGGGCGAAAGGGCCGACGCGCTCGATCAGTTTTTTCATCCGGGCATCAGCGCCAGACAACTCCTCACAGGCGCGCACGGCGTCGTAGCGAACTTTTCGGGGCATGCCGGTCATTTGCTTACCAGTCTATACATCTGGACCGATCTTGGGTGGCCGATGGGGCCGGATTCCACACTTAGCAAAACGCGCGAAGGGTGGGGCGCCCAAAAGTTTTGCTGTACGTTCAAAAAAGTCGGCGAAATTTTTTCGCTGCGAACTGCAAAATTTGGCAACGGTACCGCAGAAAGTTGACGGATTCCATGGTTGGTGATCTATACTTCCGCTTGCAAACCTATTCAAGTATTTTTGGTTCCGCAAAATCAAGATCGTAAGCTTCGTCCGAGCAAGTCAACTTTGACCATCCATAACGGCGTGAGCCGCGCAGTAGGGAAAGTACTCTAAACATGGCGCAGATTTTCGATCGCAGCTCCAATTCCCTGACCCGCTTCAGCTTGGTTCTGTATGGGGTCATTCTGATCTCGCTGGGCGTGACCCTGAATTACCTGCAGAAATCTCCGTGGGTGACGCGGCAGGGCCAGCGCCCGGCGCAGCCCGTCCCCTTCAGCCATAAGCATCACGTGCAGGGCCTCGGCCTGCAGTGCCAGTACTGCCATACCTCGGTAGAAAAATCCAGCTATGCGGGGATTCCGCCGACCAAGACCTGCATGAACTGCCACGCCCAGATCTGGACCAACGCCGCCCTGCTGTCTCCGGTACGCAACAGTTGGCTCACCGGCCAGTCGGTCGTCTGGACCAAGGTCCACGACCTGCCGGACTACGTCTACTTCAATCATTCCATCCACGTGAATAAGGGTATCGGCTGCTCCACCTGTCACGGCCGGGTCGATGAAATGCCGTTGACGTATATGGCAGCGACGCTCCAGATGGATTGGTGTTTGACCTGTCATCGCAATCCGGCGGACAAACTTCGCCCCACTTCAGAGATTTACCAGATGGCCTGGAAGGGACCTTCCAGGGACCATCCGGTGTGGTGTACGAACCAGGCATCCAAGCCGGGAACGCCCACGGCGCAACAGGTCAACTGCACCACCAACGACCCGGACAATGAAGGCGCCGAGATCGCCACGCTCGATCAGCCGCAGCATGCCCCGTACGGACCGGACTCGCCGCAGTTCAACGATCAGTCGATCTGGTCCCACCCCGGCCAGGGATCGGTGTACGCGCAGGTCCCAGTCCACGCGCATTATCTGAAATTCACCAACCAGAGGGCTCTTGGAAAGTATTTGTTGGTCCAGTACCACATTCGTCCGCCGCGCCAGTTGACCAGTTGCGAAACCTGCCATCGATGAACCCGCGGTCCTTCCGCAAGGCAACCGGCCCGGCAAGCGAATGAACGACAACGGTAAAGGTCAAGATTCGAAGATGGAAAACGAACACGAGACCCGAGCGGACGATGAGTTGCAGCCGTCGCCTGCAGAAAAATCGAAGACGACGCAGTTGATGGAGACGGCGCAGGCCCGGCTGGCCGGCAAGACCGGCAAGCGCTACTGGCAGACGGTGGACGAGCTGGCCGATACGCCGGAGTTTCAGGAGGCTCTGCGTCGCGAGTTTCCGCAGCATGCCTCGGAGTGGGTAGATCCGGTTTCCCGCCGCGGCTTCCTCAAGCTGATGGGCGCCTCGATTGCTCTGGCCGGGCTGACGGGCTGCACCAAGCAGCCCGACGAGCCTATCTATCCTTATGTGAAGCAGCCGGAAGACCTGGTGCTGGGCGAGCCGGTGTATTTCGCCACGGCACATCCGTTCCCCATGGGGTCGGTGCCACTGCTGGTCAAGAGCATGGCCTACCGCCCGATCAAGGTGCAGGGCAATCCCGAGCACCCGATGAACCACGGCACCAGCGATGCCTATACCCAGGGAACTCTGCTGGGGATGTACGACCCGGACCGGTCGCAGCGGGTGGTTTATCGCGGACAAACGGCCGACTACGTGAATTTTGTGGCGGACTTTACCGCCCTGCTGGAGTCGAAGCAGCCGAGCGGCGGGCAGGGGCTGTATTTTTTGAGCGCGACTGTCACCTCGCCTACGCTGGCGGCGCAGTGGAAGCAGGCGACGGCGAAATATCCGAATGCGAAGTGGATGCAATATGAGCCGGTCAATCGCGACTCCGCGCGCCGGGCCTCGAAGCAGGCCTTTGGCGAGTACGTGGACGCCCAGTACAGGCTGGAGCATGCCGATGTGGTGCTCGCACTCGATGCGGATTTTCTCTCCGGACTCTGGCACCCGGGATTTCTGAAGCTGGCCGCCGATTACAGCCAGCGCCGGTTGTTGAAACCGGGTGTGCCCATGAACCGGCTGTATTCGGTCGAGAGCACGCCCTCGACCACCGGCTTCAAAGCGGACAACTGCCTGCGGATGCGGGCGGGCGATGTGGAGTCCTTCGCGGCCGCGTTGGCGGCGGCGGTGGGCGCGGGTTCCGCTCCGGGGGGAGCGACCTGGACCGACGAGCAGACCGCATTTCTGACCGCGCTGGCCAAGGATTTGAAAGCGAATGCAGGCAAGTGCGCCGTAATTCCCGGTGAGCAGGCGGCTGTCGGCGTGCATCTGGTGGCCATCGCCATCAACCAGGCGCTGGGCAATGTCGGCAAGACGGTGGTGTACACCGAGACGGTCAATCCCATGCCATCCGTGCAGGCCGACGATATCAAGGAGTTGGTCGGCGACTTGAACGCGGGCAAAGTGGACTGGCTGGTGATTCTCGAGACCAACCCCGTGTACGACGCGCCGGCGGACCTGAACTTTGAACAGGCCATGGGTCACGCCAAGACGGTGGCTCACCTGGGTCAGTATCTGGACGAGACGGGATCGATCGCCGACTGGCATATCAACGCGGTCCACTATCTGGAAGCATGGTCGGACGTGCGCGCCTATGACGGCACGGTCAGCATCGTGCAGCCGATGATCGCTCCGCTCTATAACGGCAAGTCCGCGCACGAAATCGTGCAACGGATGTTGACCGATCCGGACATGTCGGCCAACGCGGCGGTCCAGTTGAACTGGGCCAATGCCGTGGGTGGAGTCCACGTCGATGAGAACGGGGACTATCACGGGCACATGAGTTCGGGATGGCGCAAGGCGTTGCATGACGGCTGGATTGCAAATACCGCCTTTACGCCCAAGACCGTGGCTGCGAAGAACACCGCTCCGGCGCCCGCGGCGATGCCGAATGCCTCCCAGATAGAGGTCATCTTCCGGCCCGATCCGACAATTTACGACGGCCGCTACGCCAACCTGGGCTGGATGCAGGAGCTGCCCAAGCCGCTGACCAATCTGTCCTGGGACAACGCCGCGCTGATGAGCATCAACACCATGGCGAAGCTCAATCTGAATGAGAGCGACGTCATCGAGATCGACTACCAGGGGCGCAAGGTGAAGGCCTCTGTGCTGGTCATGTACGGGCATCCGGACCAGAGCATCACGCTCTATCTCGGCTACGGGCGTCGCAATGCCGGCCGTGTCGGCACCGGTCCCGGGTTTGACGCGTATCCAATCCGGCTGGCCGACTCGCCGCTGTTCGCCTCCGGGGTGACGGTGAAGAAGACCGGCGAGACGTACCAATGCGCCGTGACCAAGAGCCACTACATCGATCATCGCGATCTGTTCGCGCGCAAGTACGGCTTTGAAGCCGAGGCGAAAGAGGCCAAGCCGGACACAACCCCCCATTCGCTCGAAGGGCGGGAAGCCGAGCAGCGTGGCATCATTCGCTACGCGACGATCGAGGAATTCAAGAAGAATCCCGGCTTCGCCACCGACGGCGAGGACGAGTCGCAGCCGCCGAACAACACGACACTGTTCCCGGCGTGGGACTACAGCAAGGGCTACCAGTGGGCAATGTCGATCGACATGAACTCCTGCGTGGGATGCAATGCCTGCATTATCAGCTGCTATGCGGAAAACAACATCGCCGTGGTGGGCAAGCACCAGGTGGAGGTGGGCCGCGACATGCAGTGGATCCGTATCGACTGCTATTACGAGGGCGATCTGGACAAGCCCAAGGCATTTTTCCAGCCCATGCTCTGTCAGATGTGCGAGAACGCGCCCTGCGAGCAAGTCTGTCCGGTGGGGGCGACCGTGCATTCGCCGGAGGGGCTGAATCTGATGCTGTATCAGCGCTGCGTAGGCACCCGATACTGCTCGAACAATTGTCCGTATAAGGTGCGCCGCTTCAACTTTTTGCTTTTCTCCGACTTCACGACGGAGTCCTACAAGTTGATGCGCAACCCGGATGTAACCGTCCGCAGCCGCGGCGTGATGGAGAAATGCAGCTACTGCGTGCAGAGGATCCAGGAGGTGAAGATCCGGGCGGACAAGCAGAACCGGGAAATCCGCGACGGGGAGATCGTCACCGCGTGCCAGGAGGCATGTCCCACGCAGGCAATTACGTTCGGCAACATCAACGATAAGAACAGCCGGGTCTCGAAGATCAAGGCGCAGGAGCGGAACTATACGGTGCTGGCGGATCTGAACACACGCCCGCGGACGTCTTACATCGCCGGGGTGACGAACCCGAACCCGGAGCTGATGGAGAACGTGTAAAGGCAGCTTGCGGCTTCCCAGCCTCCAGCGTTTCGCTGGCAGCGAAGAGCCAAGAGCCTGCAGCTAGAAGCTAATAGAGGTCGTATTTAAGTATGGCTACGAAAGATATGTTGCCGCACGATCCGAAGCAAGACCCCATGGTCGACCCGGTCACGGGCGAACAGCGGGTCATTGCTCCGGGGCACACCTTCCGCTCGGTGACGGAGAAGCTGTCGCGGATTGTGCTCACATCGCACACGCCGCTGGGATGGTACTTCGGTTTTACCGTGACCGGCGGCGTCGTCGTGATGCTGCTGGTGGCCCTGACCTGGCTGTTCCTCAAGGGCGTGGGCATCTGGGCGATCACGATTCCGGTGGCCTGGGGCTTCGCCATCATCAACTTTGTGTGGTGGATCGGAATCGGCCACGCCGGCACGCTGATCTCCGCGATTCTGCTGTTGTTCAAGCAGAAGTGGCGGAACTCCATCAACCGCTTCGCCGAAGCGATGACGTTGTTTGCCGTGCTCTGCGCGGCCATGTTCCCGGTGCTTCACACCGGACGTCCGTGGCTGGCGATCTACTGGCTGTTTCCCTATCCGAACACGATGAACTATTGGCCGCAGTTCCGCTCCCCGCTGATGTGGGACGTGTTTGCGGTCTCGACCTACGCCACCATTTCGGTGGTCTTCTGGTACATCGGTATGATTCCCGACCTGGCCACGCTGCGCGATCGGGCCAGCAGCAAGTTCGCCCGTTTCGTCTACGGGAATATGGCGATGGGATGGCGGGGCTCGGCGCGGCACTGGATGCGATTTGAAAGTGCTTCCATCCTGTTGGCCGGCCTGGCGACGCCGCTGGTGCTTTCCGTCCATACCGTCATCAGTTTCGACTTCGCGGTGGCCATCATGCCGGGCTGGCATACCACCATCTTCCCGCCGTACTTCGTAGCCGGCGCCATTTACTCCGGCTTTGCCATGGTGCTGACGCTGGCAATTCCGATCCGCAAGTTCTACCACCTGGAAGACATGATCACGCTGCGGCATCTGGACAACTGCGGCAAGGTGATGCTGGCGACCGGATTCATTGTGGCCTACGGCTACATGACCGACATCGCCTATGCCTGGTATTCGGCGGACAAGTGGGAATTCTTCATGGCCTGGAACCGCATTTTCGGGCCGATGGGCTGGTCGTACTGGGTGCTCATCACCTGCAACCTTGCCATTCCGCTCAGTACCCTGTGGTCGCGGAAACTGCGGCAGAATGTCCTATTCCTGTTCATCCTCTCGCTTGTCGTGAACACCGGCATGTGGTTTGAGCGCTTCGTGATTGTCGTCACCAGCCTGACGCGCGATTATCTGCCGTCCTCCTGGGGCACGTACGATGGCACCCGCTGGGATTACATGACTTTCATTGGAACCCTGGGCCTGTTCACGTTCCTGTTCTTCCTTTTCATTCGATTACTGCCCATGATCCCGATCTCGGAGATTCGCCAGTTGCTCCCGCAGGCCGAACTGGATGATAAGAAGCCGGAGGTATTGAACTGATGCCGGTGCGCGAAGGAATCTACGGCCTGATGGCCGAATTCAATACGCCCAAGGAACTCGTTCTGGCGGCCAAGGCCGCCCATGACGCGGGCTACCGGCGCATGGACTGTTACAGCCCGTATCCCGTCGAAGAAGCGGCTGAGGCGATGGGCTTCGACGAGCATGAGGAGATGGCCGTCTCCAAGGTGTGCCTGTTGGGGGGGATCCTCGGGGGCCTGGCCATGTTCACGCTGGAAACCTGGATTTCGGTTTGGGCCTATCCCCTGAACATTGCCGGGCGCGGCAAGTTTGCCTGGGTGGCGTTTATTATTCCGGCGTACGAGTGGACCATTCTGTGGGCTGGACTTTCGGCTGGTTTCGGCATGCTGGCACTGAACCGCCTGCCGGCGCCTTATCACCCGGTATTCAACGCGCCCAACTTTCGTAACGGCGCCACTACGGACAAATTCTTTCTCTGCCTGGAGGCGGACGATCCGCACTTTTCCGTTACCGACTCGCGCACGTTCCTGGAATCGTTCAGCCCGGTATGCGTTGTCGAGGTGGAGCATTAAAACAATGCCAATGCCTTCTAAAAAAGCGATCTACCGGGGCACGATGGCGATCGTCGCTATGGCTGCGATGCTGGCGGCCGCAGGCTGCCGCCAGGACATGCAGAACCAGCCTAAGATGATTCCCCAGCGCGGAACGCCCTTCTTTGAGAGTGGCCGGTCGGTGCGCCCGCAGGTTTTCGGAACCGTCGCGCGCGGCCAGGAGGACGAGAGCGATTACTTCCATACCGGCCTGATCAAGGGCCAGGTAGAGGACACGATGCCGTTCCCGGCCACTGAAACGGTCTTGCTGCGCGGACAGGAGCAATACAATCTCTACTGCACGCCCTGTCATTCACGGGTGGGCAACGGCCGCGGCATGATCGTCGAGCGGGGCTACAAGCCGGCGGGCGATCTGATCGGGGCGCGCATCATGAAGGAGCCGCTGGGCCACTATTTCGACGTAATCAGCCACGGCTACGGCGCCATGCCGGATTACGCGGCGCAGATTACCACCCAGGACCGCTGGGCCGTCGCCGCCTACATCCGCGCGCTACAGTTGAGCCAGCACGCTGCGCTCAAGGATGTCCCGGCCGGAACCAATATCCAGACGGTAGCCGAGGTCTCCCAGCAGATGGGCTATGGGCCCGGCTTTATCGCCGGCTGGACGCTGCCGCAGTTGACCAATGTACCCAGCGCCGGCGATATGAAGCCCGTGGCCGGGGGAAGCTGGCCGACCAACGGGGCGCCCGGCGCGGCCGGCAAGCAGCCTGAGGCACGGCCGGCGAAGAAGCAGGAAACGAGCAAGCGGGGCGGACACTAAGCATGGAAGAACTGGGGTATCACTACAAAGAACTGCCCGCGGATCTGAGCGCACCCATTGCCGTGCTTCGCTGGCGGCGCCGGGCGTGGATCGCCACGGCGGTGTTTGCAGCGCTGGCGCTGATCGACGCGCTGGTGAGCGGAAGCTTCGATTACGTGCTGCGCGGCTGGCTGATGGGGTTGATGGTCTGCCTCAGCTTCTGCACCGGCGGCCTGGCACTGCTGATGGTGCAATGGTGCTCGGGCGGAAAATGGGGCCTGCTGGTTCGTCGTCCGCTGGAAGCCATGAGCCGCACCCTGCCGCTCATTTTCCTGATGTTTCTGCCCATCGCGATTTTCGCCAAGCGGTTGTACATCTGGGCGCGCTACACCGACGCTCACGCCGCCTACATGCACGGGCTGATCGACGCCATGCAGGCGCACGCCATCGCCTACAAGCGGCCTTACCTGCATCTGTACGGCTTCGCCGGCCTGTGGGCGCGCGGCATCCTGTACTTCATCATTTTCGGCATCTTCGTTTATTTCCTGAACCGCTGGTCGCTGCAGCGCGATACCGATACGGAGCACGGAAACTGGTTCTGGCAGAAGCGCTTTGAAAACCTGAGCGGGCCGGGGCTGGTCATCTATTCGCTGGTGCTGACCGGCATGTGCGTGGACTGGGTCATGTCGCTCGACCCGACCTGGTTCTCCTCAATGTACGGCTTTCTCTATCTGGTTTCGCAAGGGTATGCCGCACTGGCGATGGTGGTGCTGGTCACCCTGGCGTTGTCGCAATACGAGCCCGTCAAGACCATCATGCGGGTGAAGGAGCAGCACGATCTCGGCAGTCTGCTTTTCGCCTTTGTCATGCTGAACATCTACATCGCATTCTCGCAGTACCTGGTCATCTGGTCGGGCAATTTACCGCTGGAAATCCGCTGGTATATGGATCGCATCACCGGCGGCTGGGGTCCGATCGCCGGCCTGGATTTCTTCTTCCACTGGGTGCTTCCGTTCTTCCTGCTGCTGTCGCGGGAGGTCAAGCGCAACAAGGGGAAGCTGGCCACGGTTTGCTGCATCATGCTGTTCGCGCGTTTCTGGGATACCTGGTGGCTGATCGCGCCCAGCTTCGCCGACCAGCGCCGCAACCTGCACTTTGTGCCCGGTATGCTGCAGTACCTGTTTGTTCCCGGCGCTCTGACGGCGCTGTGGCTGGTTTACTTCTTTACTCAACTGCGGACCCGCAATCTGGTGCCGCTGAACGATCCGCATCTGCCACAAATTCTGGAGTCCGAACATGTCCACGCATTTACCACCTGACGATCGCAATCCCAGGGACGGCAAAGCGCCCGACGAAGCGGAGTCGGTCCACTCTGGCGGCTTTATGGAGATGCATCAAAGCGGCGATCCGGCCAGCAAGGCTGCCGGCTATGAGATCGCCGACGCCAACGTGCGCGACACGGCGATCTTTCTTGTCATCATGGCCGCGACGCTGGTGGTCATCTTCGTGGTCGCCTTCGGCATAGGCAAGCTGATCTTCAAGGAGCTTGGCCATCAGGATGGCCCCACCACCAAATGGACCCTGCTGTCCGGAGCCAAGCCGGGCAATTTTGAATCGGACCCGAAGATCCAGCAGCAGCAGTTGCGGCAGATGGTCGAGCGGTTCCCCACGCCGCGGCTGCAGACCGATAACGGCGCGATGGACGTGGCGCGGATGCATGCGCGGGAAGACATCCTGCTGAACCATTACTCGTGGGTGGACATGCAGAAGCAGACGGTTCGGATACCCATCACACGGGCGATGCAATTGGTGGCCCAGAGCGGACTTCCCGTTCAGGGACAGGCGGCGACAGGCAAGCCGACGCAGACCGCCGAGGAGAAGCCGATGTTCGGCGATGGAACCCATGCCGTGACCGCGCCCTTGACGGATGGATTTGCCCGCACCGCGCCGGAGTTGCAGATGATCTACACCCGCGAGCAGAGAATGGAAACCGGAGAATACCGGAACACGCAGGAGCAGACGCCCGCGGCGAAATAGTTTCAGGCGGAATCCGGAATCGATCGGACAGCAGGAACGGAAAGCAGAAGCGTAGAAACGAATGCCCGTAGCAACTCCATCTCGAACCGCATGGAAGTCCGGCCTGGCGAGGCTGGCCATCGCGGCCCTGTTTTTCTCCGCCGTCGCGGCAGCCGTGCCGGCGCCCGCGCAGGTGGCGCCGATTGAGGAAAAGTCGCTGAAAGATCCAGGCTCCTCCTCGAAGCTGCCGACCATCCTGAAACATGCCACCATCGAGCAGCACCTCGATCAGTCCTTGCCATTAAACGCGGTGTTTCGCGACTCAACCGGACGCACCGTCCGGCTGGGAGAGTACTTTGGCCAACGGCCCGCGATTCTGGCGCTGGTCTACTATCGTTGCCCCATGCTGTGTTCAGAGGAGCTGAACGGGTTGGTCGGGGCGCTGGAAATGCTGAAGTTCACGCCGGGAAAAGACTTCAACGTGATTGTCGCCAGCTTTGACCCCCACGAAGGCCCGGCGCTGGCGGCCGCGGCCAAAAAGCTCTACGTGAAGCGCTACGGCCGCGGGAACACGGCGAACGGTTGGCACTTCCTCACCGGAACGCCGGCTTCCATCGACGCGCTGACCCAGGCGGTCGGCTTCGGCTACATCCGCGTGCCCGGGCCGGACGGAAAGGTGGACCAGTTTGCCCACGCCACCGCTATCGAATTGATCTCGACCGAAGGCCGAATCTCCCAGTACTACATGGGCGTGGAGTATTCCCCCCGCGACATGCGTGCCGGCTTGATTGAGGCGTCGCACGGCAGGATCGGCACGCCGGTCGACCTGCTCTACACCTATTGCTATCGCTACGATCCGCACATGGCCAAGAACAGCATGTTGGTCGTGCGCATCGTGCAGGCCGGCTGCATTCTCACTTTCCTGGCGCTGGGTGCATTTATTTTGATTTCGCTCCGGCAGGATGCATTGAACGGCGGCAACGCCGGAGCTGCTAACAAGGCGAACGGATAAATACATGAATCACATCAGTCCTGTCCTTTGGCAATTTCTCATTCACTGGCTGCAGCAGTTCGCCATCTTCCCGCCGGAGGCGTCCACCATTGCTCCGTACGCGGACGCGCTCTACTTTACGCTCGTCGCCGTGACCATCGTGGGACTGCTGCTGGTTGGGGGGATGGTCGTGGTCTTCTCCGTGCGCTATCGCCAGGAGCGCCACCCCCAGGCGGTGCAGATTGAAGGCTCCACGCTGCTGGAAGCCACCTGGACGCTGATCCCGCTGGGTATCTTTCTGGTGTTTTTCGTCTGGGGAGCGCTGCTGTTTTTCCGCATCTACAACCCGCCGGCGAATTCGATGAACATCTATGTGGTCGGCAAGCAGTGGATGTGGAAGGTGGAGCATCCGGGCGGCCAGCATGAGATTGACACGCTGCATATCCCTGCCGGGGTGCCGATCAAGGTGACGCTGATCTCCCAGGACGTGTTTCACAGCTTCTCGATCCCGGCCTTCCGGGTCAAGCGCGAGTCGATTCCAGGGCGCTACACCACGGTATACTTTGAGGCCACCACGCCTGGAAGGTATCACCTGTTCTGCACCCAGTATTGCGGCACCGGCCACTCGGGAATGATCGGCTGGGTGTATGTAATGACGCCGGAAAAGTACCGCCAGTGGGCGGCGGGCACCACCAGCGGATCGTCGCTGGCGCAGAACGGGGAGCGGCTGTTCTCCGTGATGGGCTGCAACGCCTGCCACGCCGGCAACTCCCAGGCGCGCGGGCCGAACCTCTATGGGCTTTATAATTCCCGCATCCGCATGACCGACGGCAGCACCATGATTGCGAACGACGCCTATATTCGGGAGAAGATCCTGAACCCCTCGCTGCACGTTCCGGCGGGGTATGTCCCCATCATGCCGACCTATCAGGGCCAGATCAGCGAAGAGGGACTGATCGAACTGGTCGAATACATCAAAAGCCTGGATTCCCGCTACCGCCTGACCCAGATGATGAATAAGTCGGAGCTGGATTCCGCACAACCGGCCCCCATCGGGCCCGCCAACCAGGGCGTCGGAGCGGCTCCGCTGCAGCACGCGCCGGCCTCAGGAGTACCCAAGCCATGAGCACCATCCTATCGCTACCCGATCAGACGACGGCCAAGCTGCCGCGCAAGCATTTTCTGAACCAGGAGTATGGGCTGCGGAGCTGGCTGCTGACCAGCGACCATAAGCGCATCGCCATCCTTTACCTGTGCTCGATCACCTTCTTCTTTGTGATTGGCGGAGTCCTTGCCGGGCTGATCCGACTGGAGCTGCTGACCCCGGCCTCCGATCTGCTGGCCACAGACACCTATGACAAGGTGTTCAGCATGCACGGCCTGATCATGATCTTCTTCTTCCTGCTGCCGTCGGTGCCCGCGACGATCGGGAATTTCCTGATCCCGCTGATGATCGGAGCCAGGGACGTCGCTTTCCCGAAGATCAATCTGTTGAGCTGGTATCTCTTTGTGACCGGCGGCATGGTGATGCTGGCCATGATGGTGCTTGGCGGAGTGGATACCGGCTGGACCTTCACCGTACCGCTTTCGACGCACTTTCTCAATACGAACGTGGTCGCCGCGGCGACAGGCGTTTTCATTGCCGGGTTCTCTACCATCCTCACCGGGCTGAACTTCCTGGTCACGATTCATCGTATGCGTTGCCCGGGGATGACCTGGTTCCGTCTGCCGCTCTTTATATGGGGTCATTACGCCACCGCCATTCTCCAGATACTCGGAACCCCGGTGCTGGCCATTTCACTGGTTTTAATCATCCTGGAACGGACGCTGAACATCGGGGTGTTCGACCCGACCAAGGGCGGCGATCCGCTTCTGTTTCAGCATTTGTTCTGGTTCTATTCCCATCCCGCCGTTTACGTTATGATTCTGCCGGGAATGGCCGTCATGTCCGAGGTCATCAGTACCTTCTCGCGCAAGCGGGTCTTCGGCTATACCGCAGTCGCGTTCTCTTCCGTCGCCATCGCGGTCTTTGCTTTCTTCGTGTGGGAACACCACATGTTTATTATGGGGGTCAGCCAGTATTCGGCGCTGGTCTTCTCTCTGTTGTCCATGCTGGTCGCCGTACCCTCGGCCATCAAAGTCTTCAACTGGTCGATGACCCTCTACAAGGGGTCCATCACGTTTGAAGCGCCGATGCTGTATGCCTTCGGATTTATCGGCCTGTTCACCATCGGCGGCATGACCGGCATCATGCTCGCCACCCTGGGCATGGATATCCATTTGACTGAAACCTACTTCGTCGTCGCCCATTTCCACTTTGTCATGGTGGGCGGCATGTTGATGGCTTACATGGCGGGCATCCATTTCTGGTGGCCGAAGATCACCGGGCGCATGTATCCGGAGACGATGTCCCAAGTCGCGGCCATGATGACATTTATCGGCTTCATCGTCACATTTTTCCCACAATTCATCCTGGGGTACCTGGGCATGCCGCGCCGGTATGCGGCCTATCCCGCAGATTTCCAGGTACTCAACGTCTTCTCGACCGCGGGCGCTTCCGTCCTCGGAATCGGCTATCTGTTGCCGATGCTTTACCTGCCCTGGTCGCTGGTCTACGGCAAGATCGCCGGCGACAATCCCTGGCAGGCAACCGGTCTGGAATGGCAGATTCAATCGCCGCCGCTGACGGAAAACTTCATTGAGATTCCGATCATGGACCACGAGGCTTACGACTACGATTGGCTGGCGAACAAGACCCGACACGAGGTGCAGACCGTTGGATAGTCAAGTGACCGCGACCGTGACGCAGGAAGACGAGATGCGCGCCACGCATCCCCCGTTCATGAAGCACCACTTCGCCACCCTCAGCCAACAGCGGGAAACGGCCAGCATGGGCATGTGGGTCTTTCTGATGACGGAGATCATGTTTTTCGGCGGGCTGTTCTGCGCTTACCTGATCTTCCGCAACTGGTACCTCCCGGCCTTTTCGGCCGGCAGCAACGCACTCTCGGTCGTTTTCGGCACCACTATGACGGCGATCTTGATTCTTTCCAGCTTCACCATGGCGATGGCTGTATACAGCGCGCAGATGCGCCGCAAGCGCCCGCTGGTCGCCTTCATGTTCATTACTCTCATCCTGGGGCTGGTCTTCCTGACAATCAAAGGGGTCGAGTGGCACGGAGAGTACGTGGAACATCACGTTCCAGGAATGGATTTCTCGATCCAGGCCTTCGTGCATCCGACCAACCCCAAGGCGGTTCCTCTGGCTCCGGACATGGCGGAAAAGTCGCAACTCTTCTTTTCGCTTTACTTTTTGATGACCGGCATGCACGCCCTCCATATGATCATCGGAATTTCAGTGCTGTGTTTTCTGCTTTGGAAGGCAACGAAGAATGCCTATACGGAGGGCCACGTCATGCCCATAGAAAACTTTGGGCTCTACTGGCACTTTGTCGATATCATCTGGATATTTTTGTTTCCGTTGCTGTACCTCATCAGTCGATATCGATAATCGAAATATAGAATTTCAGAGTCGAGCGCTTTCGATCCCACCGCACCGGCGAATCCGGGGAGTACAGGATGACAGAGAAAATCAATCCCGAATATCAAGAAGAAATACACGTTGTAAAGCCTAGCTTGTATGGTGCCATTTTAATTATCCTGCTGATTCTCACCGCGCTGACGGCCGGCATTTCCTTCATCGATCTTGGCGTCTTCAATGCCGTCATCGCACTGGCGATTGCCTGCCTCAAGGCATCTTTGGTGATTCTGTTTTTTATGCACATGCATTACAGTTCGCGCTTGCTGAAAATGACGCTCGGGGCGGGCCTGTTCGCCTTTGGACTGTTGGTTACCTTGACCCTGTCCGATTACGTTACGCGCGCCTGGGGACGGTGGTAGCCACGGCACGCCGCGCCGGATTTCCTGTGCAGGGAAAGGCCCCCAAAACTTCCGGGGGTCTTTCTGCTTGGGATGAAACGATATGAGCGATCATGAGCAGCAACTCCGCCTGCAGCGGTTCTGGGGAGCGGCAGTTTTTTCCGTCGGCATTTTCTGGGGAATATCAAACCTGATTTACCTTCCGGTCGCCGCGCTGACCAGCATCGTCGGCAGTTCGTGGTTTGAGGTGGCACTCGTCATCGCCGGCGGCGCGCTTAGCTTCGGGGGATCGATCGGAGCATTCTACAACCGCCGCCTGGCCTCGCGGCTGCTGCTGGCCGGGGGAGCTTTCCTTCTACTGCTTGCCATTGGGTGGCATACCCTCTTTGCAGGAAGCACCCGCGGCATCCCCAACCTGCTACTGCTGTTTCTTGCCGGAGCGATTGCCGCCTCGCTGGGAATTTTCGGGGAAGCGACGGAGCGAAAAGGCTGGCCGCGTTTGCTGGCCGGGCGATAGTCTGCTTTTTCCCGAACCCTGCTCCCGCCAAAAAACTTGCCATCCTGCGCGAAATCCCTGGGAAATGACGACTGCGCTGGACGGAGTTTATCCCGGTCATGGCCGAGGGGGACGGATGACAATGCTGTCGCCCCGCTTAAAACGGCATGCGAGCGGAAAAAATCAGGGCGTGATTGTAGGCGTGGTATTGGCTGGCGGCGATCTGCATGCCGATGCCCAGGGTCAGCCCGACGCGGTTGTGGATGGGAATGCGCCCGGCGACCAGGCCGGGAGTTAAAAAGACCTGATGCTTGCCATCGTTCGAGCCGCCCTTGAAAAAGGAAGCGTTGGCCTCCAGCTCCGGCCAGAAATAGCGGCCGACATGCTCCTGCGCGACCGAGTTCCAGACGATCGTGCGGCCCACCCGTTGCGCGCTGTCGACCGGCAGTACGCCGCCAAGCGTCGACTCCACATCGAACCGTCCCCAGCCCTTGCCGCCGGCCAGCGTCGGCAGCACGGTGGCGCTGGCGCCGCCGTTGCTGTAGGTGCCGGTCGGGATGGTGCCGCCGAAGAACGCCGTCAGGATATAGTCGCCATGCTGTTCGTTGGCCGACAGGATGCGATATTTCATCAGCATCGACACGTCGCCGAAGCCGTTGTGCAGGCCCGCCTGGCTGTGACGGACATAGGGCGGCAGGTTGAACAGCAGCTCGACATGCGAGGCGGGAATCACCTCCAGGCCCTTGCCATTGTCGATATTCCAGCTCTGCTGGCCGGCGGGCAGCAGCTCGCGCACAAAGTCGGCGCGGACCTCCTGCTCCAGCCGCGGAGTGACCAGCACCACCGGCGTAATCCAGTGGGGCTGGCGGTGCTGGATCGCGGTCACCCGGGCAAGCCAGCGAGCGGTCCAGGAGTTTTGCGAATTTTGCGCGGCGGCGTGTCCGGGAGCGGCAAAAAACGGCAGAACGAGGGCGCAGAATAAAAGGCGTCGCATCTCTCGAATTTAAGTAAGAATATGCGGTGGATCAAATCGTATATAGACGAAACTATACGATTCCCGGCTTGGCGCGAGGTCAGCTCGGCGTGGCCGCCGCCTCCCGCAGCTTTGCCCAGGCATCTCGCACCCGGCGATCGAGCTCCTCCATTGTCCCGGAATTTTCGATGACGAAATCGCAGAAGGGGATTTTCTCCTCGTCGTCGATCTGCTGGTCGATTCGCCTGCGCCCATCCTGTTCGAGCGCCGTTTTCTGCTCGACGAGCACTGGGCGGCCTTCCGTCAAGCGATGGACATAGCGGGCCAGGCGAAGCTCCTTGGGTGCCGTCATCAGCACCAACTTGTCGAAGCGGTCGCGCCAACCGGGCACAGTGCCGCTGCGGTCGGCTTCAAAAATCAATGCAGACTCCACCACGACGATGGCGTTGGGATCTCCGCGGAAGATCTGTTCCATGCGACGCTCCTGTTCCGCAATGACGGCCGGATGCACAATGCGGTTCAGCTCGCCGAGCCGGTGAGTGGAAAATACAAATTTTGCCAGGGCCGCGCGATCGATGGCTCCGTCGGCAAGCACCAGCGACGGCGCATCGGGATATTGCCCAAAGTGCTCGACCAGCTCGCGATAGACGGGCTGGCCCGGCCGTGTCAGCTCGCGTCCAATGGTATCGGCCTCCAGAACATGCGCGCCCAGGAGCGCAAACATGCCGGCCACGGTCGTCTTGCCGCTTCCCAACCCTCCGGTCAGCCCCACGCGCAACATAGGCTAGGAGACCGGCATGCCGCGGCGCAGTCGCGCGGCGCGCACTGTGTTCGACATCAACATCGCGATGGTCAGTGGGCCCACGCCGCCTGGAACCGGCGTGTAGTGGCTGGCCAGCGCGAAGGCGTGCGGGTCGACATCGCCCATCAGAACGGAGCCATTTTTCTTGAAGGCGGCTTCGCGCTTGGTATCGCCCGCGAAAAAGCGCTCGAAGTCCGCCGGGGAGCTGATGCGGTTCATCCCCACATCGACGACCACGGCGCCGGGGCGCACCATCTCCGGCGTAATCAGTCCGGGCTTGCCGATGGCGGCGACCAGAATATCCGCGGTCCGGCACATGCCTGCCAGGTCGCGGGTCTTGCTGTGGCAGATCGTCACCGTAGCGTTTTCCTGGAGCAGCAGCATCGCCATCGGCTTGCCGACGATGTCGCTGCGTCCCACCACCACGGCATGCTTCCCGGCGATGGGAATTGCGCTGCGCTTCAACATCTGGATGATGCCGGCCGGGGTGCACGGCGCGAGCGAGGGCTGACCGCTCTGCAGCCGTCCAGCATTCACCGGATGAAGACCGTCCACATCTTTTTCCGGCGAGACGGCTTCCAGCAGCCGCTTGGAGTCGATATGGCCGGGCAGCGGGAGTTGGATCAGGATGCCGTCGACATCCTCGCGCGAGTTCAGCTCAGCAATCAGCGTCAGCATCCGCTCGGTGGTGATGTTGGCCGCAGGGGTCAGCAGTTCGCCGGCGATTCCTATCTCTGCGCTGGTCTTCACCTTGTTGCGCACGTAAACCTGTGACGCGGGATCGTTGCCGACCAGCACCACGGTGAGGCCGAGGCGCACCCCTTGTTCCCGCAGCCGCTTCACGTCCTCGGCCACTTCGGCTTTGATGGCGGCGGCGATGACCTTGCCGTCCAGTATCTGCGGAGCCGGAGGAATATCCATGGAATCCATCGCTTTATGGTATCGGATGCGCCGCCGGATTGCGCTCTGCTTTGGAGACGCGCTGATTACCGCTCAAGCCCAATCATGTCAATGCGCGCAGCCATCGCGCCGGCCGAGGGCAGGCGCGGCGGTGTATCCACCGGTACCCCCGCTTGAGTACGAAGGTGCCCTGTTGCGATCCCCATTCCTGCCGAAAAAGCTTTTGAAGGCGCCGTCGAAAGGTTCAAATGAGGAACGGAATGGTTGCTCTCATGAAATATGCCCCGTGCTTTTCTGGATTCCCTAGCAACAGATCCGGCCGGATTGGATTCTTACGTTAGTGAACAGGGAACAACGAGCTTTGTCACGGGCGGTCGCCACCGCGAGGGGACAGGAATTCATGCATCTACGAACTCACGTCGAGAAATTTCCCATGTTGGAGCTGCAGGAGCTGCGCGATGGGCTGCTGCAAAACGGACTCGATAGCTGGCAGGCAGCGGAGCTGGTCAGCAGCTTTCTCGCCGGCCGCGGATACGGCGTATCGCGGCAGGGCGCGCGCGACGCGGTCGTGCGGTTTGAGGGTGTCGGCCATAACATCGACAGTATCCAGGCGGAGCTGGAAAAACTGGCTTTGGTGATGTAGAGATCTTCCGGTTCAGCGTTGCACGTACGGTGAGGCGACTGGCTTCAATATGACAGGCCGGGGCTTCTCGCGAGAAGTTTCCTGCGCCAGCGTTCCGGAAGACATGAACCGCTCCAACGCCTTGGCGGCGCAGCCCTCCCCGCAGATATGGTGCACCTTGGGATTGCGCGACTCGCCGTTGTCCCACGGAACCAGAGTAAAGTGGCGCGCCGGTTGGTCCTCTTCAAAGCAGAAAACGTCCCCGAGCGAAACCATCCACCAGTGATTCGACGCCATTTTGGTGGTGCCGCAGATGTCGCAAAGAAAAGACTCATCCCAAGCCATACTGTGTTCCTCGCCTGCCTGCTCCGGTGCCGCACAACTGGAGGACGGAACAAACGTTTCCATGCCGATCCGGCTGATGTTTCCGTGCGCCGGTGAAAAAAGAGCACCCATCGCTGGCGCGTCCTGAACAGACTTTCCGTGCAGCGAATGAAGCAAGAACTGGTCGGGACGGGCAGATTTGAACTGCCGACCCCTCGCACCCCAAGCGAGTGCTCTACCAGGCTGAGCCACGTCCCGACGATCGTGCAGAAAAGCGGGGTCTGACACAGTTTACACGGTCGCCGGCCGGGAAATCACCCGTTGCATTCTAGTGCGGCGGCGGAACGAACTCCTTGGGCACCACTACGTCCTGCCCGAAAAAGAAGCGGTCCATCTGCTCGATCAGAAACTCCTGCGCCTCACTGGTCCAGGGCTGCAGGCGGTATTCATTCAGCAGCATCTTCTGGTGTTCTCCCCAATCGGTCCAGGCTTTTTTCGAGACGTTGTTATAGATCTTGTTGCCGAGTTCGCTGTCGAAGGGCGGCTCGTCGAGTCCCTCCATCTCCGCCTTGTATTTGGCGCAGACAACCATGTGTGGCATGTGCACTCCTTCCCAGTTCAAATTGTACGGTGGCGCGGGCGTTGCCGGCAGCGGTGTTGGCTAAGGCGCCTCATCCAGATAAATTTTGGTGTAGTCGAGGTAATTTTTCGCGTAACGCAGAATCAGCTCACGGTCGCCGTCGGTCAGCTCGCGGCGCTGCCTGCCGGGCACTCCGGCCCACAGGGTGCGCGGCGGAACGACAGTGTTTTCCGGAATCACCGCGCCCGCCGCGATGATCGACCCTTCGCCGATGCGGGCATTGTTGAGGATACGAACACCCATGCCGATCAGGCAGGCGTCTTCCACCACGCAGCCATGCACGGTGGCATTGTGTCCGATCGTGACCCATTCGCCGACGATCACCGGGTAGCGGTTCCGCATTCCGTGCAGCACGGAACAGTCCTGGACGTTCGAGTTGGCGCCGATCCGGATGGAGTGCACATCGCCTCGCACCACGGCGTTCATCCAGATGCTGGCATGTTCGCCCAGCGTCACATCGCCGATCACCTGCGCCGATGGATCGACGTAGCAGGAGGCGGGAATGACGGGCTGTTTGCCTTGATAGGGCCGGATCATCGGGGAACGCTCTGCTGCCATTTTACTGTGCGGGGCTGGCCGCCCGGTTTCGGTCCTCACCCATTGGAAACTCGGCGAGTCATGGGATACCCGGAATCTCGCACGTGTCTCGACCGACCTGCTTGTGCCCAAGTGCATCTCAAAAAGCATGAGACGCAAACGGTTCCAATGGTGGCATGGTGTGGCGTTCTATGCAGGCGTACAGGTGGCGCAGTGGGGCTTGCGGGTGGCGGCGCGCAAGTTGAACGAGCAGCGCACACGGGGACGCGGGCCGCGCTCGCACAGGGGCGACCGCGCCATGTACAGGGCCCAGCGGCTGCCGGTATTTGCACCTCCGGGAGCGGCGTTTCCGATCGCCTGGGGCATCAACAGCGTGTCGGCGATTGCCGGCGGCCTGTATGTCCTGAACCTTTCGCGCTGGAAGCGCGGACGCAAGGAATTCCTGTGCCTGCAGGCGGGGGCGTGGGGACTGTTTACGCTGTTCGGTCCGGCCTACTTCGGGTTGCGCTCGCCGCTCAACGCCGCGGCGGTGACGTTTGCCTATACCGGGGTGACGGTCGCCTCCCTCAACACCGCGCTGTGGAAGATGAAGGAGCCAAAGGCGGCGCTGTCGCTCGCGACCACGTTGGCGTGGCTGGCGATTGCGAATCCCGTGGCGGTGGCCCAGGCGGCGTGGAACCGCGATCCCTTCTGGCAGGTGGGTCCGTTCGCTGTGCCGCCGCCGGGGTGGGAGAAGGATCGCTGATTTCGGCTCTTTCTTTCAATTGAAACCACAGTTCCGTGGAATTTTCAGAACCGCGATAGAGTGTGCGATTTGTTAGGCTCGGGGAGAACGTAGCTCTGGCTGGCCGGATCGTGCGCCGTCGACCCTTCACCCCAATTCGAATCCTCCATCCAATCCCAGGTGGGTCGCCGCGGACGTTCGCGGATACGGCGGCTGGCCCTGCTGCCGCTGGTGGCGGCCACCTACTTCATGGTGTCGGGCGGGCCCTACGGGCTGGAGGATATTGTCGGCCAGGCGGGGTACGGGTGGGCGCTGCTCCTGTTGTGTGTCGTGCCCATTGTGTGGAGTCTGCCGACGGCGCTGATGATCGGCGAGCTGGCTAGCGCGCTGCCGGAAGAAGGCGGCTTCTATGTCTGGGTGACGCGGGCGCTGGGGCGCTTCTGGGGATTTCAGGAGGCGTGGCTGTCGCTGGCGGCCAGCGTTTTCGACATGGCGATTTATCCCGCGCTGACGGTCGCCTATCTGTCGCAGCTTGAACCACGGTGGACAGAGGGGCATCGCGCCCTGGCCTGGTCGCTGGCCGTGGTGGTGGTGTGCGTCGCCTGGAACCTGCGCGGCGCCTACTCGGTGGGCCAGGGTTCGCTGTGGATGCTGGCCTTGCTGCTCACTCCTTTTCTTGGGATCGTGGGGTTTGGGCTGTGGAGCGCGACGGCGCATTCCTCCGCCATGGCGCATAGTGCACCGCCATCGGGCGGCAGCATGGTGACGGCGCTGTTGTTCGTCGTGTGGAACTACATGGGCTGGGACAACGCTTCGACCATCGCCCGCGAGGTGGAAAATCCTCGGAGGAATTACATCCTCGCGATGCTGGCTGCGGTACTGACGGTCGCGGTGAGTTATGTGGTGCCCGTAGCTGTGGTGCAAGTGGCGGGCATTCCAGCGTCGACATTCGTAACCGGCGCGTGGGTGGCGGCGGCGCGCATGGTGGCGTCCCCGGTAGTCGGTGCGCGGCTGGCGGCATGGCTGGCAATGGCGGTGGTGGCCGGCGGCGCGCTCACCGGCATGGCCATATTCAACGCACTGACGCTGTCCTACGCGCGAGTGCCTGCGGCCATGGCCTCGGATGGATTGCTGCCGGCGGTGCTGGCGCGGCGCATGAAGAATGGCGTGCCCTGGGTGGCGGTGCTGGCCTGCGCCGTGGGCTGGGCGCTGGCGCTGGGTTTGACGCTGACCCGGCTGCTGGAGCTCGACATCGCGCTCTATGGGATGAGCCTGATGCTGGAGTTCCTCGCGCTGGTGGTGTTGCGTGTGCGCGAGCCCAAACTGGCGCGGCCGTTTCGTGTTCCCGGAGGAGCGAAGGCGGCGGCGGCGCTGGGGCTTCTGCCGGCAGTGCTGATTGCCTTTACCGTATGGGCGGCGCGCGGCGATCATCTGGCGCCGCATGTGCCGGCGATTGCCGTGGCGGCGGCGATCGCGGTTGCGGGAGTGGTGGTCTATCCGTTGACCTGTCTCTCGAAGCGAGCCCGGCAGATCGCGCGGCAACGATCCCAGGCGAACGCAGTTGCGCCGGAATGAATCGTGCGCTGCAGGCGTCCGAATTCCTGCTTTCGAATCCAGCCTTCGCAAAATGCGCGAAGAATGGCCACCGGTGTCTCCGTGCGACTCGACGGCGAAACTTTTTTAAATTATTTTTCTTCCGATAAAACTTTCGTACTGGTCGATTTTTCACCGGAAAATTGCGCCTGCAGCAGTCCGGGAATCCGTTCCAGTGCGATGCTTTCACCAGCCGTGGTGCAGTTTAGGGGAAAATAATTTCGCGCGTGCAAACGCCGCTGCCGGTTGCGCGCGAATGTGCTAGTATCGGCTTCGCTGATGACAGCCGTGCAGGCTGTTCCGTTCGCGCTCCACCTGCCCCGGGCGGCGCCGGACGGATGTAACCTAATCTTGGAACAAAACTTCAAGACGAACTTCGGGTTCCATTCCACATACGTGTCGGATGGATTTCGCATTTGCTTTTCTGGCCAGGAAGCGCGCTCTTCGGTGGGTTTTGCATCGCCAGTTTTTTCCCACCGGCGCGCTCGTAACGTTGAAAGTGAAAACAGAATGTCATTTCCAGCAACAGCTCCTTCGACCCTCAATCCCTGGTTGCGCATCCTGACAGCGCTCGAGAAAAAAATCAATCATCAGTCTTTCGATACCTGGTTCAAGCCCACGCGCTTCAGCCGCATCGAAGGCAGGGTGCTGGTGGTGAGCGTGCCGACGCGCGAGTTTGAACACATCGGCGAACGATACAACGATTTGATCCTGGAAGCGGTCGACCAGCTTGGCGTGGAGGCCGACGAGGTATTGTTCGAAACCGTGCCGCAAGAGCCGCCGCCGCCGCGCATTCGCCAGGATGGCGGCTTCGGCCCCCAGCCGGCGCGCGGAGGGAGCCTGTCGAGAAGCCGGCTGCAGGGCAACGGCGCGCCCGGTGGACCGCAGCAGGCGCGCTTCGACTGGGACACGGCGGCGCAACTCAACCCGCGCTACACCTTCGATGGATTTGTCATCGGCAGCGGCAACCAGTTTGCGCGCGCGGCCGCCGAGGCGGTAGCGGAGCGGCCCTCGAAGGCCTACAATCCGCTGTTTCTTTATGGGTCGGTTGGCAACGGCAAGACCCATCTGATGCATGCCATCGGACATGAAGTGAAGCGGCGTCAGCCCCAGGCCTCCATCTGCTATGTGTCGAGCGAGAAGTTCACCAACGAGATGATCAACTCGCTGCGCTACGATCGCATGTCGAGCTTCCGCGATAAGTACCGCTCGGTGGACGTGTTGCTGATCGACGACATTCAGTTTCTGGCGCAGAAGGAGCGCACCCAGGAGGAGTTCTTCCACACCTTCAACGCACTGCACGAGAGCATGAAGCAGATTGTGATTGCCTCCGACCGGCCGCCCAAGGAACTGGCGGAGATCGAGGACCGGCTGCGCAACCGCTTCGAGTGGGGACTGATCGCCGACATCCAGCCTCCCGACCTCGAAACCAAAGTCGCCATCCTGCAGAAGAAGGCGGAAAGCGAGCATGTCACCCTGCCGGTCGATGTGGCGCTGTTCATGGCCTCGAACGTGCGAACGAATGTCCGCGAGCTGGAAGGCGCGCTGACCCGGCTGGTGGCCTGGTCGAGTCTGCACGGCGTCGAGATCACCCTGGCCATGACGCAGCAGTGCCTCAAGCAGTTCATCGACACGCAGGTGCGCAAGGTTACGATCGAAGTGATTCAGCGTGCCGTGGCCGATCAATTTGGCATGCGGATCGCGGAGCTGAAGCAGAAGAACAATTCGCGCGCGATCGTGGTGCCGAGGCAGATCGCCATGTATCTGGCCAAGCAGTTGACCGAGGCGTCGCTGCCGGAGATTGGGCGGCACTTCGGGGACAAGCACCACACCACCGTGATGCACTCGATCGCCAAGATCGACGAGTTGCGCCACACCGACGCCGACCTGAACCGCACCCTCAACAACCTGATGGAGCAATTGAACAAGTAGCCCGCGGTTTCGGTCCGATGGGTGGGCAGGGCGGATGAAAACCTGGGTGAAAACGGCTCTAATCGCGTTGGCCATCGTGCTGGTGCTGCTGGTTGGCTCGGCGGAGTGGGCGCTGCATCATGTTGATCGCTACCTGCCGGACGCGATTGCCTATATCCAGAAAAAAACCGGCAAGAAGGTGGAGATCCGCCACGCCACGGTGGGTCTGTTTCCTCTGGCGGTGCGCTTGTACGGAGTCGGCATTCCGAATCCCAAGCCGTTTCCTAAGGGCTATTTCCTGCAGATTCCAAGCATGCGCGCCTCGGTCGCATTCTGGCCGCTGCTGCATGGGACGGTGACGGTGCGGAAGCTGGTGCTCCAACAACCAACCATCGATTTCATCTCCGATCCGGATGGGCTGTGGAACTTCCAGAATCCTGGAACCCCAACGCAATCGATGCGGAAGATGCGCTTTCGCACGGGCTCCATCTCAGTACTGCAGGTCCAGCGGGGCAAGCTGCTGGGCTCGGCATTGATCGACCCGGCTGACACTCCAGGGCCGGTCGTGCTCGAGATCGATAACTTTTCCGGCACGCTGAAGCGGATCAACTTCCGCGAGTTCAAAGGGCATCCAAACGCTACCATCGCCGGACACGTGAACGCGGCCACGGCGCGGTTCGGCGATATCCATGTGAGCAACCTGCAATCGGCGGTACTGATCGCCCCGCATCGGTTGACCTTGAAGGGTCTCAAGGCGAAGACGTATCGAGGAAAAGCCGGTGGTGACTTTACTCTCGACCTGACCGGGAAGGATCCCGTCTTCCGTTCCGATCTGAAGGTGAGTGGCATTGGGATGCCGTATCTGCTGCACGAGTTTCAGAGCGGTCCGTCGCAGATGACCGGCATGATGCAGGCAGATCTGACGCTTGGCGGAGCGATCAAGCACACTGCGGACCCTCTGGCGGATATCTCTGGCGCGGGAACGTTTCTGGTTCGCAACGGCGAACTGCCCAGCCTGAACGGAGTGAAGGCGATGACGGAGATGAAACGCTTCCGCAAGCCGAGCGCGGCGTCGAAGCCCGTTTCCGCGTTCTCCACTTTTGGCGGCGATATCGAACTGAAGAACCATCGCATGATCAACCGCAAACTGGGGGTGGATTTTTATGGGGTGGCAATCAGTGGCGACGGCAGCCTGGATGAGAAGAGCGGCCAGCTCGACTACACCGGCGTGGTAACGATCGAAAAGAAGCAGGGATTTTTCACCAGAACCTTCGCGCGCTTGTTCAAGGACGCAAAAGAGAAAAACGGCCGGCTGATCTTTCCTATCCGGCTGGCGGGGACACTGAGCCATCCGAAATTTTCGGTGACCGATTAGAACGATTCGCACACGGCGAGTCGCACCTATTCCGATTCGTCTATTCGGCAAATCAGGCACTTGAGATATTGCGTCTCCGGAATGGTCAGGATGGCGGGATGGTCCAGAGCGGCGCCGCGGATTTCCAGCAGGCGCACTCGTCTGCCGGCATCGCCGGCCGCGGACGCTACGACCGCTTGAAAATCGGCCAGGGACACATGGTGGGAGCAGGAGCAGGTGACCAGCGTTCCACCCGTCCGCAGCATCTGGAGCGCGCGCAGGTTCATCTCCTTGTAGCCGCGCAGAGCTCCCTCGACAGCACGCTTCGACTTTGCAAACGCGGGCGGGTCGAGCACGACGGTATCGAACCGTTCGCCCGCATCGGCCCAGTCGCGCAGCAGGTCGAAGGCGTTGGCTTCGATCCACTCCACACCCTCTCCGTTTTCCAGTAACCGATCGCGGTTTTCCAGTCGATTGGCCTCGGCGACTTCGAGCGCGGACCGGGAGGCGTCGACGCCCGTGACCTGCGAACAGTGCCGCGCCAGATGCAGCGCAAACCCGCCCTGATAGGTGCAGACGTCGAGCGCGCGGCCATGCGCGTGGCGGGCAGCGGCCACATAATTCTCCCGTTGGTCGAGGAAGGCTCCGGTCTTCTGCCCGGCGTTGGCGTCGAAATGGAAGCGCAGGCCGTTCAGATGGAACAGGGTTGCCAGCCGCGGCGCGTCGGGCGTGGCGGCGTAGAGCGGCGTGGCCGGCGGTGCGGAAAGCTGCTCCAACTCGCGAATGCGCGGGTCGGGGCGTTCCAGAATGGTCGCGGGCGTCAGCATTTCGCAGACGACTTCAACCACCGCGCCGCGCACGTCGTCGAAGAACGTGCCCTGGGCCAGCAGTTGCAGGATGACCAGCTCACCGTAGCGATCGAGGACGATGCCGGGTAGCTCGTCCGCCTCGCCGAAGACCAGCCGGCAGGCGTCGGATTCGTCCGTTTCGCCCAGAACGTCGAGTCGCATCTGGATGGCCCGCCGCAGCCGGTCGCGCAGAAGATCGAGAAATTCCGCGCGTGTATTCAGCGCATCCGGACTGAGCATCCGCAGGGCGATCTGCGAGGCGGAACTGTAGAGTGCGGTGCCGAGGAACCTGTCGCGCGCGTCGGTGACGGCGACCAGCGCGCCGGGCGGGATTTCGCCGCCGCCGGCTGCAATCCGCCGCTCCACATCCGACGCGTAGACCCACGGGTGGCCGGCACGCAGGCGGTCCGCCGCTCTGCGGCTGATGACGACGGTGTCGGAACTGGAATCTAGCGGCGTCACGGCGGATCTTTCCTCCAATTTGATGGCCGCTGTCTTCGCCATGAGCCCAGGTCTCAGAAGCGAGACGCTTCTACAGACTCAGGACAGGCTCAGGGCGGGCTCCCGGGCACCCACGTTTCCGCGGACACGGGAAATAGAAGCTCGAAGCTCATCTTCGCATATCGGGGCTCAGGTTCCGATAGCATAAAATCAGCTATGGCCACTGTGCCAACCCGCGCGGCATCTCCCGATGCCCAGAACCGGCGGCTCGCGAAAACCTTCGCGGTTCTGCTGAAAACCGTGCGCAGTAGCCGCCCCTCAGACGACATCGCCATCATCCAGCAGGCATATGATTTTTGCCTGGAGCACCATGCCGGACAGAAGCGAGCTTCCGGCGACCCCTACGCGCTGCATCCGCTGGAAGTGGCGCTGGTGCTGGCGGAGATGAAGCTGGACGCCACGGCGATCGCCGCCGGGCTGCTGCATGACGCGGTGGAAGACACGCCGGTGACCAGCCGGCAGATCGCCGAGACCTTCGGCGATCAGGTGGCGCACATCGTCGACGGCGTCACCAAGATCGACAAGATTCAGTTCGCCAACCGCGAGGACCGGCAGGCGGAGAACGTCCGCAAGATGCTGCTGGCCATGGTTTCCGACGTGCGCGTGGTGCTGATCAAGCTGGCCGACCGGCTGCACAATATGCGGACGCTGGAGCATCTGCCGCCGGAGCGGCAGCAGGCCATCGCGCGGGAGACGCTCGACATCTACGCGCCGCTGGCGCATCGGCTGGGCATGGGCAAAGTGCGCAGCGAGCTGGAGGACCTGGCATTTCGCTACGTTGACCCGGTCGGCTACGACCAGATCCACAATGCCGTGGAAGCGCACCGGCACGAAGGGGAGGAGTTCCTGCGCGGGATCGACGCGTTGCTGCATGAGAAGCTGCGGGAGCACAACATCAAGGCGCGCGTGGACTGGCGCATCAAGCGGCTCTACTCCATTTACCAGAAACTGCAGCGGCAGCGAATCACGGTCGATCAGGTGTACGACCTGCTTGCGGTGCGCGTCATTACGAATTCCGTGCAGGACTGCTACGCCGTCTTTGGGTTGATTCACAGCCTGTGGCGGCCGGTGCCGGGGCGCATCAAGGACTTTATCGCCATGCCGCGGCCGAACCTGTATCAGTCGCTGCATACCACGGTGATGGGTGAGGGCGGCCATCAATTTGAAGTTCAAATTCGCACCGAGGAGATGCATCGCGTTGCCGAGGAAGGCATCGCGGCGCACTGGAAATACAAATCCGGCGGTTCGCCGGTAAATGAGAAGGACGAGCAACGGCTGGCCTGGGTGCGTCAGATTGTCGAATGGCAGCGCGACATGACCGATCCCAACGAATTTCTTTCGACGTTGAAGATCGACCTGTATCCGGAGGAGGTCTACACCTTTACGCCGAAGGGTAAGGTAGTGGTGCTGCCCAAGGAAGCCACGCCGATCGACTTCGCCTATACCATCCACACTGAGGTCGGCAATACCTGCACCGGGGCGAAGGTCAACGGCCGCATGGTGCCCTTGAAGACGCGGCTGCGCAACGGCGACATCGTCGAAATTCTGACGCAGAACGGTCACACCCCCAGCCGCGACTGGCTGACATTTGTGCGCAGCACGCGCGCGCGCAACAAGATCAAGCACTGGCTGAACGAGCATCAACGCGAGCGCGCCGTGGAAATCGGCCGCAAGCTGTTGGAGCGCGAGGCGCGCAAATTCAAGGTGTCGCTCGCGCAGGTTTCCGACGCCGACCACGCTCGCGCGGCCACGGAATACGGCCTCGCCAACCCGCCCGACCTGATGGCCGGCATCGGCTTCGGAAAATTTTCCGCGCGGCAGGTGCTCAATCGCCTGGTGCCCGGCTCCACCAGCAACCAGACGCCGGAGCCGGAGTTGACGCCGGGGATGTCCAATGCCGTCAAGCGCGTCTACTTCAGCAAGGGCTCGGACTCGCTCACCGTCGAGGGGCAGAACGATCTGCTGGTCTATCGCGCGCGCTGCTGCAATCCCATTCGCGGAGAAGAAATCGTCGGCTATGTCACCCGCGGCAAGGGCGTCGCCGTCCACGCGCGCAGTTGTCCGAACGTGCAGAATCTGTTGTACGAGTCCGATCGCCGCATCGCCGTCGAGTGGGCGCGCATTCCGCAGGAGGAAGGCGCGGCGCAGCGGGCCACCTATCCGGTCAAGCTCACCGTGTTCTGCGACGACCGCGCCGGCATGTTGCGCGAGATGACCGCTGTCATTTCCGACGATGGAACCAACATTCGCGCCGTCGATACCAAGGCCGGCACCGGAGCCGAGGCGATTGTTGAATTCGTCGTCGATGCCTGCGACGTGGGTCACCTTGTGCGGCTGATGAACGGCCTGCGCCGCGTCCCCGGCGTGCGGGAAGTGCAGCGGCAGCAGAAGTTGTGACGCGCGCAAATCACTGCCGCGTCGGACCTTGCGAGGTCGTCACCGTCGTCAGCGCGCAGCCATCCATGGTTTGGCTGAAGCGAAAGTAGGGATGGAAGAAGATTGCCGCGCGGGCATCGCCATTGCCTTCCACTCGGTCCGGCAGCCACACGCCGTCCGGGTAGCGCTTCTGGTGGACGTGGATCCACAGCCCCTTGTGCAGGTTCGCCAGCAGGCCCCCGCCGATCCTCACATCGTGGTCTAGCCGCGCGTTCAGGTCCACCAGTTCGCCCGTCTCTTCGTCCACCAGGATGGTCCCGTTCATGGCGTGCAAAAATGTCTCATCCGTCCCGTGCGGATGCACGTCCGGGTCGCCGGTCAGATCGTAGGCCAGCGTGGAGCGGCCGTTGACCTCGATGCGATGCCCGTTCGTAAAGTGCAGCATCCGCAGCAGCGTGTCGAGCTGCTTTGCTTCGGCGGCTTGCTGCCGGGCGACATATTGCATGTCGGAATCCTTCTTGATCTGCTTCTCGACCCGCGCCATTTCCTTTTTTCGCTGGCCGGCATCGAGCGGCTTGCCATTCTTGCCGGTCACCTCATCGATCTCCTGGCCGTGGACGAAGAACAGCTCATATTGCTTGGTCCTCCGGTCCTTGAGCGCGCCATCCTTGTTGGTAATGTCGTTTTCGCTGGAAACGTTGCAGACGTAGCGCTCCTGCTCGGCCTCGGACCGTTTCAGATTGGCCAGCACCCGCTGCTTCAGCACCGCGGCCGAAGGAAGCGGCGTCGCTGTCTTGCCTGCTGGCGCGTGCTGCGCCGGCGCCGTGGCCACGGCCAGAAGAATCGTCGCGAAAACATATCCCCGGCGGCGCAAGTGTTTCATCCCAGCCCTCAGCTTCATTAGACTCATTCGCGCCGCCTTCGGTGGCACAATTCAATCTCACCGGTCAGCTACAATGTGAGTCGTCATGAGCGAAACAAAAACTCCAATTCATTCCCCAGACGCGCCCGCCGCCATCGGCCCCTACTCGCAGGCCGTTCGGGTAGGCAGTTTTGTATTTACCTCGGGCCAGGTGGCGCTCGACCCGAAGACAGGACAGATAGTCGCCGGCGGCATTACAGAGCAGACCCATCGAGCAATCAAAAACCTGCAGGCAGTGCTCGCCGCAGCCGGACTGACACTGGCCGATGTCGTCAAGACGACCGTATATCTCCAGGACATGGGCGACTTCGCAGCGATGAACGCCGCCTATGGAGAGCATTTCGGCCACCACGGCTCGGCCCCTCCGGCGCGCTCGACCGTCCAGGTGGCGAAGCTGCCGTTAAACGCGCTGGTCGAGATCGACGCCATCGCCTGCTGAGCCGGAAATCTCGCGCGGGGACCTCGCCCCGCCGGGTGCCCCAGGTCTCGTTCCTGAGAACTGGGCCGCGAAATGTGCACGGACCGGCGCAGGTTCACGCCATCGCGATTGCCCCCGCCCCGGCAAACTCGACCCGCAGCACGGTGATGTCATCTTCCTGGCCGAACTTCCTGGCTGCCTCCGCAATCGCAGCCGCCGCCTGGCTGCTGATCTGCTCGGTGCGCTCAAATCCGAAAAGCTCCCGCTTTTCATTCGTCGCTTCCACCACGCCGTCGGAAACGAAGGTCAAACGGTCGCCCCCTGCGAGTTGATAGTGTGTCTCCGAATAGCTGTCCTCCGCCAGGATCCCCAGCGGCAGGCCGGCCTCGACCGCCATCTCTCTGCCATTCCGATAGGGGGCTGGATTCCCAGCGTTCGCCAGAGTCATCTCGCCATCGGGCGCGATCAACGCCGCGCAGCAGGTAACAAAGCCGCCAACCTGCCCATGCAGCACCCGATTCAGATATGCCAGCACATCGGCAGGCTTGCGTACCGTACAACCTCGCAGCGCGCCAACAATCGTGCTCACAGTCATGGCGGCTCTCAGGCCCTTGCCACTCACGTCGCCGACAACAACCAGCAGGGAACCGTCCTTGCCCGGCAGCACCTGAAAGAAATCCCCGCCCACTTCGCTGGCCGGGAGATAGACGCTTTCGACCGTAAATCCCGGCGTGCTCGGAGGCGTAGCAGGAACCAACAGCGATTGCATTCCGCGCGCGGCCTCCATTTCCGTCGACAGCCGAGTTTCCTCCTGCCGGGCCAGAGAGAACCGGTGCACCAGGAAAATAAGCAGTGCAAACACGAAGATGTAATTGATCACATTCGCGACATAGAGCGGGAAGGGATAATGCACCAGCGCAAGTTCGAATATTCTCAGCTTTCGTTGCCAGCCGAATATCCAACCGATTTGCACGACATCGGCGACGGTCCAAAAGCCGAAGTAAAGCAGTGCCGGCACAAGCAGCAACCGGGCGGATGCGTTTTTCCTGAGAGCGCCTATCGCAAGTGCTGCAACAACCCAGATATAGGCCGGCAGAAGACAGCAAAGAAAAATGGCAAATACACTCCCGATCGACGTCCACTGGAAGTAATACAAAACCATTGTCAGAGGGCTCGCTGCCGCTGCTATGCACGCCGTCCGCCACAGAAACGACCGGCGCGCATCGAGGACAATGGAGAAGAACGCCAAGGCCGCAATCGCGGATAATCCGACGGCAATGTCCCGCAGCAGAATGATGTGGATGACATACAGAATCGGTACAAAGCCCCATGCAACGTTCATGGCTACGTGTACGGCTGCCGCCAGTAGCAACACGGAGAACCAGAGATATTCGCGGTCTGATGGACGAAATAGAAACAATGCAAGAATCGTGAGCCCAACCAGCGCGGCAAACAGGCTATATGCATAGCTGTTCACGAGAGCCAGCGCGCTGGCATCTCGGTACCAGTGAAGGTGCTGTGTCAGCAGGACCGGATCGCCCACCGCGTTGCCTGGTCCTAAAGGGCCACCACCAAGCCAGGAGGCGATGGGTTTGTAATTCCAGACACGAAGCGCAATATGGATCGTTTGAGGACCCGCGCCGCAGGCGGGGAGTAGAAAAGACGCATAACCTACGAAACCCGGGTCGCGGGTGTGGGCGGTTGAGCCCGCGCTGCCAATCAATTTGCCGTTCGCGTATACCTGATAGCCGGTCAGAATCTGGGGTAGCAGCAAACCCAGAGGCTTGCTGCCATCTGGAACCTGGACCGTGAAGCGATACCAGGCGTAACCGCTGTAGTCGGGATAGCCTTGTTTCGTCCAGCTTTCATCGGAGCGCAGCAGCGGCCACTTCGAGTCGTCGAAGTGTGGGCTCGCCCACGCCGGGTTGTCTCCGGTGTGGAATCGCCACAGCCCGTCGAGCGAGGTGATCGGCTCGCGCCCGGTTTGCAGATTGAAGCTCTGCGCATGCAAACTGCTGCATACGCCGAGAAGGAACAAACCCAGCAACAGATAGATCTTCTTCATGCAATGGCCGTCCTCATTGTTTCGATACGCGTCACCGTCAGCACGGTGATGTCGTCTTCCTGGCCGAACTTCCTGGCCGTCTCCGCAATCGCAGCCGCCGCCTGGCTGCTGATCTGCTCGGTGCGCTCAAATCCGAACAGCTCCCGCTTCTCGTTCGTCGCCTCCACCACACCGTCGGAAACGAAGGTCAATCGGTCGCCTCCTGCGAGTTGATATTGTGTCTCCGCATAGCTGTCCTCCGCCAGCATTCCCAGCGGCAGGCCGGCCTCGACCGCCAGCTCTCTGCCGTTCCGATAGGGGGCAGGATTCCCCGCGTTCGCCAGAGTCATCTCGCCATCAGGCGCGATCAATGCCGCACAGCAAGTGACAAATCCGCCAACCTGCCCATGTAGCACCCGATTCAGGTTGGCCAGCACCTCCGCAGGCCGCCGTTCTTTCTCATTGCGCAAAGCCCCAACAATCGTGCTGACGGTCATCGCCGCCTTCAATCCCTTTCCGCTGACGTCGCCCACGACAATCAGTAGCGATCCATCCCCACCCGGCAACACCTGAAAGAAATCCCCGCCCACTTCGCTTGCCGGAAGATAAACGCTCTCGACACTGAAGCCGGGCGTATCTGGTGACGCCGCCGGAACCAGCAGCGACTGCACGCTTCTCGCCGCCTCCAGTTCATTGGACAGCCGCGTCTCTTCCCGCCGGGTAAGAGAGAACCGACGCACGAGAAAGATCAGCAGGGCCAGGATGAAGATGTAGTTGATCACATCTTCCGGATAGAGCGGAAAAGGATGCGCCAGAAGTGGGATGTCGAGCGATATCGGCTTGCCCAGCCAACCGATTTGCACGCTTATAGAGAGGACATGGTCGAGGATGCGGTAACCGTAGAGAAGCGCTGTCGGCGCCAGCAGCAGCCGCGCGGATTTGTCCTTCTTGAGAGCGCATATCGAAAGGGTGGCAATAATCCAGATATATGCGGGAACCGTAAGGCCAATCCCGATGGCATGGGAAACCCCCCAATCCACACACTGAAAATAAAACAGAGCCACTCCCAGCGGTTGTAGGGCCATCGAGACGCATGCACCCCACCACAGGAAGGAACGGCGCGCGTGCAGGATGATGGAGAAAAATATCAGGCTCGCTATACCGGACACGGAGCCGACTATTATCTGCGACAGCAGCCAGAGCAAATACGGAACCGACGCAGGATTCAGCAGAAGGATCAGAGCTGCCCCTGCAGCTCCCGCGAGAACCAAAACCGCAAACCAGAGGTACTCGCGATCGTCCGTACGAAACAGAAACAACACAAGAATTGTCAGGCCGACCAGCGCCGCAAGAAGACAATATGCGTACTGGTTCACTTCGGCCAGCGCCTGTGTGTCGCGGTCCTCGTGAAAATGCCGTGACAAAAGAACGGTTTCGCCAACCGCACCTCCTGAATCTGAAGGGCCTCCGCCGACGGCTGGACCCGAGGGGCCTCCGGCACCAATAGACGCGAAGGGCTTGTATTGCCAGACACGCAGCGCAATTTGAATGGTTTTTAATGTCGTATGGCCCGTGCGAAGCGGAAACACTGTTGCCTGCGCGAAGACGGGGTCGCGGGTCGGCGTTGCCGATCCCGCGCCGCCAATCAGCTTGCCATTCGCGTAGACCTGATAGCCGGTGTATATGCTGGGCAGCAAAAGCGAGAGCGGCTTGCTTCCATCCGGAATTTGAATCGTGAAACGATACCAGGCGTAGCCGCTGTAATTGGGGAAACCCTGCTTGTTCCACGAGCGGTCCGAGCGCAGCAATGGCCACTTCGAGTCGTCGAAGTTCGGGCTGGCCCAGGCCGGGTTGTCTCCGGTATGGAATCGCCACAGGCCATCCAGCGAAGTGATGTTCTCGCGGCCAGTCCGCGTGTTGAATGTCTGTGCGCACAGCGGAGAATACGCGACAGACAACAGCGCGAACAGGCCGAGGAACACCAATGGCAGCCGTAAAATGTTCCACCAGCGCATGGAAAGCCCCTTCGGTCGAAGCATAGTGGGGAGTGTCCCGATGCTATCGGAAAAAGGGTCAGCGTGTGTGGGGAAATCAATCTTTAGAGGGTGCGGTCCATCTCCAGGTCTGGGGAGTGAGACGTGGATGGGACGCGCGTGCGGCCGGGCAAACAAGAAAGGCAGAGGATCGCTCCCCTGCCTTTCCTGCGTGTAAACCTTGACGCTTGCTTACAGCGGCTGAACGTCCGCTGCCTGCCAGCCCTTCGGTCCCTTCACCACGTTGAACTGCACGGCCTGGCCTTCCTGCAGACTCTTGAATCCGTTTGAATTGATCGCAGAGTAATGCACAAAGACATCCTCGCCATTTTGACGCGAGATGAAGCCGAAGCCCTTCGCGTCGTTGAACCACTTTACTGTACCTTGTTCCATTTGAATCGTATTTCCTAATCGATTTGAATTTACGTTGAAGGGAATCGGAGCGACTGCTAGCAGAGTCTTGCTTGAGGGCAAAGTCTACAACTGCCCGGTTCTATTTCGACGCAACTATAGTTTACCGGGATTTTGGTCAAATGCAAGAAAAAAATACTGGTTACGCGATGATTTGGCGAAAATACGCACTGACTGTCGCAACCAGACCCGGCGCTCGCGATGCGCTATGCTGGCGGAATCCATGATTTTCGAGGCCGAATCGCTCGCTTTGCTCGAAACCATCCTTCCCCGGCTGGCGGAGGGCTTTTCCGCGCTGCCGGAAGGGCCGTCCCAGCCGCTCGACCGGGCCGCCATGCTGCCTGTGCTGGAGCAGGTCGCCCAGCGAATGCAGCAGAATTATCCCTACTTCCATCCCCTCTACGCCGGGCAGATGCTCAAGCCGCCGCATCCCATCGCGCGTGCCGCTTATGCTCTGGCCACCTGGATCAATCCCAACAACCATGCTCTCGACGGCGGCCGCGCCAGCTCGCAGATGGAGATGGAAGCGGTGCGGGAACTGGCCGCCATGTTCGGATGGAACACCCACCTGGGCCATCTGACCAGCGGTGGCACCTTCGCCAATCTGGAGGCGCTATGGATTGCCGGCCAACTGGCGCCGGGGAAAACGATTCTTGCCTCAGAGCAGGCGCATTACACCCACGGGCGGATTTCCGGGGTGCTGCGATTGCCGTTCGAGACCATCCCGGCGGATACACGCGGCCGGATTTCGCTCCCGGCGCTCGAAAAAAGGCTCGCGCGGGGCGATGTCGGTGCCGTGGTCGCGACCCTGGGAACCACCGCACTGGGGGCCGTCGATCCCTTGCCGGAGATCCTCAAGCTGCGCCAACAATATGGATTTCGGGTGCATGTGGATGCGGCCTACGGCGGGTATTTCAAGCTCGCGGCAAATCTGGGCCCGGAGGCCGCGGCGGCCTACGCCGTCCTCGGTGAAGTGGACTCTATCGTCATCGACCCGCATAAACACGGCCTGCAACCCTATGGCTGCGGTTGCGTGCTCTTCCGGGATGCTTCGGTCGGCCGGTTTTACAAGCATGACTCGCCCTATACCTATTTCACATCCGACGACCTGCATCTGGGGGAGATCAGTTTGGAGTGCTCGCGCGCCGGGGCGGCGGCGGTAGCGCTTTGGGCCACGCAGCGGCTGCTGCCGCTGGTCGGCGGCGGAGAATTTGCCGCCATGCTGGAGTCCTGCCGCGCCGCCGCCCTGGAGCTGCACCGGCGGCTGCACGAGTCGAAATTTTTCCTGGAGCCGATCGCGCCGCAGTTGGATATTGTCATCTGGGCCGTGCGGGGCGGCACGGTCCGGGAAAGCTCGGTGCGGGCGCGGGCGGTCTTCGATGCGGCGGCGCGGAGAGATTTGCATCTGGCGCTGGTGCAGTTGCCGCGGGAGTTTTTTCCGCGCGAAACGTGGCCGCAGGCAGAGGCACAGTCCGTGGTCTGTCTGCGCTCCGTGCTGATGAAGCCGGAGCATCTGGCGTGGATGGACGCCATCTGGGAGCGGCTGCAGCGCGCCGCCGAGGAAGCGCTTTCGACAAAGATGCAAAATCCCTCGTAGTCTCTGCGGACAGGTTGGTATGTATCTCTTTCGCTGCGCCGGACAGTCGGTTTGCGGTTTTTCACCCGGAGCTCGCTCGCCGCGCTGCTAAAATCTAGAAGAATGTCAGCTACCTACGCAGACTCTCAGGATTCCTCCGAATCGCGCCAGACCGGTGACTGGAAACGTATCCAGATCGCCTATTTTTCCATGGAAATCGCGGTCGCTCCGGACATCCCCACCTACAGCGGCGGGTTGGGCGTGCTGGCTGGGGACACACTGCGCTCGGCCGCCGACACCGGCCTGCCTTTGCTGGCAGTCACCTTGCTCCATCGCAAAGGCTATTTCCAGCAGCACCTGAACTCCGATGGGCAGCAGTGGGAAACCGACGAGCCCTGGAAGCCGGAAGAGGTGCTGGAACCGCTGGAGCCGGTCGAGGCGGTCACGGTGCAGGGCCGGCCGGTGATGGTCCGCGCCTGGCGCAAGGACATCGTCGGCGTCGATGGACACGTGGTGCCCGTGATTTTTCTCGACACCGACCTGGAGCCGAACAACCCCTGGGACCGCCAGTTGACCGACCACTTATATGGCGGCGACACCTACTACCGGCTCTGTCAGGAGACCATCCTCGGAATGGGCGGAATTCGCATTCTGGCGGCGTTGGGCTGCCGGCCCGCTGTCTACCACATGAATGAAGGTCATGCCTCGCTGCTCACGCTGGGCCTGCTGGAAGAGCGTGTAGGCGACGGCTCCCTGCTCGACGCCACCCAGGCCGATCTGGATGCGGTGCGGGACCTCTGCGTGTTTACGACCCATACGCCAGTCCCGGCGGGACACGACCGGTTTTCGCTCGAGCAGACGCGACAAATCCTGGGAGAAGAGAGAACCCAGGCGCTCGAAAAATTCGCCTGCTGCCACGACAACATGCTGAACATGACCTACGTGGCGCTGCGTTTTTCCCGCTACGTTAACGGGGTCGCCATGCAGCATGGCCGCGTGTCGCGGGAGATGTTCCCGAACTATGAGATTCACGCCATCACCAACGGCGTCCATGCCGCCACCTGGATCCAGCCCTCCATGCAGGCCCTGCTCGACAAGAAAATTCCCGGTTGGCGGCGCGACAATCTGTACCTGCGATTCGCCATCGGCATCGCGCCGGAGGAGATTCGCAATCATCATCTGGAAGGCAAGCGCAGGCTGATTGCGACGGTCGCTGAGCGGACCGGCCTCCAACTGCACGAAGACCGCTTTACCATTGGGTTTGCCCGCCGTGCCGCCGCTTACAAGCGGGCCGACATGTTGTTTACCGACGCGAAACGGCTGGCGCGCATTGCCGAGGAGTTTGGCGGACTGCAGATCGTATACGCCGGCAAAGCCCATCCCCACGACAATCTGGGCAAGGACATCATCCATCGCGTTTTTCAGGAAGCCGCGGCGCTCAACTCCGAGGTGTTGCAGATTGTGTACCTGGAAAATTACCAGTGGGATCTGGGCGCGGTTCTGACCGGTGGCGCGGACCTTTGGCTGAACAATCCGCGGCTGCCCTATGAAGCCTCCGGCACCAGCGGCATGAAGGCGGCGATGAATGGGATTCCCAGCCTGAGCACGCTCGACGGCTGGTGGATCGAGGGATGCATCGACGGAGCCACCGGCTGGTCCATTGCCGAGGCAAACGAGGAAACCGAAGAGGCCGAGTCGCTCTACGAGCGGCTGGAGAACGAAATTCTGCCCATCTACTATCGCTATCCCGGGAAATGGTCGGAGATCATGCGCATGTCGATCGCCATCAATGGGTCTTTCTTCAACACCCATCGCATGTTGCATCAATACGTGACCAACGCGTATTTTCCCGGCGCGGCGCCGGGTTGCTTCCAACTGCAACCGGAGCTGACGCTGGCGCGCTGAGGCTGCCTATCAAAAAACTGCTATAGAAGCGAGACCCCGATGCCTCCAGTTGTGTCCAATCGAAGGTCGGATTCAGCGGTGGCCAACCAATCTCCGTTAGGGCGGGGCGCCAGCTTGCCGACCAGGCTGAGAGGTTGGCTGGGCCGCTACTTCTACTTCTTCATGTCGCTTCTTATCGCCGCAGTCGTGGTCTATGGGTTCGGGCAAACCGTCAATACGAAGTTGATTCACCCCGGCCATCCAACGCCATTTCTCCTGTGGATTCACGCCACTATTTTTTCCGCGTGGGTGGTCTTCTATATCGTCCAGTCCGCCCTCATCCGCACCCGCAACGTTCGCATCCATCGCCTGATCGGCGGCTGGATCGGTGTCCCGCTCGGGGTGGCCATTCCGATTCTTGGCATCAGCACCGCCGTCATCATGCGGCGGTTCGACCTGCAATATCCCGATCTGGCCCGCACCGCGCCTCTGTTGCGCACGGCTCTGCTGGACATTTCTTCCTTTACAATTCCCTTCGCCCTGGCGATCTACTGGCGCAAGAAGCCGGAGTTTCATCGCCGGCTCATCCTGATCGCTACCTGTGGGCTGACGGCTGCCGCATTCGTTCGTTTCCCGGTAGCGTTTCACCCCTGGCCCTGGTACTACGTTGGCGTGGATCTGCTGATTTCGCTCGGCGTTCTTCGCGATCTCATAGTCATCCGTCGCGTCCATCCCGTGTATCGCTGGGCACTGCCGACGTTCATGGTTGCCCAGTTTCTGGTGATGAGTACGGTGCTGCATTTGTGGTCATGACGACCGGGCTTTCGCCAGGAGTTCGTTGAAGCTCAGCGCTCCAGAGGCCGCAGCACCGGCCGGCCCTTTTCGTTGGTTGCAATCCTGCCCATCGGATGATGATGGTCGTGGGTGAACAGCACCAGCCATTTTTCCGGAATCGCCCGGCTGTAAAAGCGCTTGCGTTCCTCGATGCAGGTGAGCGGAAACAGATCGTAGCCCATCACCCACGTGGGGTCGAGATGGGCGCTGGTGGGGATCAGGTCGGAGATATAGGTGGCGCGCTGGCCGGCGGAGTCAATATGCACCGCCATGAGCTGCGCCGTGTGCCCGGGATACATTTCGCAGGAAACGCCGGGCACAATATCGGCGAAGTTGCCGTCCAGCAGAGCCATCTGACCGGACTCCACCAGCGGATCGTAGTTGTCGCTGATGTAGCTGACGCGATCGCGGTCAAGCTGCTTGTGGCCGTGCTCCACCTCTCCCCGATGCACAAAGTAGCGGGCGTTGGGAAATGTGGGAACGATTCGCCCGTACTCATCTCTCTGCGTGTTCCAGCCGCAGTGGTCGAAGTGCAGATGCGTGTTGATGACGATGTCGATCTCTTCCGGCCGCACCCCGGCGGCAGCCAGGCTGCGGGGAAGCTGCTCGCTGGCCCCGTAGATTTCCCGCAGCTTGGGTGGCAGCTTGTTGCCCAGGCCGGTTTCGATGGCGATCACATGTTTGCCGGTGCGCACGATGACGGTGTTGGCGCCCAGCAGAATCCGGTTCAACTCATCCGCCGGGGCGCGCTTCTCCCACAGCGGTTTCGGCACCACGCCAAACATGGCTCCGCCGTCGAGATAATAGGTTCCATCGCTGCAGATCGTCAGCTCAAAATCGCCGAGGTGGGTGCGGCCGCGGACCAGATCGTGCGTGTCTGGGCGTTCTGCAGGATGGGACATGGACATCTTCCTGGCGCACCCGGCTTATTGCGGATGCAGGTTGGTTTCAAATTGGTCCAGAATTGCATTGAACAGATGCGTGTGAGCTCCGTAGATGGCATGCGTCTTGCGCGGATACAACAGCAGCCGATAGGGAACATCCGCGGTTACAAATTGCTGGATCATCTGGATGGTGTTCTGCATGTGCACGTTGTCGTCGCCCGTGCCCTGCACCATCAGCAGATTTCCATGCAGCTGTGCGGCGCTGGTGGTGTCGGAGTCCTCGCGATAAACCTGCTTGTTTTCTGCCGGCAGGCCGAGATACCGCTCCGTATAGATAGAGTCGTATAAATCCCATTTTGTAACCGGCGCCACGCAGACCCCGGCGACGAAGCGGTCGGAATGCGTCATGACGTACAGCGTGAGGGAACCGCCCCAGCTCCAGCCCCACCATCCCAGCCGCTTGGGATTGAGCTGCGGATGCTTGGCCAGCACCTGGTCGAGCACCGCCATCTGGTCCTTGAACTGTACCGGACCGAAGTCGCGATAAGCGAATTCCGCGAAAGCGCGGCCGCGGCTTCCCATGCCGCGATTGTCCACGTGCAGCACGGCGAAGCCATGCTGCATCAGCAGTTGATCGAACAGAAAGATCTGGCCGCCGAAGTCATCCACCACCGTCTGCACTTCCGCTCCGCCGTAGGGGTTCACGATCAGCGGCACGCTGGCCCGCCCGTGCATGTCGGGCGGCAGCAGCAGTTGCCCATAGAGCGTGGTCTTGCCATCAGCGGCTTTGGCGGAGAAGGTGATCGGCGCAACCAGCTTGTATCCCTTGAGGCGATGCGAATGCCAGAAGGGCGTGCACGCGCCGGATATGTCGCACATGCTGGCGACCGGCGGGTGCATGACGCTCGAAAAGGTATCGACATAATGCTGATTGTCCGGAGCGAAGGAAATGCTGTGAACGCCGGGCTGCGTGCTCAGCAGCTTTTTCCCGCTGCCGTCCAGGTGAATCTCCCACAGCATCTGCTGGCGCGGATCGGTCTCGTTCGACATGTAGTAAATGATGCCCCGCTTGGTATCGAGGCCGACCAGACCCAGCACCTCCCAGTCGCCATGGGTGATCTGGCGGACCAGTTTGGCGTCGCGCGCCAACGGATTTTTCGCGTCATAGGAATAGAGATAGAAGTGGGTATGGCCGTCCCGCCAACTCGTCCACACAAACTGGCCGTGCAGGAAGAAGGCATCGTACTGCGCCTGAAAATACTTTTGCGCTGTCTCTTCGAACACTTTGCGGATCGCTCCCGTGTCCGCGTCGGCGAAATAGAACTCGATGTGGTTCTGCGCGCGGTTAAGGGTTTCCACCCAGAGATGATGGCCGTCCAGCCATCCCAAGCGGGGAATGTAGCCGTTGTGCTGGTTGAGCGGAATCTTCAGCCACGTGGTAGCGCCGCCGGTAGCCGCCACAATGCCGACGCGCACCCCCGGATTGGGATCGCCCGCCTGCGGATAGCGCTGTTCGTACACTGTGCTGTGCAGCGGGTTCCAGTCGGTGATGGGATACGTGGGCACCGTGGCTTCGTCCATCTGCAGATAGGCGATGCGCTTGGAGTCCGGCGACCAGAAATAGTTGCTGGGCACGGCCAGCTCTTCCCGATACACCCAGTCCACCTGTCCGTTCCACAACGTGTCGCGCGAGGAGCGGGTTACCGCGATATCGTTCTTTCCGGACACCGTCATCACGTGCAGGTTGTGGTCGCGCAGGTACGACACCATCTTGCCATCGGGAGAGAATTTCGGATCGTCGCCGCTGCCCATGCCCGAGTCGGCGATCTTCTGCAATTTGCCGGCGGCCAGATTGTCGATCCAGATGACCCCGGTCTTGTCGAACAGCAACTGCTTGCCGTCGGGCGACCAGAGAAAGCTCGACTCGCTGTAGCGGGCGCGATGGGCGCGGTCGCGCTCGTCGTTCGGCACGTTGTAAATAGCCGTCAGTTTGCTCGCCGGAACCACCACCGAGCTGGTTGAGTCGGCCGAGTCGATCGCGACCAGATCGTTGGGCTGGCCGTGCTCGGAGCCGGGAGCGAGATAGGTGACGCTGTCGCTGTGGGGCCGCCACCGATAGCCGCGTGGAGGAGTCCCCATTGGTCCTCCCTTTTGAAAGATCGTCGCCACCGTCCATGCCTTGCCGCCTCCATGCGCAGCAGTTTGCGCCGAGGCGCCCAGAACGGCCAGACAACAGACGGCAAGCAGAAGCGATCGACGCATGCGCGGCACCTCGAAACGAATTGCAATGGAGTTGGTCGAACTCCGCAGTGTACAAGATCGGCCATGCAGGCGCTTTGCCGCCGTGCTAGACTGCGATTTTGACACCGCCGATGGAATCCAATCTCGCCCAACTCGCGCATCTGCAGGACGTTGAACACGAGTCCGCCGCTCTAACCGCGCAAATCGCCGGGTACGGCCGGAAAATCACGGAACGCGAAATGGCTGTTGCGGAAACCGGGCGGGAACTCCAGCAGACTAAAGAGGCGCTGGCCAGGGAAACGGCTGCGCGCCGGCGGATGGAGTCCGACACCGAGGATCTGCGCCTGAAGAGCGCCCGCTATCGCGCCCAGATCGACAGCGTGCACAGCGACAGCCAGATGAAAGCGCTCGAGCACCAGATTGGCTTTTGCAAGCAGGAGATTGACCGCGTCGAGGAGCTGGAGTTCGCCAGCCTGATGGAAACCGAGGCGCTCGAAACCCGGCAGCGAACGCTCGATGAGACGATTGCCAACCTGAAACAGGCGCTGGAGCGGGAAAAGGCGGAGGCGGAGGTGGGCCGCGCACGGGACTCCGCGCATCTGGCGGAGCTGCATGCCGAACGCGCAGCAGTCCGCACCACGGTGGAAGCCGATCTGCTGGTCGAGTACGATCGCATCTCCAGCGCGCACAAGGATGCGGTGGCGAGGGTAGAAGGCCAGCGCTGTTCCGCCTGCCAGATGATGGTGCGACCGCAGCGCTGGAATGAAATCCGCCAGGGCGCGCTCCACTTCTGCGAGTCCTGCGGGCGCTTTCTCTTCTACAATCCTCCGGTCGACCTGACCGACGCCATCCATCTTCCTCCGCCGGCGAAGAAACCCTCCGGCCCGGCGAAATCTTCCACTCTCACTGCCGCCACAGGTTCCGACAATTCTGCGCGCGAGGACTGACTCCGACCGCATGGAACGAATCGCCGTCGACATGGATGAGGTGATTGCGGACGCGTTGGGTGAGTTGCTGGCCCGCTACAACCGCGAATGCAATGCCAACGTGACCAAGGGCGACCTGCGCGGGAAGTGGCTCTGGCAGGTGCTGCCCCCGGGCGGCCAGCAGCGCATCGAAGCCTATCTGCAGAGTGAAGATTTTTTTGCGGACCTGCCGGTTATCCCCGGCAGCCAGGAAGTGCTGGCGCGGATGTCCGAGCGCTATGAGATCTTCATCGCCACCGCGGCCATGGCCTTCCCCAGTTCCTTCGGCGCCAAGTTCCGCTGGCTGCGCCGCCATTTTCCCTTTATCTCGACCCACAACATTGTTTTCTGCGGAGACAAGAGCATCCTTCAGGCGGACTATCTGATCGATGACATGCCGTACAACCTGGCCAGCTTTCGCGGGCAGGGAATCCTGTTTACCTCGCCGCACAATATCGGGAATCGGGACTACCGCCGCGTGGACGACTGGCGTCAGGTTGCGGACATCTTTCTTGCTGCAAGCCGGAAGTAAGGAGTATCCTACGGATGTAAGGAGCCGTATGGCACTCACCGCGAAGATCACCAGCAAAGGCCAGATTACCGTTCCCATCGAAGTGCGCCGGTCTCTCGGCGTTCGAGCCGGAGACAGAGTGGCATTTGAGGAGCGGGAAGGCGAGATGCGGGTGATTCCAATCCGCACCGAGAGCCCATTCGCACGCTACCGCGGAATCGGAAATCCGGGGATCGGCTCCGGGAAACGGGCGATCGTGAAGTGGCTGCGGGAACTCCGCGGCGAATGACAACTTCGATCGATACCAACGTGCTGATCGCGCTTTGGGACGTCGATCCGCGGTTGAATGCTTTCGCACAGCAGGCTCTTGATTCCGCTCGATCTCGCGGCGCACTGGCAATTGCCGGGCCGGTTTATGCGGAACTGTTAGCCCTTCCCGGTGGAACCGAGGCGATGCTGGATGAGTTCATCGGCACTACCGCCATCCGGGTCGATTGGGAGCTGGGCGAACCCATCTGGCGAATTGCGGGCAAAGCTTTCCAGGGCTATGTATCCCGCCGGAAGGGCAGGACCGCGGATCTTCCCCGCCGCATCCTTGCCGACTTCTTAATTGGCGCCCATGCGATGGTGCATAACTATCGATTCCTGACGCTCGACCGGCGCCTTTATCAAGCGGCGTTTCCCAAGCTCGTGATCGTTCGTCATCCGTAACATTCTGTCCCGCTCAGTTGGCCGGAGAATGCGGTGCCGGCGACCGCGGCGTGCGGTCTTTCCTGGGTTCCGGCCTGGGTTCGCGCTCGCGTTTCTCCCGCTCTTCTCTTGGATCGGAGGCTCCGCTGCGCACGGACCCCGACGCCGACGTTCCCAGCGGCCGCAGGTTCATCGTAGGCTGCGGCATCACGGACTGGTGCTGGGTAACGATGATGACAGTGGATTTTTCCGTGCCCACACAACGGTAGCTGTGCGGGGTGCTAGCGTCGAAATAGACTGAATCCCCCGGCTCCAGCGCGTAAGTTTGCGTGCCGTGGCGAACCTCCATGGCGCCCGTCAGGACATAAAGAAACTCGAACCCGGGATGGACGTGGGAGCGCACTTCGGTCGTTTTCGGAAGCGGAATAAATTCCGCCAGGTAGGGGTCGAGCGTGCGGTCCGGCACCAGATAGCCGAGGCTCTCGAAGTAATACGTAGGATCGTTGACCCCGCTCTGAGGCAGGCGAACCCGTTCGTTCTTGCGATGGACGCGGAACAGCGTATGCGGCTCAGGGTCGAAGAAATACGACAGATCCTTGCTGAAGACCATCGCGATCCGGGCCAGGTTGCGCAGTGTCGGCACCACTCGGCCGGTTTCCAACTGCGACAGAAAGCTGGCCGAAAGGCCAGTGTGCTTTCCCATCTCCACCAGCCCCATGGATTTTTTCAGCCGCAGGCGCTTGATGCGTTCGCCAATCTTCTTTTCGCCGATGAACGATTCCGCGGTTTCCGAGTCGACTTGTTTGGAGGGGAGGATATGCTTTTCCACGATAACGCTCCTTGCTAGTAGGATGCGCCGGATCGAAGGTTCTATTCATGAAATGGAAGTAAGTTTCGACTGGATATATTTTCTCCGGGGTCTCTTTTTTGATGACGCACCGGCCATGCGCGCCAACGCCAATCTGCATCCAATTCAAATTGCAGCAATTGCTCTTCAAAGGCTTTGGTGCGGTTTGGACATTTTCCCCCAGGTACTCATCTCCGGTGCAACCGGTCTGGTCGGCGGCGCGTTGCGGTCGCGGCTGGAGCAGGAAGCGGTTCCGTGCGCTACCTTGTCGCGGAAATCGCGTCCCGGTCCCTCGGTTTACGTGTGGAATCCCGAGCATTTTGAGTTCCGCGAGGACATGCGGCGGCTCAATGGCATTCGCGCCGCCGTCCACCTGGCCGGGGAAAGCCTGGTTGATGGGCGCTGGACGACGGAAAAGAAACGGAAGATTCGCGAAAGCCGGCTGCGTGGGACTCATTCGATGGTGGAGCTGCTGTCCCGGCTGGAGCGGCGTCCGGACGTGCTGATCTGCGCCTCCGCCGTGGGGTACTACGGCAGCCGCGGAGGCGAAATTCTCACTGAGGAGAGCTCCGCCGGCCAGGACTTTTTGGCGGAGATTTGCCGCGAGTGGGAAGAGGCCGCCGCCGCCGCTCGCGACCTTGGCATTCGCGTCGTCAGCCTTCGCCTGGGCGTGGTTCTGGCGCGCGATGGCGGCGCGCTCCGAGAGATGCTCCCCTTATTCCGTTTGGGAGCGGGCGGCAAGCTGGGCGATGGTCGGCAATGGATGAGCTGGGTCTCACTGCCCGATGTCGTGCGCATCATCGAATTCTGCATGAACGAGGGCTCGATCACAGGCCCGGTGAACACCGTCGCTCCTGAACCGGTCAGGAATGCCGAATTCACCCGCATCCTGGCTCATCATCTGCACCGCCCTGCGCTGATCCCCGCGCCGGCGTTTGCTCTGCGACTGGCCTTCGGGGAGATGGCGGACGCGGCCCTGTTGTCCAGCACCCGCGCGGTGCCGGAAAAGCTGCGGCAGGCGGCGTTTACCTTCAATCAGCCCACCCTGCCGCAGGCCTTGCAGGCCATTCTGCCGCGGTAGGCTTTTCCTTGCATAGCAGAGGAAGCGCTTTGCCTGCTAGGCTGAAATCGCATGAATGATTTCTCGATGCGGAGCGCGGGCAGCCGGATTCCGCGTGTTCCTGTCTATCTCGTGCGCTGCGCTATTGCCACACTTTTTGTCGCGGCAGTTGTGGCTGCCGGCGGCGTTCTTGGCTGCGGTATGGCGGCCTCCCCGCAGCCTCCCTCGCTGAAGCTGCCGAAGCCGGTGCACGATCTGGCAGCCGCCCGCGTAGGGGACAGGGTTACGCTGGCTTGGACCGCTCCCCAGCGTACGACCGACCGGCTGCGGATTGAGACGCCGGTGCGATTTGAAGTCTGCCGCCGATCCACCACTGCGCCCTGCAAAAAAGTCGGCGCACGCACCGCCGCACCAGGCAAGGCAGCTCAGTATATTGACAAGTTGCCGGCGCGGCTGGCGAGCGGTCCTCCCCGGGCAATCGTCTATCAAGTGCTTGCATTGAACCAGCATGGGCGCACCGCGGGGCCCTCGAACCCGGCCGTGGCACTGGCCGGAGCAGCACCGCCGCCGGTAGAAAACCTTACCGCCTCAGAGATCGAGCGCGGCGTAGTGCTCCACTGGCGTCTCAATCCTGCCGCGCCGCCAGCCACCTCGGTGGAGCTGCGGCGGACGCTGTTGAATCCGTCCACGCCGAACCCCCGGTCGGGCCAGGGATTGCCCGTCGCTACCGAACCCACCCAGCAAACCCTGCGGGTATCGACGCGCTCGCACACCGGAACAGCGCTCGACACCGGCATCCAGTTCAATCGCAAATACAAATACGTGGCCGCGCGAATTGCGGAAGCCACAGTGGGCGGCCAGCGACTGCGAGTTAGCAGCGTTCCCAGCCAGCCGATCGTCATCGCTACCCGCGACACATTTCCGCCCGCGGTTCCAACCGGGTTGGCGGCGGTGCCGGTGCCGGCGTCGATGAACAACGGCGTCCCGGAGGTTGACCTCTCCTGGTTGGCCAATACGGAGCCCGATCTGGCGCAGTATCGCGTCTACCGGCGCGACCTTACGGCTGCAAGTCCGGTCCGGCGGCTGGCGTCGAAGAATTCCACGCCGATTGTCGCACCGGCGTTTCGCGATCCCCACGTGCAGTCCGGTCGCACGTATGCGTATTCCGTGGCTGCCGTTGATACGGCGGGCAATGAGAGTTCGCGCTCCGCCGAAGTCATGGCGACCGTTCCTGGCCCGTGAAAGCCGGAAGAAAGAGGAGGAATCCATGCAGTATTGCCGTTTCCAAACCGAGGAAGGCCCGCAGTATGGCGAACTGGGCATGCGCCAGGGAGAGCTGTGGATGGTACGGGTAATTCCCGCGCCTCCGGAAGACTCGAGCGTGCTCCGGCTGATGAAGGATTTTGCTCCGCGTCCGGTCTCCGCCCTCACTCTGCTGGCGCCTGTTGTGCCGTCGAAGATCGTCTGCATCGGGCGCAACTACCGCGCCCACGCCGCCGAGCTGGGCAGCGAGGTCCCTACGGAGCCGCTGCTGTTTTTGAAGGCCCCCTCCGCGATTCTGGCGCCGGGTGGAACCATTCGCATTCCCAAGCTCTCCGCGCGGGTGGACTATGAGGGCGAGCTCGGCGTCGTGATCGCGCGCCCCTGTCGCAAGTTGAAGGCGGATGAGGATGTGCGTCCCTATATTCGCGGCTACGTCAACGTGAATGACGTGACCGCGCGCGACCTGCAAAAGAGCGACGGCCAGTGGTCGCGCTCGAAAGGGTTCGATACGTTCTGTCCCGTGGGCCCGTTTATTACCGACGCCATCGACCCCGGCGCGGGAGTTTCCATCACCACCCGCGTCAACGGGGAGGTAAAGCAGCAGGGATCGACCACGGACCTGATCTTCGATATCGCTACTCTGCTGCGCCACATCACCGCTGCGATGACGCTTTATCCCGGCGACCTGATTCCAACCGGCACTCCGGCCGGAGTGGGACCGCTCCAGCCCGGCGATGTGGTCGAGGTGGAGGTTGAAGGCGCCGGAATTTTGCGGAACCCCGTAGCCGCGGACACAGATTGAGTGCGCGCGTCACATCGCCTGGGACGCGCGCTGCGGTATCATCGGGAGCGATTCACCCTAACCTGCTCCATTGACCGGGCGGAAGCAACGCCGCTCGAGTGAGGACCATCCCAGATGCGCGTAATTGTATTGATGATTGAAGTCGAGCAGCCGGAAGGCCTTTCGGCGCGAAAGCTGGTGCTGGAAACCAGCAAGCACAATGTGATCACCACGTACACCGGCCACAGCGGCATCGAAATGCTCAAACGCTTCCCCAACGTGGACGCGGTGGTCGTCCATGTCGATGTCTCCAATCCACCGTTCGAGCAGGTGATGCAGGAGCTGCGGAGCATTCGTCCTGACATTCCGATCATTGCGTTGTCGCCCATCGGCGCGCTGTCTCTGCCGGGAGTGGACTACGTGATTCCCAGCCACGAGCCGCAGGCGATTCTGAATGTGCTGGCCGAGCATTTTCGCGCTTCAACCTCCAATTAGCCTGGTCGCGGTTGCAGGAGCTAAACTGAAAAGTGGAGCCGATATCGCGGCGCTGGCCCGATTCGAGGCGTTCGCACCCGCTCCAAGGGTCCCAGCATCTAAAATTTATAAGGAAGCGGGCATTCACGCCGGGCTTCCGCAAAATCGCCAGGAGGAATTATGCCGAAGAACCAGCTCGAACAGCTTCGTGAAATGACTGTGATCGTGTCCGACACCGGGGACATCCAGGCGATCGAAAAGGTGAAGCCGCAGGACTCCACCACGAATCCATCTTTGATTGCCGCGGCCACGCAGTTGCCGCAGTATCAGCCCATCGTGGACGGCGTGCTGCTGGAAGCGAAAAAGAAATTGGGCGACAGCGACAGCGACAAGGATGTGGCCAATCTTGCCTTCAAGAACCTGGCCGTCGAGTTCGGTAAGCGCATTCTGAAGATCATCCCCGGCCGCGTGTCGACCGAAGTGGATGCGCGCCTTTCCTACGACACCGAGGCGGAGATCAAGCAGGCGCGGGAGCTCATCCGGCAGTATGAGCAGGCCGGCTTCTCGCGGGAGCGCGTGCTGATCAAGCTGGCCTCCACCTGGGAGGGAATTCGCGCCGCCGAAACGCTCGAAAAGGAAGGCATCCACTGCAACATGACGCTGCTGTTCGGCCTGCACCAGGCGGTGGCCTCGGCGGAGGCGGGCGCGACCCTGATTTCGCCCTTCGTGGGCCGCATTCTGGACTGGTACAAGAAGGACACCGGCAAGGACTACCAAGGCGCTGACGATCCCGGCGTCGAGTCGGTGACAAAGATCTACAACTACTTCAAAAAATTCGGCTATAAAACCGTCGTAATGGGCGCGAGCTTCCGCAACATCGGCGAGATTCAGGAACTGGCCGGATGCGACTTGCTGACCATCTCCCCCAAGCTTCTGGAGGAGTTGAAGGCGACCGAAGGCGACCTGCCGCGCAAGCTGGACCCAGCCAAAGCCAAAACAATGGCGATTGAAAAGCTGACCATCGACAAGCAGACCTTCGACAAGATGCACGCCGCCGACCGCATGGCGACTGACAAGCTGAAGGAAGGAATCGAGGGCTTCAGCGAAGCGCTCGAAGGGCTGGAAAAGCTCCTGGCCAAGCGGCTGTCCGAGCTGGAAGCCGGCAAGCGGGAAACGGTCGGCGCCACCAAGTAGCGTTTCGCAGCCCTCCCAAGGGGTTGCTGTCCGCCGCTTTTTCACGCGAAAAGACATCGCCGCTATGGGATCATCGAAGGCCATGAGGCTTCGCCGCGGATTTCAAAGCTGGATGTTGCTGCTTTTATTTCTGGCCTCCGCAACAACACTATGGACGGAGACGCGGCCCCGGAACGGCGAACCGGAGCCGATTGATTTTCGCCGCTACCTCGGGTATCGGGCCGAGCAGGCAGGGTGGAGTCGGGCTCCCGTCTCCGCTACGGAAAACAGCGCGGCAAAGGGCAGGAACACTTTCCCTCCGTTGCAGCAGGCTTTAGCCGCTCGGTCCTTTCTTAAAGATCATGGCGTCAAGTTCGGCGGCTGGCTTCAGCTCGATGGCTCAACCTTGCCGCTGGGCGGACTGTCGGATGCTACCGCGTTCGACGGTCAGTATCTGATCGACATCTCCGCCACGGTGGATACGAAAAAATTGTTCGGCTGGCCGGGCGGGACCCTGCTCGTCGATGCGCAAAGCCACAGCGGTCCCAACATCATTACCCACCAGGTCCCCGCGATCCAGGACCCCGACAATATGGACGCATATTCGGAGACCTCGATCGATCGAGCCTGGTACCAGCAAGACCTGCTGCGCCGGAAGCTCCAGCTTCAGCTCGGACTGATGTATGTGGACGAGAAATTTCTCACCGTCCCGTATGGCCAGAACTTCGTCTCCCTCAATTTTTCCTCGGATGCCTCCATCAGCACGTTCGTGCTGCCCACGTATCCTATCGGCTCCTTCGGGGGCAATATTTTCGTTCATCCCGGCAAGGGCGTGTATTTTTCCGGGGGCGCGTTCAACGACCACAGTACGGAGTTGCCGTACGATCCGGGCGGCATTCTGTATCTCACGGAAGAAGGATGGCAGGGCAGTTGGCATGGCCTGCCCGGCAAGTTGCAGATCGGCGCGTGGCGGGACACCGGAAAATTTCAACGCTATCTCGGGGGTACTGTGCATCATGCATCTGGCGTGTACGGGGTCGCCAGCCGGAAATTATGGCAGCCGGACGTCTCAGGTGATCGCGGGGTCGGCATCTTTTTTCAGTTCGGCGCCGCGCCGGAGGAGGTCGCTCCGGTGCGACGGCACGTCGGAGCCGGAGTCGTCTGGACCGGACCCGCTGCCGGTCGCCCTCACGACGAAATCGGCGTGGCTTTCAGCGACGCTCTCCTGACCAGGCAGAATGATTATCTGCACGGATTTGAAAACGAGTTCGAGGGCTATTATCAGATCGCTGTCTACCATGGCCTGACGATCCAACCAGGCGTGGAATACTGGCAGCACCCCGGCGGCAAGACCGCGCCCAATACGATCCTCGCCATAGTGCGCATCATGTATACGTTTTAGATCTGTTTTCCTGTTACTGTGCGTTTGGAATATTGTCGAGTGCCGTTTTTCTTGAGGAAAAACGGCGTCGAGATCGTCGCTTCGGTCTACCCCTACAGGAAAACAACTCTAGCTGGAATCGGGGTCTCAACCATCCCATGGCGGCCGGGCGTCGCAGTGCGTCAGTCCGCAGTTTGCTGAAAAGTGGGTAGCGGAAAAATCCATACTAGAATCGCCGCCGTCGCCACCAGCGCGGCTGGAACCCACAAAGCTTTGGCGCCGAAGTGGAAGGCGAAAAACGCGCCCAGCACAGCGCCGATCACGTACGCGATCCAGATGGTAGAAAATTCGGCGATTCTTCCGCGAGCCCGATTTCTCTTCGCGGGATCTTCCCGGTTGGCCAGCGCCGCGCCCAGTTCCTCCAGGTCTCCGGTGATGAAGGTGGTGTTCAGCCGCATCCCGGCAATCCTCCGAAATGCGTCGTTCTGCATCCCCATGGCGAACGCCAGCAGAACCAGCAGTCCGACCCGCACCGTGTAGGCCTGCGGTATCAGTGCGAGCGCGATCAGAAGGAAGAATTCAAAGACCAGCACGAACAGCCGGATACTTCGCTCGTGCCCGGACGCCAGCTTGATCAGTGCGGCGCGGGTGGTAAAGACTCCAGACAGAAAAACCAGGACAACGCCGATCCGCAGCCCCGCCTGGCCCCAGTCGTGCCGTACCACGGAGATGGTGAACAGCACCGTGTTACCGGTCATATTGGCGATGAAGATTTGCCCGAAGAGCAGATAAGCGATGGCATCGACTGCGCCGGCCGTGGCGCAGAGCATTGCTGTCAGCGGGATGGCTCGCGCTGTGTCGGGTGGCGAATCCGTCATGGAAGCAAGCCTACAGGATGTACCGCGAGAGGTCCTGGTCCTTCACAATGGAGGCGACCATGTGCTTGACATAGTCGGCGTCGATCGCAATGACCTTTTCCGTGCCGTTCGGGCCCTCCCGTTCGACCAGAGGAATGGTGGCAGAGGGCTTTGAATCGGGATCGCCGCTGGCCGGCGCCGCGCTGGCCGCCAGCGCGATGGGCGCGCCATTGGTCGCCGGCGCATGTTCCTTGCGCTGCCGGGCAAGATCGGGTGCGTCGAAACTGATTTCGTCCAGCACCCGCTCCATGATGGTGTGCAACCGCCGCGCGCCGATATTTTCCGTGGCCTCGTTCACGCGGAAGGCGAAATTCGCGATCTCCGCCAGCGACTCCGGCGAAAACTCCAGCTTCAGGCCCTCGGTTTCCAGCAGCGCCGTCGACTGATTGACCAGGGAGGATTTCGGCTCGGTCAAAATCTTGATGAAGTCCTCGACCGTCAGCGATTGCAACTCGACGCGGATGGGAAAACGGCCCTGCAGCTCCGGGATCAGGTCGCTGGGCTTCGATACATGGAAGGCGCCGGCGGCGATAAACAAAATATGGTCCGTGCTGACCATGCCGTACCGCGTGTTGACGGTGGTGCCTTCGACGATGGGGAGAATGTCGCGCTGCACGCCTTCGCGGGAAACATCCGGGCCATGGCCGCCCTCGCGTCCGGCAATTTTGTCGATCTCATCCAGAAAAATGATGCCGGAATTTTCTACTCGTTCGACGGCGACGCGCGTCACCTGGTCCATGTCGACCAGCCGCTGTTCTTCTTCCTGCACCAGGTAGTCGAAGGCCTCGGAAACCTTCATCTTTCGCTTCTTGGTGCGCTGGCCGAAAATGTTGGGCAGCATGTCCTTCAAGTTGATGTCCATCTCCTCCATGCCCTGGTTGGAGATGATCTCAAACGTCGGATTGCCGCGCTCGCGCACGTCGATCTCGACCATGCGCTCGTCCAGCTTGCCTTCGCGGAATTGCGCCCGCAGCTTTTCCCGGGTGCGCTGGTGGGAATCGCTCGGCCCCGTCTGTCCAGCACCGGTTTGCATGGGGCTGGGAAAGGTGATGGTGTTGCCCACATTCTCCACGGCGGCCATCGGCGTGGGGGCGGCTGCGGCGGGTACCCCGGCCGGCGGCAGCAGCAGATCGAGCAGCCGTTCCTCTGCGTTCAGCTCGGCCTTGTCCTCGACTTCCTCCAGCTTTTCCTCGCGCAGCATGTCGACGGCGATCTCAACCAGGTCGCGGATCATCGACTCCACATCGCGCCCGACGTAGCCCACCTCGGTAAATTTCGATGCCTCCACTTTCAGGAACGGAGAGCTGGTCAGCTTGGCCAGCCGCCGGGCAATCTCGGTTTTGCCCACGCCCGTGGGCCCGATCATGATGATGTTCTTGGGCATGATGTCGTCGGCCAGCTCCGGGGCAAGCTTCTGCCGGCGCATGCGGTTGCGCAGTGCAATGGCGACGGCGCGCTTGGCGGCGTGCTGGCCCACAACATGCTTGTCCAGTTCCGCGACAATCTGGCGCGGCGTCATCTCGTCCAGCGACAGTTCCTGGTCTTCTTCAATTCCGGGAAGATAAATGGCCACAGTGCTCCTCGTTTTCATCCTGGGCGGCAAGCCGACGCTTCGGCCCTACAGTTCTTCGATGGTGAGTTGATCGTTGGTATAGATGCAGATTTGACCGGCGATCCGCAGCGATTTTTCCGCGATATCGCGGGCCGACAGATCGGTATTCTGCATCATTGCGCGCGCCGCGGCCAGCGCATACGACCCTCCGCTGCCGATCGCGATCACGCCCTCGTCCGGTTCGATCACATCGCCGGCGCCGCTGATCAGATAGGTTTGCTGCGGGTCGGCAACCACCAGCAGGGCCTCCAGGTTGCGCAGCATCTTGTCCGTGCGCCAGTCCTTGGCCAACTCGACGGCCGAGCGGCCCAGATTGCCCGCATACTGCTCCAGCTTGGTCTCAAAGCGGCTGAACAGCGAAAACGCATCGGCCGTCGAGCCGGCGAATCCGGCCAGCACCTTGTCCTGATACAGGCGGCGAATCTTGCGCGCGGTGTGTTTGATCACGCTGTCGCCCAGCGTCACCTGTCCGTCGGCGGCCATCACCACGCGCCCGTCACGGCGCACGCAAAGAACCGTGGTCGAGCGAATTCGAGCAGGCCGACTGGCGGCCTTGGTTCGGCTGGATACGGAAGAATTGGACGCGGCGGGAGGCAGGCCGGGGTAGGGAGTATTTTCGGGCATCGTCACCCTTGATTATAGAGCAGCCATTTTCAGGTGGCACGAAAAGCAATAGCCGCTGCGGGCCAATTCGGCTATTCTCCAGAGTAGCTCGCAAATCTACCGCGCACCTCCGACGAGCACGTTATGTCCTCCTGGATCATGCACAATATCTCTGCGATCGTTGCCGCTTCTGCCGTTCCGGTCGCCGCCGGAATTGCCATCTGGTGGAGGATCAGCCACCGCAAGTCAGCCGAAGAAATCGAACGCCTGCGCCGCGAACACCTGGTGCTGCACGGTCGCATCATCGACGGAAACGTGCTCGACTGGACCGAGCAGCCCGATACCGGCGACCTGGGCGTGCTCCATTATCGCTATGACATTGCCGGCGTGACCTATGAGTGCGCGCAGGACGTGTTCTATCTGAAAAATTCCATTGCGCTGGACACTTCCTGCCTCGGCATGCCGGCCTCGGTCCGCTACGACCCCAAGAACCCCGCCAACAGCATCATTGTCGCGGAAACCTGGAGCGGAATTTACAACCCGGGCCGCGCTGTAACCCACTGAGCTATTGCGGCTGCGCCAGCCCGAGCGTCCTGGCGACCTCGCCGTCGTTCAGCATCTTCTCCGCTTGCTGCAGCGTGGTTCCAGGCGGCGTCGGCTTGTAGTGGCTGGTCTCCTCATCCTGGTCCTCGCTGATGGTTTTGAAAATAAGCGCATGACCGTGGATGTGAACGTGCGTCGCGGTGATTTGCCAGACACCCTGCCCAACGTCTCGCCGCTCCACGTCGAAGGTCCCTCCCTTGTAGAGCTTGCCGAGAACCCCAAACCACCCGAAAGTCACGTCGTGGATGAGCGTTCCCTTGAGCGATTGAATCCGCTTATGCTTGGTGTTCACCATCATCGTGCCTTGCATGGCGGCGAAGACACGCGCCGCCCGCGTCGGCGGACTGAAGTTCGAGTCGGGTCGAAACGCCAGTGTCGTCACGTCGCCGTTCTGCTGAACCACCTTCCAATGGAAGGCTTTGGGAAGCATTCTGGTGAGTGCTGCGGCCTGCTTATCATCGTGCTCCTGGCTCTGTTTTTGTTTTTGCCGCACGGCCGGATCGGTGACAAAGCGTTGCATGCTTTGCCTGTGGGCCTGCAGTTGCTGCTCATCCAGTGCGCGTCCATCGATCTCGATGGCCTTCTTCACGTTGCCTTCGGCGGTCTGGACCACCAGCGTCACGGTGCTCTTCCCCCCGACCTTATTGGCGTCACGGAACATCCAGTGCGAGTGGTCGTTGGCGTCCTGTTTCAGTTCGTTATTGACGATCGATTGGACCAGCGCTCGCGCACTCTGCTGCTGGGCGTGGGCATGGATGGGCGCGGAAGCAAGAAATCCGCTTAGCAGCAAGGCAGCAGTGCAATCAAGAATCCTCATTCCATTCTCCGGTCTTGCCAAAATACCTTGAGACGATAGTTAGGATTCCTTTCATATGGTTAGGGTTAGCCGGGGGCAGCGCAGTAAACTAAAGGCATGCACCTGCACGGCCCGGCTACCGACAAGACCAAGCGCATTCTGCGCATTTCCCTGGCGCTGACCTTTGCCTACATTCTGCTGACGTTCATTGTTGGACTTCGTGCCCACAGCCTGGCGCTACTGTCGGAGGCGGGACACAATACCTCCGACTTTCTGGCGCTGCTCCTGTCCTTCGTCGCCGTCTATTTCCACGCCCGCCCGGCCACGGACAAGAAAACCTTCGGCTATCGCCGCGCCGGAGTTCTGGCCGCTTTCGTCAATGGAATCGCGCTGATCGGCATCGCCATCTGGCTGGCGGTCGCGGCCGTCGGACGGTTCATGCACCCAATGGCCGTTGCCCCCCGTCCCATGATGATTACGGCCGCCATCGGCGTCCTGATGAACGGCGTGCTGGCCTGGATGCTGTCCCGCGTCAGTCGCGACGTGAACATTCGCGCCGCCTTCATCCACATGCTGGGCGACACGCTTTCGACGGCCGCGGTCATCGTGGGCGGGGCCGCAATTGCGTTGACCGGCAGGGAGTGGATCGACCCTCTGCTATCGCTGCTGATCGCCGCGCTCATCTTCTGGTCTTCGCTTTCGATCATGCGGGAAACTCTGAACATTTTGCTGGAAGGCACCCCGGCCGACCTGTCGCTCGGGGAGATTCGCGCCGCCATGCGCGGCGTTTCCGGGGTCTGCGACGTGCACGATCTGCATGTCTGGAGCCTGGGCTCGAACCTGAACGCGCTTGCCTGCCATGTCACCATCCCCGATATTCCTCCATCGGAGAGCCGCCGCATTCTCGCCGAAATTAATGTGGAAATGCGCGAACATTTTCGGATTCACCACACCACCATCCAGTTTGAGCAGCGCGACCAGGCCGGCTGCGAAGTGGAGGACGGCTGCCTGTCGCTCGCGGAAGAAGCCCTGCACAGTCACTCGCATGGCCACTCCCACTCGCAAGGCCATGCTCACTGACGTACAGTCCAGAAAACACACATGGATATCGAGTAGACTTAATTATTCAAATTGAAATGGACGTAGATCCTCAAACATGAAAGCCTTGGAAGCACTTGAAGAACGAACAGGATCAGATTGGAAGCATTTGCGGGCCGCTCGCCAGACCAGCGAACGGAAACGTGCCGAGATTAAAAAGGCACTGGATAACTTTTCCACGGCGGACGCCAGCATCGTAGTAGTTGGTTCTTTGGCGCGGGAAGAGTTTACCGCCGGAAGCGATATCGATTGGACGCTCTTGCTTGATGGAATATCGCGACCACAAGACGAGCAACTTGCTCGAGACATCCGGCTCGCCCTGGACGAAATCGAAAAGAAGCAACCCGGCCGTGAGGGCGTTTTTGGAACTCTGGTGTCCAGCCATGATTTGATTCACCGAATAGGCGGGGAAACAGACACCAATGCAAATACGACAAGGCGCATTTTGCTTCTTTTGGAATCAGTCGCCATCGGCCGGCCGGAAGCACACAGTCGGGTATTGAACAATATTCTTTATAGATACTTGGACGAAGACAGAGGCCTTTGGTTCGGCTCTAGTCCGTACAAAGTCCCGCGTTTCCTCTTCAACGATGTCGCGCGTTATTGGCGGACTATGGCTGTGGATTTTGCGTACAAGCAGCGGTCTCGTCCAGACGGCGGATTTCTACTGCGCAACGTTAAATTGCGCATGTCAAGGAAGTTGCTATTTCTTGCCGGCATGCTCACCTGTTTCGATTGTCATACGCGATTCAAAACACCGGAAAGTCGCGCAGAGTTCTACAGCAAAAAGCCTGTGGAGGCGGTGATTGATCGACTGAGGGAAATTTTGGCGAATCCACCGCTTGAGATCCTCGCATTATCTCTCTTGCCATACGATAAATTCGATGGCTCAATTAAGAAGCTCTTTACTGCTTATGACGACTTCATCGGGATGCTTGCCGATGACACTTTGTTGCCCAACGAGATCACCAAACGTAAGCATCTCGACACATTGCCTGTGGAGCAGATCGAGGGAGATGCTGTTGCGACCGAAGCTCGCGACATTAGCCATCGATTTCGCGATGCTATCGGCGAATTGTTCCTGACAAAGGATACGGAACTCGGCATACTGACGCTCGAATATGGAGTTTTTTGATGAGAACGGTCGGTTTTTCCAGTGGCGCGGTAGCATACGGAGATTTCAGGGGTGCACTCACCAATCTCCGTGACAGGCACTTCGAATGCCTAGAACTATCCGCCTTGAGGGTCCCAGAACTCGCACCCCTGATTGAGGCATTGCCGCAGCTCGATCTTTCCGCCTATTCCTATGTCTCGCTTCATGCTCCCAGCATGTTTACCAGGGAAGAAGAAGCGTCAGTCGCCGAAACGCTCTATACGGGTGTGCCGGAGGCATGGCCTATTGTTGTTCACCCTGACACTATCCATGATTTCAAGCATTGGATCAGGTTCGGCAAGCGGATCGCAATAGAAAATATGGATCGCAGAAAACCGATCGGTCGCACGGCAGGCGAATTGCAGGAGATTTTCAACTGTCTGCCGGAAGCTTCCCTGTGTTTCGATGTGGGCCATGCTAGACAATGTGACACGTCGATGACGGAGGCTTTCCTAATATTGTCAAAATTCTCTGGGAGACTTGTGCAAGTTCATATCAGTGAGGTGAATAGCGCAAGTCAACATGATCCGATATCGCATGGCGCGAAGCTCGCCTTTCAACGAATTGCCTGCATGATTCCGGAACAGATTCCAATAATTATTGAAAGCCGAGTCACTGATACCCAAATTTCCGTCGAGGCCGTTCGGGCCTTGGAGGCTCTCACACCTGCGTTGGTTTGCTGAGGATTCAGTCTGAATTCCGAGTAGAGTTCTCATGATTGTGAGCATCCCGCGCGTTTCAGACTCTCTGTAGGGCTGGCTTCATAGAACCTGCTGCACCCGAAAAATCTCCGCCAACCCCGCCGTAGCCGTGTCCAGCGGCCGCAGATACTCCGCCATCGCCGCCCGCTTGGCCAGCTTGCTGCGCGTCGTCGCCAGCGCCTCGCACAGCTCGGCAAAGCGCCGCCACCCGCCTCCGCCCGTGGGTTCTCCCTCTGCGGTGAAACGCGCTATCCTATCGGAAGACATGACCTTCTCCGGCCCAATCCGTTCCTCTGGTGAGACGCTCTATTAGCGGCCCCCGCCGCCTCTGTCTGCTTGTTTTCTCTTTCCTCCTATTGTTCCTCACATCGCACAACAGCAGCCGGGGCGCAGCAAAACCCGGCGACGGAAAATAATCCATGTTGGAACGTCTGTCCCAGATCGAAGCCCGGTACGATGATCTTTCGCGGCAGTTGGCCGATCCGGCGCTGGTCGGCGACCAGCAGCAGTATCACAAGGTCGCCAAGCAGCACCGCGACCTGGAAGAAGTCGTCGACAGCATTCGCCAGTTGAAGCGCATCGAGAGTGGCATTCACGACGCCAAGGCGATGTCCTCCGAGCCCGATGCCGACATCCGCGCCATGGCCGAGGAAGAGCTGGCGCAGTTGCAGGCCGAGCGGCCCGCCGTGGAAGAGCGGATTCGCTTCCTGCTGCTGCCGAAGGACCCCAACGACGAGAAAAATGTCATCCTCGAAATTCGCGCCGGCACCGGCGGCGATGAGGCGTCTCTGTTTGCCGCGGAGCTGTTCCGCATGTACACCCGCTTTGCCGAACAGCATCGCTGGCGCGTGGAAGTGCTCTCCATGTCGGAGTCCGGCGTACGCGGCATGAAGGAAGTCATCGCCATCATTGAAGGCGAGCGAGTTTTTTCGCAACTGAAGTACGAGGGCGGCGTGCACCGCGTGCAGCGTGTGCCGCAAACCGAAACCCAGGGCCGCGTCCATACCTCCGCCGTCACCGTCGCCGTGCTGCCGGAGGCCGAGGATGTCGACGTCAAGATCGAGGCCAAGGACATCCGCATCGACACGTTCTGTTCCTCCGGGCCCGGCGGCCAGTCGGTCAACACCACCTATTCCGCCGTGCGCATCACCCATCTGCCCACCAACACAGTCGTCAGTTGCCAGGATGAAAAGTCGCAGATCAAGAACCGTGAGAAGGGCATGCGGGTACTGCGGTCGCGTCTGTATGAGATGGAAATGGAGAAGCAGCAGTCCGCGCTCGCCAAAGAGCGCAAGCAGATGGTGGGCTCCGGTGACCGCAGCGAAAAGATCCGCACGTACAACTTTCCCCAGAACCGACTCACGGATCATCGCATCGGCCTGACCGTCCATCAGCTTTCTGAGGTGATGGAGGGCAGGCTGCAGCCCATCGTGGACGCGCTCATCGCGCACGACCAGGCGGAGCGGCTAACCAGCGACGCGGCGGCGGTATGAGGGGCATTTTTTCGAACGCGATGACGGTGGGCGAGGCGATCGACTGGGGCGCGGAAGCGCTCGACCGCGCCGACGACCGCGCGCGCAACACCCGCGCCGACTCCATGCTGCTGCTGCGCCATGTGCTGGGCATTCCCGAAGCTGAATTTTATGTCGAGCGGGAACGCCAGCTCACTTCGCCCGAAATGCGGCAATTCAACGCCCTCATCCGAGAGCGCGCCACCGCCCGGCCCATGCAACACATCCTTGGCGAGCAGGAGTTTTTCGGGCTGCCGTTTCACGTCACGCCAGACGTGCTCATCCCGCGTCCGGAAACCGAGCATCTGGTGGAAGCGGCCATCGCGCGGCTCAAGGATCATGCCGCGCCCCGCATCGCGGATGTGGGCACCGGTTCGGGAGCCATCGCCGTGGCCCTGGCCTACACGCTGCCGCAGGCGCAGATCGTAGCCCTCGACATCAGCCCGGCCGCCTTGAAGATCGCCGACGAAAACGCGGCGCGGAATACCGTCGCCGGTCGCATCCGCTTCGTCGAGTCCGACCTGCTCACCGCCGTCGCGGAAGAATCGTTCGACGCGATTGTTTCGAACCCTCCCTACATCGCGGAACGCGAACGCAAGACCCTGCCGAAAGAAGTGCGCGAGTTTGAACCGGCCCAGGCCCTCTTCGCCGGCAAAACAGGGCTGGAGTTCTACCGCCGCCTCATCCCCGCCGCGCAGGCGCAACTCGCCCCCGGCGGCTGGCTGCTAATGGAAATCGGCCACAACCAGCGCGACGCCGTTCGCACTCTGTTGCAAGGCTGGGATCAGATCGAATTCATCTCCGACCTTCAAAGCATTCCGCGCGTTGCCGTGGCTCGGAGACGATAAAGCTTCCTCCCATCCTGCACCATGAGGCTGCGGACGATGGGCGACTCGCTCCTTCCAATCAGCTTGCTTTCTTCCTCGTATTTTGTCGTTGCACCCCCGCGGCCCTTTCCGCCAGCCACAGCTTCATCAACGACTGATAGGGGACATCCAGTCTCCGTGCCTGTCCGCGGATGGCCGTCAACAAATCCATGGGTAGGCGGAGCGATATAGTCTGCGTCGATGGGCGCAGATTGCGAAAGTCGGCCACTTCCGCGCGGCTCCAGTCCACGTATTCGGTGCTGTCGTTGCCGGCAGCCTCCCAGAATGCGCGTTCCGCAGCTCCATTCTTAAACCTCGGTGTTGCTAAGTCCTAATTCTTGGCCGGCGAAAAGAAAACATCCTACCTACCAGTCTACTTTCTCGCAATTTGGTGCCATAAAAAGGCACGAAACATATCCCATAAAACATATCTTTCAATAATGCCAGTTGCTGACTGAAGCGAATTAGTCCGTGCCAACCGAGCTTTCGGAGAAGAGCAAACCGCAGTCGCGCAAAGCTGAACGCCAAACGAGACAACGATACCGGAATGTCCTCTTCCCGGTGGTGCTCATAGAACGGATAATTCATCGACTTGGCGGACTGTACTTTAATGAAATTAGGGACCGCACAATTTTTCGGATTGGCGGCAACCTCCCGAATAAGGTCCTGGAATTTAATGGAATCAGCCTCAAATGTTTCGAGCCTGGAAAACCGCTTGGCCAGTTTCACTCCTAGCGGATCCCAGAGATAATCGTTCATCAGTAACGGGAGCGCGAGGTGAAAAAGTTTAGCCACAATCAGATGGATTCGCAGATGACATTGGTAAGGATCACCCATGCACTCGTACAGTCGAGTAGTATCCCGCGTTACGCTACGCTGAAACGCGGTGATAGCGGTATCGAGATCCTTGGTGAACTCGTCGGTGTCGAAACCATTCAATTGCCTTTGGATTATTGCCGCAATCTGCCGGATCTGCACCGAAGACAAAGCTAACCCAACGCTGTACAGCGGATCGACTGTGTCCCCTGCATCGCCGATGATGTACCAGCGGTCGGATGAATAACGCTGGCGGCATTCCCACATGTAGGAAGCGTAGAAATTCGTGTCGACTACCGTGCCGCTGCGCACTAACTCGACGAGTACCGAATGCTCCTGTCCGACGCACTCGAGGAACTGCTCCATGGTATGCACGTCGCCATGAGGATAGATATCCTTCCGACAGGTTATGCCGATGCTGACGAGCGGCTGGTTGTCCGGTGAGCGCATCGGGATGAACCATATCCAGTTGCCCTTTCCAAAAAAATGGTGCGTCGCGTAGTAAGGAACGTAGGCCCGGTGTTGTGTCTTGAGGGCCTCGATATGGCTTAGAATTTCAGGATCGAAATTCGTCAGCCGGAACCAGAAAACATTTTTTTGTTCCTTCACTACTTCCTGGAGCTGCAATTGTTTGGCGAGCACCCGGTTCCGGCCCGTGGCATCGACAAGCCAGCGTGCGTTCAGTGTGTGTGTTTGCCCCCCAGGGTCATTCACGGTTACCGTGTGCGGACCATCACCGCTGTTGATATCGACCCCGGCAACGGTTCCGTCGATCAATCGCACTCCGTTCTCCAGGTTGCGTCGCCGCACCTCTTGATCGAATGTAAAACGGTTAATCTGGAAAGAAAGCAGCGGCGGCGCCGTCGGAATTTCGTCGACGACATAGGTGCGATCCGCAGGATCGTCAATATTGAGCTTGAAATAATAGGTCAGGCCATATTTCGGATAATGCTTCTCCACCAGGTAAGCGCCGAGCCCTAGTTCAAGCAGGAAATCGACACTGACCTCGACCAGGGATTCACCGACGATCGGACGATTCTTGTGCGGCCCTTCGATCACGGCTATCCGCAGGTCAGGAAAACGCATCCGCAGGTAAGCCGCGGCGAGCTGGCCTGTTGCTCCGCCCCCCATAACTAATACATCGCTTGTCATATCGTTAAAAAAATTACCTCAGAGATTCAACTCTACCTTTGCCTCAGCGAACTTCGCCACGGCAAATTCAAGATCTTCGCGTGAATGTGCAGCCGAAATTTGCGCACGAATTCTTGCTTTGCCATGCGGAACCACGGGATACGAAAAGGCAACGACGTAGACGCCTTTGGCGAGAAGCAGCTCCGCCATCCGCCTGGTGCCCCATTCAAGCCTTCTGTCGGCTTGAGCGCGAGCGTTTCTCTACGCCACCTTCACCCGCGGTTTTCACCCGCGGCGCTGGCACGCACAGTTCCTTCGCCAGACGGTACGCAGTCACACCGTATGGCCGCATGAACTCCGTAAGAAGAATCTCCCCGGGACGGATGGCAGACGGTTTCGGTATCGCTTCCCCTCCGAGCGGGCGTTCAATTATGGCACGAGCCGGTAGAATGGCAGTTGACCCCGGTGCCCGTCCAGCCCGGTTGATCGACCACAAAATGAGGCCCGCAGCACCGCCGGAAGCGATTCCCACCGGAAAATTCCCCGGCCCGCGCACCCTTTTTTCTTCCGCACGCGTTTCGGTAGGGCTGCTCGGGGGGAAATCCGGCGCTTTGCTTTTGTTTCCCGCTAGATAGGCCCGCCCTGGCTTCTGCACAATCCTACAAATACGGCGCACAATCCTACAAATATGCTGCACAATCCTACAAATATCCTGCCGTTGGGTAAACCTCAATCGACCTGCGGCCGTCTCTTAGTCAGAGCTTGCAGCCCCCGCTTCTTCCCGTTCTTTCACCTTGATCTCCAGCCGATTGTTCAGCGGGTCGGCGTCGAGTTCGACCCGATCGCCGTGCAGGACTTCCCCGTCCAGGATTTTGATGGCCAGTGGATCCTGAATCAGCCGTTGAATCGCGCGCTTCAGTGGGCGCGCTCCATACGCGCGGTCATATCCGCTTAGAAATAGCTGGTGACGCGCGGCCTCGGTCAGCTCGACCGTGATGTGGCGCTCGGCCAACATGCGGTTCAGGTCGGCGATGCGAAGCGTCAGGATGTGGGTCAACTGCTCCTCGCCCAACGGCCGGAAGATGACGATGTCGTCCACGCGGTTCAGAAACTCCGGACGAAAATTCTGCCGCAGCACCTGCAATACTTGCTCGCTGGCGGCGGCAAACGCGGAGTCGCTTTCGAGCGCTTCATTCTGCAAAAACTGCGCCCCCAAATTCGATGTCATAATGAGCACCGTGTTTTTGAAGTCCACGGTACGGCCGCGCGAGTCCGTCAGCCGTCCGTCGTCGAGCACCTGCAGCAGCACGTTGAACACATCGGGGTGCGCCTTCTCGATTTCATCGAACAGAACGACCGAGTAAGGGCGGCGACGCACGGCCTCGGTCAACTGGCCGCCTTCGTCGTAGCCGACGTAGCCCGGAGGCGCGCCAATCAGCCGCGCCACGGAGTGCTTTTCCATATACTCCGACATGTCGATGCGGGTCATGGCCTGCTCGTCGTCGAAGAGAAATTCGGCTAGCGCGCGCGCGGTCTCCGTTTTGCCGACGCCGGTGGGGCCCAGGAAAATGAACGAGCCGATGGGCCGCTTGGGATCGCTCAACCCGGCGCGGGAGCGGCGAATGGCGTTCGCCACCACCCGCAGCGCTTCATCCTGGCCGACCACGCGTTCGCGCAGCCGGTCTTCCATCTGCACCAGCTTCTCCACTTCGCCTTCCAGCATTTTCGAAATGGGAATCCCGGTCCACTTGCTGACGATGCGGGCAATGTCCTCCTCGTCCACCTCCTCCTTCAACATGCGCGGACCATCCGCGGCACCTTCCTGAGCGGCGTTCAGCTTTTTCAGCTCGGCTTCCACCTGCGGCAGCTCGCCGTATTGCAGTTGTGCGACGCGCTCGAAGTTTCCGCGCCGGGTCTCTTCTTCGGCCTCCAGGCGCAAGGCTTCGGCGCGCTTTTTCAACTCCGACAGCCGGGTGATATCTTCGCGCTCCTTCTGCCAATGGGCGCGCAGCCCGGCGATCTGCTCATGCAGAGTGGCCAACTCCTTAGTGACCTCTTCCAGGCGTTCTTTGGAGTTGGGATCTTTTTCGCGCTTCAACGCGGTGCGTTCAATTTCAAGCGAGGTCGCGCGGCGGTCGAGCTGATCGATCTCGGTCGGCACGGAACCGATCTGGATGGCCAGCGAGGCGGCGGCTTCATCCACCAGGTCGATGGCTTTGTCGGGGAGAAATCGGTCGGAGATGTAGCGATGCGACAGCGTCGCGGCGGCGACGATGGCCGCGTCCTTGATGCGCACGTTGTGGTGCGCCTCGTAACGGTCCTTCAGGCCGCGCAGAATCGCAATGGTGTCCTCGACGTTCGGCTCGCCGACGTAGACGATCTGGAAGCGGCGTTCGAGCGCCGCATCCTTCTCGATGTATTTGCGATATTCGTTCAGCGTGGTCGCGCCGATGGCGCGCAGCTCGCCGCGAGCCAGCGCCGGCTTCAGCATGTTCGAGGCGTCGATGGCGCCCTCGGCCGCGCCCGCGCCAACCAGCGTGTGCAACTCGTCGATGAAGAGGATGATGGCGCCGGCGGCGTCTTCAATATCCTTCAGCACCGCCTTCAGCCGGTCTTCAAATTCGCCGCGATATTTGGCCCCGGCCAGCATGGCGCCGAGATCGAGCGAGATGACCCGCTTGTCGCGCAGCACCTCCGGCACGTCGCCGGAGATGATGCGGCGGGCCAGGCCCTCGACAATGGCGGTTTTGCCCACGCCGGGCTCGCCGATGAGCACGGGGTTGTTTTTCGAGCGGCGTGCCAGCACCTGGATAACGCGGCGAATCTCCTCATCGCGGCCGATGACGGGGTCGAGCTTGCCGCGACGGGCGAGTTCGGTCAGGTCGCGGGCGTAGCGTTCGAGTGCCTGGAATTTCGCTTCCGGGTTCTGGTCGGTGACGCGCTGGGTGCCGCGCACGGTAGTCAGGGCGCGCAGAATCGCATCGTGGCTGGCGCCCGCGGCGGCCAGCGCCATCTGCGCGGGATCGTTCTTCTGCTGCGCGATGGCCAGCAGCAGATGTTCGGTCGAAACGTAGTCGTCCTTGAAATTTGCGGCTTCCTGAAATGCCTGCTCAACCACGTGCAAAAATGCCTGCGACGGTTGCGCCTGCTGTCCGCCCCCGGAGACTTTGGGGAACGTCTGCACCGCCTGCTGCAGCCGGGAGCGCAACGCGTCGATGGCCGCGCCGGTCTTCTGCAACACAGGGGCGACAATGCCTTCCTTGTCTTCCAGCAGCGCCAGCAGCAAGTGCGCCGGCTGCAACTCCGGATTGCCGGCATCGCTCGCCAGACTCGTTGCGGTCTGTACAGCGTCCTGCGCTTTTACGGTGAGTTTGTCCCAGCGGATGGCCATCGTCATTATCCTGCTTTCTTATGAGCTTTCAATCTAAATCCATGAATCAAGAGAAAACAAGGCGGCAATCGCGATGTTTCCTCGATCGCTGTCCAATAGTTAAGATGGTCAAAGGTTTAAATTTGAGCGCTCTCACGTTCTTAACGGAAATATGAATGCGGCAGCGCTTCTGAAATCGTGTTGTATAGCGCACCTTAAGAGAAGTAATTCCTGCACACCTATGAGCTCCCTTGCCCTGTTCCTTTTGCAAATCGCCATCATCGTACTGGTTACGGGACTTTGCGGCGTCTTGCTGGGCTGGATGGGCCAGCCGCGTGTGGTCGGAGAAATGCTCGGCGGAATCCTCCTCGGCCGCTCCGTCTTTGGGCTGGCGGCTCCGCATCTGATCGCCAGTCTTTTTCCGCCGAATTCCCTTCACATCCTTTCACTGGTCAGTGAATTGGGGATGGTCCTTTATCTCTTTCTGGAAGGCATGAACCTGGACTTTGAGGCCGTCTGGGAGCAACGGCAGACCGCTCTTAAAATCAGTCTCCTCTCCATGATTGTTCCCTTTGCCGCGGGTTGCGGACTGGGACTGCTGATGCACAGCAGGTTTCATGGCACGGCGGGAAACAAGGTCGCATTCCTGCTTTTTGTAGGAGTCGGGTTGAGCACTACCGCTTTTCCTGTCCTGGCGCGGATGTTGCGGGACAAGAGCACTGGGGATGAAAAACTGGACATGCTCGCTCTGGTCTGTGCCGCCATTGCCGATGTGCTCGGGTGGATGTTGCTGGCGGTGGCGCTGATGATCAACACCGCGGGCGTCTCTCCCTGGGTGCTGGCGTTCAAGATGTTTCTGCTGGTCTTGTTCGGGGTCTTCCTGCTTGGCGTGGTGCGTCCGGCGTTGGGGAAACTGGTGCGCTGGAAGGGCGCGCCGAACATCTCGCAATTGCTGCTGGCCGTCTTTCTGGTATTTATTCTTTTTTGCGCTTTCACTACGGAACGGCTCGGCGTCCACGCCCTGTTCGGCGCTTTTCTGGCGGGCATGTGCGTTCCCCGGTTGCACCACTGGCATCGTCAACTGGAACAGACCATCCATCCACTGGTGTCGGTGTTGCTGCTGCCGGTGTTTTTCGCCGTCACCGGCATTCATACGGAGTTCGGCGATCTGGGCGGCAAGAGCGTGCTGGGGTGGTGCGTCATTCTGCTCTCCGTCGCGATTGTGGGAAAGATCGGTGGCACCTACTATGGCGCGCGCGTATTGTCCCATCTCCCTCAGCGGGAATCTCTGCTGCTGGGATTTTTGATGAACACTCGCGGGCTCGTCGACCTGGTGGTCGTGAACCTTGCCCTTGACGCTGGCGCCATCAATACGCAGTTATTCACGATCCTTGTGCTGGTGGCTTTGATCACCACCGCGATGACCGCGCCAGCGCTAAAACTGCTCAAGAAGAAGCCGGGTGTGACGGGGCCAACCGCCGCCGCGGGGTAGCGGTCAGTCCGCAAGCTCGAGGTCGATGGCTGAACAACCGCCCTCTCTGTGGATGGAACCAGTTTTGACGGGAATGGACGATTGAAATCCTTCATAATGGGTCACGAAGGTATGAAATTCGCCTCGTTCTCCGCAAGGATCGATGCCCTTCTGCGTAAAGGTTCGCACGAGTTCCCGGGTGAGCGGCCTTCCCAGATAGGTGTCATCCAGATACGAGTCTCGCACTGTGGTGATGAGGGCGATCGACTGCGTGGAAAAGAATTCATCGACCAGCCGGTCGGTTGGTTCGGCCCAAAGCGGTTCCACCGCAGTCAACCCCTGGCCGGCGGAAATTTTTTCTGCCCATACACGGTTGGCATCGGGATAGATGTCTCCGAAAATCGCATGGGTCACACCCAAGGCCGACATTCGGAGCAATAAACGGCCAAAAGCAGCATCGTAATCCGCCCATGCCGCAGCTTCAGTGAAATATGGAAGCCCCAGGAGCTGTGCTTGCTTCTGGAGAAGCTCGGGCCGCAAACCGTGAGAGCGGCTTCGATGACCGCCTTCGGTCATCATCGTTATCAATCCGACAATGTCAAATTGCTCCTTGACCCGGTGGAGGGCAAGACAGCAATCCTTGCCGCCGCTCCAGGAGACGACTGCCCGTGGCTTCATTGGATTCAATCCTACGGCAGCCGCTTGATCTTCGTTCCGGGAGGCACCTTCAGCTCGAACTGGTCGTCGGCCAGCGGGCGATTGAGAGTCAGCTTCTCGATGGTGAGAACGATCTGATATCCGTCGATGGGGCGGTTGATGCGGATGTGCATGGGATACGGGATATTGTCGATGGTCTGGTAATCGCTGTAGAACGTGCGAGTTACGAGAATTCCGCCGTCGTTGTACTCGTCCTGCTGATAGGGCAGCAGGTTGGTGCGGCTGATGTGGATGACCCGCTCCGGCAACAACTCCTGCGTATTTCCAACGCGGCGCAGGATTCCCAGTTCGTAGTCCGGCTCCTCGATCAGGTGCTTGGAATGGGGAATGTGGGCAAAGCGGGTGTCGCTGGTCACGTAGGTCAGATCCTTGGGGCCGATTTTGCCGACCAGCAGGGAGTCGTAAAAGACCGAGGGGCGCAGATTCATCAGCGGATTCGACGATGGGGTCGTCACCTGGCTAGTGCCCTCGACGGCTTCGCTCTTCGGCGGAATCAGCAGCGTGAAGGTTTTGCCGTCGCTGACCATGTCGAAGGCGCGGGTTTCGACCACCGGCAGCAGACCCAGCACCCGCATCATGTCCGGCTGCCGTAGCAGGATGTAGCCGCGCACCGAGGTATATTCGGTGATCTTGCCCTTGCTCGCCCCGCCAACGGAGGCTTGAATCAGCACCGTGGCTTTCATGGTGTGGATGGCGTCGTAGCGTTGATCCACGCTTTCAATCAACTGCTTGGCGTTGGAGCCCCACACAATGGCAGGTGTTCGCGGCCGTTCCAGAAAACGGGTGTGCTTCAAGCAGCCGCTCAGTCCCAGCGCCAGCAGCGACCCGATCGCCAGCAGCGAGCGCCGCGCCGGCGGATGGGAAGGGAACCTCGTTGCGATTTTCAAGGCATATCCTTGCACGCGCCCCAATTACTTTTCACTCGCCATCTGCCGGGATCGTTCGCCCCTGCGGTATGCCGCCACGTTTTTCTGGTGCTGCGCCAGCGTCGTGGCAAACAGGGAATGGCCGGGGTTCGCCGGATCGCTGACAAAATACAGGTAATTGGACGTGGCGGGGTGCATAGCGGCCTCAAGCGATGGAATACCAGGATTGCAGATAGGTCCCGGAGGCAATCCCGCGTGCAGATAGGTGTTGTACGGAGACGCTGCCTTTAGATCAGATGCATAGATCGTCCCGCGGTAGCGGTTTTCTAATAGCGCCGCATAGATGACCGACGGGTCGGTTTCAAGCGGCATCCCTGTGGCCAGCCGGTTGTCGAACACGCTGGCGATCATGGGGCGGTCCCCGGCGACCGGCGTTTCCCGTTCGATCAGCGACGCCAGGATGACGGTTGTGGGGATGTTCTGGGCCAGGCCGAGCGCCTGCGCCTCGTGTCGGAAGTGCGAAACCATTTCGGCCAGAATCTCCTGCGGAGCCGTGTTAGGGGCCAGCCGGTAGGTATCCGGGAACAGGTATCCTTCCAGGCTGGGCGCGTTCGGGGAAATGTCGCGAATCAGGTCGGTGTCCTGTTGCTCGGCGGCAAGAAACTTGCTTCGGGTGCCGAGTCCGGCCTTTTCCACCGCGGTCGCGATGTCGAAGATGTTGTAGCCCTCCGGGATGGTCAGGGCGACGGTATAGACATCACCGCTGCGCAGCCGTCCATAAACGGATAGCACGGATGCGGGGTGAGTAAAGCGGTAGGTCCCGGCCTTCAAGGTGCCGTTCTCGAACCGGGCCACCGCGTCGAAGGCGTAACGGCTGCGGATAATGCCGTTCCGCTCCAGTTGCCGCGCAATCTGGTGGGCGGAAGAACCGGTCGGGATGGTCACCAGCCGGGCGCGGGAGGGCCCGAAGGGAAGAGCCACCAGCACATACGCGGCCACCGCGGCCAGAGCGAGAACCAGAACCAGGATGAGGAAAAAACGCACGTCGAATGGCTACCCAAACTCCCAAAAAATACCGCTATCTACTATTGTAGGCGGTTTGTCGCTCCGGCTTGCGGCTGCGAGGCTCATTTCGGGTACCATCACAGGCGTGGAACCCACCCTGCCAGCTCGCATTCTCGGGCTCGACCACGGCCAGCGGCGCATTGGTGTTGCCGTTTCCGACGAACTGGGGCTGACGGCGCAGCCTTTGCTGACCATTGTCCACACCAGCCATCGCAATGATCTGCGCTCCCTGGGCCGGCTGCTGCGGCGTTACAACTGCGCGGCGATCGTGCTCGGCTGGCCGATTCATCTTTCCGGCGATCGCAGCCCGCGCGCCATTGCCGCGGAGAAGTTCGCCGACTCCCTGCGCGCCGAGTTCGACCTGCCGGTGCATCTATGGGACGAGCGCATGAGCACGGCGGAAGCGCATCGCCACCTGGACGCAGTCGGCCGCGGCGCACGGGACCGCAAGGATGTGATTGACCAGGTGGCGGCGGTGTTGATCCTGCAAAGCTGGCTGGATGCGCAGCGGCAGCTACCGTCATGAAGCAAATAAGTGCGGATACGCCGCACAAAATCCCCGAATCTTTCAGCTGCAAAATTCCATTGACATTTTTATTATTGCAGTCGTATTGTTGGTCTCTCAGCAGGAGTTACACGGCATTTTCGCGAAATGGTGCTGACCAAAAATACTGTTTAGGCATCGACGTTCATCATTGAGCCATGCGACCCGGAAACTACTTTTATGTGACAGTTATGTGAATAGTTCAAAGATAAACTTTCCATAGCTATTCCTGGAGACCCGTTATGAATCGTAGAGATGTTTTGAAATCAAGCGCGTTTCTCGCTGGCGGTTTAGCCGTTACCGGTATTCCACAAAAAGCATTTGCCATTCGACCGATTATCCCCCCCTTGCCGAAATTCAATGAAAACATTCTCAACGCCTATTGCACGACTCACAGGGCGGCTGTTATTGGACTCAACCAAAATAGCGTCACAGCCGCTGAATTGACCGCGTTGGCTACCGCATTTGCGACCTTCGTGGACGAGATGAACAGTACGGGGTACTCATCATCTGTACAGTCTTCCCTAACTAGCAACGCAGCGGAGATTAGCGCGCTCGACGCTGCCACCGTCGATGTCGCAACGCTTCTAGCGCAGGCGCAGGCGATCGCGCCTGTTACGTACGCTCAGATGCAATCTGCTGCTCAGCAAATCAACAGCTCTTCGATAAGTGCCGCCCTGTCCCCAACCGCGTTGGCAACCGCATATAGCACTTACGAGACTGGAATTCAGCAGCTTGCAACATTGGCACAACAGAGTGGCGGCGTTTTGGACGTCTCGACGTCCCTTAGGCGGGAGAGGCCGCACCTTCAGGAAGTTAATCTCAGAATGAGCGTGGGACTCTCACTTTCTGCAGGGGTCTTTATGGCGCTAAGTATTGTAGTGGCAGTTGCCTTTCCAGAGGGTCTCCTAATCGCCGGAGTGATCGATGTAGCCGAAACTCTTGCTTTATCGAGCGCGATGATGAACATAGATGCAGGTATTGAGGGAATGATGGGTGACTGACAATGGAACAGGAATTGCATGAATCGTTACGGCCGAGGCTTCTTAGTTTTGGAATATTCGTTGGACTGGTTGTGACGTTCTCGGCAGCTTTTTCGATGGGGCTGGTCGCCTACGCCACTCACTTCTGGAAGCTAGGGGCGGTTACCATTGCCTTGTATGCGGGCATCATGGTTCTCGCGTATAGGAGATTGTGGAGCGTATATCTTAAAATTCGTCCAAGCCATACCCAGGCGGACGTGAAGGTCTTCAACAGGATGGTCGGAGCCCTGAATTTAGCAAATTCGTTCGCTCTTCTGGCCCTTATCGGATTGCATTTATGGCTTTACCATTAGGCTTTCGGCGCCAATAATTTCGCGTAATCGAGGGAAGCGACACAATGGCCCGCCGCTCACAGCGGCGAGCCATTTTTCTTCCCGCATATTCGTGCCGCTGTCGGTTTCCCGATGCCATCAGTCGAGGTTCTGCGGACGGCCGACCTTCGCTTTTATCCAGGAAAAGGAAAAGCTCCGACGAAGCCGGCTTCGAACCGGGACCGGTATAATGGTTCATTGATTCAGCAGACACGACGTATGTAGCTGCTCTTCCCGGATTGCCGCGAACGCGCGGCGTCCAGAATGATCGATTGTGAGCAAGACGAATCCATGACAGAACACATCAAGAAGAAGCTGGAAGAAGAAATCCGCCTGCTGGAACACGAGCTGACGCACGAGTTGCCGCAGGAGATCAAGAAGGCCGCCTCATTGGGCGACCTGAGTGAAAACGCCGAATATCACATGGCCAAGCAGCGCCAGGTGTTCGTGAACGCGCGCCTGGGCCAGTTGAAGCACCGCATGTCGGAGCTGGCGCTGGTCAACCTGTCGAACATTCCCCGCGACCGAGCCGCCTTCGGCTCGAGGGTGCTGGTCTACGACTCCTCCAAGAACGAGAAAATCCGGTACAAGCTTGTGACCAGCGAAGAGGCCGACGTAAATCTGGGCCTGATCTCGACCACCTCGCCGATCGGGCGCAGCCTGGTGGGCAAGCAGGTGGGCGATACCGCCACCGTGGTCACGCCCGGCGGCGATCGCGAGCTGGAGATTCTCGAGCTGACCACCATTTACGACGACACCGCCGAGTAATCGGCTGCGGCACACCTCATGACCTGGACAAGCGCATTCGGAAAGGGTTGCGGAGTCATCCTGCAGAAGATTGTGGACGGCCTCGCACTCACCAAGATTTCACCGAACGTGCTGACCTTCATCGGGCTGGTGATCAACACCGGGGCCGCCATCCTGTTCGGGTTCGCCAACACGGAGAACAACGTGCGGATGTTTCTCTATGCCGGGCTGGTCATTATTGGCGCCGGCATCTTCGACATGGTGGACGGCCGCGTAGCCCGGCAGACCAAGCAGGTGACGGTCTTCGGCGCGTTCTTCGACTCGGTCATCGATCGCTATTCCGATGTGGCGCTGTTCTTCGGGCTGCTGGTGTACTTCGCCCGTGGGAATCGCTTTGTATACGTGGTGCTGGTGGCCTTCGTGATGGTCACATCGGTGATGGTCAGTTACACGCGCGCCCGCGCGGAGTCGCTGATCGGAAGCTGCAAAGTTGGTTTCATGGAGCGGCCGGAGCGGGTGGTACTCATCATCCTGGGCGCGCTGTTTAACCGCTGGGGAGTTATGGCGCCGGTGCTGTGGGTGCTGGCCGTGCTCTCGACGGTGACGGTGATCCACCGCATCCGCTACACCTACCAGCAGACGCGCAACCTGGCCCGCGTCGGATGAATGCACACCTGGGTGCCCCAGGTTCGCAAAGCTCGGGACGCTCAACGAAAGTTCGAGATCAGGAACACGTTGCGATAGGTGTATCCCCGCGAAAGCAGCAACTGTTTGCCGTCCGGTGACCAGTCGAAGCTGGATATCTGTTCTGAATTGAAATGCGTGAGCTGGATCGGAGCTCCTCCGGCGAGCGGTTGTCGCCAGATATTGCCCACTCCGTTCGCCGTCATCACATAGTCGAGGGCGCGTCCGTCGGGCGACCACTGGAAGACAAGAGTCCCGGGATGCGGCTGTTGGAAGGTGTATAACGGCTTTCCGGTATCGAGCGCGAAGACTTTGAGATGATTGTAGCCATCGGCAGTAGGCCACATCGCGACCGCGACCATGCGGCTATCGGGGGAGACGGGATTGGGATTTGCTCCTTCGATCCTTTTCGAAAGCAGTAAGGGTTCTCCGCCCTGGATGGAGAGGCGCATGAGCTTGCCTGTCGAACCCTCGGCTCGACTAACGTCGGCCAGACTGTATGCGATCCACTTCCCGTCCGGCGAACAAATGGGATCAAAGGCGATGCCCGTATGGGTAAGCTGAACGGGATTGCGGCCATCGCGATCGGAGCGCCATATATCGCTGCCGACGCCGCTGAAAGCTGCATACACCAGGTAGCGGCCACCTCCACATGGAGACGGAACACCGGAGGGAAGCTGCTGGAAGATCAGGTGGGTGGCGCTGCCGCTGCTGGACGATACCATCTGGAACTGCCCGTCCGGATCTTCGGTAAGAATCTGGTCGTTGGAGGCCCAGGAGGCGGATGGATACGGCTCACCGGAGGTGATCTGGCGGGCCTGGTCGAGTTTCCCGGAGTCCGCCACCCACAAATTCGCAGTGACCTGGTTCTGCATGACCGCCAGTGTCTTCCCATCCGCGGTCAGGCCCATGCAGCAGATATCGTAATCGGTTGGATCGTTGGTGAAGCGGCGCAGCTTACCCTCCGGAAAGCTTATAAACCAGATTTGCCCGCGGGACCCGGGGGCGGCCTGGCGCATGGGAATAAGCAGTCCGCGGCCGTCGGGCAGCCACACCGGCTGCCCGAGACGCACTCCGAAGGGCTCAACCAGTAGATCGCGGGTTCTGCCGTCCGTGGGGGAGACGATCTTGATGACGCTGCGCAGGCCTTTGTTCTGCTCCACCATGCTGAAAGCGATGTTTCTCCCGTCGCTCGACCATGCCGGCGCGCTGAAGAAACCCATTTCGTTGAGTGCTACAAAGGTGGCCACGCGCCGTTCTTTCGTGCCGTCGGGGTTGGAGATGATCACATTCACCGTCCCGGCGGGTACCGCGCCGCGTAGATAACTCATGTGTTTGCCGTCGGGCGAAAAACTTACTCCGGTATCTACGTCGAAGGCGAGCTGGACCGCGGTCCCTCCCAGGGATGGAATCTGGAATAAGGAGTGAACGTTGTTGTTGTTTTTGACCGCGCGGGTGAAATAGAGATAGTTCCCATCGGGAGAAAAGTCCAAGCCGACAAAGAGGGTCGCGGCCGGGGGCAGCAACTGAATATCGCTGCCGGTGGCCACCTGACGCACCCACAGGCTCTCGTCATCTCCATTGCGAATGACCCAGGCGACGTATCGTCCGTCCGGGGAGATGGCAAGTAGATTCGCCTTTCCGTTGTCGGTAAGGCGCGTGACCTGCATGTTCTGCAGGTTGAAGCCTTCGCCCCGGTGCCAGTACCGGTAGGCTCCGAAACCGAGTGCCGCTACCAGCAGGACGAGCAGCGCCGCGACCGCCGAAGCCACCCAGACAAAAGCGCTCCCTTTCTTCGGGATGCGCGAGACCGCCGGCTGCTCTCGATCGGCTCCAGCAGCGGGTGCTGACGGTAAGGCCAGCTTGCCGTCAGTGCCGGCTGCCTCCAACGCAGCGCTCGACGCAGGGATCGCCGGGGCTGGGTTGACACTTTCCACGGGAGCGATGAATCGATAGCCGCGACGCGACAACGTCTCGACAAAACGCGGATGTTCCGAGGAGTCGCCCAGCGCTTCGCGAATCTTGTTGATGGCGGCGTTCAGGTTGTGGTCGACGTCGACAAAGGTGTCCGGCCACAACCGCTTCTGCAATTCCTCGCGGTTAATGACCTCGCCGGGACGCTCCAGCAGGATGGCCAGAACCGAAAACGGCTGGCCGGTCAGTTTCCGTTTTCGCCCAGCCTTCCACAGTTCTCCCGCTTGAAGATCAATTTCAAATGCGCCGAATCGCAACCGTCGCGGGATATGGGCTGAGCGCTCCACCAGCATGGCCTCAGATGCCGAATGTCAGCCATGGCGCGGCATCACAAGGAATTCTATTCCATCCGCGAAAGTCGTAGCCGAAGGATAGCGCGATCGGCAGATGCGCGACCTGGCCCGCGTCGGATGAATGCGGAAGCGGTTTGCTTTTCCCGCTGCACAAATCCACTCAGCCGAGGGCGAGTGCGGGTTCCGCGGTTGCTTGTCCCGCAATGACTGCCTGGCGCACGATGCGCAGCACGCTGATGTCGTCCTGCTGGCCGAAGTTCTGTGCCGCCGTCGCCAGTTCCGTTGCGGTAATTTGCCTCTGCACCAGGTCACGAATGCGCTCGAAGCCGAAGAGATGGCCGTGCTCGTCCTGTGCCTCGGCGACGCCGTCCGACATTAACAGGAGCCGGTCGTTTTCATTGAGATGAAAGTGCAACACTGGAAACTCGGCGGTCGAGACCATGCCGAGCGGCAGCGCGCCTTCCATGGGCAGTTCTTTACCGTTCAGATACGGCGGCAGGTGTCCGGCATTCGCCAGCCTCGCCGCGCCATCCGCCGCAATGCGCAACGCCAGGCAGGTCGCATGGGCCTCGCCGCGCCCGCAGAGTCTGCGATTCAGCGCCTCTAAAATAACCAGCGGATCGGCGCTTGTTTCGGCGGTGCTGCGAATCGCGCCGACAATCAGCGCCACCAGCATACCCGCCTGCAACCCGTGACCGGTCACGTCGCCGGCGACGATGAGCACGCTGCCATCGGTGGGATGCGGGATGATCTGGAAGAAGTCCCCGCCGACTTCGCGTGCCGGGCGGTATTCGCTTTCGATGGTCAGGCCGGGAATCCGCGGCAGGTCTTCCGGTATCAAAACCTGCTGCACCTCCTGCGCCTGCTTCACATCCTGTAACATGGCCTGCTGACGCCGCTGGGAGCTGCGGAAGCGGCCCAACAAGACCAAGGAAAAAAATAGCAACATACCGAAGCTGCAAGCCAAACCCAGGTTGAACCCTACTCCGAACGGGAACCACATGGTTCGCACGTGCAGGCGGCCCAGGATGGGTTGGAAACCTGGAATTATGTAGAAGAAGAGCGCCAGAAAGAGAGCCCAACCTGCCCGCTGGGGACGACGCCAGCCAAAGTATGCAATCAGGATCAGCAATAGGGAAAACACCGCGTCTGAAGCCAATCCGATCACAGCATGGGCGGCAAACGCACGATGGGACACGCTTCCGCGATACAACAGAATGTCGAAGAGCAAAAACGACGCAATATACCAAAGGACGAGAACGCCGATGGTGTTGCGGATCCATTTCCTGTCCTGCAGGCCGAAATAGGCCCACCATGTCATCATCCACAGACCGAAAGCGATGGAGACTGTAACGGAGTGGAAGATGCCCAACTGCTGCGCGGTCATCGCTTGTGTGTTGCCTACAAAGAAAACAACCATATTTACCATTGCGAGCACGGCACAGGCGCCCAAGGGCCACAGCAGGACTGTCTCCGTCCGGTCGAACGCGTAGAGCATGAGGATGAGCAGGGCGAAGACCAGGTACAGAATTCCCGCTGCCAACGTGGAAGACGCGACCCGATACTCTTCTTCCCAGGCGACATGGTAGGCCGCCGTGACGGCACTGACCAATCCCAGGATCGGCGGCGAGTGGAGGCCGCCGCTTTGTGGATGTAAGAGGGTCCCTGGCGCCATGTAGAAGCGGAAGGCTACCACCATGGTCCGATCCGGGCTGTGTCGCATGTCGCCCGCAGGTAGAGCAAACATGACCGGATTGGAGTAGTAGACCGTCGGGACGGGGCGGTCGAAGTCTCCGTAAGAAGCGATCAGGCGGCCATTGATGAAGAGCTGATAGCTATCGTCGAAATCCGTGGGCGACAGCAAAGCCAGCCGGCCGTCCGCGCCGGTGATGTGGATGCGCATGCGGTACCACGCAAATCCGGCATAGCCGGGATGTCCCTTGGCGGTCCATCCGGGAACATATCCTTCGACCCCCAGGCTGGGATCGATCGATCCTTTCTTCGAGTTGAGATCAACGGTTTCCCAGGCGGAGTCGTCGAAATTCGGATTGGCCCAGCGGGGATTGTCGCCAATATGGAACTTCCACGGCCCGGTGAGCGCGACCACGGAATGGCCCAGCGTGACCCGCACGGCGCTGGCGAGGGGAGCGGTTTGTCCAGGCAGCGGAAAAGGCGTGGCGAACCACGCTAGAAGCAGGAACGCGAGATGAAAGAGCCGAAAGCGTGGCATAGGCTGGCTTTTCGGGGGCACTCCACGAATATCAGCCATGCCGCTGTTTGGCAACGGTGAACATCTAAGATTGATAGAGAAGTCGACGCGCCGGTGGAACATCGCTGGGGAACGAGAGCCAAATCCACGTCTCCGCAGCCTCAGGCACCCGACTAGAATGGAACACGTGAGCTTCAAAGTCACTCCCGTGCTGATGGTCCATGGCGGAGCCTGGGATATTCCCGACGATATGGTCGAGGCCCACCGCGAGGGAATCGCGCGCGCGCTGAAAACGGGCTACACGATGCTGGAAAAGGGCGCGTCCTCGCTCGATGCGGTCGAAACTGCGGTGGCCATCCTGGAAGATGACGAAGCCTTCGACGCCGGACGAGGCAGCTTTCTGACCAGCGACGGTCGCGTCCAGATGGATGCGCTGCTGATGGACGGGGCCACGCTCAAGGCCGGCGGAGTGGCGTGCGTGGAGCGACTGAAGAACCCGATTCACGCCGCTCGCCTGGTGCTCGACAATAGCCCTCATGTGTATTTTTGCGGGGCGGGAGCGGAAGAGTTTGCCGCGGCGCACGGAATGCAGTTGATTGCCAACTCCGAACTGGTGCTCGACCGCGAGCGGCAGCGTCTGGCCGGCGTGCAGCAGAACGCCGGCGGCTTGCCGGAAATCGCTACGGCCGGCGCGGCCACCTCACACGATACGGTGGGCGCGGTGGCGCTCGATCGGGCTGGCAATCTGGCCGCGGCGACCTCGACCGGCGGCACGCTGAACAAGACTCCGGGCCGCATCGGCGATTCCTCACTGATCGGCTGCGGCTGTTATGCCGACAATCTTTCCGCCGCCACCTCGCTGACCGGCTGGGGCGAACCCATTATGAAACTGGTGCTGGGAAAATGGGCCGTCGATCGCGTGCAGCAGGGCACCTCCCCGGTGCAAGCCGCCGAGGAGGCGATCGCGTATCTGTTCCACCGGCTGGGCGGCCACGGCGGCATTATCCTGCTGGGACCCGCGGGGCGGATGGGTGTCGCCCACAACACGCCACGCATGGCCTGGGGAGCGCAAAATTCGCGCGGCATGGAAGTCCACGTTGAGCCCGGTATCGCGTGAAGGACCGCAGTGCGCCCGATCCTTCGCGGCTTTGCGAAGGATGGAATGAGCGCCAGTTTGCCATAATCGAATCATGCTGTTGCTCGCATCCGCTTCTCCGCGCCGTCGCGACCTGCTGACGCAGGCGGGATATTCCTTCCGCGTCGATTCCATTCCAATTCTGGAGGAACAGCGTCCCGGCGAAGCGCCGGTCGATATGGCGCAAAGGCTGGCGCGGGAAAAGGCGGAAGCTGTCTATCACGCCTGCGCCCTCACCTGTGGCCAATCCAACGATCCGCTGCTGGTGCTGGGCGCGGATACGGTCGTGGTCTGCGGTCACGATGTGCTGGGCAAGCCCGTGGACGAAGCCGACGCCATGCGCATGTTGGGGCTGTTGTCCGGGCGCGTCCATCAGGTGATTACCGGGGTGTGCGTGGTTTCCGCCGTCGGAGTGGAGGTCGCGGCGGAGTCCACTTCGGTCACGGTGCTCAGTTTGTCGGAGGAGGAAATCCGCGCCTATGTCGGCACGGGCGAACCGATGGGCAAGGCCGGAGCCTATGCCATCCAGGGCCGCGCCGCCCGCTGGATTCCGCGCATTGAAGGCTGCTACTTCAACGTAGTCGGGCTGCCGCTGGCGCGCACGGCCGCGATGATTGAGGCGGCGCGGCGAAAAATGGCGCGCGTCGCGGACGATGGTTTCGCGTGATTCCGGACTACTGCGGAAGACCGGCGATCAGCGCCGCCAGCAGCGCAGTCCGGGGAGCCAGCGCGTTCAACCGGATGGATTCATGAACGGCGTGCGCGCCCTCGCCCACCGCTCCCATGCCGTCGAGTGTGGGAATGCCCAGGGCGGCGGTAAAATTGCCGTCCGAGCCGCCGCCGGTGGCGGCTTCCTCGAGCGCGAATCCGAGTTCGCCCGCCAGCAGCCGCGCCTGATGGAAGAGCTTCGCTGTCCCGACGCCGCGCTCCATGGGAGGCCGGTTCATGCCGCCTGTAACGGTCAACCTGCAGGCACGGTCGACGGGGCGCAGTCCGCGAAACAGCCGGTCGATGCGGGCCGCATCGCGCATTCGCGCAATGCGGACATCGATTTCGGCGGTCGCTTCCGCGGCAACAACATTTACGCGTGTGCCGCCGTGGATCACTCCGGGATTTACCGTCAGCCCGATCTTGGCATCGGTAAAGCCGGAAATTTTTTCCATCTGCCGGGCCAGTTCGAGCACTGCCGAGTGTCCCTTTTCAAAGTCCACACCGCTGTGCGCCGCCACCCCCTGAACATGGATGGAATACTGGCCCACGCCCTTGCGCGCCGTCTTGTAGGCGCCTGCCGGACTCTGTGCCGGCTCCAGCACAAACACCGCCGCGCAGTCGCTGGACAGCGTTTCCGTCACCGCGCGGGAGACGGGGCTGCCGACTTCTTCCTCGGAATTCAGCAGCACGATCATGGGTGGCCGCGGAGCGCCGGCTTCGCGCAGCATCGCCAGCGCCTCGACCGCCATCATCGCGCCCGCCTTCATGTCGAAGATGCCGGGGCCGAAGGCTCGGCCCCGGGACTTGCGAAACGGCATGGAGCGCAGCGTGCCCAACGGCCAGACAGTGTCGAGATGGCCCAGCAGCAGCACGGGTTTTGTCGGATTCTTACTCGAGAAACCGGGGCCAACCGGCCGGAAGCGGACCTCCAGCAAATCTCCGAATTTCTTCTGTTTATGCCAGCGAACTTTGCCGCCGAGCGCCCGCAGCCACTCTGCCACCAGGCGACCGGCGCGGTCCGCTCCGGCCTTGTCGTCGCTCGGAGATTCGATCGCGACCAGCGCTTCCAGATGCTTGAGCAGCGTGGGCTGGCGCCTGGTTGCGGCATCGAGCAGCCGTCGCGGCGAGTACGCCGAAGAGGGTGTCATTCGATAGGGCTCCGATAGGATTATCCTCCTCGGCACGGGTCGGTACGGGAGTGGATCGCTCTAAACCGGAGGTGGGGGAGCGGAACCTTTGACACTGTATGGCACGATAAACGATGCAGATACGGCCACGAACTGTGGTAAATATGCAACAGTTCTTCCGTGTCATATGCTCGTAAACTGTTGCCGGACAGGAGTCGCTATTCCCCGTAACCTGCAATTCGAGCAGACCATTTCCGGAACCGTCGAGTTTTCCGGCGTCGGCCTGCACAGTGGCGCTCCGGTGCATCTTCGCCTTCTGCCTGCGCCTCCGGGAGCGGGAATTTTGTTTCGCCGCACCGACCTCGACGGCTTTGAGATCTCCGCCATCGGGCGCAATGTCGCCAAGGTGAGCTATGCCACCAGTCTGATGCGACAGGGGGTGCTGATCTCAACCACCGAGCATCTGCTTTCCGCACTGATCGGCTACGGCGTCGATAACGTGATCATCGAGCTGGACAATCTGGAGTTGCCCATTCTGGACGGCAGCGCGCTTCCTTATGTGGAGGCGTTCCAGTCCGTCGGACTCAAAACGCAGCGCCGACGCCGCGAAATCATTCGCATTCGCAAGACGATCGAGGTCCATGACAACAGCAAATTCATTGCCGTTTATCCTGGCGAAGGCTACAGCGTTTCCTATGCCATCGACTTTCCCGCGCCCATCGGCAAGCAGTGTTTTCAGCTCGACTTGAATACCGGCGCGTACGCCTCGGAGCTGGCCGGAGCGCGCACCTTCGGGTTTCGAGAAGATGAAATAATGCTGCGCAACATGGGGCTGATTCGGGGCGCGTCGGAAGAAAACGCGATCATCCTGACCCGCCAGGGCGTGCAGAACGGTCCGCTACGTTTTCCCAATGAATTTGTCCGCCATAAGGTGCTCGACCTGATCGGCGATCTGGCGCTGGCGGGGCGCCGCATTCAGGGCCACGTCGTTGCCGAACGCGCTGGGCACGCCATGCACACGGCGCTGGTCTCGCGCCTGATGCAGGACCGCTCGGCCTGGGAACTTGTCCATCTTCCGGCTGAGACGGAAGGGGACTCGCTTCCCCCGCATCTGGTTGCCACCCCACTGTCGGCCTGAGCCATGCCGGATGCGCCGCAACCACGCTCCTCCACATATATCGCGCTGGGCTCCAACCTGGGAGACAGGGAGGAGCATTTGCGCACGGCCATCGTCGCGCTGGGGAAGCTGGGACATGTCGGCGCGATTTCTTCGTTCCACGAAACCGCGCCCGTGGGTGCGGTTCCGCAGCCGGACTTCCAGAACGCCGTCGTGGAATTGCGGACGAACCTTCCACCCGACGAACTGCTGGCCGCTCTGCTGCGAATCGAACAACGGCAGGGGCGCGACCGGAGCGCGGTGCCGGAAAAAGGTCCGCGCACGCTCGATCTCGACCTGCTGGCCTACGACGATCGGGTGCTGGAGACGCCCACGCTCACGCTGCCCCATCCGGCCATGGCGGAGCGGCGGTTTGTGCTGGAGCCGCTGGCGGAGATCGCCCCCGGCTGGCGGCATCCCGTCCTCGGAAAGACCGCCGCGCAACTGCTCAAGGAAATCTAAACGGCGTCAATTCTCTCGACGGCGAGCCGCAGCCCAAGCCCTCAGGATGCCGCCAGGCTGCGCAGTTCCGGATTCATCATTTGTTTATTAACGAATCAATGTCAAGTACGCATCTGCGGGTGAGATTGTCCTCGACACCGGCCATCTCCGCGATAGAATGGCAGACATTCCAGTCAATTTACAGGAGCCAACCGTTGCCGGTACATCAGGATTTTTTCAGCCGTTTGCGCAGCCGAATTGCCCCTTACGACCTGCTGACCCATTCTTTTTACCGCGCTTGGACCGCGGGCGAGTTGACCCGCGACGACCTGCGCGAGTATGCGGCGGAATACTGGCGGCATGTTTCCGCGTTTCCCACCTATCTGAGTGCGCTCCATTCGCGTTTGGAAGATACGGAGCTGCGCCGCACCGTGCTGCGGAATCTGCTGGATGAAGAGGGCATCGAAACGGGTCCGGGCGCGCCGGACGGGCGGCCGCACAGCGATCTGTGGATGGATTTTGCGCGCGGCATGGGCGCGACCGAGAGCGAGGTTCGCGGGCACAAGTCGCAGCCGGAAATGGACGGCCTGATCGGTACCTTCCAAAAGCTGATGCAACAGGAGAGCGCCGCCGTCGCGCTGGCCGCGCTCTATGCCTACGAGTCGCAGGTGCCGGAGATCGCCCGGCAAAAGGCTGCCGGGCTACGCGAGCACTATGGCGCGGACGCAGCCGCCTGCCGCTACTTCAACCTGCATCAGACAGCCGACGTCCGCCACGCCGCGGTCTGGAAGCAGGCTATCGAGGAAGAATTGAAGCAGGATCCGGCGAACGAAGAGAACGTTCTCGATGCCGCCGAGGTCGCGGCTCGGGCGCTGTGGAGCGCGCTGGACGGCGTGGCGCGGCGGCGGATGGCGCGGCTGGCGAACTGATCGCCTTTCAATACCTGCGGCAAAGTTCGATGTATCTGGTTTTGTAGTTCTTGTATCTCATCGGGCAGCGTCTCCCACAGTTCGCTGTGCGTTGCGAAGGCGTTGCCCGAATTGATGCCTGGAGAACGAAACATGAGAGAGATGTCATACTCCCCTTTACGCCACGCGTGCATTGCGTGCTCTTTTCTAGCGATACTCGCATTGACTGGATGCAGTATCACCCCCCCCAAAAAAGCCGCCGATTACGTTGGAGAGTATGTGCTGCTTCCGACCGACGGCTCGCAGGTGGACTACTCCGACCTGTTGATTCTGAACCCGGACCACACGACCGTGGGGATACGCTATGCCCGGGCCACAGGCCAGGTCCTGAAGAACACCGGGCAATGGAGCCTGGACAGCACCCACGGCGAACATATCAATATCGGCGACTATTCCTATCCGGTGGAGATGTCGGATTCCACGATCCGCCTGGCGATCAACGACGACAATAACGTTTATTACCGGAAGGTGCAGTAAAGGGTCTTTCCGCAAGCGATGTCTCAGTTGGCCTGGAGGAATACATCGGTCATGGTCCGAAAAATATCCCTGTTTTTTTTCTGCGCGGTTTTCTCGCTCGTTCTATTCCCGGCAACCGGCCGCGGCCAGCAGGCAAATGCGCCGGCTGAGCCAGCCTGTCCCAGCGGTGAGCCGGGTGTGTATGTGCATGGCTCCGGGGGATGGCACCTGCTGGCCCAGACCTCGCCCTCCAAAGAGAAGATCAAGCACGCCTTTCTCAGCTCCCTGTCCTACGGCGCGGTTGGGGCCCCGATGGAGGCCGAGTATGCGGGCCGCCATGCCGCAGTGCAGGTCCAGGGCGCGCAGCCGGTGGTCTGCGTGATGCACATCATGACTTCGAACCCGCCGATCCTGGTGCGCCTTCAGCAGAAAAAGAAATTTCGGGAACTCGATACCGGCACGATTCGCGCCGTGCCCATTGTGGGTTCCACGAAGCAGGCCAAGGCCGAGGCGGGCAGCGTCATCCCAACCATCGCCGAGACGGCGGAAGACGGGGTCACCCTGCTGCGTCCGAAAACGGACCTGGCTCCCGGAGAGTATGCGGTGATGTTTGGAGCGCAGAACATGGCAATTTTGCCGTTCGGGGTAGCCGCGGGGCAATAAACCGGGGGGTCAGCTTTCCCGCGCCAGAAGCTCGCCGACGAACAGTTCCAGTTCTCCGACGATGCCTCTTGGTGCGAGCATTTCGAGCGTCAGCTTCTTGCTTTGGCCCAGGTCCTCCTCAAAGTCGCCGAGCAGCGTGGCCGCCAGTTCCCGGTCGAGCGTGGCGACGTTGATCTCGTCGTTCAGGGCGAAGGAGCGATGGTCGAAGTTGGTCGAACCCAGAACGCACCAGGCGTTGTCGACGATCATCAGTTTGGCGTGGATCATGGACGGCTGATATTCCCAGATCTCGGCTCCGGCGCGCAGCACATGCCGGCTGCTGTGGCGGCTCATGCGGCGCACTGCGGGGTGGTCGATGTGGGGGCCGGCGGTAAGAATGCGTACGCGCACGCCGCGGTCCCGCGCGGCTTCAATCAGCGCGTGACGGGCGCTGCGGTCGGGCAGAAAATAGGGCGTGGTGATGGTGATGTCTTTTTTTGCGCTTTTGATGAGCGCCTGAAACAGGACGCGGGCGGTGGTGCCACCGCCGCCGGGCGTGCTCACCACCACCAGCGAGGGCGTTCCCTCGTTGGAGTCGCGGAACCCGAACTGCTGCCGCCCGCTGAGGATTTTACCGGAGGCCTCCAGCCAGTTTTCCGAGAAGGCTGAGAGCAGTCCGGGAACGGCATCACCCTCGATCGAGAAGACGGTGTCGCGCCAGCGCGGGCCGCCTTTTTTCGTTGCCTGCATCCAGTGGTCGGCGATCCCGGCGCCGCCGGCGAACCCGGTATGGCCGTCGATGACCGTGAGCTTGCGATGGGTGCGATTGTTGGCGTACTGCCAGGTGTCCCAGCGGATGGGGTGGTACCAGTACATCTTGCCGCCCGCGGCGCATAGTTCGTTGAAGATCGACCGCGGTGTTTTGAAGCTGCCGATGGCATCGACCACGATTTGCACTTCAACGCCATTGCGGGCGCGTTCGGTGAGCGCCCGGAGGAATTCGCCGCTGACCTCGCCCGGCGACCACTCGTAATACTCCATGTTGACTGCATTTTTCGCGTCGCGGATACCCTCCAGCTGCGCCGGGTAAAACTCCGGCCCGTTCAGGTAGCGGTGAAAGCGGGCGCGCCGCACCGGCGCGTCGGTGACTACGCTGAGGAACTCGAGAAACTCCGGCGATTCGTTCGAACCGCCGGGGCAATCGGGCATCGAGTACGGCAGCGAAGGCCCGAAGAGGTTGATGGCCACCTTGGCGCCATACACCACCATGGCGCCAACGCCGATCCCGGCCAGGATCCGGGTGGAACGGCGAGAACGGGTTTTCAGCCAAGCTTCGGGAGCTATCGTCTCCAGAAATGGATCTATTCGTGATTGCTTCAGCACACGCATCCATTGGTAAGATGCACGAACCGCTCCGCCTGGGCACGGCGTCCCGACTGGAATGCCGCCTATCGGGTTTCGACTTCAGCGGGGGCGAACAGCCGCACGTACAGCAGAAGCGCAAGACCGACCAGAAGCGGGACGAGCCCGATCAGGCAAAACGCCGCACGATGGACGAGAACTCCCAGGCAGACCATCAGGGCGATACCGATCGCTGCGACCACCAGACCGCCCAGCAGGACGCCCTGACGATGTTTTCGGGCATCTTGCTTCCGTTTGCGCATTTCGTGGTCGCGGAGATATTCGAGAGCCGCGGCAGGTTCCGGAGACTCCGCGATCTTCTTAAAAGTCTCGTTTTTATAGTAAGACTGTCTCTCCGACATTCTGGAGCCAGACCACGCGGCCACGGCCAGGAATGAGAAAAGAGCAATGCTTGCGATGGCGAGAAACAGGAACAATGCAACTCCAGGGTTCATCGGGAAACTCCTTTGAGGCGGTTGATCCGCTATGTTCAGTGGGACAGAGTGCCGTGCATATGGGTTTCATTTTTTTTTGCGGGAAAGCTGGATTGAAAAATACTGCAACCGTTTGTCTGTGTCTCGGGTCGTACCATGTTGAGGAATCCTGTGAGCGCAGGCGAAGACCAGGCCGACATCGAGAAGATTCTGTCCGGGGACCACTCCGCCTTTGAGGGGATCGTGCGTCGCTGGCAGGGACCGATGATCAACCTTGCGTATCGCTTTTGCGGCGAACGCGGGCGTGCGGAAGATATGGCGCAAGAGGTGTTTCTGCGGGTGTATCGGGGGTTGCCGAAATGGCGCGCCGAGGCGGCTTTTTCTACCTGGCTTTTCGCTGTGGCGACGAACGTTTACCGCTCCGAGATGCGGCGAAACCCGGCCGGAACGGTATCGATCGATGACGCCGCCGATGTCCTGGATGTGCGAAGCAGTGCGGAAATGATCGACACGATGCTGGACGATAGCAGACGCGATCGAGCGGTGCGGCGGGCCGTCGCCGGGCTTCCGCTGAAGTACCGGGAAGCGCTGATCCTGTATTACTTTCAGGATATGGATGTTTCCGCGGCGGCGCAGATCCTGGGCCTGCCGGAGGGGACGGTGAAGGCACGGTTGTTTCGGGGCCGCAGGATTCTGGAGAAAAAACTTTCGTCGATGCTGAGTACGAGGGTGCTGGAGGAAACGATATGAACGCCGATTCGCCGGACGAGCTGGACCGCATTCTTTCGCAGAGTGAGACGATCGTGCCCTCCTCCGGGTTCACCGCGCGGGTGATGGAGGCGGTCGAGCAGGAAGCCCTCGCGCCGCCACCGATCGCATTTCCATGGAAGCGGGCTGTGCCGGGGCTGGTGGCTTGTCTGGTGTTGCTGGGAATCCTGCTGGGGAAGGTCGCCGCCACGTGGGGGCCTCAGGCCCGGAGCGCCGCGGATTGGCCGGCTACCGTCAGCCTGTCGACCGGAATACAGCACATTTCCGGCGGCTCAGGCGCAACGGCGCTAACAATCTCGCTGGTGCTGGTGCTGTTCCTGAGTCTGGTGACAATGTGGCTCTCGCTTCGCATCGCGGGCGTTCGGCATTAGCCGCCTCGAGCCGAGCAGGCTGAGTCATCGGGCGACTCTTCAAGGCAAATGAAAAAGAAATTATTTCGCTTTGCCTCGGATGCTTTTTCTGAGCGTCTCGTCGATCCGGGCCTGCCAGCCGCTCCCGGTGGAACGGAAATAGTCCACCACCTCCGGAGAAAGCCGGATTGTGATGCGTTGCTCGGTTGGGGATTTCTGCGGGCCGCATACGCCGCATTTCCGGGCCGCGTTCAAATAGGCTGCGGTGGCCTCTTCATCATTGGGATCGTAGGGGCCATCCTCAGGCTCATAGGGGATCGGAGCATCCTCTGAGATAGCCCATATTCTTGCCAAGTCAGATTGACTTTTCAGATTCATATACTCGCCTCCTTTGGCGAGATGCCATGGGCGGTGCCAGTCCGATTGCATAATGATGCATAATGTAGAGTTACACTGTTTGTCTGCGACCGATGGCCAAAATTGATATTGACGTTGCGGAAGAATTTCCTACGCTGCCGCATGCGCCGAGCGTTGAAGCCATAATCGACATTCGCGCCACGCCGGCAAGTCGACCGGATGAGAAATCGCTGCGGAGTTATGCCGAAAAGAGTTTCAGCGGCTATCAATTCTTGGACTCGCAAAAAGAAATCCAGTTTCAGGTGGTGCCAGCCGGCAACCGGCAATCGTCTCCGACATCTCGGGAAGGATGGAAAGGATTGCGATTCCAATCTACAGACAAGTCGTATATTGTCCAGTTTAACCGGGACGGATTTGTTTTGCGCAGGTTAAAGCCGTATCAGAGTTGGTTCCAATTTCGTTCGGAAGCGACGCGGCTGTGGAATGGGTATGCCGAATTTATTAAGCCGACGCAAATCTTCAGAGTCGGCTTACGATATGTCAACCTAATTCAAATGCCTAGCGGCGAACGGCAGTTTTCAGATTACATTGAGATGACTCCCGTCGCTCCTCGGGACCTAGACTTGCCTATATCGGGCTTTATGCATCAGGACACCTTCACAGTACCTGGATACCCGTATCTGGTGAACGTAATTAAAACAATAAGACCTCCGAACCCTCTCTCCGGTTCGGGCTACGACCTGGTGCTTGATATAGACGTGGCTACGACAGTCACATTCGAGCTTGACGACAGCAAATTGAGCAATCATTTGGCCGAAATGCGATGGCTCAAGAATAAGGTTTTTTTTGGCGCTATTAAACCGAAATCCAAAAGGATGTTTGATTAGTATGGCGACAGCGGAACTGCTAATTCCTCAGTACGTCGGCTCGATGTCCCGCGGCGAGAGTTCGATTGCGAACTTCACAGAAAAGCAGTATGGGAATGGCCTTCAAGAACTACAAGACTCGTATGTGCTGGGTCAAAAAGCAAAAGGTTCTTTCAACGAACTTGCCTCCGTCTGGGAGGAATGCATGAATCCAAATTGGGACGGTTATGGAGCATTACCTGTATCTATAGATTCAGTTGCATTCGCCTTTCGACTTTTGCAGGCACTGCCGTTGACAACGCCCGCTCCATCTATTGCCGCCGAGCCGGACGGGCATATCAATCTGGAATGGTATGTGTCGCCACGTCATACTCTTTCTGTTAGCGTGGGTTCGGAAGGGCAACTCCATTTTTCTGCTTTGATCGGCGGAGGCACTCAGTATGGCTCGGAACCTTTTTATGGCGAAATGCCGCAATCGATCCGTGACCTCATATATCGGATTTCAGTAGCATGAAGGTAGCTCTGATCGAGCGCCTTCAGTTTCGGGTTGAACGGAGCGCAAACTGCCTCCGCGAGTGGCTTAATCGCAGGACCCTCCCATCCGTCGCCAATGATGAGAATTTGGCGCGATTTATACTTTACAAAAATTGGATACGTACCTCTGACCAAACTGTCCGATACCCCGCATTCCTCCCGCCTCCAGACCTCCGGTTTTCGGTTACGCGTCACAAGGATCTCTCTCCGCAGCAAATTCGGACTTTGGGACAAAGAGTTGCATCCGCTCGTAAACTTACCCTTTATGGTCGCGCTGACATACAAGCTGATCGAGTAAGACATCTTTCTCTGATCATCGAACCTTATCCACTAATTGGAAATCTGAATCATTCTCATATCACTGGCTGGCCTATTGAGAAGCCCGCGCAAATGTCTTTAGCACAACAGCTGGCGGCTGCTGCGAAGGTTTGCAAGACATAGGTTTCATACAATCGAGAGACATGCCGCTTTCCTTTGCAATTCACAACACCTGCGGCGCGGGGCGGCGCGGGACCATGCTCCTTCCCCACGGGGCGGTGGAGACGCCGATCTTTATGCCCGTGGGGACGGCAGCCACCGTGAAGGCGGTTCCGCAGGGAGTCCTTGAAGACCTGCACACGCAGATTCTGCTGGGCAATACGTACCATCTCTATTTGCGGCCCGGGCATGAGCGAATTCGCCGCCTGGGCGGGCTGCACCGCTTTATGAGCTGGCCGCACCCCATCCTGACCGACTCCGGCGGTTTTCAGGTCTTCAGCCTGAACGATCTCCGCAAGGTGACGGAAGAGGGCGTCCAGTTTCGGTCGCACCTCGACGGCTCCTCGCATTTCTTCTCGCCGGAGCATTCGATAGAAGTTCAGATTGCTCTGGGCGCGGACATTGTGATGGTGTTCGACGAATGTACGGAGTATCCGGCGACTCGCGAACGGGCCCGGGAATCGCTAGACCTGACCCTGCGGTGGGCGCGGCGCAGCCGGGATTATTTTCTGGCGCATGCCGAGGAGGTTCCCTGGTTTACGAAGCACGGGGGCGCGACCCAAAGCCTGTTCGGCATTGTCCAGGGCGGCATGTATCCCGACCTGCGCCGCGAGTGCGCCGAGCGGCTGGTGGAGCTCGACCTGCCAGGCTACGCCATCGGCGGCTTGAGCGTTGGCGAGCCCCGCGAACTGACCCGCGAGATGATTGAGTCCACCCTGCCGCTGTTGCCTGCCGACCGGCCCCGCTATGTAATGGGTGTGGGATATCCGGAGGAGATTGTAGAGTATGCCGCGATGGGCGTGGACATGATGGACTGCGTGATCCCCACCCGCGCGGCGCGACATGGGCTGCTGTTCACTTCTGAAGGGCGGATGAACATTAAAAATCAGAAATATGCCGAGGACCAGAGCCCGCCCGACCCAGCCTGCGGCTGCATGGTGTGCCGGCGCTACACTCGGGCCTACCTGCGCCACCTGGCGATGGCCAGAGAACCGCTGGGCGGGGCGCTGAACAGCGTGCACAACCTGGCCGTCTACCTTGACACGATGCAGTCTGTACGCGATGCTATTTCTCTAGGCACCCTACCCGAACTTCTGGTTCGCGTTCGCCAGCGCGCGGGGATGCACGCGCACGGCGCCTGATGTAAGCTAAAAGTTTCAAGGGAACAAACGGGACGATTTAGACAGGGAACCGGCTAGTCTTTGCGTCAGCGAATCCGCGGGCATACATAGGAGTTCGATCCGCGGCCGGACTTTTCCGCTGTCCTCTCCGTTAGATGCCAGCCGCCAGAAAAAAGGAAACACCGCATGGCAACATTTCTGTATCTCGCCACCAACCCGCTCCAGAGCCTGACGGAATTCGCTCCCTTTATCCTGATTTTTGTCGTCTTCTATCTGTTCATGATCCGGCCCGGACAGCGGCGGCAGAAGACCTGGCAGGATATGCTGGCGAAATTGAAGTCCGGCGACCGGGCCACGACGACCGGCGGCATTCGCGGGGTGGTGATTTCGGTGAAGGACGATGTCGTTCAACTGCGGGTAGCGCCGGACAGCATCCGGCTGGAAGTTGCCCGCTCGGCCATCGCCAGCGTCACCACCAGCGACGAGGCAGCCAAATGAACCGCCCTGCCCAGTTGTGGACACCCCTAAAACTTCAGAAAATCGTAGAGATCCATGCGTAAGAATCTAACAACCAAAACCATCCTCATCATCGCGTTCCTGCTGATCTGCATCTTTGGCATCATCGGCATTCCCTCAGGCTTCAGCGGCGCTGCCTTTCAACAGTCGCTCAAGAACAGGATTCATTTGGGCCTCGATCTGAGCGGAGGCACCCACCTGATTATGCAGGTAATGGTGAAGGAGGCGGTCGGCGCCACCAGCGACTCCGACCTGGGCCGCATCCAGACCGACCTGAAGCAGGCGGGCGCGACCGGCGCGGCCGTCACCAAGCCGCATCCGAAGACCCAGCCTGGCGTCATCGTCATTACCGGAATCGATCCGAATAAGGACCAGGCGGTGCGCTCGGCTATCGAAGACCAGTTGGGTTCGCAGTACGTAATTGCGTCCGGAGCAAACAATTCCTACACCCTGACAATGAAGGACGCGGCCCAGCGGGACATCGAACAGCACGCCCTGCAGCAGTCGATCGAAACCATTCGCCAGCGCATCGACAGTCTGGGCGTCAGCGAGCCGGTAATTGAGGAGTACGGTCCGGGCACGAATGAGATTTTGGTCGAACTGCCCGGCATCAACGATCCCGGCCGGGTAAAGGACGCGATCCAGTCCACGGCGCGGCTGGAAATCCACGAAGTGCTGGGCGGCCCCTATCCCACACAGGATGCCGCGTTGCAGGCCAATGGCGGGACGCTGCCGCTCAATTCCGAGACGCTGAGGTCCTCCGAGAGCTCGGCTTCGGCCGGTCAATACTATTTGCTGAACCGCATTCCGATCGTTGCCGGCACCGACTTCCGCGATGCCCAGCCTTCGGTCGACCAGAATGGACGGCCGGATGTCAGCTTTACCCTGACCAGCAACGGCGGCGATCATTTCTACGACTACACCAGCAATAACATCGGTAAGAGCATGGCCATCGTGCTCGACAATACGGTGCGCGAGGTGGCGACCATTCAAGGTGCGATCCGCGATCAGGGAGAGATTTCCGGCGGAGGAATTACCCAGGACGAGGCCAAGGGTCTGTCGCTGCTGCTGCGGACCGGCGCGCTGCCGGCATCCATTCATTTTCTGGAAGAGCGCACCATTGGCCCTTCGCTGGGCGCAGACTCGATCCGCCATGGCGTAGCCGCCGCCGCCGCTGGGCTGATCGCGGTGCTCATCTTTATGCTGGTCTACTACCATGGCGCCGGCATCAACGCGGATCTGGCCCTAATCCTGAACCTGATTATTCTGCTGGGATTCATGGGCTATAGCCACGCCACGCTGACCTTGCCGGGCATCGCCGGAGTGATTCTGACCATTGGTATGGGCGTGGACTCGAACGTCCTGATCTTCGAGCGAATACGAGAAGAACTGCGGGCGGGTAAGTCGCCCTCGGCGGCGGTCGACCAGGGTTTTTCGCACGCGTTTCAGACGATCATCGATACCCACGTAACCACGATCGTTTCGGCGGCCATTCTGTACCTGTTCGGCTCCGGGCCGGTCAGGGGCTTTGCCGTTACCCTGACCGTCGGTCTTTTGGCAAATCTGTTTACCGCGGTCTATGTTTCCCGCGTAATTTTTGAGGCGCATTTAAATCGCAGGCAGCGGGGCGAGCCGATTTCGATCGGGTAGCGATTGAGCGACTGTCATTCCGAGAGCAGCCCGGCGGAGTCGAGGAATCGTGCGGTTCGCCGGTACAACGCGAGGCTGCTTGGCGGATCTTGAGCCAAGCCGAGCGGGCTCAGATGACAGGATTTAGAGAAGTTAGATTTTTTTGAATTTTCGGAGTACGGCGTGGAATTTTTTCATGATGTAAATATCGACTGGCTGGGAAAAAAGTGGTATTTCCTCGGCTTTTCGCTCATCTTCAGTGTCGCGGGCCTCATCTCCCTGATTTTTTGGCACCACTTGCCACTGGGCGTGGACTTCAAGGGCGGAACGCTGATTACCCTGAAGTTCGAGCAGGCTCCAGAGCTGAACCGCATTCGCCAGGCTGCCGACCGCGCCGGCCTGCATGACGTAACCATGGTGACATTCGGTCATCCGGCGGACCATGAAATCATCGTTTCTTTGCCACAGCGGGATACGCACGAGGCATCGCTCGACGCCGCCCGCGCCACAATTATCAAGACGTTACAGCGGCACTATACTCCCAACAGCGCGGCCAACGCGGGCAAGCTCGACCTCGACAACGCCACCCAGACCCCGCTGACGGCGTTCCTGACCCAGGGCGACCCGCTGCAGCTGAACAATCCCCCGACAGAGCAGGTGCGATACGGGCAGATCGCGGCCACCATTTTGAATTATCGCGACCAGGTGAAGGACGGCGTGCTCGACAACATTGCCGGCTTACAGGGCAAGGTCCCGCCGGCCGTGGTCACCGAACTTCAACAGGGGGCATACCTGTCTGGATTTTCCGTCCGCAATACGGAGATTGTCGGGCCACAGGTAGGCGCGCAACTGCGCCGCCAGGCATCGCTGGCGGTCATTTATTCCCTCGCCGGCATGTTGATCTACCTGTGGTTCCGCTTTGAACTGATCTACGGCGTGGCCGCGGTGGTCGCCGTCTTCCACGACACGCTGATTACCATCGGTGCCTTCAGCCTGCTCGACAAGGAAATGACGCTGACAGTCGTGGCCGCCATCCTGACACTGATCGGTTACTCCATGAACGACACCATCGTCGTTTTCGACCGGATCCGGGAAAACCTGCGGCTGGTGCGCAAGGGCTCGCTCTCGAATCTCGTGAACCTGAGCATCAATCAGACCCTGAGCCGGACCGTCCTCACCTCCGGCCTGACCTTTCTGACGGTCCTTTCCCTGTATCTGTTTGGCGGCGAGGTCCTGCGGGGCTTCTCCTTCGCGTTGGTGATCGGCATTCTGATCGGTACCTATTCTTCGATTGCGGTGGCGTCGCCGATGCTGGTCGCGTATCAGGACTGGCGCGCCAACCGGGGCAAACGGCCCAGCCTGCCGGCAGGCAAGCCAGCGGGCAAGAAGGCGCGGGTTTGAATGACGCATAAACCGGGCCGGCGCTTCCCCCTCACGCCCGCCATCAATGGGAAAAACGACAAACGGAGATTCTTGCAGTCGGCGGGAACTTTCCCCCCGATGTCCGGTGTCTAAGAATATTCAGGGATGTGGGAAACAATTGGATGCTTTTGAGGGGTGGGGCGAATGTTCGAAGACAGCACATTTGAGTCGGGCGGCAGAATCAAAACAAAAAGCAAGTATTGGACGATTGCGACCACCGCTTTGATCGCGGCTATCGTGGCGTTCCTAATCATTTGGCCCTTGCTGAACCCGGAAGCGCTGCCCTCGCAGGCGCTGGCAACCTTGCTGGTGGCCCCTCCTCCTCCTCCTCCTCCCCCGCCGCCGCCGCCGCCGCAGATAAAGGTGGTGCAGGTGCATGTGGAATCGATGGCGGACCAATTGCAGGCGCCGAGCAAAATCCCACAACATATTGAGCATGTAGTGGAGCAAGCCCCGCCGCCTCCGGGCGCGGCCGGCGGCGTGCAGGGAATGGGCGGTCTGGGCAGCGCGGGCGGCGTTCTGGGCGGAGTTTTGAGCGGTATGGGCAATGGCCCCGTGGTGAAGGCAGCCCCGCCGAAGAAGATTCGCGTTTCCTCCGGCGTCGAGGCGAGCAAGGTCATCTCCGCTCCTCCACCGATGTACCCGCCGATCGCCAAGGCCGCCCGCATCCAGGGAACGGTCCTGCTGGCGGCGACCATCGGCAAGGATGGCACCATCCAGGATCTGAAAGTGGTCAGCGGACCCGCGATGCTGCGGTCCTACGCCCTTGATGCCGTCAGACGCTGGCGCTACCGGCCAACCGTGCTCGATGGGGTACCTGTCTCCGTCGACACCACAATCAGTGTTGTTTTCAGCCTGAATGAGTGATACCTTCGCAGTCACCCACTCTCAACCAGGCTCCATTTTTCAGCAATAACCAAAGCAGGCTTATCCTTAAGGAGGATAGATTCCCGTGATTCTCGCTCAACTTACGCACCTTTCTTCCCATAGCTCGGCCCTGGCCATGTTCTTTCAGGACCAGCAGACCACCTTCAGTGTTGTGGACATGTGGCACAGCATGGGCTGGCTGCCGAAGGCCGTGGTCTTCGTGCTGCTGATCATGTCTGTCTGGTCCCTGGCGGTGATGATCGATCGCGCGCTCTACTTCTCGGCTGCCCGCAAGCAGTCCCGTGAGTTCGCCCCCAAAGTCGCCGGCGCTTTGAAGGAAGGCCGTCTGGACGAGGCGATCAAGGTCGCCGACCGCAACAAGAAATCGCATCTGGCGGAAGTAGTCACCGCTGGGCTGCAGGAGTTTCGCAACTACGGCAGCGGCGGCACCGTCACCGAGGAACAGGTGGAAGCCAGCCAGCGCGCCCTCGAGCGGTCTGAGGCCATCGTCCACGCCAAGCTAAAGCGCGGCCTGGGTGGTCTGGCAACCATCGGCGCTGTGGCTCCCTTCATTGGTCTGTTCGGAACTGTCATCGGTATTCTCGACGCTTTCCAGCAGATTGCCGCCCAGCACACCACAGGTCTCGACGCGGTTGCCGGCGGTATTTCGGAAGCCCTGGTCACCACCGCATTCGGCCTTTTCGTCGCGATCCCGGCGGTTATGGCCTTCAACTACTTCACCAATCGGGTGGAATCGTTCGACGTGGAAATGGACAATTCCTCAAGTGAACTGGTGGATTACTTCCTGAAGCAGGGCGCGCGCCGCTAACCGCGGCAGGCTGCTCAACGTTGTCGATTCAAGCGAGAATCACCGTTGCGGCCGGCGGACGTGAAAATCCGCCGGCCTGTCGGATCGCCCCGATTGCGGAGCGCACAAAAAAGATCGCGGCTAGGCTCTCATGGCATTGCCGAAGAGAGTTCTAGACCTGGAGTCCGTCGATGGGAATTGTAAAGAGAGACGAAGGCAAAAAGGTCAATTCCGACATCAACGTCACCCCTATGGTGGACGTGATGCTGGTTCTGCTCATTATCTTCATGGTGGTCACTCCCATGTTGAACAACAAGGTCAACGTTGACCTGGCCAAGGTGTTAAACCCGACCACAATGCCGGACGCCGACCATCAAGATTCCGTCAAGGTATCGATCACGCGCGACGGCAAGGTGTACCTGGGCGCCACCCAGATTTCGTTGGCCGACCTGGGGCCGAAAGCGCAGGATCTGCTGCAGAACAAGCCCGACAAGACCGTCTATATTCGCTCGGACGCGCGGGCCCGGTACGGCATCGTGATGGATGCCATTGACAACCTGCGCACGGCGGGCGTCGATCAAGTAGCGTTTTTGACGAAACCGATCCGACAGTCGGCTCCACCTCCACCCGTTCCGGGCGCCAAGAATCCGGCTACCAGTCACACGCCCGGTTCTTAGGGTTCGGAACAAGCGTCGCTATTGGGAAGCTCGATATCCGCGATGGAACGAAAGAAACTCAGCCCGAGTCGGGCGCAACATCTAAAGCGAGGGTAATTTTATGTCAATGTCCACTGGTGGGGTCGGCGGTCTTTCCTCCGCTCCAAACGTCACCCCTCTGATCGACGTTCTTTTGGTGCTGCTCATCATTTTCATGGTCATCCGACCGCCGAATCCAAGTGGCCTAAATGCCCTGGTGCCGCAGCCGCCGAAAAAGCCGCAGAACCAGCAACAGAACGACCGCACCATCGTTGTGCAGGTCACTTCACGGTCCGGGGGTGGCCAGCCCGGCTACAAGATCAACCAAACCGACGTCCCCTACGGTCAGTTGCTGCCCCAGTTGGAATCGATTTACGCTACGCGGGCCACAAAGGTCTTGTTCATCAAGGGCGATCCCAACCTGAATTTCGCTGTTATCGCCAATGTAATCGATATCGGGAAACAAGCCAGCGTGGATCACATTGGGATCATTACCCCCAAGATCGCGGCTGGACAATAAGCCGAAGCGGGCGCGGCCTTCCCCAGGCGGCGTCCGCGCAATTTTATCCCCGCTTTCTCAATTCGGAAAAAATCGGGTAGAATCACTGAGCAAGTGAAACCGCTTGCCGCAAAGCTTTTCGCTGCTGTTCGCAGGCCGATGAGCCGTGACTGACTCCAGGAGATCAAGTCGAATGAACTGCAATGTACGCCGTCCGGTGCTCGCCGCGGTCCTCTGTTCCGCGCTGGTTCTCATCACCGGATGCAACCGGCTCAAGGCACGGGACCAACTGAACAAAGGTGTTGAAGCGTTTAAGACCGCTCATTACGATGCCGCGATCGGCCACTTTCAACAGGCAACTCAACTCGATCCAACCCTGCCGATGGCTCGCCTCTACCTGGCTACCGCGTATGCGCAGCAGGTGGTTCCGAACCTGACCACTCCGGACAACATGAAGAACGCGAATCTGGCCATCAAGAATTTTCAGATGGTTCTTCATGACGATCCCAAGAGCGTCAACGCGCTGAAAGGCATTGCTTCCCTGTATTTCAACACCGAACAGTTGGACAAGGCGAAGGAATACCAGAACAAGGTGCTCGCGATCGACCCCACAGATGCTTCCGCGGAATACACCATTGGTGTGATCGACTGGACAGTGGCATATAAGAACGCGATCCCGGTGCGTCAATCCCTGGGGCAGAAGGACGATGGTACCCCCGTCAAGGACAAGAAGGCCTGCGCGGCCCTGGCGGAAAAGAACGGCCCAATGGTCCAGGAAGGTCTCGACGCGTTGCAGAGAGCCGTCCAGCTGCGGCCAAACTATGACGACGCCATGGCCTACATCAACCTGCTCTACCGTCGTAAGGCCGGCATCGAGTGTGGAGATAACGATGCGGCCAAGGCGGATATTGCCCAGGCAGATCAGTGGGTGCAGAAGGCAATGGAGGCCCGCAAGGCGAACGAGATTAAGAAGCAGCAGGAGGGCCCGAAGGGCATCGTCCTCGGCAAATGATCCTGTTGCATGGAAGCAAACCCTGCAGCCTCCGCACTCCTCGGAGGCTGTTTTGTTGGTGCGGGCCTGAGATTCCAATCGAGGGTTAGAATCCTGAACCTGCATCCGGACGGAAAATCTTGTCCGGCTATCTTCCAGCTAGTTTCTTCCAGTACACTTGGCGTTTGAACAAGAAGTTCCAGAAGATTCTCGTCGCCAACCGGGGGGAAATCGCCTTGCGGGTGGTTCGCGCCTGCAGAGAAATGGGGATCTCCTCGGTTGCCGTGTATTCGGACGCGGACCGCGCCAGCCTGCACGTGGCCCATGCCGACGAGGCTTATCGGCTCGGCCCCACGCCAGCCACGGAGTCCTACCTGCGTGGCGATCTGATTGTCGAAGTCGCGCGGCAATGCGGCGCCGACGCCATCCACCCGGGCTATGGATTTCTTTCCGAGAACGCGGAATTTGCCGCCGCTTGTGAAGCTGCCGGCATCCGTTTCATCGGCCCAACGGCGAGCGCCATGCGCATGCTGGGGTCGAAGACGCGGGCGCGTCAAGCAGCCGATGCCGCATCGCTTCCGCGGGTGCCGGGTTCGGTGCGGGCTCTGGAGTCGCTGGCGGAGGCCAAGAAGGTGGCCAGCGAAGTCGGCTATCCGGTCATGTTGAAGGCTGCTGCCGGAGGCGGAGGCAAAGGAATGCGCGCCGTGCATGGCGAAGCTGAGCTTGGCGAGGCGTTGGATGCTGCGCGCAGCGAAGCGGAGCGCGCTTTCGGCTCGGACGACGTCTATATCGAGAAGCTGATCCTGAATCCCCGCCATATTGAAGTGCAGATTCTCGCCGATCATCACGGCCATTGCGTTTATCTGGGCGAGCGCGAATGCAGCGTGCAGCGCCGGCACCAGAAGGTCATAGAGGAAGCCCCATCGGCTATTGTCGATGAAGACCTGCGGGCGCGAATGGGGGAAACGGCGGTGCGGCTGGTGCAGGCCGCGCAGTACACCAACGCCGGCACGGTAGAGTTTCTCGTCGACGCCGAGCGCAATTTCTACTTTCTCGAAATGAACACGCGATTGCAGGTCGAGCATCCGGTGACGGAACTGGTGACCGGCCTCGACCTGGTGCATCTGCAGATACAAATTGCCGAAGGAGAGCCGCTGCCGTTCACCCAGGCCGATGTGCAGTTGCGCGGCCATGCCATCGAGTGCCGCATTTATGCCGAAGACCCGGAGAACAATTTCTTTCCGTCACCGGGAAAGATCACCCGCCTGCTCCATGCCTCGGGTCCGGGCATTCGCGAGGACTGCGGCATCTACGAAGGCTGGACGGTGCCGCTCGACTACGATCCCATTCTGTCCAAGCTAATTGCGTATGCGCCCACCCGGGCGATGGCGATCGAGCGGATGCTGCGTGCGCTGGGCGAATATCACGTTGGGGGCATCGCCAGCAATGTCGGGTTGTTTCGGCGCATCCTGCGCGATGATGGCTTTCGCACCGCCAATATCGACACCGGCTATTTGGAGCGGCTGCTGGCGGACACTTCGATCAATGAACCGCCCAGTCTGACCCTGGAGACGGAGCAGGTGGCCGCAGTGGCGGCCGGACTGTTCGAGCAATCGTCGCCGCCGGCGGCGACGAGCGACGCCGCGGCGACCTGGAATGCGTGGAAGGCGGCTGGCCGCCGGGAGGCGCTGGGTTCGTGACGACCGAAGTGGAGCTGAATGGGCGGAAGCATCGTCTCACGATCCGGGCCGTCGACGGCGGCTATCGCATCGAGTTGAACGGCCAACCCTACCGCGCGAATGTTTCTTCCCTGCAGCCGAATGTCCTTTCGGTGCTGGTCGAGGGGAAATCGCATCGCATCGTATTCGATCCTCGTCCGGGCGGAAGCGCGATCGTCCTGGACGAGCGGCGGCTGCCGTATCGAATTACCGATCCACGCTCGCTGGGTTCTCGCGCCGATGTGGATGCGAACGACACCGGGGCGCGCTCGATTACTGCGTCCATGCCGGGGCGCGTAATTCGCATTCTCGTCCAAGTGGGAGACCGCATCGAAGCACAGCAGGGGCTGATCGTCGTCGAGGCGATGAAGATGCAGAACGAACTCAAGGCCCCCAGAGGGGGAACCGTGACCCGCGTTGTTGCAGCGGTGGGCGCGACGGTGCAGACGGGCGAACTCCTGCTCGTCATCGAATGACTTCCGTGCGGGACACGTGCTGAAACCCTCCAGGAAAGGTTGATTGTGTATGCACGCCTCCGGTCGATGGCTGATCTGGCTATTTTCCGCTGTCCTCCTCGCTCTGATGGGCATAGCCGGACAAAAAGGAAACGGCGGCGGAGAAAAAGTCTCCGCCGCCGCCCAGCACCATAGAACGCGATCTTTAGTGAGCGTTCTTCAAGATGTCTTCCGCGTAATAGTTGATGACGCGGGCCTGGTCGCGCAGCACCTCATAGTAGGCGCTCTGCAGTAGCCGGGAGCGGCTGTCGTGCAACTGTTGACGGATCATCTGCTGCACGCGCGGGTCGCTGAGCGGATGCTGCCCGGCGGGTTCGATGGCGATCAACTTCAGAATCATGTACCCGACCGGCTTGCTGGCGCCGCCCTGAGCGATCGGCAGAATGCTGGTGATCTGGCCCGGCTGCAATTTGGACACAGCGCCGTATATTTCCGGGTTCGACTTCAGCTGCGACTCCCGGATGAAACCCATGTCGCCGCCGCTTGAAGCGGTGTCGCAGGCTTCGGAATAGTTCATCGCCAGCCCGGAGAAATTCCCCCCGCTTTCCAGTTGATTGTGCAGACCCTGGATCTTTTTCTGGGCCTCGGCCCCACTGCGGGCCTTGCTGTTCTGCAGGTTGCAGGTCTGCTGGGATGGCGCCGATGTGACCACGATCTGCGCCAGGTGATACTCCGGCTCGATCAGGTTGAAGTCGGCCTCGTGCAGTTTGTAGTATTTGGCGACGTCGTCATCGGTGATGTTGATCTTGGATTCGATCTCCTTGTTGAGCACCTTATTCGTGGTGATGCTCAGCCATACGTCACGGCGGACGTCCGCCAGCGTCAGGCCTTTGGCTTTCAGTTGGGCGTTGAACTGGGCATCGGTGTAGGGCGCCTTGAGCCGCGCGATCCGGGCGTCCACCTCCGTGTTGGTGGCGACCAGGTGCATTTTCTCCGCGCGCTGACGGATCATTTCCTCACTGATCCGCTGGTGGAGGATGTCCAGCTTCAGCATGGCGGCTTCGTCCGCTGTTGGCTGCTGATGCATGGTGCTGAGCTTGTTCTGGTAGTACTTTTCCACTTCCGCCTTTTTGATCGGGTGGCCGTTGATCGTGGCCCACACGTCGGGATTCGGCTTGCGGTTGCAGCCGGCGAGTGAGGTAAGCAGCAGAATGCCGGCGGCGGCGCCGAGAGCGACATTGCGCGTGAAAAATGATTTCTGCATGGTTGTGACCTTCAATCCTTTCTCCCTTGACTCACGTGCCGCATTGCACTCGACGGGGCACATTTCTATCTGGTGGGTACCGCCGCAGCTTGTGCGGCGGTGTCCGGCGGAGGCGCTTCTCCGGCATCCCGAACAGCGCGATCCATGACCGTCCATAGTGTCTGCTGCGAGAGCGCTCCGGTGACTCGTTCTCCATTGATGAACAACGTGGGCGTTCCGTCTACGCCGAGGGCGTCGCCCTCCCGGATCGAATCGCGAATTTCTGCATCGTCCTGTTTGGCGATGCAGGAGTTCAGTTTTTTCATGTCGATATTCTGGCGTTTGCCCTCGGCGCGGGTAGCGTCATCCAGCTTCTGAAATGTGGCCGCGAGGCTCTGCTGGGCACCCTCTCCGGCGAATTCGTCGCGATGATCGTGGATGGTATCGACCACGTTCCAGTATCCGGCCGGACTTTGCGCCGCCAGGCAATTGACATCGACGGCAGCGTGCATGGCCCAGGGATGCATGGGCAGCGGAAAGCTCTTGTAGACATAGCGGACCTGGTCGCCGTAGTGCTGGAGCGTATCGGGAAACAGGACCTGATGCATGCGCGCGCAGAACGGGCACTCCAGATCGTCGAAGCTGACCACCGTCACCTTGGCCTTGGGGTTGCCGCGGATGGGTCGGCCGAGGATGGAAATGTCGGTGGCCGGGTTTCGCGTCAGGGCGAATTTTTCCAGGCGCGCCAGCGTGTTGTTGTCCTTCGAGATGAGGAAGTTGGTGGTCTTCTTGCGCGCCCCCGGACTGCTGAAGGTGATCGGCAGCGTGTCGTATCCGGCGATGTCGCTCGATGTGCGTTTGCCCAGCATCACCGAATAGGTTGGGGGAACGTTGTACTGCGAGCGGATGGTGAGCTTGATCTGGCGGTCGAGATGGGATTCGACGGGATTGGGGGTCGTAGACTGGGCCCTGCAACCCAGGCCGGCGGCCAGAAACAAAACTACAAAAACTCGAGATATACGCAATGGTTTCCCCAGAAAGATATGCCCCTTCATTATCACATGTGGGGCCGGTCCGGGGTGGGCGGTGAACGCGCCGTCGCTTTCTTAGAACAGTCGCTCGGCGCGCTTCAGGTTTCCCGCCGTGCCCACGCCAGCCAGGGTGAAGCTGAATGTCTCCTGACTTTCATCGCGGATCGCGCCCAGCTTGAATTTCCGATACTCGACCGTGAAGCCACAGCAGTCGAAGTTGTAGGTGGCCTGCACGCCGGCATATTCCAGGGTGTGCCGGTTCAGGTCCAGACCTCCGCTGGCGGCGGCGCTCAGCCCGGGTTTGGTCAAGGCGCCGTAACCGAGCAGAAGCTGCATCTGATCGTAGTTCACGACATTCGGCGGCTGGGTGGGCGGCACGGGGGTCTCTCCAACGGCGTTCAGCACAGAGTCGCCGAAGCTGGAAAAGAAATTGCCACGGCGATAATTGGCGAATACATTGCTGGCCGCGATGCGACCCGCCTTGGTGTCGTAGTCGAAGTCCCATTCCAGATCGGTATGTTCGCTGGTGCTGGCGCGCAGCCGGGAAACGATGGGCGAGACGCTGCGCGGGGAAGTAACATAATCGACGCCGCTGAAGTCGAGCGTGGTGGCGAATAGGTTTCGTCGCCCGGGGATGACCGCACCGCCGAATGTGGGATCGGCGAAATACTTCTGGCCGACAAACCAGGAAAGCAATTGCCGGGAAGTCTCGCCGCAGTCCTTGGGCACAGGCGATCCAGCAACCCGTTGCGGGCAGCGCGCGGCGTGCAACCGTTTGAGAAAAAGCCGCTGAGTCAGGCCATACTCCACTTCGTTGCTGTCGCTGTAGATGTCGATGGCATCGAAGCGGGGCACCTGATTAAATTTGTACACGCCGGTCACGTAGCGATAGTTCACGTCGGGCTCGATAGTATGGCGCAAGGCCACGCCGAAGCGTTTGGCGAGGAATGGTCCGGTAAAATCGCGCTCCAGCACCGGCGGAAGAATCTGCACATCGGCTTCAAAGGCCTTACGGTTCAGGCTGGCGTCGCGGGTGATGGGGACTGCGTCCTGGCCGGGAAGGCTGGAAGGAGGAGGCACGAGGGGCACTGGCCCGAGGAACTGACTATGGGAGTAGAGGGTTTCTCGCACTCCGATCGTGGGCCGGAAAGTCCACCCATCCGCGATCCAGGGCATCGACAGATGCGGAAACAAATCGGTGCGGCCGACATTGTGCGAGCGGTAGAACGGCTCGGAACGAGACAGCAATCCAAACCCGGCGTCGGCGCCGGCAAGGATTCCCGAGTGGCCCAGCCTGCGGTCGAGCACGTCGAGTTGCAGCGTCGGCAAGTGCAGGATGCGAATTTGATCGCCGGAGACGGTGCTGGCGTAGTTCTCATACCGCTCCAGATCGAAGTTGGAGGCAACGCCGCTTTTCTCGTGGGTCAGGAAGCCCCATGACTTGACCTCGGAGGAGACCGCCTGGGAGAAGTTCTCGGCAAACACCTGGCGGTACGCGTAAGAGCTCAGATATTCGGCATTGATGATTGACCGTGTATAGGAGGAAAAATCCCGGCGGCCGACGACCAGCGTGTCTTGACCGCCCTGGTTGACGTAGAGCGGCGCCAGCCCGCGGTCTTCCAGGCCGTCGTAGTGTCCCTGCAACAAGTCGTTGCCGCGGCCACGATAGCGGAATACGGCGCTCTGCGCAAACCCGCGCAGGGAATAATATTGCAGTCCCAGGGTCAGGTCGGCGCTGCGATTGATGGCCCAGTAGTAGGCGGTGCCGACGACGGTGCCTTTGATGGCCGACCCGGTTTCAAGTTCCGGCAGCAGAAATCCGGACTGGCGGCCGGATGTATTGACGGCGTGGGTGACGTAGGGCAGGTAGACGATCGGATAGCCCAGCAGACGAAAGTTGCTGTTCCACGCCTTTGCGGTACCGTCATCGACTTGAATCCGCGGCGCGAAGATGCGCCAGTGCGGCTTGGGCAGGCGGCAAGACGTCATGCTGCCGCCGATCAGCGTGTAGGAGTCCGGGCCCGACTTGATCAGTTCCTTGCCGGTCACGATGAAGGGATTCGGGGTGGTATAGAGCTTGCGGCTGCCGAAGTGCTCCAGGCCCACGGAGCCGACGACATTGTAGAAACTGCCGGTCTGAGCATCGAGGTTGATGACGCCGTGGCTGGCGTTGATGCGCTCGTTATCCGGGCCGCCCGTCAATTGCAGATGACCCTCTGCGGCAACTTCCCCGGTCTCGGCGTTATAGGTCACACGGTCGGCGCGGACCACGTAATCCTTGTAATCGATCTCCACCTCTCCGCGCAGCTCGTACGTGTCGCCGCGTTTTTCCTGCTCTCGCGCGCGGATGGTGACGGGAACTCCGGTGGGCGGCGTGGGCAGGGGACGGGCGACAGGAAGGTTCTGCGCATCGGGAGCGGAAGGCAACGAAAGGGAGGATGCGGACCGCGGCGGCGGAGAAGGTTTCGCCGCGGTACCGGCCGGGAGGGCGGCGCCGTCGGACGGGAACTGCCTCGTCAGCGTCTGCGCCTTCATTCGCACATGACAGAACGCGAGCAGCATGGTACAGATACAGGCACGGGTTCTCATGGCCGGAACATTCCCAGTGTAAATGCTTCCCCGTCAGGAAAGTTTCGCCGCGGCGCATCCCCTGCTCTGGCCCAGGGAAATTGCCGGTTATTCCCCCCATGCCGCGACGCTCGATCGGGCGCTAGCCCCCTCTGTCTCTTCTTTCCCCGGTCACCAATGCTTTGCATCGAAACGTCGCGGAGTGCGATCCAAGTGCGATTTTCAGCAATAAATTGCACGAGAAATGTGTTTTCCACTGGAAAATGCACCGATACTAAAGCTATAACTAGGAAGGGAGAGGGTGAGCACAGCTTTGTCCACGCCGGCACAGCATCCGACAATTCCGCCCCAGGAAGATCACTTTCCCGACTGGAAACGACAGTTGGCGGAGCGGGTGGACGCGTATCGCTCCAGGCATCCAGAACATATTCCTCCAGTTCCCTCCAGATCGAATCCTCTCACCGACTCCCGCGCCTCCAAGATCGCCCGCTCTGTAGCCTCGCGCTATGCCGCCGCGCCCAGTTATAGCGAAGTCGTACAGGCAGCGGAACGGACAGCGCTGCAGGCGCAGGTTGCGCTGGCGAACCGCGTCGCCGAGGAAAAGGCTGCCGAGGAGCAGGCCGAGCGGGAGCAGAGCGCCGCCCGGCAGCGCGCAGCCGAGCAAGCCGCCGCCGAGGCAGCGGCCGGCCGTATCACAACCGGAAAGCAGCTCGGAACGCCGGTGATGCCGCGGTTTGCCAACAAGGCGAGTGAGATGCGGGTTCATCAGGCAGCGCCCGAGCCGGAACCTTCGCTGGAAGATCTGTTGGCCTCTGCGCTGGTGGAGCCGCGCTCTCTGCTGCCGTCGAAACTGATCGAGTTTCCCCGGGAACTGGTTTCTTCCCGACGTGCCCGGCCGCGCCTGCCGGAGCTTCCCAACGGCGGCGTCGAGCCGCCTGTTCCGCCGCAGGATGCGGCTCAGCTCCGCATTTTTGAAGTACAGCCGGAAGTAGAATCGGAGATCGCGAATGGGGAGAATAAAGGCGCCGAGTCCCCAATTGCTGCAACCGAAGTTGAAGACCATCCCATCGGAGAGTCGGCCGTTTCCAGCCCTGCCGGCGAGCGGACCGCGACGGAGCCACGGTTCACAACCGCCAGCGTGCGCGCGGCTGTTTCGAGTCCGGCGCGCACCCAGCCTGCTTCGGCTCGAGTTTCCGCCTATGCCCCGGCGCGGCCGTTCAGAAATCTGGAATGGGCGGCAATTTCCCTCGATAACGGACCCGCAGCGCGTCCGCGAACGCAGGAGAGCAGCGCGGCGGAGTCGGTCCCATTTCTGGCCGACGCGGCCCCGATGGAACGTCGCCTGATGGCCCTCGCCGTCGACTTTGCCGCGGTCACCGCTGGCTTTCTCGCATTTGTGCTGGTGTTTGCCGCGGCCACTCCGTATTTTCCAACCGGGCTATCCGCGGTTGTAGCCGGCGGTGTCGTCTACATTTCCCTGTGGGTGCTGTACCAGATGCTGTTCTTCTCCCTCAGCGGCGCCACGGCGGGCATGTTCTACGCACGGATCGCGCTCTGCACCTTCAACGACCAGAACCCCACCCGGGAAGCCCTGCGGCGGCGGCTGGCGGCATGGTGGGTATCCTGTCTGCCGCTCGGCATCGGCTTCTTCTGGTGCTTTGTCGACGAGGACAATCTCAGCTGGCATGACCGCATCACACGGATGTACCAGCGCAGTTATTAGAGATTGTTTGGCTCTGTTGATGTGCTCCGTGAACGAGTGCCTGTCATCCAGAGCGAAGCGCAGGACCTCCTGTTCTGCCGGCAAACCGCAAGGTCCTTCGCCTTCGGCTCAGATGGGATGAAAGAAGGCGTACCTTCCTGAGATGTGCTCGAAGCACAGAGACCGACAGGAGGAAGGCACGCGATGACGATCCACATAGGAGTAGATCTTCACCAGAGATTTTGTTACATGAC
>Ga0208717_1000022_pt1 | contig 114572 bp, 88 predicted proteins | sample NGESurF53shallow_FD_184489 | JGI IMG/M metagenome (GOLD analysis project Ga0208717, IMG submission 184489) | Arctic peat soil microbial communities from Barrow, Alaska - NGEE Surface sample F53-3 shallow (SPAdes) | ecosystem: Environmental > Terrestrial > Soil > Wetlands > Peat ... | reverse complement strand
GTCATGTAACAAAATCTCTGGTGAAGATCTACTCCTATGTGGATCGTCATCGCGTGCCTTCCTCCTGTCGGTCTCTGTGCTTCGAGCACATCTCAGGAAGGTACGCCTTCTTTCATCCCATCTGAGCGAAACCGGGACCCCCGACGACGGCTATTCGTCGCGGGGTGGGAAGCGAAGAACCTCGCGGTTTGCCTGCACCGGGTCAGAGACCTGACAGAATTGTTGTTCGAATATGATCTTGACCTCGCAATATCGGAACGCCCATTGAAGCATCTCGCCATTCTCGGTTCCACCGGCTCCATCGGGCAGAGCACGCTGCGGATTGTGGAGCAATATCCCGACCGGTTCGCCGTCGTCAGCCTGGCTGCCGGGCGCAATGTCGATGCCGCCTTCGAGCAGTGCCGGCGCTGGCGACCTCGTGTCGTCTCTCTTGCCGAGGAACCTCTCGCCGATGCTCTGCGCCAGCGACTTCGGTCCTCTGGGATCACCGGCACCGAGGTGATACATGGTCCGGAAGGCACGGTCCACGCCGCCACCCTGCCGGAGGTGGACTTTGTGGTCAGCGCCATCGTGGGAGTGGCCGGGCTGGAAGCCACCCATGCCGCCATCGTCGCCGGCAAAGCTGTTGGCATCGCCAACAAGGAGTGCATGGTGGCGGCCGGCGAAATCCTCATGGACGAAGCCCGCCGCCACAATACCATGCTGTTGCCGATCGACAGCGAACACAATGCCGTCCACCAGTGCATGCGCGGCGGCCAGCCGCAGGAGGTCCGCTCCATCTGGCTGACCGCTTCCGGCGGTCCCTTCCGCACCACGCCGCTTGACCAGTTCGAGCACATCACGGTCGCCCAGGCGCTGAAGCATCCCACCTGGGTCATGGGCCGGCGCATCACCATCGACTCCTCCACCATGTTGAACAAGGGTCTGGAGATCATCGAAGCCTGCCGCCTGTTTCACCTGCCGCCCAGCGCCGTGCGGGTCACCGTCCATCCCCAGTCCACCATCCATTCGCTGGTGGAATTCATCGATGGCAGCATTCTGGCCCAGCTTTCCGTCACCGACATGCGTCTGCCCATCCTCTACGCGCTCACTTATCCCGAGCGCGTCGCCTCCGATCTGACCTTCGATATGAAAGCGCTTGCTGAACTCGACTTTTCCCCGCCGGATTTTGCCCGCTTTCCCTGCCTCCGCCTTGCCTACCAGGCGGCGGAGAGCGGCGGCGAGCATTGCATCGCGTTGAACGCGGCCGATGAAGTTGCCGTTGAGGCCTTCCTGGCCGAACGCATCTCTTTCCTCGCCATCCCACGTACAATTGAAGCAGTGCTGGAGCGCACGCCGGACCGCCATCCCGCGACTATTGCCGAAGTGCTCGACGCCGACCGTCGCGCGCGAGCCACCGCGCGAGAGCTGATCGCTTCCGGCCACAGAGCATAATCACAAGTTAGAATGGAATCTTCCCTACCCCGATGACGTTCGTCCTAGTCAGCATCGTCTCCATGCTCATCATGCTCGGCATTCTTGTGCTGGTGCATGAGTTCGGTCATTTCGCCGTTGCCAAACTATGCGGCGTCCGCGTTGAAACGTTTTCGATCGGCATGGGCACACGGCTTTTCGGCTTCAAACACGGCGATACCGACTACCGGCTCAGCCTGCTGCCCTTGGGCGGCTACGTCAAAATGGCGGGCGAGATGGGCTCTGACAAGTCCTCCGGCGATCCCGGCGAATACGCCAGCCACCCTCGCTGGCAGCGCATCCTGATCCTGTGCGCCGGCCCGGCGGCCAATTTCCTGCTGGCCCTGCTGCTGCTGGCCGCCGTGTACATGGGCCACAATGTGGTCCCCGACTATCTCAGCATGCCTGCCGTCGTCGACTATGTCCGGCCCGGCTCCCCGGCCGCCGCCGCCGGACTGCAGCGCGGCGACCGGATCGTCCGCTTCGACGGCGTTCAGCACCCCACCTGGGACACGATCTTCCAGCACGCGGTGATGAACCTGAAGCACACCGTCCATGTCGAGGTCGAACAAGGCGGCCAACAGAAACAACTCACCCTCCACCTGCCGGCCGAGTCCAACCCCAGCAACTTTACCTTGAGCGATGTCGGCTTCACGCTGGGCGAGCAGGACAAGCCGCTCAAAGTATCGCAGGTGCAACCCGGAATGCCGGGCGCGAAGGCCGGGCTAAAGGCTGGCGACGAAATCCTTTCGATCGACGGCACCGCCTTGCATTCGCTCATGTCCATGGTTCTCTATCTGAGGCACAACGGCAGCCGCCCCGTCACCCTCGACCTGCTTCGCAACGGGAAACCGACGACCATGGTCGTCACCCCCACGAAAGCTGTCGAACCCGACGGCACTCCGGCCTATGAGATCGGCTTCCGGGTCGAGCCGCCGCCGTCGCATATCGAACGACTCTCTTTACCGCAGGCGTTTTCCAAGTCCGTGCATGACAATATCAAGGACACGACCCTGGTCGCGGATGTCCTGCATCGGCTGGTGACCGCCCGCATGTCCCTGCGCACCCTCAGCGGCCCGGTCGGCATCGCGCGCATGACCGGCGAAGTCGCGGCGCTTCCCGGTTGGGCGCCCATGATGGCCTGGACGGCCAACATCAGCCTGCAGCTCGGCCTGATCAACCTGCTGCCGATCCCCATCCTCGACGGCGGCAACATTCTGTTTCTGCTGATCGAATCCGTCATGCGCCACGACCTGAACGAGCAGTTCAAGGAGCGCGTCTTTCAGGCGGCCTTCGTCTTCCTGGTGCTGCTGATGGTCTTCATCGTGTTCAGCGATCTGTCGAAGATTCCCGCCATCTCTCACTTCAAGATGTAACGTCGTAGCTTCCCAACTCCGTCATCGCGACGGGAGTCATTGGACCGCAAGGCGCAGTGCAAGGATCTCCGGTCTCCCGCTACTGCACCGAAGTCGATTCCGCACTATGGAGCGATTTCCGTTCCCGACCGGCTACCATGCCGGGGTCTCCGATGCAATCCGCAGACCGCCGGTGGATTCGTCATCTGCCGCAGAAAGTTACGATATCCGGGCAGCCCCGGCCGCAGCGTCGCCCAATAGGACGTCGCGGTGACGATGGGCTTATGCTGATCGATCAACTGGTTCTTCAGAATCATCACTCCGCAGACCAGATTGTTTTTCGGCTGGAGAATCGTGCGCGCCGGGTCGCCCGGCTTCAGTCCGCGATCGGCCCTTTCGTTGAATGGACATCCGTACCGATGCTCGTCGTCGTAGGTCAGTTGCAATAGGCCCTCCGTGCGCACTCTGGAGACCGGCACGTGCTCCAGCCTAGCCATCTTCGGTTCTGTATGGCGAACGGTCGCGCCCGGGTTCAGTCCCGCCTCGGCCCCAGCCAGCGCCTGAAAAAAATAGGCCCAGAAAGCACGCTTATCTCGGTCGCTCATCTCGTAGAAGCGGGGACAGAAATGACGCACATCGCGCGGTACATGGCGGGACAACAGCGCCGGGGGCACCGCCCGTTCAATGATCCCAGTCCACTGCGGACTCCAGGTCGTCTCGCCCAGTTCCGCCGCCTTCTTGTCGAGTGGAGTGTGCGGTACAGTCTTGACCGGCGGCTTCGCCGGCACGGTGGGCGGCGGATCAGGTTTCCGCTGCGCACTGCCCGCGCATCCCGCCAAAACAATTCCCGTCCAGAGGACCAGACCGAATGTACGCAGCGTCAAAATGGACACACATCACCTACGCTTGCCGATGGCGAACGCACCCTGGGTGCTCCGTCCCCTGCTTGGACGTGGCAAAAGACATAGGTGTTGCCAAGGCTTTCGCCGTCTTCACAGTGTGCGCGGGCGCTCTGGTTTTCTGCCTCATCGGCTTCTCGGATCAAATTGTCTTCGCGACCGGAACGAAGCGAAGTGAGAGCAGTGCTTTCAATTTATCCACCGGAAATCTGCGTCAGATTCCCAGGCCTCAATTCCGAGGCCTATAAAATGGCAGGGAGGTTTCGTTTCCGCATGACGAAGGTTCAGAAGGTCATCGCCGCCGCCGTTCGTCACGCGACCCATTGGGAGAATGGGAGAACTCGTCGAGCGACTCGTCCGTCGGCAGCTCTTTCTATCCCACGGGTCAGGCATCGTTTTGCGCTTAACCTGGTCGATGAAGCCTACGCGCTGCTGGCCTCCGGTCTTTGCCGGAAAGTTGCTGTTTATTTCGATGAGGAGATCCACATATGCTGAAAGGAATTTCCCCGGTTCTCAGCCCCGATTTACTTAAGCTCCTATGCGAAATGGGGCACGGCGATGAAATCGTCCTCGCCGATTCAAATTTTCCTGGCGCCGGCATCGGCAAACGCCTCGTCCGTTGCGATGGCTTGCCGACCAAGGCCCTGCTCAAAGCCATCCTCCCTCTCTTCGCGCTCGACAGCTACGCGGACCCGCTCATCATGATGCAAGTGGTGCCGGGGGACAAGCTCGATCGTGCGGTGGAAGAGGATTATATGCAGGAGGTTCGGCGCCATCAGCCGGATGCGGCAGCGCCGATCCGCATCGAGCGAAATACGTTCTACGAACGCGCCCGCCAGGCTTTCGCCGTCGTCATGACGGGCGAGCTGCGCGTCTACGGCAACCTCATCCTCAAGAAGGGTGTCATCACATAGTGCGATTCCGTCGCGCCCAACTTTCAACATCGTCCTAAACCTCTGAGACAAAAAACAAGGAGAAGCATGATGCAGCGTAGAGAATTTTGCAAACTGATCGCCGCCGCCGCCGCGGCAACGGCAGTGCCTGCCGCTGTCGCACAGGCAGAAGATGCGGCGCAATCGCCGGCGTTCCATGCCATGGATACCTATACCGAAGACTATGCGAAGTTCTGCGCCACCCCAGCGGAGCTGCGAGCCTTTTATGCATTGGAGAATGGCCGCTTCATCAAGGAAAAGCTCGATGAAAAAGCATGGCACCCGACCGGCTGGGGCAAACCTCCCGCTCTGCCCATCCCCGGTGGCTCGTGGGACGGCGTGCCCATGGACTCTCCCATCCCCAACTTAGCCGGAAATGGCCCCTATAAGCCCACCTGGAATTCCCTGCTGCAATACGACACCCCGGAGTGGTATCGCGACGCTAAATTCGGCATCTGGGCACACTGGAGTCCGCAATGCGTCCCCGAGGATGGCGATTGGTACGCACGCAACATGTACATGCAGGGATCGGCCCAGAATAAATTCCAGGTGGAGCACTATGGCACCCCTTCACGTTTTGGATACAAAGATCTGTGCCCGCAATGGACGTTGCTCAACTGGGACCCGGACGCGCTGATTGAGCGCTATCAGAAGGCGGGGGCGAAGTTCTTTTTCGCGCTGGCCAATCATCACGACGGCTTCGACACCTGGGACTCCCAGCATCAGCCGTGGAATGCCGGCCGCATCGGTCCCCATCGCGATGTGGTTGGCACCTGGGCCACCGCCGCGCGCAAACGAGGACTGCGTCTCGGCGTCACCGTCCATCAGCATCGCAACTGGTGGTGGTTTCAGACAGCGCACGGCGCCGACAAGACCGGTCCCTTCGCCGGCGTACCCTACGACGGGGATCTCACCGCAGCCGAGGGCAAGGACCAGTGGTGGCAGGGGCTCGACCCGCAGCGGTTGTATGGCGCCAAGCATCCCTTCAATGCGCTGCCGGACATTTCTTATGTCAAGAACTTCTACGATCGCACGCGCGACCTTGTCGATCAGCACAACCCCGACCTGCTCTATTTCGACAATGCGTTGCTGCCACTGGGCTGGGGCGGCATGAATATCGGAGCCTATTATTACAACCACAATCTGCAGACCCACGGCGGCAAGATGCAAGGCGTCATCACCATCAAAAATGTACCGGACCGCTTGGCTAAGTCTGTCGTGGCCGACTACGAACGTGGCCTGACCAGTAAAATCATGCAGTATCCCTGGCAGTCGGAGACCTGCATTGGGGAATGGCATTACAACCGCGCCCTGTTCGACAAGCCCGGCAAATACGGCGGCTATCTACCGCCAAAAGATGTTATCCACTGGCTGATCGACACCGTCAGCAAAAATGGAACATTCGTCCTGAACATTCCGGGCAAGCCGGACGGCACCATCGACAGCAAGGAGGTCGCTGTCCTCGATGGAATCACCAACTGGATGCAGGTGAACGGAGAAGCGATCTACGCCACCCGGCCATGGAAGATCTACGGCGAAGGACCGAACATGGTCAAGAGCGGATCGTTTCAAGGAAATAGCGTGAGTAAGCTTGGCGCGCAGGACATTCGCTTTACTCGCAATAAAGCGAATACAGTGCTCTATGCCATTTTTCTAGGATGGCCTGGGAAAGAGGCTGTCATTCAAGCGTTGGGAACGTCGAGCCCGCAATCGCCAGCCAAAGTCACGCACGTCGAACTGCTGGGTTACCAGGGCAAGGTCAAGTTTCGCCAGCACGCATCCGCGCTGCATGTTGAACTGCCGAGCCAAAAACCGTCCGACTATGCCATCGCCCTGAAAGTCAGCTTTGCGTGAGCGCTTGCCGGCGCCCGCCATCACTCGCATGCGCGCGTGCAGGGCGGCGGAATGTACTCCTGCGACGTGAAGGTCGACGCGGGCAGCCCGGCGCTGTTGTAAAGGTTCGCGGCCAGCGCCGAGTTAGCCCACGCATAGCGCACATATTTCGGGTGCGGCACCTGGCTGGCGGCAGCAACTACCGTATCTCCCTCAATCTTCGCCGTTGCCGGATAAAATTGCCCGTCCTTACCGGCAACCTCAAAGGTCTTCAGCGGTGCGCCCCTTGCCGTAAGCCCCGCGGCGTGGGTGAAGTAGACGCGAATGCTGCCGTTCTCCGGCGTCGCCTGCCGGAACAGCGGCCCGCTGTACTCGATTTTTTCTCCGTAGACGACGGCGCGCGCCGCCAGATCCAGCCGTTTGCCCACCGTCTGCTTGTCGGGCGGGTGCACGTTGTCGGCCTCGCCCACGTCGAGCGAAACCGCCATAGCCGTATCGGCCAGCTTGAGGGTACGCCGCTGCGCCTCGCGGACAATTCCCCAGGTCTCGGACGGGGTGGACGTGAAGCTTGAAATCTGCACGAAAAGGAACGGGAAATTGCCCTCCCGCCAGCGCCGGCGCCAGTCGGTAATCATGTCCGGAAAGGCATGCACATAAAACGGCGCCCGCATCGCCGGGGTGTCGGTCGCACCCTGGTACCAGATCACGCCCTTGATGGTAAACGGAAGCGCCGGGGCGACCATGCCGTTGAACAGCGCCGCGGGTTGCCAAGAGGCCGGGTCCGGGTGCCAGGGGTGTTTCGGAGCGGGCTGGCCCGCCGCCTTGGCGGCGGCATCCTCACGCTTTTCCTGCGCCAACATCGCCGGCACGTCGTGCTGATCCTCGACCATGGGGACGCGGGCGGCAAACTCCGGCATCAGCGATGCGTCCCAGCTGAACTCGTCGAGGCTGATCCACGCCGAGATCGGCGTCCCACCCCAGGTCGAATCGATCAGCCCGATCGGTACATGCTGTTCCTGCTGCATCCCGCGCCCAAAAAAGTACGCCACTGCGGAGAAGTCGGTTGCCGTCGCAGGCGTGCACAGCGTCCACTCCGCGCTTTGATCGTCCTGCTCATATTCCGACGCCGTGTCCTGAAGGCGCAGCAGGTGAATCCGCGGATGGGTCGCGTTGGCAATCTCTTGTTTGGCATTTTTGATGACGGCGTAGCCGGGAAAACCCATCAGCGGAATCTGCATATTCGATTGCCCAGAGGCAAACCACACATCGCCCACCAGCACATCGTGCAGCGTAATCGTGTTGCTCCCCGTAACCGTCAGCGTGAACGGCCCTCCCGCCTTTTGCGGCTTCAGGTAAACGCTCCAGCGCCCCAACCCATCGCTCACCGTGTCAAGCTTCTGGCCCCGGAAGGAGACCTGCACGTGCTCACCCGCATCGGCCCAGCCCCAGATGTGGATGGGCATACCGCGCTGCAACACAACATGGTCGCTGAGAATGTGGGGAAGCCGGACTTCGGCTTTTGCCTCACAGCTAAAAATGAAAGCGCCGAGCAGAACCAGCACGGCGGCCGCGATGCGAGCAGGCGAGACGAATGGCTTCAATGTCGATTTTCCTCAGTGGAGAGAGCAGCCCGTTCGAAGATTGCCGAAGGCGCCGCAACCAATGTGTGAGACGGAAGTCCTGAAACGGATCTCAAACGACTGAAAAAGACGTGGCGGAGAGGGGGGGATTCGAACCCCCGATACCCGTGAAGGTATGTCCGCTTTCGAGGCGGGTGCATTCAACCACTCTGCCACCTCTCCGTTCTCTAGCCTACCAAATCTTCCTCGCGCCGCCGGTAGTATCGCTCTGCATTCTGCCCCACCCGGATTCAGTCGCGTAGCTGCCGCGATCCTGCCGATCTTGCTACCATGTTGTTACTCGCATCCCCGCTCGGCTGCGCGAGTTTGCCTATGTTCAAACATGCTTGGATTGGTTTCTTCGTTTTTCTACTCGCCATTTCACCGTCTTTGAAGTGTGCCGCCAGCGCCTACGACGCCCATCCCAAACTCGTCATCATTCTGGTGATCGACCAGTTTCGCGAGGATTATCTGGCGCGCTACAGCGCCGACTTCAAGGGGGAGGGATTCAATCTCTTCCTCGATCATTCCGCGTTCTTTCCCAACTGCTATTTCGATTATGGAAATCTGGTCACCGCCGCGGGTCATGCCGCCATCGCCACCGGAACCTATACGGACGGTAACGGGATTGCCGCCAACCAGTGGTGGGACCTCAGCCGCAACAAGAAACGACCCATCACGTCGGTCGAAGATCCCCACTACACCATCGTCGGCCTGCCGCCCAACACTCCCGCGGAGGAGGGCGCATCGCCGCGCAATCTGCTCGCTTCGACCATCGGCGATCAAGTTCGACTGGCGACGAAAGGCCAGGCCAAGCTGTTCGGTATTTCGCTCAAGGACCGCGCCGCGATTCTTACCTCCGGATATACCGCCAACGGCGCGTTCTGGATCGATCACAACAGCGGCGCATTCGTCACTTCCAGCTTCTACATGCCGAAGCTTCCAGACTGGGCCGCCGCATTCAACCAGAGCGACGCCGCGGCGCAGGCCCGCACGGCGGCGGGAGTCCCGGCCAACGCTCCCTTCTACAGTAAAGTGGGACCAACGGATGCCGCGATCCAGTACGAACTCAACTTCGCCCAGGCGCTGATTCAGGGAGAACAGCTCGGCTCCGGCAATGTCACCGATGTGCTGACCATCAGTATTTCCTCGACCGATTTGCTCGGCCATCGAGTCGGGCCCGACTCGCCGGAGCAAGAGCAGTTGATCGACCAACTGGACGGCAATCTGGACCAGTTCTTCCATTGGCTCAACCAGAACATTCCCGGCGGCCTGGACAACGTATGGATTGCCTTGTCCGCGGACCACGGCGTCGCTCCCGTGCCCTCGGCTGCGCAGAAGCTGGGAATTCCAGCGGCGAACATCGATCTGAAGCCGCTGATTGCATCGCTGAACGCCGCCATGAACAGGCGCTTTTCGCCCGGACAGAAGCTCGAATATCTGCTGCCCGACCAGGAATTGCCCTACATCGCGCTCAACAGCCCGGTTTTTACCCGCGCCGGAATTAACGAGCTCGAAGGGGAGCGGGCCATCCAGGACGCAATCCCCGCCGCCATGTCCGCGCTCGATCCCGCAGCTTCGAAACTGGATTCCGATGTGAAACCGCAGGCGTCGCGCGTGCCTCCGCAGCCCCGAATCTTCCGCACCTTCACCCGGCTGCAAATGGCCGGCACCCAGCCCGGATTGCCGCCCACCGCGTTTGGACGGATGATTGCGAACAGCTATTCCCCCGTGGGTGGTTGGTATGTGATGGTAATTCCTGACGCCTACCAGATGCAGTATGCCGGGACGGGCACGAGCCATTTCTCCCCATGGTCCTACGATCGCCATGTGCCGCTCGCTTTCTTCGGCTCGGAGTTTCTGCCCGGCACCTATCCCGGGCGGGTGCAGCCAATCGATCTGGCTTCCACCCTGGCGGCGATGCTGAACATTAATCAACCTTCCGCCAGCACCGGAAAAATTCTGACCGAAGCGATTCGCCAGAAACCGGAAACCCGATTGGAACGAGAAGAGCTTCGCCGCTTGATGAGAGAACGGCCCACGCCTGCGGCGCGATCCAGGCAAAGGAAGGAAGAAAGTAAAGCCGTCCGGGAAAAGCCCAGAACGAAAGAAGAGCCCACAGCGAAGGAAAAGCCCAGGCAGGCACCGGTCGCCAAGCCCTCCTCACCGCCAGCAAAGCCGGCGCCAGAAAAACCGACTCCCAGCAAGCCCGAGCCGCCGCATGCACCGGTCGCCAAGCCTAACCCTCCGAACGCGCCGGCCACCAAACCCTCCCCACCGCCAGCGAAGCCGGCGCCAGCAGAGCCGGCACCCACCAAGTCTGAGCCCCCGGCCAGCCCGCAACCATGACCGCCGCCCACAAGCCCGATCTTCGCGTCGCCTTCTGCGGCATCGAACTGCGCAATCCGATCATCGCGGCCAGCGGAACCTTCGGGTACGGGGTAGAGTTTGAGGACATTGTTGCCCTCGACAAAATCGGCGCCTTCGTCACCAAGGGGCTGTCGCGTGAGCCGATGCCCGGCAATCCGCCGCCGCGCCTGATCGAAACTCCCGCCGGCATGTTGAACGCGATTGGGCTGCAAAACGTCGGCGTGACCGCGTTTGTCGAGCATAAACTGCCTGCTATCCAGCGCCTCCCCTGCCCTGCCATCGCCAACGTCTTCGGCGGCTCCGTTGAAGATTATTGCGCCGTGATTCGCGCCCTGAACCCAGCCGATGGAATCGCCGCCTATGAGTTGAACGCTTCCTGCCCCAATACGCACGAGGGCGGAATGGTCTTCGGAACCGACGCCACCATGTTGTACGAGTTGGTAACGCGGGCGAAATCGATCGCCGTCCGACCTTTGATTGTCAAGCTATCCCCAAACGTGACCAGTATTGCCGTCATGGCCCGCGCCGCCGCGGAAGCCGGTGCGGATGCGCTTTCCCTGGTCAACACATTCCTCGGAATTTCCATCGACGTGCGAACTTGCCGGGCGCGGCTGGCGAACTTTACCGGCGGGCTATCGGGTCCGGCGATCAAGCCGGTGGCGCTGCGGATGGTCTATGAAGCGGCGCAGGCAGTCTCGATTCCGGTGATTGGCATGGGCGGGATTACTTCGGCGGAGGATGCGATCGAGTTCTTGCTCGCCGGAGCGGCTGCGGTCGAGGTCGGCACCGCCAGCTACGCGGACCCACGCGCTGTCGAAAGAATTGTCGACGGGCTCATGGATTGGTGCCAGCGCCACCACATCGAAAAAATCACCAGCCTCACCGGCGCCCTGAACACGACGCCCCTCCCATCCCCAACAGACCACTAGGGTGAGGAAGCGGAGTGGAGGGACCTGCGGTTCCAGTTTCTTCTTGCCTTTGGAGTTACGCGCGACAAGAATGACTCCGGAAATTAGCTCCGCTTACCCGCGCCCTCGGCCGCAGCGATCCGCTCTTGCGCGTCCTGAATCACCAGATTGGCCTCGGTGTAACGAGCGCTTTCATCGCCAGCCTCGCTCCACAATTTATTTCCGCGCTCCAGTTCCGCCCGCGCCTCCGCCAGGTCGATCTCCTCCGGCCGCAGAACATGTTCCGCCAGGATGGTCACGCGATCGGGCAGCACTTCGGCAAAACCCCAGGCAACAAAAAATTTCTGGTCGCCGGTGTCCCCTCCATGCAGCGTCATCTCTCCTGCGCCCAGTTCCGTCAACAACGGGGCGTGCCCATACAGCACCTCCAGATAACCGGAGCGCCCGGGCAGCGACACGGAGTCCGCTGTGCCGTCGATGAAAACTTTGTCCGGCGTAACCAGCCGGACCTGAATGGAGTTTTGCTCTGCCATCGCTCGCGCCCTATGCCAGCTGTTTCATCTTGCCGGCCGCTTCCAGAACCTCGTCGATATCGCCTTTCATATAGAAAGCCTGTTCCGGCACATCGTCGTGCTTGCCTTCAATGACTTCCTTGAAGCTCCGCACCGTGTCCGCCACCTTGACGTAGCGGCCGGGAATGCCGGTAAACTGCTCGGCCACATGGAACGGCTGTGAGAGAAACTTCTGCACCTTACGAGCCCGCATCACGGTCAGCTTGTCCTCTTCGGAAAGCTCGTCGATACCGAGGATGGCGATGATGTCCTGCAGATCCTTATACCGCTGCAGAATGCGCTTCACTCCCTGGGCCACATCGTAATGTTCCTGTCCGACCACGCGCGCGGTCAGAATGCGCGAGGTGGAGGCCAGCGGATCGACCGCGGGATAAATCCCCAGCTCCGACAACGGCCGCGACAGCGACGTTGTGGCATCGAGGTGGGCAAAGGTCGTCGCCGGGGCCGGATCGGTAAAGTCGTCCGCCGGCACATAGACGGCCTGCACCGAAGTGACGGAACCGCGCTTGGTTGAGGTGATGCGCTCCTGCAGCTCGCCCATTTCCGTCGCCAGGTTCGGCTGGTAGCCGACGGCCGAAGGCATACGGCCGAGCAGCGTCGAAACCTCCGAGCCGGCCTGCGTAAAACGAAAAATGTTGTCGATGAACAGCAGCGTGTCCGCGCCTTCCTCGTCGCGGAAGTATTCGGCTACGGTCAGCGCCGTCAGTGCCACACGCAGGCGCGCTCCGGGCGGCTCCGTCATCTGGCCGAAGATCAGCGCCGCCTTCGACTTGTCCAGTTGCTTCAGGTCGATGACACCGGACTCCTGAAACTCCAGCCACAAATCGTTTCCTTCGCGGGTGCGCTCGCCCACGCCGGCGAATACGGAAAAGCCGCCGTGTTTGGACGCGACGTTGTTGATCAGCTCCTGGATCACGACCGTCTTGCCGACGCCCGCGCCGCCGAACAGGCCGGTCTTGCCGCCCTTCAAAAACGGCTGCACCAAGTCGATGACCTTGATGCCGGTCTCAAACATCTCCTCGCGCGTCGACTGTTCATCGAAGGCTGGCGCCTGGCGGTGGATAGGGCGATGTTCCTTCGCATCGATCGGCCCCAGTTCATCGACCGGCTGGCCGATGACGTTCAGCACACGGCCCAGCGTGGCCCGGCCTACCGGCACTGTGATGGGGCTGCCGAGATCGAGCGCCTTCATCCCGCGCACCATCCCCTCGGTGGCTTCCATCGCGATGCAGCGCACGCGCCCTTCGCCTAGATGCTGCTGCACTTCGAGAATCACGTCGATCGGCGTCGGCACGTCGAAGCCCTCACTGGTCACCCGCAACGCCTGAAAAATCGGCGGCATGTGCGCCTCATCGAACTGCACATCGACCGCTGGTCCCGCAATCTTCACAATCTTCCCGATATTTTCCGCCATCATCCCTGTCCCATCCATGCTGAATTCTGTCGCTACGACAACGCCGCCGCGCCGCTGACGATTTCGATAATTTCCTTGGTGATGGCCGCCTGGCGCAGCCGGTTCATGGTCAGCGTATAGGCGTCGATCATGTCCGTGGCGTTGTTCGTCGCCGAATCCATCGCCGTCATCCGCGCCGCGTGTTCGGCGGCCACTGACTCCAGCAGCGCGTGATAAATCTGCGTCGAGATGTATCGCGGCAGCAGCCCATTCAGCAATTCGCTCGGCGGTTGTTCGTAGATGTAATCCACCTCCGCCGTGCCGAACTTGCTCGCCTCTTCATCCGCTTCACGTGTGTCCTCGGGGTTCAGGCTGATGCCGGCGCTCTGCGCCGCCTTGCCCATCTCCTCGATCTGCTCCGGCTCCATATCGAAGGAGCTGGCAATCTCCTGCTTGGTAACTTCCTTGATGGGCAAAATACGTTCGACGACCATACGCTGCGCAATCACGGATCGAAATTCGTTGAACACCAGATAGACGGCATCGGTCTGCTGGCTCGCGTACCGGTCGACCAGGGTACGACCCAGATGAGCCGCCCGTTCAAAGCTCAGCTTTTCGAAGATGCCGGTGTGCTCGCCGGTGATTTCGATCCTCGCTTTGCGGCTGCGCGGACTGCCCTGCTCCATCTGGCGGTCCTCCTCGACGGAACTGACCGGGTAGCTGCGTCGCAGCGTTTCGCGACCCTTGCGTCCGATCACCTCGATGTCGATGTCGGCCCTCTCGTGCTCCTCCATGAAGCTATGCGCCGCCTTCAGCACGTTGGCGTTGAACGCTCCGGCAAATCCCTTATCGCCCGTGACCACAACGATGGTCACCCGCTTTTCCGGGCGGGAAGTCAGCAGCGGGCTGCGCAATTCTCCGGTCTCCGGATCGTATATATCGATACGCCGCACCAGGGAATCCAGCACGCTCACCATCATCTTTGCATATGGCCGCGCGGCAAAGGCATGCTCCTGTGCGCGACGCAATTTGGCCGCCGACACCATCTTCATGGCCTTGGTAATCTGCCGCGTATTTTTCACGCTGCGAATGCGGCGCCGTAGATCAAGAACGCTCGGCATCGTTTAGGAACGCTTCCCCGCGGTTTCGACCGGGCGATTGTCGCCCGACTCGTTCTCGTCCTTCACATCGTCCGCCGCTTCTGTAAAGCTCAATGGCGGTGTCGGCGTGGCCCCATTGGGGCTCGCATCCTGGCTACGGTCGCTCCGGCTGGCCTCGTCCTGCTCGTCACGATCTTCCTTCTTGATCGGCTTCGCGTCCACGTGAGCCTCTGGACGCTCCGCGAAAAAGTTCTCCTTATAGTCTTTGATCGCGGCAGTCATGCGGGCCTTCAGATCGTCGTCGAGCGCCTTCTTGGTCGCAATGTCGTTCAGAATTGCCGCCTGCGCAGAATCCAAATAGGGATACAGTCCCACTTCAAAGGGGCGCACTGACTCCACTTTTACGTCGTCTAGCAGTCCGGAAATTCCCGCGAACAGAATCATCACCTGCTTTTCCATCGGCAGCGGTTCGAATTGTTTCTGCTTCAGCAGCTCCGTCAAACGCTGGCCGCGATTCAACTGGTTCAGGGTCACCTTGTCGAGATCGCTGCCGAACTGGGCAAAGGCGGCCAGTTCGCGATACTGCGCCAGGTCCAGCTTCAGCGTCGCGCCGACCTGCTTGATGGCCTTACTGGCCGCGGAAAATCCGACGCGGCTGACCGACAGACCCACATTGACCGCCGGACGAATGCCGGAGTTGAACAAATCGGTCTCCAGAAAAATCTGCCCGTCGGTGATCGAAATCACGTTGGTCGGAATGTATGCCGACACATCGCCGGCCTGGGTCTCGATGATCGGCAGTGCGGTCAAGGATCCGCCGCCCAGTTTCTGGCTCAGCTTTGCCGAGCGCTCCAGCAGGCGCGAATGCAGATAGAACACATCGCCCGGATAGGCCTCGCGTCCTGGCGGCCGCCGCAACAGCAGTGAGATTTCGCGGTATGAAACCGCATGCTTGGAGAGATCGTCGTAGATCACCAGGGCATGGCGGCCCGAGTCGCGGAAAAATTCTCCCATCGCCGTCGCTGCGTACGGTGCAAGATACTGCATCGGCGCAGGCTCGGAGGCCGAGGCCACCACCACAATCGTGTAGGGCATGGCGCCATGCTCGGTCAGCGTCTGCACCACCTGTGCCACCGAGGAACGCTTCTGCCCGATGGCGCAGTAGACGCAGATCAGATTGTTCTTGGCACTGTTGATGATGGTGTCCAGCACCACGGCGGTCTTGCCCGTCTGCCGGTCGCCAATGATCAACTCGCGCTGGCCGCGGCCAATCGGAATCATGGCATCGATTGCCTTGAGGCCGGTGGCCATCGGTTCGCGCACCGGCTGGCGATCGACAACACCCGGGGCCAGCCGTTCGATCGGCAGCGTCGCTTCCGTTTCAATCGGCCCTTTGTCGTCGATGGGCTGCCCGAGCGCGTTCATCACCCGGCCAATCAGGGCGTCGCCCACCGGCACGCTCATGATCCTGCCCGTGCGCTTGACCTGTTCGCCCTCCCCGATCTCCGCGTAGTCGCCGAGGATCACCGCTCCGACCTGGTCTTCATCGAGGTTCATCGCCAGGCCGTAGATGCCACGGGGGAACTCGAGCATCTCGCCCGCCATCACCTTTTCCAGGCCATGGATGCGTGCAATGCCGTCGCCGAGCGACAGGATCGTGCCCACCTCATCGACGCGGACGTGCGACTCAAAGTTTTCGATCTGTTCCCGGAGTATTTGCGAAATTTCGTCTGCTCTGATCTCGGCCATTCTACTTCCAGTTTGTCGTTCCGATTTTGTTCGGTAAATCAGCTTGCCAGCATCTTCTCGCGAAGTTCTTCCAGCCTGCGACGCACGGAACCGTCATAGACAGTATCTCCGATGCGCAGCACCACTCCACCCAGCAACGAGGGGTCCTGCCGGTAAACGGGCCGAATGGTCACGCCGGCCAGGCTGGCCGCCTTCTCTTCCAACTTCGATTTCTCTTCCACCGTCAGTTCCCGCACGCTGGTAATTTCCGCTTCGCCAATTTGCAGCCGAAGATCGATCTCAGCTCGATACTCCGCCACGATTGCCGCGATTGCATGCACGCGGCCGTTCTGCAGCAGAACCGCCACAAAATTCCGCACCTGCGTGGCCATTCCAATTCGCGGTGAAATCGCATCCAATACTTTAAGTTTATCTGGCAACTGAATGGAAGGATTTGCGAATACCTCGCGCAGCTCCCTGCTTCCTTTCATGGTTGTAAGGAAGTCCTGGAGCTGGCGGTCCACCTCTCTTGTGTCCAGCTTGTCGGCCATCACTACATCGGCCAGGGCGCGCGCATACTGCAGGGCATAAACGCTCATCAGTTCACTCCCCCGCGCGGACGATTGCCGTTCACATCGGCCAGAAATCCGCTTACCAGCGCCCGGTCGGTTTCAGAAGAAATGGCAATCTGCCGTTTCGCATTTTCGATCACAAGATCGGCGGCCAGTTTCCGCAACTGGCTCTCCGCATTCTTCGTCGCCGCGCGGATGTCCTGGTTGGCCGACGCTAGAATCGACTGCTTCTCCTGTTCCATTGCATCGCGCAATCGCTTTTCTTCCTGCACGGTGTCCTGCTCCGCCTGGATGCGGACCGCCTCAATCTCGGCGTCCAGCCGCGACAGCCGTTCTTCGACCGCGGCCAACCGCCGGTTGGCGTCGTCCGTGGCCATACGCGCCTGCTGGACTTCCCGGTGGATCCGTTCGGTGCGCGCCCGCAGCGACTTGGGCAGCACTTTCGCAACCCCCCAAACAATCAGCGCAACCAGAAATACAAAATTGATGATCTCGAACATCCGCGAAGTCGTCTCGACCGGCAAGCCGAACGATCGCGCGATCTTATGCACCATGGCGGAATGACGATAGATGTTGGTCTCATCCTGCGCCTCCGCATTTTCGACCGCTCTCCGGGGAATCTCCTGCCGACGCTTCGTCTGCGGTTGGGTAGACAGATGGGACTGCGCGGTTACAGGCGCATTCTGCGGATTGGGGGCCGCCTGGCCGATCGCCAGCATCGGTCCAGCAAGTATCGCCACCAATAAAGCCCAGCGGACCAACCCCGAAGTTCCATTTCCCTGGCGGCGCAATCCCGACGCTGAAAAATTGGCGCAATCGATCCTCATCCCGCCCGCCCTTCCGCCGTGGCGCCGCCGGGAAGAACCGTCCGCACCGCATCGGCGGTTAAACCAGGAATCATCCCGTCCAGCTGCAGCCTCACCGCCGAAGCGCCCCGCTCGATGGCGAACAGCGCGTCCGCAATTCGCTCCTGGGCCTGCTCGTGCGCATCTGCCAGCAACAGTTCGGCCTCGATGTGGACGTTGTGCAGCCGCTCATGGCGTTCGCGGAATACCGCCGACCGCGCCTCCCGCAGACGCTGCTCATACTCCCGCGTCTTCTCTTCCGCGATCTTGATAGCCGCCGCCGCTTTTTCGACCGCGCCCTGGGTGCGCGCATACCGCTCCCGCAGGACCTTCCCCAGGGGGACATGCACCAGCAGTCGGTACAGTCCCAGCGTGATCAGAAACAGGATCACAGTCGGCACGGAGCCGACCATAAGTCCACCGAGCTGTTTCAACAAAAGGCCCATTTCGTGTGTTTTCAGGAACGCCCGTTTGTGGCGAAAGGTGCGTCAATTCTGGATGCGGTAACTAATTGATGGCTCGAAGCTTAGTTTGTAACAAACCGCTTGCAACAGTGTCAAACCGGCGGCGGCGCGCCAATTCCTGCCACCTAAATCATTCACGAATCGACGGTTAGCGGGGTGCCTCCCGAATGTCTCCGCCAGCGCAAAAACCGATTTTCGCCGCTGCGGCCGGTTGACTTCCGCACCACGCGGCCTACACTAAAAGGAACCGCCTTGGGCCTGCTTCAAGGCCCGACAGACTGGCTGCCGAGAAACAGAATTTCCACGTTCCGGCAGCCAGCCTATTCTTTGCCCGCTCAACGCGCGCCCCTCGTTCCAGTCAGGACATGGAGTGCCGAGTGCGCCGCAGTCGATTCATTCATTGCTAAGTGGGATTGTTCTACGTCCTGGCGGAAACCCTAGTCGGGCGTTGCCCAGTACATGCGATAGCGGCCCAGCAGCGAAGCCGGCCCGCGCACGCGAAGATGTACCGCCTGATCGAAGAAGCTTCTGTCCAGCACCACGGCCCCGGCGTCGAGCGCGGCCAGCTTGGCGCCTTCCTGCTGCGGAATCCTGAGTTCCCGCTCTTCCAGCGGATCGGAGTCGAGCGCCCGGTCGAGCGCAGCCAGCAGCGCATCCAATCCGATCCCTTCACGAGCAGACACGGGGATGGTCTTGCCCACCGTCGTCCCAAGCTGGCCAGCCGACAACAGATCGATCTTGTTCATCACCTCGAGGCGCGGCTTTTTGTCCACCTCGAGTTCGCGCAGGACTTTTTCCACCTCTTCACGATGCACATCGAGCGACGGACTGGACGCATCCATCACATGGATCAGGACCTCGGACGTCTCGACTTCTTCGAGCGTCGCGCGGAACGCCTGGACCAGCGTGTGCGGCAGCGCGCGAATGAAACCCACTGTGTCGGAGAGCAAAATCCGCCGCCGCGAAGGCAGCGTGATCAGATGCAGCTTGGGATCGAGCGTGGCGAACAAGCGCGGCGATTCAAGCACACCGGCCGCGGTCAGGGCGTTGAACAGCGTGCTCTTGCCCGCGTTTGTATAGCCCACCAGCGCCACCGTGGGCACCGGCACTGAAGACCGCCGCTGCCGCTGCTGCCGGCGAATGCGGCGCACCGCGTCGAGGCGCGTCCGCACGATCTGAATTTTGCGACCGATCTTTCTGCGGTCGGTTTCCAGCTGCGTTTCGCCCGGTCCGCGGGTCCCGATGCCGCCGCCCAACTGCGACATGGCGCGACCCCGCCCGGCCAGCCGCGGCAGCATATATTCCAACTGCGCCAGCTCTACCTGCAATTGGCCTTCGCGCGTCCGCGCGTGGGAGGCAAAAATGTCCAGAATCAACTGCGTGCGATCGATGACACGGCAAGGCAGCGCCCGCTCCAGTTCGCGCAACTGCGAGGGCGACAGATCCTGCTCGAAGATAATCAGATCTGCCCGGCGCGCGCTCGCTGTTGCGGCGATCTCTTCCAGCTTTCCCTTGCCCACCAGCGTTGCCGGATCGGGATGATCGCGCCGCTGCACCATCACTTCCAGCACATTCGCTCCCGCACTCTCCGCCAGTTCGCGGCACTCGGCGACTTCGGCGGAAAGCTCGGATGAGGAGGAAGTGTCGCGCGGACCCGGCTCTTCAAAAGCCTCATCCTGCGAGCGCACCTGTTCCTCGACCGCCCGCATGGCTCCTTTGGCGAGCCGCGCGGAATGGGTCAACCGGTACTTGCGACCGGTAAACTCACAGGCAACGATCAGTGTTCTTTCCCCTGTGTTGGTGGACAGCCTGGGGGAAACACTCGGCTGCGGCCTGGAAGATGCCGTCATTCCACCGATGCGCCGGGAATGCTCTCATTGCCCCGGCGCTGGAGAACTTCTTTGCGCATAGTTCAGGAAGCCGTGGAGACCGACGAGGCCAGGTTGGACGTATACGAGCTGGCCGCAGCACCCGGCGATGCCGCCGGAGCATGGCCAGTCCCCTGCGAAGTTGCCCCCGGTGTCGCCGTCGCGGTGTGTCGATGTTCTCCCATCAACACGGGCTTGCCGCTGACCACCGTGGAAATGGCGTGTTTGAAGATGAGCTGCTCCTGGCTGTTGTTCTCCAGCAGAACGGAATATTTATCGAACGACCGAATCCGTCCGGTCAACTTCACTCCGCTTACCAGATAAATCGTGATCTGGGATTTGTCTTTGCGGACGGTATTCAAAAATGTGTCCTGAATGTTTTGAGCTGTTTTGCTTTCCATCTGTAATCTCCTGAACTTCGCCAACTAGGTGTTCAAAGCGCCTTGCGCAAAGGGGCAGGCAAAACCCCGATTGCAAATCCTGCAGCCATACTATTTGTTTCTGCCATAAACCAGTGTCACCGCACTATGCCAGTCTTGTCCAGGAAATCCGGCAACCGGCTTCGGCGGCTGCGAACTCCACGCAAACTGCAGCTTGCAGTTTTGGATGCAGCTATTGCCGCCCGCGTTTCATGGATTCCCGGGGGTTAGGTCTCCGCGGCATCGATTTCGGCGAGGCTGGTTCCCTGCCCGTTCCGCCTGCCCCGTTCCATCACGGCCCTGCGGAAGGAACGCCCCCACCGAGGATGTGCGCCGGTGCTAGCATGGACTGTGCCGCCCGACACATACCAAGGCTCCAGCAGCAAAAACGCCCCGCAAACCAGGGTCCCCGTTGCGGACTTCTCGCGTCAGTACGCCGAAATCCGCGAAGAGGTCCTGGCTGCCATCGAGCAGGTCTGCGATAGCCAACAATACATCCTGGGCGCCCCGGTCCGCCAGTTTGAAGCCGCGGCCGCCTCCGCCTGCGGGGCCAGAAATGGGGTAGGATGCGGCTCCGGCACCGACGCCCTGTGGTTGTCAATGGCGGCAGCGGAAATCGGGCCCGGCGATGCGGTCCTGACCACTCCGTTCAGCTTTTTCTCGAGCATCAGCTCCATCCTGCGTACCGGCGCCAGGGTCCTCCTGGCGGATATTGACCCGCGAACCTTCAACCTCGATCCGGCAGCGGCGGCCGCGACCCTCAAACACGAACCAGCCGTCCGCGCTCTGCTGCCCGTCCATCTCTACGGCCAGTGCGCGGACTGGGACGGATTCACCGCGCTGGCATCTGAATACAGGGCCCTGCTGATCGAGGACGCCGCCCAGGCTTTCGGCGCGAAGTGGCAGGAGCGGCCGGCGGGCAGCCTCGGCGACCTGGCCGCATTCAGTTTTTATCCCACGAAAAACCTGAGCGCCTACGGCGACGCCGGCCTGGTCACCACCAGCAACGACCGATTCGCCGAGCGGGTGCGAATGCTGCGCGCGCATGGAATGCGACAGCGCTATTACCACGATGAGATCGGATGGAACAGCCGCCTGGACACGCTGCAGGCCGCCGTCCTGCTGGTCAAGCTGAAGCATATCGACCGTTGGAACCATTTGCGACGCGAGCGCGCCAGCACTTACGACGCCCTGTTCCACCGCGCTGGACTTGCGGAAGCCGGCGTCTATCCCGAGCGCGGCGTGGTGCTGCCCTACGTGGACCCGCGAGGGACGCCCGTATTCCATCAATATGTCATTCGTGTGCCGCGGCGGGATGACCTCCGGAGCTTCCTGGCCGGCCGCGGAATCGGCTCGGAAATCTACTATCCGCTGCCCCTCCATCTGCAGGCTAGCCTGCGGCGGCTCGGCTATGCCGAGGGCACGTTTCCGGAGAGCGAGCGCGCGGCCAAGGAAGTTCTGGCGCTGCCCATGTTCCCTGAGTTGACCGAGCAGGAACAGCAACAAGTGGTCGCGGCGATTGCGGACTTTCTCAGCTAGGCTTCTGACCGTTGACTGCTACACCAGCAGCGGGGTGCCCCAGGTCTCGATTCTGAGACCTGGGATTCTTGATCATTCACAAAGGAAACTTCATCGGCCGGCCCAAGCATCCAGTTTCCCAGCAGGTTCCTAACTGCACCCGCTGGTCGAGCCGCATTCCACGCATTTGTAACAGCTCCCATTGCGGATCATGATGGCGCCACAGGTGTGGCAGCTTGGGGCGTCGCCCATATCGACGAAATCGCGCATCGCGTCCGCCGTATGGACCAGGCCGCGGTCTTCCATGCGCAGGCCGGACTCATTTCCGGCGTGGCCCGCGTTCAACTCCGGCAGAATACCGCCCTGCGGAGCAGAGGTCGCGCCCATGCCGCGTGTGCTCTGGTGCTGCTCTGGTGCGAAGACTTTGGTCGCCCCTTCGGCGGCCGCCGCCTGCGCCGCCAGCCCGGCAAACAACGGCAGTTGCGTTCCGGACAGGAAGCGCAACTGCAGCCAGCGGAAGATGTAATCCATGATCGACTTGGCGAAGCCGATCTGCTCGTTGCCGGTCCAGCCGGAGGGCTCAAAGCGCAGGTGCGAGAACTTCTCGCACAGCACTTTCAGCGGCACTCCATGCTGCAGGGAGAGCGAAATCGCCGTGGCGAAAGCGTCCATCAATCCGCTGACCGTCGAGCCTTCCTTGGCCATCTTGATGAAGATTTCTCCCGGCTGCCCGTTGGGATAAAGCCCCACGGTGATGTAGCCCTCGTGCCCAGCGATCGAGAATTTATGCGTCAGCGATGGCCGCTCCTCCGGCAGGCGGTGGCGGACTGTGCGCGGCGGCGCACCCGGATCCTGCTCGGTCAATACCACTGCGGAGGCGTTCTGTACCGTCGCCCGGGCCAGCGCTTCGAACGCCGAAGCCGGCATTTGCACCTTCTCCGTGGACTTCACCGCCAGCTGTGCCCGCAATGATTCGACCGCCGCGGCATCGACCGGGAGTCGCGCGATGGCGTGTAGCAGGTCGCTGGCGACCGCATCCAGAGCTGCGTTGCCGCTATTTGTATCCTCTGCGGTTACGTTTAGCGGCTGGGTGCCCTTGGAACCGTCGCGATAGATCGCCACCGCCTTCAGTCCCTGCCGCCACGACTCGATGTACGCCTCGGCGATGTCCTCGACAGTCGCATTGTTCGGCAGGTTCACGGTCTTCGATATGGCGCCCGACAGGAACGGCTGCGTCGCCGCCATCATATGGATGTGGCCCATGTAATGGATGCTGCGTGTGCCCTTCGACGCTTTGAAGCTGCAATCGAACACCGGCAGATGCTCCGGTTTCAGCCCCGGCGCGCCTTCAATCGTGCCGGTTGCATCGATATAGCTGACGATCGCATCGACCGTGGCATTGTCGTAGCCCAGTTTGAACAGCGCCGCCGGAACGGTATTGTTGACAATCTTGATCATGCCGCCGCCGACCAGCTTCTTGTACTTCACCAGCGCCAGATCGGGTTCGACGCCGGTCGTGTCGCAGTCCATCATGAAGCCGATGGTCCCGGTCGGGGCCAGCACCGTCACCTGAGAATTGCGATACCCGTGCTTCTCGCCGTGGGCCAGCGCCTGGTCCCAGCAATCGCGGCTAGCGGCGATCAACACTTCGAGCTCGGGCACGACAAACGGCTCCGCGCTGGTGCGCGAACGGCCGATGTTGTTCACCTCCGCGCGGTGCATACGGATCACATCCAGAAACGGCTCGCGGTTGGCATAGAAGCCGGGGCAAGCGCCCCCGCCGCGCTCCGTCGACTGCGTCAGCGGAGTGGCCGGGGCCAGCGGCGCGCACTGTTCGGCCACCCGCGAGGACTGCAGATACGCCTGGCCGCACATAATAGCCGTCAGGCACCCGGCGAAGTCCCGGCCGGCATCAGAGTCGTACGGCAGCCCGCAGGCCATCAGCAACGCGCCTAGGTTGGCATAGCCCAGGCCCAGCGGCCGGTAATCGTGCGAGTTCTTTCCGATCGCTTCCGTCGGATACCCGGAGTTGTCGACCAGAATATCCATCGCCGTAATCAGCACATCGACGGCATGGCGATAGGCGGCAATGTCAAATGTGCCTGCCGGTGTTACAAACTTCAGCAAATTGAAACTGGCAAGGTTACATGCGGAATCGTCCAGAAACATGTATTCCGAACAGGGGTTCGAGGCGTTGATGCGCCCGGTGTTCTTCGACGTATGCCACCGGTTGACCGTGGTGTCGTACTGCATCCCGGGATCGCCGCAGTGCCAGGTATTCTCGGCAATCTTGTGCATCAGATCGCGCGCCTTGTACTTCTGGAACGGCGCACCATCCTTGACCGAACGGGTCGAAAACTCGCCATCGCTTTCCACCGCGCGCATAAATTCGTCATTCACCCGCACGGAGTTGTTGGCGTTCTGGAAGAAGATCGAGGTAAACGCCTCGGAATCCGGGCCGGAGCCGTCGTAGCCGGCCCGCATCAGCGTCCAGGCCTTCGCCTCTTCCTTCGATTTGCATTCTATAAAGTCGACAATGTCCGGGTGGTCGATGTTCAGGATCACCATCTTCGCCGCCCGCCGCGTCTTGCCGCCGGACTTGATCACGCCGGCAAAGGCGTCGAACCCGCGCATGAAACTCAACGGACCGGAAGCCGTTCCGCCGCCGGAGAGCACTTCCGTTGACCCGCGGATGGTCGACAGGTTCGTGCCGGTGCCCGATCCCCACTTGAATAGCATGCCTTCGGTCTTGGCCAGGGTCAGGATCGAGTCCAGCGAGTCCTTCACCGAGTTGATGAAACAGGCCGAGCACTGGGGATTGCGATACCCGGTCACGGAAAATTCCACCGCGCACGTATGCGGATTCCAGTGCCAGTTCTGCGCGTCGGAGTCCGGCTCCAGCCGGTCGCAGCCTACGTTGAACCATACCGGTGAGTTGAAGGCCACTCTCTGGTTCAGCAACATGCGGGCCAGCTCGTCGTAAAAGGTGGTCGCGTCCTCGCCCGTCCGGAAGTATCCGTCCGCCATGCCCCAGTCGCGGATGGTCTCGGCCACGCGCTTGATCAACTGCCGCACTCCGGTCTCCCGCTGCGGCGTGCCGACCTGCCCATGCAGGTATTTGCTAGCGACGATGTTGGTCGCCGTCATGGACCAGTCCGCGGGCACCTCGACATCCTTCTGCTCGAAAATGATATTGCCCTTCGAATCGACGATCGAGGCAGTGCGTCGCTCCCACTGGATTTCGTCATACGGGGAAATACCCGGCCGGGTGAAAAAACGCTCGAAGCGCAGCCCCGCATGGGCTCCCGTTTTGCTGGTTCGTGATTCGGCTTGGGCTGCGTTGCCGGCTGCGTCTTTTGTCTGGGTTTTGCTGAGTTCGGCCATCTGGATATCTCCCGGTTTGAATTCTTGCGGATGGGCCGTGTTGCGATCGACTATTTTTGCGAAAAAACGCCGCCGTCAAGCGGAGAAACGATCGCAAAAACGAGTTTTCTGGGGGGTGTGGCCCACCCGGTTGCTGCCTACGGAGGCTGGCGTCCCGCATTCGCTCCCAAAGCCCCGTAGAGGGAAAGTACCGCTGTTAGTAGTGCGTGTCAAGCGAATACCACTACTTATTGTATTACTGTTGGAACTCCTTGCAGTATCGAGACTTGGAAACCGTTCCGGGATCTTCGGCTCACCTTTCGGGAAGCAAAAAAGAAACCGGCATCCCCGCGTCCCTTGCCGGTCTGCCCAGTGTAGGAGTTTCCCGGGTGCCATCACAAGGCGCAGCGATGGTGCAGTTTCACGCGATTTGCAGATGGAAGTGTGGAGAAATGGGGACGGAATCTTTACCGGGCGCGGGCGGCTGGCTTCTTTTGCCTGGATTGGACTGTTTTTTCCCGTGCCGGGGAGAACCTCTGCGAGCTCTGGCGCTCCATCCATGCCTCCAGCAGCGAGCGCTTGAAACGCCAGCGGTTGCCCAGCTTAAACGCCGGAATGAAACCTTCCGAAGCGTACTTGTACAGGCTGTCGGGGCTGATGGCTAGGTATTCCGCGGCCTGGCGGATGTCCATTACCTCGCGAGCGACTCGGGGCGAGAGGCGAGGGTCTTCCTGTTCGACGGTTCTGCGTTGGTTTGCGCCTGCCATGCGATCTCCAGCGTTCTCGACTCCGGTTATAAGCTGCCTGTTGCCGGATTTCAACCGGCTTTTTTCGGCTTTTGTCTGGCATCAAACGAAGTTGCACCGGAATCGGGCATCCTGCGCAATCCCCTGTGCCGGGGGACAAGGGCAGCACAACCGGTTGCGCTGTCGGCGGGCGTGATTCTCCCGCGGGCCACATTGGGAAAAGAAAATGGCTGGCCGAGGGACCAGCCATCCCAGGTCTCAGAAACGAGACCTGGGGCACCCATCGGGTTAAGTGGTTACGTTGCAGTCGCCGGCTGCAGGCCAGCGGCGAGCTCGAGCAGCTTTTCGTCCACGGTGCGGGTTTTGGCGATGGCGTCGGCCAGGGGAATGTCGGTAATCTCGGTCCCACGCAGCACGACCAGGCGGCCGAATTTGCCTTGGTGCACCAGGTTGATGGCGGCAGCGCCGTAGCGGGTGGCCAACATGCGGTCGTAGGCCGTCGGAGTGCCGCCGCGCTGAGTATGGCCCAGGTTGACGGAGCGAGTTTCGAAACGGGTGCGCTTTTCGATCTCATCGGCAAGAAACTGGCCGATGCCCTGCAGGCGCTCGTGACCAAACTCATCCACTTTCGATCCGTGGGTGGCCTTGGCGTCGCTGGCGGGCATTTTCGCGCCTTCGGCGACCACAATGATGCTGAAGTTTTTCCCGCGAGCGCGGCGGCCTTTGATGATGGTGATGACCTCATCCAGGTCGATGGGGCGCTCCGGCACCAGAATGGCATCCGCGCCCCCGGCAATGCCACTGTAGGTGGCGATCCAGCCCGCGTCGCGTCCCATTACCTCGCAGACGATGACGCGATTGTGCGCGTCGGCGGTCGAGTGCAGGCGATCGATGGCCTCGGTGGCAATGCTTACGGCGGTATCGAAGCCGAAGCAGGCGTCGGTGCCGCTCAAGTCGTTGTCGATGGTCTTGGGCACGCCGACGCACTTGACTCCCTTTTCAACCAAGGCGTTGGCCACGCCCTGGGTGTCGTCGCCGCCAATGGTAATCATGGCGTCCAGCTTATTTTTCTGGATGGTGGCGATGCACTGCTCGAGGCCACCCTCCTTCTTGCGAGCGTTGGTGCGCGAGGTGCGCAGGATGGTGCCGCCCAACTGCAGAATGCCGGAGACGGTCTCGATGGTCAGCGGCATGGTCAGGTCTTCCAGCACCCCGCGCCAGCCCTCGCGAAACCCGACAAACTCGTCTCCATGGTGAAAAATCCCGGTGCGCACCGCCGCGCGAATCACCGCGTTCAGACCGGGGCAATCCCCGCCCCCCGTCAAAATTCCAACCCGCATCGTGCCTCCGCTATTGTCATGATTAGAAACTGCATAAAGAGCGAACAAAGCGCATAAATATACGGTTATTCCGTGTCCATTTCCGAACCCGTTGCCATGCCGCGCTATCTATTCATGATAATACCGAGCGGGCGAGTGCCGGGGCGTTGGAGTCCGCCATGTGCGGGGTCGATATTTCGTCGCGCTTAAGCCCAAGGATGGCTTGAATTGGGCACCCGCCTGGGTCATTCCGATATCCTCCATCCCACGTCTTAAAATCGAGATGCGGGGCACCCGGTGTTTGCAGACTCAGACCTGGGCCACCCGCCATTCCATGGAGGAAACATGCAACGACGCCAATTTCTCGCCGCTTCCCTCGCTACTTCAGCCGCAGCTTTCATGGGCGATGCCAGCGCACAGAAATCCAGGGCCCGCTCCCGGGAGTTTTATCTGATACGCCGTTACCAATTGCAGAATGGATCCCAGACGAAACTGACGGAGGACTACTTCAAGGGTGCCCTGCTGCCAGCCCTCAACCGCATGGGAATGAATCCAGTTGGTGCGTTCGCTCTAGAATTTGGACCTGAGACTCCGCGATACCACCTGTTGATTCCCAGTGATTCGGTCGAGGCCCTGGCAACGCTGGATCTGCGTCTTGCCCGCGATACCGAATTTATGGAGCAGGCACGGCCGTTTTGGAATGCGCCGGCAGCGACGCCCGCGTTTCAACGAATCGTAAGCTCCCTGTTGGTTGCCTTTGAGGGCTGGCCGAAGATCACCCCGCCAGAAGCCTCGGGAGGAAAAAGCGGGCGTATCTACCAAATGCGGACCTATGAAAGCGCGAGCGATCAGGACCACGTCCGCAAAGTGGAGATGTTTCATAGCGGCGAACTTGAGATCTTCAAAAGAGCCGGTGCCCAGCCCGTCTTTTTTGGCGATGCGCTTGTCGGCCCGCGCCTGCCCAATCTAACTTACATGCTCAGCTTCGCGAGCATGGAGGACCTGAACAAGAGTTGGGCCGCTTTCGGCGCCGATCCAGCATGGAAAAAGCTCTCCGCTTCGCCGCGATTTAGCTTTGAACAAATTGTTAGCAACATATCCAACCGAATTCTCACTCCACTGGCAGCATCGCAGATATAGGATCGGTGTACACGTAAGGCGTATCGGAACCGAACGCGAGCCGTGCGGCCGTAAAGAACCAGCATGCCTACAGGTTCCGCGAATCGAGGGCGGCCATGATAGCAGGAGAAGGTGATGAAGTGATGAAGTGACTTTGCCCGGAGCCACTTTGCCCGGAGTCGTGGAAACGCTTCAGCCTGGACGGCATGCAGATCAGCCTACGTTGCGATGTTTTCCAACTCACGAAGTTCTCCGCCCACTCAAGCCAAAGTACGGCTTGAATGGGGCACCCGGCGGCTTCACCCCACTTAAGCCAAGTTGCGTCTTCCATGTAGCACCGTGCCCATCGGACAAGTACCCGGTCAGCCCGGTTAGCGAGTTCAGCACGCTCGTCTGCCGGCCTCCCGCCAACATCGCACATCTCAAAATCGAGATGTGGGGCACCCTCGGTAGATATGGGCCACCTGCCGAATTGATTACGAGATGCGCGTTTATCAGGGCTAATCGGCCTTTCGGCGCATAAGTTATTCTCAATGAGTGCTAAGCCCTGTCTGCGTCAACTGCGACCAGCCCAAGCATCACTCAGCCGAAGAAGTCGGCTCACGACTTTGTCGCCTCACCGACCCGCTGTTTCGCCTGCTGGCTGCTCGACTCGAGGGGGATTTGGCCGGCGCAAACGCAAGGAGTACATTCCCATCCATTGCGTTGGTATAGCCGCTATTGACGAATACCATTCCGCCGACGATCGTCGGGCCGGCGCCGTTCATTGAGCCGCCGTGTGCCCGGACGCCATTGGTGGTCGAAAACTTTTGCGCGGTGTTGAAGTCCCAGATGACCCTGCCGCTGCCAGCATCGTAGGCGCGCAGGTGCCCGTCCAGCGAACCCTCGAAAACTACACCCGGAATGGCCGTCGGGGGAGCCATTTGCGCGGCACTACATCCAACCGTGGCTACGCAGGCCGGCTTAGGCGGTGGAACATACCACACCTTCCTTCCAGTCCGCAGATCCAGAGCAAACAAGCCGCCGCCGCCTAAAGGGTGGTCGAAATCATAATCCGAGACCGGATAAAATGCGTAGCGGCCATCGACCGCGCCTCCCCACTCGATCCCTCCCAGAGGCCCCCCTTTCGCAATGCGCGTTTTCCAAAGCAGTCGGCCACCATGGTCCGCGTCGAGAGCATACACCATGCCCGATTTCTGAGACAGCAGCAGGATGTGGCGCCCATTGCCCAGGGCTTTCAGTATTGGAGGCGACCCAAAATCATAATCGTCACCCTTGGGCTGGGGGCAATTGTCCTTCTGCGGGGCAACACAGCCGGAGTTCCACAGATCGTCTGGCGTAAATTGTCGTTGCCACAGCTTTTTGCCAGTGTTCATATCCATGGCAATGACGGCGTCCGAGGACTCGCTTGGCGGACGGGAATAATCGTTGCCGGTGGCAACATAAAGGATCCGGCGCTTTAAATCCGCGGTTGGCGACGACCACACCGCCGCTCCCGCGGGTCCGAAATACTGGACGCCTTGCGGGCCCTTGCGTGTTGGCCTGGCAGGCTCGTCGATGGTGTAGGTTTTCCATATCTGCTTCCCGGTCTCGGTATCGAGCGCCACCACGCTTCCGCGAAACGTGCAACATGGATACCGAGGATCGGCCGAAGCTCCTTCCTCGCCGGATGAAACTGGAACATAAAGCCGGTTGCCGACCAGCAGAGGAGAGCCTGTGATCCGGGATGCCGGATGGGATTCCGGACGTACCCTCCAGACTTTGGATCCGTTATCCGCATTCACTGCATAGACGTAGCCGCTCGTATCGCCAAAAAATGCAGTTTTGCCGCCGTTGCCGATGGAGATTGCGGTTTTGACCGTGTCGGCAGCCCGAAATGTCCACCAGATACAGCCTTTAGCCATGTCCAGTGCGTAAACGGTCCCGTCCTCACTGCCCACAAAGAGCTTCCCTGCGTAGGAAGTGGGCTGGCTGTATGTGGCAAACGCTCCCCGGAAGCCGAACGTCCACTTCAGCTTGAGCCGTTTCACCTGTTCACGACTCAACTGCGCGACCGACGCCGGTTGAAAACGCGTATTCTGCGGGTTCCCTCCCCACCCCGCCCAGGCAGGCGCATCCGGCCGCGGGCCCACTTCGCGTGTACACGAATCCGAAAGCCTGGCGGAAATCGCTGCTTCCGATACGCCGAGATAATTCGCGACCGCGACTCTCTGCGGCTTACTCAGTGATTTTCCTTCCCATTGCATCTCTCCAGTCTCGAGGGCGGCCAGGATCGAACCTCTCGACATTTGTCTCAGAGCGCCCGGTTCGGGTGCGCGCATGCCATTGTCATTGTGATGGCATGCAGCACACTTGTTGTTGAACAAAGCAGCACCGTCGACCGGCGCGGGAGCCGGCTTTCGGACACATCCGAAAAGGGCGGTGACAAGAAGCAAAAGAAGGAATGATGCCCAGCACTTCAGCGCATTCTTTTGCTTCATCACACCGTCCTTTTCGCGAACTTCGCCGCACACTGTTGGTTGGCAGGTCCGTCCGACTCCACATTGTAGCCCGGTCCGCTAACCAGTTCTTCTAAGTTGCTTTGATGCTTCTGGGTCCACGGAAAATTGGCTGCGAAGAGGAAGACCAGCAAGATTCCGGCAGCCAGTAAGCCTTCTTCATCAGGCTCGGAACAGCTGTGCAGGCAATTGAAGCCCCTGTGGTACGGCTTATAAACGCCATCGGTCCATCAATCGCTACTTGGGGCATTGTTGTTCTCAATGAGCGCAAAATCGCCGAGTCACTCATCGAGTTCAGATCAGTAACGAAAAGTCGGCTTCTGGGAAGGCGGGTGGCCCACATCTCATTTTCCATCCAGAACAATCTTGGGTGCCCGACGTCACGCTTCTGAGACGTGGGTTTCTGCGGCGCGATCTTGTCTCGCAGCCGTCCGTGGCGATTACATTTCCACGTTGCCATCCGCGCCGGTCGAGCCGTGCCGAAAGCTCGACCCGGCCCACGCATCTGGCTCCGCCACCAGGCCCCGAGTCACCGTGTTGCGATGAATGTATCTCAGTTTTCGATGCGTTTGCGTTCCGTGTACACATTGAAATCGTAGTAGCCGGGTGCCCCACGTCTCGCTTCTGAGACATTGGATGGTACTCTTCTCATCCTCATCTACGCAGCCAGCGGCTTGCTCTTCCGGCGTTTCCGCTGCTTGGATTCCCGCCGAAGCACCAGCGCATCCCACACATTTTCCATTGACAGCCGAACGGGAATATTCCAGACTCAAGGACTATGCGATCCATCCTTTTCTGCGTTCTTTCCCTGGCACTGCTGCCGAATCTGAGCTACGCACAGGCCCCTGTTTTCACCGTCACTCCCGGTGAAAGCAACATCAAGTTTTTCGTCAAGTCCTCCGTCGTCCTCGCCGGCAAATTCGATAAATGGGACGCCACCCTGACATTTCCTTCTACGGATGTCACCACAGGTGTCCTGAACATTACGATTCATGCTGCTTCGGTCGATACCGGAGACGGCTTCAAGAACGATAGATTGAGGAGCAAAGAATTTTTTAACGTCAAGCACGATCCACTTATCACGTTTCGCTCAACCAAGGGTGTACAGACCGGCCCGCTCACCTTCAGGTTTGCCGGTAATTTTATGATTCGTGGAGTCAGCAAACCCGAGACACTGATGCTGACAGTTTTCGACAAAGGGACACATTCCGGCACCATCAGAGGAGTTATGAGGTTTAACCGCGACGACTTCGGTATGAACAAAGGCATTCCCTTTGTGAGGATCGGCGACCACGTGGACGTTACCGTCAAACTGAAGGTGAGGCGGGTCAGCGGCCTCCCGGTGGTTTTCAAATAATAGGACATGAAAACATCTACGCAGCCAGAGGCTTCATCTTCCGGCGCTTCCGCTGCGTGGCTTCCCATAAATCCCGTTGCAATTGCGGCTTCGAGAAGAAATCCGGCGACAGAGAAAGAGCGTCGCCGGATGGCGGGTGGGCCACATCTCATTTTCCATCCAGAACAACATTGGGTGCCCCACGTCTCGCTTCTGAGACGTGGGACACTGCGGCGCGATTTCGTCTCGCAGCCGTCCGTGGCGATTCTATTTCCACGTTGCCCACCGCGCCGGTCGAATCGAGCCGAAAGCTCGACCCGGCCGACGCATCCGGCACCCGGGTTGCGATGCTTATTTGGTCAATTGAGGCGGCCGTGCGGTGAATCCTGCCGGCACGGTGAATTTTGCCGGGTCGATGGGGGCGGAGGAGAACGAGGTCCACTGCGTCTGCATTTCCATCAGCACCACGGCATTTTGCTGCGATGAATTCGATTGCGCGTCGGCGGACTCTTCCGGGGGTGGGGCGGTCTTTTTCTTGTGACCGAATCCGCCAAATCCACCGAAGCCGCCCAGTCTGCTGGCGATGGCCGAGCCAGCCGATTGTTTGGCCACGTCCCCGGCGGACGGCGTCTGGGGCCCGGATGAGGTGTCCGGCAACGGAGCTTCACTGGCTGCCGGCAGGGGTTGCCCGTTGGCGGTAGCGCCCATGCGCATGATCTGCTGGACCGGGAATCCCTTCAGCTTTGAGACTTCCTTGGTCATGTCGGACATTCCCTGCCCCAGGCCCGGCTGCATGGCTGCCATGGTGGAGGACAAACCGCTCCCGGTGAAAGCGCTTCCCATTTTGGCGGCCAGCTTGAGTTGGAACTCGCGCAATTCCTGGTAGCCGGGAATGTCCGGCGCCAGCCACATGTCGTTGGTGATGGCGAATGCGGCTTGTTGCCCGTTTGTTGTGTCGGTACCTTGCATCTGCATGGTCAGGATCGACTCGGTTGCGTTGAGCCCGCTTACCTGTTTGGCGACGCCGGTGCTGCGCACCTTGACGATGAACTTGAGGTCGACATTAGTGGGGGGCTGCTGCTGGGCATTCGACTTGGCCTGGGCCTGCTGCTGCTTCATCTTTTGCGCAGCTATTTCCATCTGCTGGCGCATCTGCTCAAACGTCATTTCAGTGTAGGTATGCTTTTTGAGATCGACGTTGGTGATGGTTCCCTTGTCCAGGTCGATGATCTGAATCGCGTCCGGGTCAATGCGCGCCATCCGGTTGCCCTGCACATAGACGGTCGAGACGGTGGGCTCGCCGGCCCGCCGGGCGTCGCGGCTGAAATGGCCCATCATCTTCATCATGCTGAGCAGGGAACCGCCGGTGATCTGACTTGTCTCCTGATATTGGAAATCTGCCAGCGCGGCTGCGGGAAGCAGCAGGCAGAGACCGAGCGCACCCCATTGATAGAGCTTCATACACGTTCCTCTCTCTCTTTCCGCGCCAGGCGCGGAACTTGCCTGGGGTATTCCGGAGGGAGGGTGAGCGCCACTGTACACCCCCGAGAGAGGCGCTGTCCATTGCGTTTCCAGGGGGGTATTTATGCGCACTTGGCGGCAGGCGCGACTGGGTGGGGCGGCTACGCTTTGGCCGCGGCCGCAGTGTTGCCGGCAAGGGCAGCGGCAACTCGTTGGGAATAACGGTTGTGAGCAATGCCTGCGATGATTTCGCTGTTCGAGGATTCGAGCGCGGTGAAGACGCTCCGTCTTTCAGGCGCCAGGCTGGGCGTCTTCCTGATTCATAACGTCGATGGCAACGGAGGAGCGCGCGGAGACGGCGCCCGCTCTCATTTCGGCCGCAACCGAGATGGCTTCCATGATCTCCTGGCCGGTCGCGCCCTTCAGCCGGGCGCGTTTCGTATAGCTGCGGATGCAATACGGGCACTGCGTCACGTGCGCGACGGCGACCACGATCAGTTCCTTGGTTTTGGAAGGCAGCACGCCATCTGCAAAACATGCTGACTGAACGATTGGAAGGCGGAGAAGAGTTCGGGCGCTCTTCTAACCGCTATTCGCAGGCTCTCCTACGGTGCTTTCAAAATCCGAGACAAATTTCTCAATGCCTTTCTTTGTGAGGTCGTGATTGAGATTGAAAGCGTTCCATGGCTTGTTCAAGTTGATATCTCGATATGGAATCGGCTTCAACGCTTTTCCGCCCGCATCCACTCCGGTGTAGACGAAGTCACGATCCGGGAGCGGAAACCCCTCTGCCGCCCATGCTTCGAGGATCTTCGCGGGAACCGTCACGAGTTCAGCACCCAAAGCGAAGGAAGCAAGCAGATGATCGATGTGACGAATGCTAGCGGCCAGAATATACACGTGGCCATCTCCGGCGTCGTACATCTGGCGGATGTTCTTGACGACATCCATGCCGTTCTCTCCGCGATCATCCAGCCGCCCCACAAATGGCGAGACATACGACGGCGCCTGGGAAGCCTGGGTGGCGGCATAGACGGCGGCGGCCTGCTCCTGCGAGAAGCACAGCGTGATGTTGACGCGCATCCCCTGCTCTACCGACATCTGAGCGGCGCGCAAGCCCTCACGCGTGCATGGATATTTGATGTAAGCATTTGGAATCCAGGAGAACATGTCCTTGCCTTGCGACAGCATCTGTTCGGCGGTGGTTTCGAGATTCGAGAACACCTCGATCGAGACCCCGGCCTCTCCCACCAGAGGCGAGATGCGGCGCACGATTTTCCTGTATTCGTCGGTCGCTTCTTCCGGACTCAAACGGTGGCCGGATGCGAGTCGATGTTGAATTTCTGGATTTTTGGCGATCAGACTCGGATTCGTCGTCTGACCATCGACAAATCCTAGTAACGATTTGATCCTGAGCGTTTCCTCCGGATCACCGCCGTCCACCAGGATTTTTGTTTTCGGTTTCTTCGTCAGCATGGTTTTTCCCTTTGAAACAAGTCCATATACTTTGATGCAATTCGCACAGAGTGCGTCACCATAAGAAGCGGCCGGGAGAAGTTCAACACACTCTTCCCTTCCTTAGGTTACGCAGCCGCTTCGCCGCACGCTGTGACATAAGTCACGTCAATGCCGCCGGGCGTGCGGAAAATCTTCCACGTCCAACCGCGTCTGACAGCAAAACGCCCGGGCCAGGCTTGCCTCGTCGCCGGTCGCGTTTTCTTGCGGCCGTCTTAGCGAGTTCAGCACTCTCGTCTGACGGTCTTCACCAACATCCCACATCTCAAAATCGAGATGTGGGGCACCCTCGGTCAGATGTGAGCCACCCGCCGATGATAACAACTGAACGTGATGAAATGGGTCTGCCCGGAGACGTGAAAGCGCTTCAGTCTTGAAGGCATGCGGTTCGATTATGCGCTGGAATTCTCCCATACTCAAGCCAGAAGACGGCTTGAGTATGGGGCACCCCGACGATTACTTCAGCGATTTGAGATAAGCGACGACAGCGGCGGCGTCGGTGTGGTTCATACGGTATTGGGGCATGGGGGGACGCGGCCGTTGTCCGCCGGGAGCGATCCCGGTCATGAGCAGATGGATGGCCTGTTCGTTGCTCCAGCCCTCGAGGCCGGCAATCTTGGGCGAGGCGTCCGCCCATCCGGGGAATTGCACGATCGGCTTGAAATCCAGCCTGGCTCCATCGAGCCATTGTCCAGCAATGGGCTGACCTTTGCTGTTCATGGGCGTGTGGCAATCTCCGCATCCGGCGACACCTTTGACCAGATACTCGCCGTGCGCGATCTGAGCCTGATTTGCGCCGCGGCTGGCGGGCTTGGCAGACTGGGAAAATCCGGGAAGCGTAACGACCGCGCACAACAGTGCGGCGGCCACGGTTGCGGGAGCGAATTTCATGATGAGCATTCGTCTTCTCCTGGTGACCCACTCACTATACGGCAAAGATCGGAGACTTCTCGAACGGCTGCAATATCCGACGCCGAGCGCGTTTCGGAATCTTCATGATGGCGAAATTGTAGCCCTGTTCACTGAGCCTATCTCCCCAGATGTTTCCTGCGCCAAACAGATCTCCCCCCTCAAGCTGCCCGGCGTAGACGAGGGTTTGGTAATGCTCGATTGCGGCGGGGCGGTAAACTAAATCATGTAACCGATGCGTGTTGAGTTGCTCAATTGGAGCCAATCATGATCGCCTGGAAGCCATCTGTCTCTTCTCCGCTCACAATCTGCGTGGCCTTGATTGTTGCCGGGTTCATGCTGCCCGCAGGGCTTTGCGCCCAGGCCGCTCCGTCGGCTCACCAGCACGCCGAAGTGCGACGCGTTACCTCCCGCGCGCTGCCCCGGATGAATGGCGATCATCTGAAAATGAGGATTGTCGAGGTCGATTATGCGCCTGGTGAATCTTCTGCGCCCCATAGCCATCCCTGTCCCGTGACCGTCTATGTGCTCTCCGGAGCGGTGCGCATGCAGGTGAAGGGTGGGCCGCTGGGGGTCTACAAAGCCGGTGAGACGTTTTACGAAGCGCCGAACGGGATTCATCAGGTCTCCGCCAATGCCAGCCAGACCAAACCAGCAAAGTTTCTGGCAATTTTCGTCTGCGATCATGAGACGCCGCTCACCGTGCCCGTACCCAAATCAAAAACCGAGGAAGGCAGATGATTCTGGTCGGAAGACGTTTTGAAGGAAGACGGTACAGCCAGTTCCGTCGTGAGCCTGACTGGACGGCGACGCGATGAAGATGCGGCTGGCCATGTTGTATCTTCGGCTGGCGCTGGGCGCGGCGTTTCTGTCTGCCGTTGCCGACCGTTTCGGCTTGTGGGGCCGTCACAGTTCCTGGGGAAACTTTTCCCGATTCACTCAATACACCGGACAGGTTCTCTCCTTTCTGCCGTCTGCGAGCATTCCGTTCTTCGCCTGGGCCGCCACAGTCGCCGAGATCTGTTTCGGAATCGCGTTGATTTTTGGCCTTTGGCTGCGTTGGACCGCGCTGGGCAGCGCGGTACTGCTGTTACTGTTCGCCATCGCGATGTCGATTTCATTCGGCGTGAATGTACCGCTGGGGTATTCGGTGTTTTCCGCGTCCGCCGGTGCGCTGCTGCTGGCCTTCTGCTCAGAACCGAACTCCAGCAGGAGATAATTCTTCACGCTTAAGCAGCCTTCTTACCGTGGCGGGATGCCTCTTTCCGCTTCGCCTTTTTCTCCCGTTCTTTGGCAGTCGCAATCCGCTCATGCAGGAGTTTCTTGGCGTTTTCCAGCGCCTTGAGACGGCGGGCGGGCAGGTTCTTGCCCGCTCGGTTGATGCTGCTTATTGACTCGCGGCCGGAAAGATTCAACACTCAGCAACATGCGATCCATCCTGTTTTGCGTTCTCGCCATTGCCCTGATGCCGCGTGCCGGACACGCGCAGGCTCCTGTGTTCGCCATTACTCCGGGCGACAGCACCATTCAGTTTGCCGTCAAATCCTCGGTTGCGCTGGCGGGGAAGTTCGACAAATGGCACGCCACGCTGACGTTTCCCACCCCGGAGGTCACATCCGGAGTGCTGACCATCCATATCGAAGCCGCCTCCGTGGACACCGGCAGCGGGATGAAGAACAACAAGCTGAAGGGCAAGGATTTCTTCGACGTGGCGCACTATCCGTTGATCACGTTTCGCTCGACCAAGGTGGTGCAGACGGGGCCGATGACGTTTGACGTCGATGGCAATTTTTCCATTCGCGGCGTGGAACGGCCAGAGGTCCTGAAGCTGACCATCTCCGGCAAAGGTACAGGAGCCGGCGCCGTGAGCGGCGTGATGGTCTTCAATCGCAAGCACTATGGAATGACAAAGGGGATCCCGTTCGTCAGGATTGAGGACCACGTGACGGTCACGATCAACATCCACGGCAGGCGGGTGACCGGGTCGCCACTCGAGTACAAGCAGTAGTCTGGCGAGCGGAACCGTTCACGATTTTTACTGAAGTTCACCCCACTCAAGCAAAAGAAGCTTGAGTGGGCCGCCTGTGGTCTGTTCACAACAATCGATCGTTTCAGCGAACGTCACAGAGGCGTACTCTTATCTACGACTGCAATTACACTCCCCAGGAGAAGCCCCCACCCTATGAACGCCAGATTCCTGCTCCAGTCCGCGAGCGCGCTGCTCGCGTTGTCGGTCGTTTGCGCACCTGCTTTTCGCGCCCAGGGGCAAGCGCTGCCCAAGCCCGCGCCACAGCACCATCCCTGGGACAATAAATCGCTTTCCCCGGACCAGCGCGCCAATATGGTGCAAAAGGAGATGACCCTGGACGAGAAAATCCAGCTTGTCCACGGGACCGGCTGGGGAGCGCTGATCCCCGGCTCGCCGCTTCCTCCAGGCGACAATTGGGGAGCCAGTTTCGTTCCCGGCATCCCGCGCCTGGGCATTCCCGACGTCAACCAGCAGGACTCGGCCGTCGGCGTTCGCCTGTCGGCGCTGATGGGCCGCTACTCCACTCTGTTGCCTTCCACTCTGGGAGCGGCATCGAGCTGGAATCCCAAAGCCGCGCAACTGTACGGCAACGTGATTGGGCGCGAACTGCGCGACCAGGGCTTCAACATGTCGATTGGTGGAGGCGTGGACATTACCCGCGAACCGCGCAACGGGCGCAACTTTGAGTACGCCGGCGAAGACCCGCTGCTGGCCGGAACCATGGACGGCAATGTGGAGAAAGGCGTCAAAGATGAGCACGTCATGAGCGACGTCAAGCATTACGCCTTCAACGATCAGGAAACCGGGCGCAACGTCTACAGCGCGGAGATCGGCAAGCGCGCCGCCCGGGAGAGCGACTTGCTGGCGTTTGAGATCGCGGTCGGGATTGCCAAACCTTCCGGCGTGATGTGCTCGTACAATCTCGTCAATGGAGTCCACTCCTGCGAGAACGACTGGCTGCTGAATCAGGTGCTGAAAAAGGATTTTGGCTTCAAGGGATGGGTACTCTCCGACTGGGGCGGGACGCACTCGACGGTGAAGGCGGCGCTGGCCGGACTGGACCAGGAAATGCCGGGCGACCGATACTTTGGCCCGGCTCTCAAGAAGGCGGTGCAGGGCGGACAGGTTCCCATGTCGCGGCTGGATGACATGGACCACCGCATTTTGCGCAGCATGTTTGCTGCCGGGGTGATCGACTACCCGGTCGATCCGCGCTCCGTGGTCAATCCTTTCAAAGGCCGCCGCGACGCCGAGCACATCGCCGAGCAGAGCATTGTTCTCTTGAAGAATGAAAACGGCATTCTGCCGCTGAACGCCAGTTCCATTCACTCGATCGCACTGATCGGCTCCCATGCCGATGTGGGCGTGCTGTCCGGCGGAGGCTCCGCGCAGGTGGACGCGCCCGGCGGCAATGCGGCGCATCCGCATCCCGGCGGAGCGGCCTGGGGAGAAACGGTCTACTTCCCTTCTTCGCCGCTCAAGTACATTCGCAAGCATGCGCCGAACGCGAAGGTTACGTTTAACCCCGGCACCGACAATGGCTCCGCCGCGAACTTCGCGAAGGGTGCGGATGTAGCCATCGTTTTCGTCAACCAGCCGATGCATGAAGGCATGGACCGCCCCACGCTTTCGCTGCCCGACAATCAGGACGCGCTGGTCTCGGCGGTCGCCGCGGTCAATCCGCACACCATCGTGGTGGTGGAAAGCGGAGGCCCGGTCACCATGCCCTGGGCCAATCAAGTGCAGGGCATTGTGGAAGCCTGGTATCCGGGGATTGGCGGTGCGCAGGCGCTGGCCAAGCTGCTGTTCGGCGATGTGAACTTCACCGGCAAGCTGCCGGTTACCTTCGCCAAGTCCGACTCGCAACTGCCGCATCCGGAAGTCACCGGCATGAACCTGAAGAAGGTGGCGCATGTGATGACCTTTACGATCCACGGCAAAACAATCCACCACACCATGATGGGGCTTCCGCCGTTCGACGTGAATTACAACAAGGCGGGCGCGGCGGTTGGCTACAAATGGTTTGAGGAGCAGCACCTGAAGCCGCTGTTCCCCTTCGGCTTCGGGCTTTCCTACACTACCTATAAGTATTCCGATTTGAAAGTGGACGGCGACGGACAGACTGCCACACTTACCATTGAGAACACGGGCCAGCGTGCCGGGGCGGAAATCGCCGAGGTGTACGCTGAGCTGCCCGCCGCAGCCAGCGAGCACTACCGGCGGCTGGTGGCCTTCGACCGGGTGACGCTTGCGCCGGGCCAGACGAAAACCGTCACCATGAAGATGAACCCGCTTTGCCTTTCCATTTACAACGTGCAGAAGGATGCGATGGAGGAGATCCCCGGGAAATACAAGATCCTCGCGGGGCCGTCTTCCGCCGACACGCCGCTGAGGGCGAGCTTCCGCAAGTAAGTGGTGTGCGCGGCTGGGAAGGACGGGGTGCCGGCGGTTTAGCCTGCTACTTGACCCCACTCAAGCCAAAAAAACTTGAGTGGGCCACCCGCGCGCTGAACGCGTCCGTCGCAGAACCGCAGGTCCCTCCACTTCGCTTCGCGCCCGTCGGGATGACAGCTTTATGCGAGAAATCACTGACTCAGGAGACTAGCGGTGGGAGGTGGCTTCGTCTTCGTAGAATTTAGCGATTTGGCGGGCGTAGCGCTGTTCGACTACGGGGCGCTTAAGTTTCATGCTGGGGGTCAGCTCGCCGGTTTCGAGCGTCCAGTCTTCGGCGACCAGGCAGAAACGTTTGAGGGTTTCGAAGCTGGCGAGAGTGGCGTTGACGCGCTCGACAATCTGATCGTAGACGGCGAGGATGGCGGGGTCGGCGACAAGCCTGACGCGGTCTTCGACGGCGATTCCCTTCTCGCGCGCCCAGGCTTCGAGGACCGGAAAATTCGGCGAGAGCAACACAGCGGCGAACTTGTGCCGGTCGCCGACGATGGCGGCGTTGGCGACGAGCGGGTCGGCCTTGAGCTGATTTTCAATGGGCTGGGGAGCGATCAGCTTGCCGCCCGAGGTCTTGATTAAATCCTTTTTGCGGTCGGTGATGAAGAGGAAGCCGGCGTCGTCGATGCGGGCGATGTCGCCGGTCGCGAACCAGCCTCCGGGGTGGAAGCATTCCGCTGTTGCAGTGGGCTTGTTCCAGTAGCCCTGAAAGATGGAGGGTCCGCGCACCAGCAGCTCGCCGTCGGGCTGAAGTTGGACCTCGACATTGGGCAGGATTTTTCCGACGCTGCCGAGGCGGCTGGGCAGGTTGCAGTTGAGGGCGATGACCGGGGAGGTTTCGGTGAGGCCGTAGCCCTCCTGAATGCGAATGCCGGCGTCCAAAAACCACCCGGCGGTGTCGAGGCCGAGGGGCGCGCCGCCGGAGATAAACGCGCCGACCTGACCGCCGAATCCGGCGTGAATTTTCTGGAGCACGAGGCGGTTGGCCAGCTTCCAGCCCGCGCTTGCCGGCGTGCTGCCGGCGAGTAGCGTGGCACGGTGGCGGCGGCCACGCTGGAGCGCCCAGCCGAGCAGACGATGACGGACGGGCGATTCAGAGGCGCGGCGGAGCACCTCCTGACGGAACTTTTCATAGACGCGCGGAACGCCGACGAAGATGGTGGGCTTGACCTCCCGCATGACTGCGGGCAGCAGGTCGAATTGCGGGCAGTAGGCGACGGTGGTGCCGTGGCAGAAGAGGGCGTAGTCGACATGGCGCGCGGTGATGTGGGAGAGCGGCAGAAAGGAGATGGCGCGGTCGCGGCGGTCCCAGGAGAAGGCGGCGGTGGAGACGTTGAGGTTGGCCGCCAGGTTGCCGTGGGTGAGCATGACGCCCTTCGATTCGCCGGTGGTGCCGGAGGTGTAGATGATGGTGGCGAGGTCGTCGGGCTGGACGTCGTAGGCGCGGCGGTCGAAGGCGGCGTCGCGGTCGGGGACGGTGTCGCGGTGGGGAACGGCTTCGGTTTTGGACAGGAGATCGCCGAAGTGGACGGCGTCGCCGGTTTCCGGGACCGGGTCCATGACGACGATTTTTTCAAGCTGCGTCTGGGGACGGATGGCGGCGACTTTTTCATACTGCCGGGCGGTGGAAACGACGATGACGCGGGCGCCGGAGTCGGCTAACATGCCGGCGACCTGCTGCGCGGTCAGGGTGGCGTAGAGGGGGACGTCAACGGCGCCGAGGGCGAGCACGGCGAAGTCGGCAACGGCCCACTCCCAGCGATTTTCCGCGAGGATGGCGACGCGGTCACCTTTGCCGATGCCCCAGCCGGTGAGCGCGCCGGCCAGGGCGTGGACCCGGGCATAGAGCTGGTGGCCGGTGATGGGCTGCCACTTGGCGGCGGGATCGCGCCATTCCATGACGCGTTCCGGGCCCGCAGCGATGGCGCGGAAGAACACGTCGTTGACGGTTTTCAGATCGAATTGCATGCAAGCCCCTTATATCAGAACGGGAAGTGTGCACGGTGCGGGTTGGGCGGTGCGGGGACAGGTGGGGAGCAGCTATCCCACCCTTCGCAAACAACGCGAAGGAGGGGGCACCCCCGGCGGGAAGAACCGCAGGTCCCTCCACTTCGCTGCGCTTCGGTCGGGATGACAGATGTTGGAGAGATGCGCTCTGGTCGGGGTGACAGAGGGGAAGAGCCAGGGCGTGCAAAGCTAGTTGAATATTTATGCATGGAATTGTATTCTTATACATATTCAAAAAAGGGGGCAGCGTGGCCATCTATGTTTCCATGAAAAGCGAGCGGCACGATGCGATCCGCTCCCTCGTGAGCGCGGAGGAGATCGCCAGCCAGAATGAACTGCAGCGCAAGCTGCGCCGGCACGGCTTCGACGTGACCCAGGCGACGCTGTCGCGGGATGTTCACGAGATGCAGCTGTACAAGGGACCGCGCGGCTATTCCCTGCCGAACGACGGCGACGAGGACGACGAGATGCCGGCGATGGACGGTATGTTCGCGGACTTCGCGCTGTCGGTGCGCCAGGCGGCGAACCAGCTGGTGGTACGGACCATCACCGGCGGGGCGCAGCCGGTCGCGGCATCGCTCGACCGGGAACGCCTGCCGGAGGTGCTGGGCACGATCGCCGGGGACGACACGGTTTTGATTATCTGCGAGGACCGGATCTACGCCGGCCGCTTGCGCATCCGTTTGGAGGGACTGCTGGAAGCATGACGACTGCACCGCAAACCGCAGTGATTGGAGTGGGCGGCTATGCCGGCGCGGAGTTGGCGCGGCTGCTGCTGCACCATCCGCGCCTGGCCGGCCGTCCGCCGATCTTTTTGGGACGGGAAGAGGAGGCCGGCGGCGCGCGGATTCCACTGGCCGAGGTGCATCCGCAACTGGCGGACAACAATGGCGCGGGTGGCCTGACGATCGAGCCGTTCCGCTGGGAAGTGCTGAAGGAAGACGGCGTCGATACGATTTTTCTTGCCGTCCCGCATGAGCAGTCGCGGGAATGGGCACCGCGGTTGCTGGCTGAAGGCGTGCGCGTGATCGACCTGAGCGGGGCGTGGCGGCTGGACCAAGATGAAAATCGCGCCGTGTACAAATTCACCGACGCCGATCCCAAGGCGGCGGCGTCCATTCAAAAGGAGGCGGTGTACGGCATGCCGGAGCTGCACCGCGAGGCGATCCGCTCAGCCCGGCTGGTAGCGAACCCGGGCTGCTATGCGACCGCGATCATTCTGGCGCTGGCGCCGCTGACGCGGGAGGGGCGGATTGATCGGACGCACGGGATCGTTTGCGACGCCAAGTCCGGGGTTTCCGGCGCGGGCAAGTCGCCGACGGCGAAGACGCACTTTATGAACGCGGCGGACAATCTTTCCGCGTACGCGGTCTTTGGGCATCGCCATACCGGAGAGATGCTGGAGCAGTTGGGAGTGGCGGGGAACGAAATTATCTTTACGCCGCACCTGCTGCCGGTACCGCGCGGAATTCTGACGACGATTTATCTGCGCCTGAAGACAGCGACGACGGCGGAACGCATCGACGCCTGCTATCGGAGTTTCTATGACGGCTCGCCGATGGTGCGATGGACAGGCACGCGACTGCCGGAGATCCGGCATTCCGTGCGCACGAACTTTTGCGATATCGGTTTTGCTTTGGCCGAGGATGGGCAAAGACTGATTCTGGTTTCCTGCCTGGACAATCTGCTGAAGGGCGCGGCCGGACAGGCGGTACAGAATATGAATCTTCTTTTTGGCTGGCCGGAGCAGGAGGGGTTGCTATGAGGTTTGTGGTGAAGCTGGGCGGAGCGTCGCTGGAAAATCCCGCAACCCTGCTGGGCGCGACCAAGGCCATTGTGGATCTGGCGCGCGATGGGCACCAGGTGGCGCTGGTGCATGGCGGGGGCGCGGCGCTGACCCGCACCCTGACGCAGATGGGCAAAGCGAGCGAGTTTATCGCCGGGCTGCGCATTACCGACGCCGAAACACGGGACGCGGCGCTGATGGTGCTGGCCGGACGACTGAACAAGGAGCTGGTGGCCGCGCTGGGAAAGTGCGGCCAGGCGGCGGTGGGGCTTTCCGGCGGCGATGGGCTGGTGTTTCGCGCGCGCAAGAAGCGGACGGCGCCGGACCTTGGATTCGTGGGCGAGATTGTGTCGTCGGACCCGCGCTGGCTGCTGGCCGTGTGGCAGATGGGCGCGGTGCCGGTAATTTCCAGCCTGGCGCTGGGCTTCGACGGGCAGTACTACAACATCAACGCGGACGAGATGGCCGCCGCGTGCGCCACCGCCTGCCATGCCGATGTGCTGGTGTTTTTGACCGACGTGCCGGGGGTGCGCGGGGCCGACGGCGAAGTGATGCGCTGGCTGACGTTGAAACAGATTCCCGAGCTTACCCGTGCCGCTGTGGTTTCCGGCGGGATGCTGCCCAAGTTGAGCGCCTGCCGCGAGGCGTTGCTGGGCGGCGTGCAACGAGTTCGCATTTTACCCGCCGACGCGGCGGCGCAATTGCCCGACATTTGCTCGGCCCGCACACCGGAAGGAACGGAGGTCATGGTGGCATGAAGTTTAAAGATATCCGCGCCGCGGAGGCGCACCTGCTGGTCCACACCTATGAACGCAATCCGATCTGCTTTGTTCGCGGTGAGGGCGTTCACCTGTTCGACGAGAGCGGCACCGCTTATCTCGACATGCTGAGCGGCATTGGCGTGAGCGCGCTGGGCTACGGGCATCCCGCGATTCAGGCGGCGATCGACGCGCAGAGCCGGAAGATGCTGCATATCTCGAACCTCTTCTTCCACGAAGGGCAAGCGGAGCTGGCGCTGCGGCTGACGGAGATGACGGGGATGGATCGCGTGTTTTTCTGCAATAGCGGCACCGAGGCATGGGAGGCAGCGCTGAAACTGGCGCGCGCCCATGCGACGCTGCTGCGCGCGGAGGGCCGCACGATCGGGACGAAGATTTTAGCGCTTGAACATAGCTTCCATGGGCGCACCATGGGCGCGGTTTCCACCACGCACAAGCAGAAATACCGCGAGCCGTTTGCGCCGCTGGTGCCGGGAGTAGAGTTTGTTCGCTTTAACGATGTGGACGACCTGGAAGCAAAGTTTTCCGAAGATGTCTGCGCCGTTTGCATTGAGCCGGTGCAGGGCGAGGGCGGCATTCATCCCGTCTCGCGGGAATTTTTCTCGGCAGCGCGACGCTTGACGGCGGAAACCGGTGCGCTGTTGCTGGCCGACGAAATCCAGTGCGGCATGGGGCGCACCGGCCAGTGGTGTGCCTACCAGCACTACGACGCGATGCCGGACGTGACTACGCTGGCCAAGCCACTGGGCGGCGGGATTCCGATCGGCGCGATGCTGTGCACAGAAGAGGCCGCGCGCGCCTTTACGCCGGGCATGCACGGGACCACCTTTGGGGGCGGTCCGCTGGCCTGCGCGGTGGCCGTTGCCGTGATCGACGCCATGCGGCGCGACGATCTGCTAGGCCATATCCGCAAGGTTGGGGCCTATTTCGTCGAGCAGTTGCATGCGCTCGCTAACCGTCATGACGCGATCGTCGCTGTGCGCGGCATCGGGCTGATGCTGGGGATGGAACTGGCTGACGCGGAGATGGCCAAACATGTGGCCGGCGAGATGATGGAGCGGCACATTCTGATCAATCGCACCAGCGAAACCGTGCTGCGGTTTCTGCCGCCGTACGTGATTGAGCGCCAGCATGTGGACCAGACGGTGCAGATGCTGGACGAGATTCTCTTAAACCCGGCGACTTCCGCCGCAGCTTCAACCGCCCATGAAGGAGTCCGTGGATGACCCCCAAAACCTATGCCATGCGGACCTCCGCACTGGAACCCGATGCCGCCGTGCCGGAGCCGGTGAATTCCCTGCTGGGACGAGACCTTTGTTCCATCCGCGACCTGAGCGCCGGCGACGCGCGATTGATCCTGGACACGGCTCGCGCGGTGAAGGCGGAGCCGGAGCTGTATCGACACTCGCTCGACGCCAACCAGTTGGTGATGATCTTCGAGAAGGACTCCCTGCGCACGCGCATGACGTTTGAGGTGGGGATCAACACGCTGGGCGGCTCGCCCATCTTCATCGACCAGACAACGTCGCGGCTGGGCGCACGGGAGACGCTGGCCGATGTGGCGCACAACCTGGAGCGCTGGGTAAATGTAATCGTGTTACGCACATTTGCCCACGACACGATTACCAAGATGGCCGAGTATGCGCGTGTGCCGGTCATCAATGCATTGAGCGACATCGAACACCCGTGCCAGGCGCTGACGGATATTTTTACGCTGGAGGAACACTTCGGCGACCTGCGCGGTCTGAACATCGCCTATGTGGGCGATGGCAACAATGTTGCGCATTCCCTGATGATGGCCGCGGTCCTGCTGGGCGCGAACATCACGCTGGGGTCGCCTGAGAGCTATGGGCCGAAGGCGGAGTTTCTGCGGGCGGCCGAATGGATTGCGGCGAATTCGCCGGCGGCTGGCAAGCTGCAATGCGTGACCGACCCGCGCGCGGCGGTTGCCGGGGCGGATGCCGTCTACACCGATGCCTGGGCCAGCATGGGGCAGGAGCATGAGGCGGAGATGCGGCAGGTGCTGTTCGCGCCGTATCAGGTAAATCGCGAGCTGATGGCGCTGGCCGCGCCCCATGCTGTGTTTCTGCATTGCCTGCCGGCGCATCGCAATGAAGAAGTGACGGATGAGGTGATCGACAGCGCGCAGTCAATTGTGTTCGACCAGGCGGAGAACCGGATGCATGTGCAGAAGGCGATTCTTCTGCTGCTGCTGGGCGGTGAGCGGCGAGCCGCGGCGTTTCCGACAAGGCCGGAATTGCGGCGGGGTTGAGGACTCTTGCCGTCCCACCCTAGCCCCAAAGAACGCGGCGAGGATGGGGCACCCGCATTGACGCGTGGAACCGCAGGTTCCTCCACTGCGCTACGCTCCGGTCGGGATGACAGATTTATTTCAAAGTGAAATGGAGTTTTTATGGCGAAGAAAGTTGTTCTGGCATATTCCGGCGGATTGGATACGTCGATCATTATTCCCTGGCTGAATGAGAACTACGGCATGGACGTGATCGCGATGATCGCCGACGTGGGGCAGGGAGAAGACCTGGACGCGGTGGTGAAAAAGGCCTACGCGACCGGGGCCAAGAAGGCCGTAGTGATGGATCTGCGCGAGGAGTTTTTGCGCGACTATGTGTTTCCTACGGTGCGCGCCGGGGCGGTGTATGAGGACAAATACCTGCTGGGAACGTCGATGGCGCGCCCGGTGATCGCCAAGCACCAGGTAGAGCTGGCGCTGGCCGAAGGCGCCGATGCGCTGGCCCACGGCTGCACCGGCAAGGGCAACGATCAGGTGCGGTTCGAGCACGCTTTTCAGGCCATCGCGCCGGAACTGGCGATCATTGCGCCGTGGCGCGAGTGGGACCTGAAGTCCCGCGAAGACTGCCTGGATTATGCCGAGGCGCATGGAATTCCCGTCGAAGCCAGCCGCACCAAGATCCACTCGCGCGATCGCAACCTGTGGCACATCAGCCATGAAGGCGGGGAGTTGGAAGACGCCGGAAACGCGCCACTGGACAGCACCTGGACGTGGACGCGCTCGCCCCAGGAAGCGCCCGACCGGGCGGAGACGGTGGCGATCGGGTTCGAGCGGGGCACGCCGGTTTCAGTGAATGGGCAGCGGCTCGATCCGGTGCAGCTTGTTGAGTTGCTGAATGAGATCGCGGCGCGCAATGCGGTGGGTCGGATCGATCTGGTGGAGAACCGCTTTGTCGGCATCAAGAGCCGCGGCATTTATGAGACCCCGGCCGGCACGCTGCTGGTGGCTGCGCATCGCGAGCTGGAGGCGATGACGATGGAGCGCGAGGTGAAGCACTACAAGCAGCAGGTGGCGCTCAAATACGCGGAACTGGTGTATTACGGGCTGTGGTTTACGCCGTTGCGCGAGGCGCTCGACGCCTTCGTCGAAGCCACGCAGCAAAACGTAACTGGAACGGTTACGCTATCGCTCTATAAGGGAAACATCGCGATCGCCGGGCGTGAGAGCGACTTTGCGCTGTACTCCCCGGAGCTGTCGTCGTTCACCATGGGGGCGAGCTACGACCAGAAGGACGCGGCCGGGTTCATCCAGATTCTCGGTTTGCCGGCGCGTACGCTGGTCCACCTGAATAAGGAGCGGCTGAAGAAGCAACAGCAGGAGACAGTGCGGTGAAAATGTGGTCCGGCAGATTTCGCGAGCCGCTCGATGGCGTATTCGATCGCTGGCAGCGATCGATCGGGTTTGACTGGCGGCTGCTCCCCTATGAAGTGGCCGCCAGCAAAGCGCACGCGCGCGCACTGGCGAAGCTGGGAGTGTTGACAGAAGAGGAGCTGGGCTCGATTCGTACCGGGCTCGATCACATCCTGACGCAATTTGAGGCGGCGACTCCGGCGGATAGACGCACGCACCCGATGGCCAACCACGCCGAGGCCGAGGACATTCATCATTTTGTCGAGCTGGAGCTGAGGGCGTCGATCGGCAATACGGCGCTGAAGCTGCACACCGGGCGCAGCCGCAACGAGCAGATCGCAACCGACCTGCGGCTGTATGTGCGCGACGTCGCGGCAATGCTCGAAGACGATCTGCGCGGGTGGAAACATGCGCTGCTGGTACAGGCGCGCAGCGCGGGAGAGGCGGCGATGCCGGCCTACACGCATCTGCAGCGGGCGGAACCGGTGCTGGTGGCCCATTGGCTGCTGGCTTATGTCGCCATGCTGGACCGGGACGGCACGCGGCTGGCGGATTGCGCGCGGCGGGCGAACCTTTGCCCGCTGGGCTCCGGCGCCGTGGCCGGCGCGACTTTGCCGCTGGATCGCGAGCTGATCGCCCGCGAGCTGGCCTTCGACGCGCCGACGGCGAACAGCATGGACGCCACCAGCGACCGCGATTTTGTGTTGGAGTTTCTGCAGGCGCTGGCGCAGGTTGCGCTGCATATCAGCCGGTTTGCCGAGGAGGTCACGTTGTACGCGACGGCGGAGTTTGGGTTCGTCGATCTGCCAGAGACTTTTTCAACCGGTTCGAGCGCCATGCCGCAGAAGAAAAATCCCGACCTGACGGAGCTGGCGCGCTCGAAAGCCGGACGAATCGTTGCCGCGTCTCATACGGTGGAGCTGCAATTGAAGGGGCTTCCGCTGGCCTACAACAAGGACATGCAGGAGACACAGGAGGCGCTATTTTCCTCGACCGAGGAGGCGCACGCACTGTTGCGGCTGCTGGCCCGCTTTACCGCCGCGCTCAAGTTTCGCGCGGAGCGCATGAACGCGGCCAGCACCAGCGGTTTTCTGAACGCGATGGCGGCGGCCACCTACCTGGTCCACAAGGGCGTGGCCTTTCGCACCGCGCACGAAATCGTGGGCCATGCGGTGCGCGACTGCTTGGAAAAGAAATGCGAACTGGAGGATCTGACGCTGGATGAGTTGCGCGGCTTCAGCGCGGCGTTTGAAGAAGATTTTTTTGCCGCCGTCACGCTCGAAGCCACGCTCGATTGCCACGATGTTCCCGGCGGCACGGCGCGCAGCCGCGTCCGCGCCAGCCTGGCCCGTGCCGAGCGCGAGGCGGGCGCACGAGAGGTGGAACATGCGGGTACGTAAGGCGCGCCTGCCGGACGCGGACGCGATCCACAAGCTGATCCGCAGCCTCTCCTACGACGGCACGCTGCTGCCGCGCAACTCGGCGGAGATTTACGAGAACATCCGCGACTTTATGGTCGCCGAAACCGATGCGGGTGAATTTCTGGGCTGCGGGGCGCTGCATCTTTATGGGCCCCATCTGGCGGAAATCCGCTCGATTGCGGTGGAGGAGAAAACCAAAAAGCTGGGTGCGGGAGGGCGGCTGGTGGAGGCGCTGGTGGCAGAGGCGGAAAGCCACAGCGTCCCCTGCGTGTGCCTGTTCACGCGCATTCCGAAGTTTTTTGAACGCTTTGGATTTTCCGAGGCCGCGCGCACTGCGCTGCCGGACAAGATTTATAAGGACTGCGCCAATTGCCCGCGTATCCATGCCTGCGATGAGATTGCCATGGCGCGGGGAGTGCTGCCGGAAACCGCGATTCTAGGGCCGGCGCGGGTGGAAGAACGGCTGGTTCCGCTGCAGGTCTAGCGGACGCGAGGTCCTTCGCTTCACTCAGGATGACAATCGTCTTTGTGGTCCAATGTCTGATCGAATCTTAGAAAACGCAGGTCCCTCCACTTCGCTTCGCTCCGGTCGGGATGACAGGAGCTTGGGGTGGATGGATTGCTTACCAGGCGTGGAAGAAGCCATTGCGTTCGACCACTTCCACTTCGACGCCGAACAGTTCGCGCAGGCGGGGCGCGGTCAGTAATTCCTTTTTCGGGCCGTCGGCGGCAATGCGGCCCTGGCGCATCATCACCACGCGGTCGACTTCCGGAATGATGTCGGAGAGGTGGTGGGTGACCAGCAGCAGGCCGATTCCCTGCTGCGCCAGCCTTTGCAGCGTACGGCGCAGCTCCCACTGGGCGGCCAGATCGAGGGTATTGCTGGGCTCGTCCAGCAGCAGAACCTGGGGGCGATGCACCAGCGCGCGGCCGATCAAGATGCGCTTCGACTCTCCGGCAGACATGTGGCCGACGGGTTTGTCGCGCAGGTGCTCGACTTCCAGCAGGCGGAGGATTTCGTCGGCGCGCGTTTGCATTTCTGGCGTGACGCGCAGATGCGGCCACAGGGTGGAACTGGAGAAGAAGCCGGAGAGCACGGCATCGCGCCCAGAGGTGTGCGGGGTGCGCTCGCCGGGAAGCTCGGAGCCGACGACGCCGAGGTGACGGCGCAGCTCGCTCAGGTCCCAGCGCTCGCGGCCGAAGATACGCACGTAGGAGCCTTCGCGGACCAGCGGGTAGCGCTGGCAGGTGAGGGTCTGGATGAGGGTGGATTTGCCGCAGCCGTTGGGGCCGAGGATGGCGACGTGCTCGTGGGCGCCGATGCGGAGGGAAATGTTGTCGAGCACGATCGAGTCGCCGCGAGCGACAGAAATGTTGGCGATTTCAACAAACGACGGTGACTCCAGGTCAATCTCCATTTAGAAAAGAATAATGGCAATTTCATCGAAGGTTCCCTCCTCGCCGATTTCTTCTTCCGCGATTCCCGCCGGGTTTCGCTTTGGGGCTGTCCGTGCGGGCATCAAGCCGAGCGGCAATCCAGACTTTGCCTGCGCACTGGCGGTGGAAGGCACGACCGGGGCTGCGATGTTCACGTCCAACCGCATGGTGGCGGCGCCGGTGGTGGTGGGGCGCGAACATCTGCGTGATTCCGGCGGCCACGTCCGTTTTGTCGCCGTCAACGCGGGCAATGCGAACTGCGCCACCGGGGAGCCGGGCCTGGTGGCCTGCCGCAGCGTGTGCCGGGCGGCTGCGCAGCAGTTCGGCTGCCGCGAGCAGGAGGTCCTCCCTTCCTCGACCGGCATCATCGGGGTGCCGCTGGCGGCGGAAAAGTTGGTGGCCGCGCTGCCGCGCATTGCCGGAGAACTGGGAAGCAGTCCGGAGCACGTACGGCAATTTTCCGAAGCGATCCTGACCACCGATACCCGCGCCAAGACGGCCAGCGCGACGCTGAAGATCGGCGACAGGCAAGTGAGCCTGCTGGGCGTGGCCAAGGGAGCGGGCATGCTGGCGCCGCAACTGACGGCACACGCGACCATGCTGGTCTACATTTTCACCGACGCCAAAATTGCGGTGGGCGACTTGCAGGACTTTCTTGGCCGTGCGGTGGAGTCCACCTTCAACTGCATCTCGATCGACGGCGATACCTCGACCAACGACACGGTGCTGCTGCTGGCGAGCGGGGCCAGCGGCGCGGTGCTGTCGGAACCGGCGCAAGAGGCCGCAGCTCCCAAGTTTTCCGAGGCCCTGCACGAAGTCTGCGCCTCCTTGGCGCGACAGATTGTGGGTGACGGCGAGGGCGCGGGCCATTTGATCGAGCTGGACGTGCGGGGCGCGGCGAACGCCGCCGATGCCAAGCAAGTGGCGCGCAGCATTGCCAATTCTCCCCTGGTGAAAACGGCGTTTGCCGGCTGCGATCCGAACTGGGGGAGGATTCTGGCAGCGGCGGGATATTCGGGGGTCAAGCTCGATCCGTACAAGGTTTCGATCTCGATCGGCGGACTGCCGGTGTGCCGCAATGGGCAGGTAGCGCCGGAGTTCGACAAAGACCGGGTGCATGTCGCGATGCTGGAGCGAACGGTGAACGTCGATGTGGATCTGGGCATGGGAGACGCAACCTGCCGCTTTTTGACCTGCGATCTGACGGCGGAGTATGTGCGGGTGAATGCGGAGTATTCGACGTAGCGGCGAGGATAGCGGGGAAACGCAGATCCCTCCACTTCGCTTTCGACCCCAGCGACGAAGACCTGTCGCCGGGGGCCCCGGCTTCGCTTCGGTCGGGATGACAGGGGTGGGCGACCACGCGGCTATTTGCCGGGAGCGGGTTCGCCGCCGAGTCGCTGCGATACAATTATGGAGGCGAGGACGAAGCGGAAAATGGCTACGAAAGTGAAGGAACCGGTCGCGGCGGCGGGCGCAAAGAGCGCCAGCAACGGCAACGGCAATCCCCTGATTAGCGACGAAAAGCTGAAGCAGATTTACAGCACTATGCTGAAATGCCGCCTGTTTGAAGAGCGGGCACGCAACCTGAAGAAACAGGCGCGGTTTAAGGGCAATTATTACGCGGCTGTGGGGCAGGAAGCGACGGCCGTGGGCGCGGGCATCGATCTTCGGCCGGAAGACGCGGTGGCGCCGTCGCATCGTGATTTTATTCTCAACCTGATCAAAGGCGTGCCGCTGACCGCCATGTTCGCGCAACTGTACGGACGGAGCACCAGCCCGGACAAGGGCCGCTCCGCGCCGGCGCACGGCGGCTATGCACCGCTGAACATCATTACGCCCGCCTCGACGATCGCCGCGCAACTGAACATCGGCACCGGTATTGCGCTGGCCAACCAGTTGAAGAAAAACGACAACGTGGTGGTGGCGTTTTCCGGAGAAGGGTCCACGTCGCTGGGCTTCTGGCATGAGGCGCTGAACTTTGCCGGCGTGCGCAACCTGCCCATTGTGTATGTCTGCCAGAACAATCTGTGGGCGGAGTCGGTTTCCGTCAAGATGCAGACCAAGGTAGAGGACATCAGCGTGAAGGCGGCCGGCTATGGGTTCCCCGGCATTACGGTGGACGGCAACGACGCGGTGGGGATGTACCGAGTGTCCCAGGAAGCCATCGCGCGGGCGCGTTCCGGCGGCGGACCCACGCTGATCGAGGCCAAGACATATCGCTGGTACGGCCACTCCGAGATCGATCCGGCGAAGTATCGCACGGCGGAAGAAGTGGAAGAGTGGAAGGCGAAGGACCCGATTGCAGCGATGGAGCGCTATTTGAGCGGCAAGAATCTCTTTTCCACGGAATGGAAGAAGGAGATTTCCGACGATTTTGCGAAGCAACTGGACGCCGCGATCGAGGTGGCGGAGAAGACTCCGCAGGCGGAGCCCATTGAGTGCCTGGACTATCTTTATTCGTTCGACATTCGCGACCGCGAGCTGAATCGCAAGATCTACTCACCGCAGTATTAAAAATGTTCCTCTATGAGTGGGTAGGCTGAGGAAACCGCAGAGTCTCTCCACTCCGCTGTGCTCCGGTCGAGATGACAAATCTTTTTCATTGACGCGCCGTTGCAAAGCAAGAGCGATCTGCCAAAATTCTAATTACTGGGATGATTAAAAGACATGTCGGTCAGCTATCTGGATGCAATCAACTCCGCGCTGAATGAAGAGATGCGGCGCGATCCCAATGTTTTTATTATTGGCGAAGATGTCGCCGTGATGGGCGGCGCTTTCGGCGTCACCAAAGGGCTGCTGGATGAATTCGGCCCGGACCGCGTCATCGATTCTCCGCTGGCGGAAGGCATCATCGTGAGCGCGGCGATCGGCGCGGCCATGGCGGGGATGCGCCCGGTGCCAGAGATCCAATTCGTCGATTTTATTACCCCGGCGATGGACGCGGTGACCCAGCAGGCGGCGAAGCTGCGGTACCGCTCCGGCGGTTCGCAGACCTGTCCGCTAACCCTGCGCGTCTGCTATGGCGGCGGCACGGGCGGGGGCCTCTATCACAGCCAGACGAACACGACATGGTTCGCGCATGAGCCGGGATTGATTGTGGTGGCGCCGGCGACCACCAGCGACGCCAAGGGAATGCTGAAGGCCAGTATCCGCCAGGACGATCCGGTGATTTACTTCGAGCACAAGAAGCTGTACCGGCTGCCGGCCATCAAGGAAGACCTGCCGGAGGGCGATTTCCTCGCCGATCTGTTCCATTGCGCGGTGCGCCGGCCCGGCAAGGACGCCACCATCGTGACCTACGGCTTTATGCTGCAGCTGGCGTTGCAGGCAGCGGAGAAAGTGGCCGAGGAGAGCGGCGCCGACGTGGAAGTGATCGACCTGCGGGTGTTGAATCCGCTGGACCACGATACGATTCTTGAGTCGGTATCGCGGACGGGGCGGCTGTGCATTGTGCAGGAGGACCATCGCACGCTGGGCATTGGATCGGAGATTTCCGCCACGGTGGCTGAGCAGGCCTTCGATTGCCTGGATGCGCCCATTGTGCGGGTTACCGCGCCGGACGTGCCGGCCATTCCCGCCGCCGAGCCGCTGGAACAGTTCTACATGCCGAATGTGGGCAAGATTGTGGATGGGCTCCATCGGGTTCTGCAATACTGAACCGAATGCCGGTTGGGAGAAACGCGGGGCCCCTTGACTGCGTCCTTCCCGCGCAAGCACTCCGGTCGGGATGACGGACGGTTTCCGCCCGCCTCGAAACTGAACCGGCAAGGATCGTCGCCAGATTGAAATCTCCACGCGTCACACGCCGGGACCTGATACGTCGAGTCGGAGCTTCCGCGGCCGCCGGCCTGGCGATTGGGATTCCAGGAATGGGCCAGACCTCCGCTCCCGCCCAGCAGGCTCCCCCCGCGAAATCCGAAGAGAAAGCGCCAAGATCCGAAAGCGAGGTGGCGAAGAAATTTCCCCACCCGCCGGGACAATTCATCAACCGACCGCTGACGCAGATTACCAGCGCCATGGAGCTGCTGCTGGACGATGTGGAGAGCCGCGGCGTTGCCTATTTCTACGAGCAGGCCCATCCCCTGACAGGACTGGTACGCGACCATGCGCCAGCGGTGGGACTCTCCGACAGCCGGGTGGCCAGCATCGCGGCCACTGGATTCGGACTGAGCGCTTTGTGCATCGCGGCACACCGCAAGTACATCACCCCCGTGCTATGCGAGCAGCGGGTCGAGCTGACCCTGGCCTTTCTGCTGGAGCAGTGTCCGCAAATCCACGGCTTTCTGTATCACTTCCTCGACATTGAGAGCGGCGAACGGCTGTTCGGGTCCGAGTTGTCGTCGATCGACACTTCCTTGCTGCTGTGCGGGGTGCTGCTGTGCCGCCAGTATTTTTCAGGCAATCTGCGCATCAAGGCGCTGGCGACCACGCTGTATGAACGGGTCGACTGGCAGTGGATGCTGAACGGCGGCGGGACGCTTTCGATGGGATGGATGCCGGAGACGGGTTTCATCAAATATCGCTGGAACGTATATGCCGAGATGTTGACCATGCTGCTGATGGCCATTGGCGCGCCCCGCAACGCCATCCCGCCCAACGCCTGGAATGCGGTCAAGCGGCCGGTGCTGGAATACGGCGGGATCAATTTTATCGGCGGCGTGGCGCCGCTGTTTACGCATCAGTACGCGCAGGCGTGGTGCGATTTTCGCCGTCTCCGCGACCAGCATGCAAATTATTTCGTCAATTCCATCGCCGCCACGCGCGCCCACCAACTGTTCTGCGTGACGCTGGGGCGGCAGTATCCCTGGATAGACCAGAACATCTGGGGCATCTCGGCGTCGGAGTCGCAGACCGGCTATCGCGTCTGGGGCGGTCCGCCCGCGTTCGGCAATATCGACGGCACTGTGGTTCCCAGCGCCGCCGGCGGCTCGCTGGTATTCCTGCCCGCGGAATGCGCTCACGTGCTGCAGTCGATCCGGCAGAAGTACGGCGAAAAAGTGTGGACCCGGTATGGATTCATCGACGCCTTCCAGCCGCAGAACAACTGGTTCGCCGAGGACCAGTTGGGCATCGACCTGGGAATAACGGTAATGATGGCCGAGAACCTGCGGACCGGCTTCGCATGGAATTACTTCATGCGCAACAGGGAAATTACGGACGCGATGCGGATGGTCGGGTTTGAGACGGACGAAAACCCGATCTACGGGTTTTAGAGCATTTTTCGGACTTGATGTAGACCGAGATTTCGCCTACCACCCTGGAGCTGTTTTCCTGTTCCTGTGCGGTTGAAATATCGTCGCTTCGGTCTACATCTACAGGAGAACAGCTCCGACCGCAAAAGAGGCAGCTAGGCTGGGGCACCCGATGGGGCCGGCGCGGCGGAACTCATCAGCCATGTCGCGGGCAATCCCTGCACCGCGTCGCCGACATCGATCCGCAGTGTGCCCTGGTTGCGTTCGACCGGTACCGACGCGCCGGTGAGAACGTTGGCAAAATTCATATCTTCTCCGGCGGGAAATTCGAGGAACGTCGTGTGCAGCTTCTCTTTCAGGTCGGCTAGAGATTCGGGAGTCGATAGCAGGGAGGCGAACCAGCGCAAGGCGATGGTGACGAGTATTTTTCCCTGATGTTCGCGGGCGAAGGCGACGACATGCTCCGCCGCCGGACCCTTGGCCCGCAACGGAAGATAGACTCCACGGGCGAGGAGTTCCGGTTCCTGCCGGCGCAAACCGAGTCCCAGAGCGATATAGAGCAGTTTGATGTCGCCGCTCCACCAGTTCCTGCACATCTCCGCGATCGCTGGGTTGCGTTGGCCGGCGGCGGTCTCGGGACGGAAGCGCTCGATGATCCCCTGCAGACGCTGTTGCCGGGTGGCGAAATCGACGGGGCGGCGGTTGTCCGGGTCGACCAGATTCAGGTCCCACAGTTCCCCGCCCCGGTAGGTGTCGACAACGCCGGGGCTCATCAGCTTGACGGCGATCTGGGAGACGGATTCCCATGCCCCGAGAACCGCCAGTCGTTCCGCGAACGGGACGAATGTCGCCAGAAACGCTTTCGACGAAGGGCCGCGCAGCGTGAGCTCGACAAATTTCTCGACGGCCGCGTCGTAGTCGTTGGAAGGGTTGATCCAACTGGTGTGGACCTTGGCCTCCTTGAGCGCCTTGTTCATGAAAGCCTTCATGCGATCGACGATCTCATCGTCGACTGCGGTCTGCCGCGGCGGCCACATGCCGAGCAAGTTCTGGTAGTACAGATATTCGTCGGCGCAGTCCGGGGATGGATGTCCATTGACGTCGGTTTTGGAAGACTCGTTGATGCCGCTCCATTCCTGCAGCTTTTCGCTCCACTCTTTCGGCAGCTCAGTCAGGACATGAATCCTGATGCGGGCATCCTCGCCCCGCTTGGTGTCGTGGGTGGAGGTGGTGAGCATGGCGTCGGGCCAGCGCTCCATGCGGTACAGGTTGGCGTCGTGGAATTCGCGCGGGGTGGTCGCCCGGCGGCCAGCGGCGCTGCCGACTTCGTTGAGTGAGGCCAGCGGGCTGTAGCGATAAAACACCGTATCTTCCATGCCCTTGGCCTGCACGGGGCTGGTGTACTGCTGGAACTTCATGGCAAAGCGCAGCCGCTGCTCGAATGCTTCGTCAGACTCCTCGGCCTGCGGCACGGGACAAATATGGATACGGATGAATTCAAAAATGGAAGATTCGAGCGTCGGATTGCGGCGGCGCGCCTGGCCGATGGCCTCGTTGATGGCCATTTCATCGCTGGAACTGAAACCGCGTTCGGAGATGTAGGTGCGGTAGACGGGGAAGCACGCCACCACTTCGCGCAGCGCCTCCTGCAGGCCGTCGAGCGTGAAATCGCGGCTCTTGCGGCTCTGCTCGGAGAGGCGATTCAGCTCGTGGGCAAGCACGTTGAGCTCACTGGCCATGGAGGTGGCGGTGATCAGGCGCTTGGCGTTGTAGACGACGTCCCGTTCGGGCTTTATGCCGCCGCAGAAGTCGCGATAGATGCGGTCGATTTCCGCGAGATGCTTTTCCTCCACCCACAGGCCGTTCAACAGCGCCAGAAATTCGTAGCCGGTGGCGCCGTCGACGGGCCACTCCGCGTTGAGCCACTCCTGACGCGCTAGAATTTTCTCGACAACAATGTAGAGCGGAGGCTTGACCTGCGTGGTGGCCGCCCGTAGTTGTAACAAGTACTGTTGCGGATCGAGCAGCCCGTCGATGTGATCGAGCCGCACTCCATCGATCGCGCCTTTGTCAGCCAGTTCAATCAGTTTGGCATGGGCGGCCTGGAACAGCGGCTCGTACTCCATGCGCAGGCCGATCAGATCATTGATATCGAAGAAGCGGCGATAGTTGATCTCCTGCATGGCGGTCCGCCAATAGGAGAGCCGATAGGGCTGCTGCTCGAGCAGGGTATGCAGCAGGTCGAAGGATTCGGGCCGGCCCGGTTGACCGTTGAATTCCGCAATCACTCCATCGAGATGACGGCGCAGCGCCGCGCTTCTCTCAATCACTTTGACCAGACGCTCGGTGGCGACGGCGGTTTCGCGTTCCCGCTCGATGCGGGCGATGGCACCGGCCTGCCGGTATCCGGGAATGTGATCGAGGTGAAACAGAATGCTTTCATATTCCTGGCGCACGGCGGGCTCGATGCCGGCCTGCTCGGCGGATTCCTCCCAGCGGTGGGCGAGAAGGAACCTGATTTGTCTGGGATTCAGCGGCAGGTTGAAGTCGCAATAGAGCAGGTTGAACTCACCATCGCGGTATTCGACACGCAACTGGCCGGACTCGAGAATATCCCCATACTGCTCGCCCAGGATGGCCAGCAGCACCTTGCCGTGCAGGTTGGAGTTGACCGGATACCAGTCGATATCGAAGTAGTCTGACATGGCCGATGACGGGCCGTTGGCCAGCACATTGCGCCACCACAGGTTCCACTGCGGATGCGCGCTCATGTGGTTGGGAACGAAATCAACGATCATGCCCATGTCCTGCCGGTGCAGCACGCGGACCAGGGAGTCGAATGCCGCCTCACCGCCAAGCTCGGGGGAGATGCGGGAAAAATCGCAAGTGTCGTAGCCGCTGAGGCTGCCGGGACGGGCTTCAAAAATGGGTGAGGCGTAGAGATGGCTGATGCCGAGGCGATGCAGGTACGGCACCAGGGCTTCGGCGTCGGCAAAGCGAAATTTGTTTGTAAACTGCAGGCGATAGGTCGCGCTGACTCTTCTTCTATCGGTCATTCGGCCGGCTTTCCTGCAGCAAGTTTAAATCTCCGCTGGCCAGCAGCACCGCGCCGGGTTGCTGGAATTCGAGCCCTCTGGCGGCTGCGTTCCAGGAGGCTGGGCGGCGCATTGCCGCCGGGAGCGCGTCTTCGCTGCTCAAGATAAGTTTTCGATTTTGCCATGCCGCATCCGACGCTTCCGCCGGGCCTTCGAGCGCGGCGACGAAAGAGAGGCTACCACCCGAGGATTGCCATTCGACGAGAACGATCTTGTCGTTCAACGCCCGGCTGGAATGGAAAGTCGCAGTTTGCAGCAGTTTCTTTCGTATTTGAAACAGTGCTTGATACCAATTGAGGCAAGCGGCATGTTCCGGAGCCTGGCGCCGGGCCCAGTCGAGCTTGCTGTGGAGAAATGTGTCCTCGGCTTGCGGGTCGGGGATGCGGTCGCGGCGGGTTTCATCGGTGAATCCGGCGAAATGCTCAAACTCCCTGCGGCGGCCTTCCGTAACCAGGCGGCCCACCTCGCGGTTGTGGTCAGTGAAATAGAGGAAAGGCTCGGGCGCGGCCCATTCCTGGCCCATGAAGAGCATGGGAATCTCCGGCGAAAGCAAGAGCAGCGCGCTGGCGGCAAAGTAGGTGGGAAGAGAAATCTGGGTGGAGAGCCGCTCGCCGAAAGCGCGGTTGCCAATCTGATCGTGGTTCTGGATGCAGAACAGGCGGGACTGCGGGCTGAGACCTTGCGGGCTGGTGCCGCGCTCGCGCCCCCAGTACTGCGCGAACTGCCCGGTGAAGAACCAGCCCTTGCGAACGGTCTCCGCGATGTGCTCCGCCGTGCCGTCGAAGTCGCAGTAGTAGCCCTCGTTGTCGCCGGCCAGGCGATGGCGGATGTGATGATGAAAATCGTCCGCCCAGACGACATCGAACCCGAGGCCGCCCTGCTCCGGCGGCAGGACCACCTTGCGCTGGTTGCGGGCGTCTTCAGCGATGAGGAACACTTCGCGTCCCAATTCGCGCCCGAGAGAATGCAGCCGCTCCGTCAACTCGGCAAGAAAAGACGGGTTGCTGTCGTCCTGAATGGTGTCGATGGCGTCGGCGCGCAGGCCGTCAATGTGATAGTCGCGGATCCACGCCAGAGCGCTCTCAATGAAGTAGGCACGGACCTTTTCTCTGCCCTCGCTGTCGTAGTTGAGGCCGTCGCCCCAGGGGGTCTTGTGTTTCGCGGAATAAAATTGCGGCGCGAAGGTGGAATGATACGCGCCGTCCGGGCCGAGGTGATTGTAGACCACATCGAGGCAGACGGCGATGCCGCGCCGGTGGGCCTCGCGAACCAGCGCGCGCAGATCGTCCGGCGCGCCGTAGTTGTGGGTGGGCGCGTAGGGGGAGACGCCGTCGTAGCCCCAGTTCCGCTGGCCGGGAAACTCGGCGATGGGCATGATCTCGACGACGTTGACGCCAAGCTCGCGCAAAGCGTCGAGCTTGCCGATCGCGCCGCGGAACGTGCCCTCCGGAGTGAAGGCGCCGATGTGCAGTTCGTAGATGCTCAGGTCGCGCAATGGCGGGGCAAGGAAATTATCGTCGGCCCAGGAAAATTCGCTGGCGCCGAGGACCTGCGAGGGGCCGTGTACGCCGCGCGGCTGAAAGCGGGAAGCCGGATCGGGAAACGGTCCTGTGCCGTCGATTTTGAACCCGTAGAGCGCGCCGGGACCGATGCCCTCGACGCGGGTTTCATACATTCCGTTGGGCTTGAGCGACATGGGGAGGGTGCGCGCATTTTCCCAGTCTTGCCACAAGGGACGGGACGAGGACGGGGCGCCCGCATTCGGTTGGAGGACGAGTTCCACTTGCGCGCCGGGGCGTGCCCAGAGGCGAAACAGGCATCCGTTGCGATCCAACAGGGGGCCAAAGGTGGGCGGTGCGACGGTGGAGGGTGGCGACAATGGGGAATGGGAAACGATCTTTACCTCCGCAGTTTTTCGTCAAGATGCAGGGCGGCGCTGATGAGCCCAAGATGGGTGAAGGCCTGGGGGAAGTTGCCGAGCGCGCTGCCGGTGGAGCTGATCTCCTCGGAATAGAGGCCGAGATGATTGCCGTAGGTGAGCATTTTTTCAAAGATAAGCCGCGATTCCTGCAGCCGCTCCGCCCGCGCCAGCGCATCGACAAGCCAGAAGGTACACATGCTGAAGGTGCCCTCGCGGCCGGTCAATCCGTCTTTCGTGGCCAGATCGCCGTCGAGCGAATAGCGATAGACGAGGCTGTCGGAGACCAGCCGCTTCATGGTGCAGTCGATGGTGCTCAACATGCGGGGATCTTTGGGCGCGATGAAGAGCACGACCGGCATCATCAGGTTGCTGGCGTCGAGCGCCTTGGACTCGTAGGACTGGACGAAACTCTGCTGCTCCGGGTCCCAGCCGTTCTGCATGATGGAGTCGAAGATGCGGTCGCGCTCAGTCTCAAGGGAGACGCGATCGAGCGGCAGGCTGCGGGCCTCGGCCAGGCGCAGGCCGCGGTCCAGAGCCACCCAGCACTGCAGGCGGGAGTAGACGAAGTGGCGGCGTTCGCTGCGTATCTCCCACAGCCCGTCGTCGGGCTGCTCCCAGTTTTTGGAGACCCACATCAGCACGCCATGGATTCGCCGCCACAGGTCGTAGGAGATGGGCGAGACATGCTTGTCGTAGAGATAGATGGCGTCCATCATTTCGCCGTAGATGTCTAGCTGCAACTGGAGCGAGGCGGCATTGCCGACGCGCACGGGCCGGGAATTTTTATAGCCGGCAAGATGGTCAAGCGTGTACTCGGTCAGGTCGCTGCCGCCGTCGAGCGTGTACATGGTGTTCAGCGGACCCTGGGAGCCGTCCTCCTCATGAATGCGCTGGGCCAGCCAGGCGATGAAGGCGGTGGCTTCCTCGGTAAATCCGAGGCGGATGAGGGAATAGACGGTGAAGGCGGCGTCGCGCACCCAGGTGTAGCGATAGTCCCAGTTGCGAACGCCGCCGATTTCCTCCGGCAGGCTGCAGGTGGGCGAGGCGACGATGGCCCCGGTGGGGTGGTGGGTCAGCAGCTTGAGCGTGAGCGCGGAGCGATAGACGTTCTCTCTCCAGCGGCCTTCATATTTGCAGTGGGAAAGCCACGCGCGCCAGAAAGCCAGAGTCTCCTGCATCAGGCGGTCGCCTTCGACCGGCGCGGTCAGGTCGGAACCGTCCTGGTTGACGATGTAGCGCAGGGCAAACTCAGCGGTCTCAGTGGGCTGGAGGGTAAAACAGACCACCGCCTTGCCGTCCTGAATCTCCCACGGGCCGGGGCCGATCAGCACGAGGCGGTCGCTTCCGGCGTCGAATTGAACGCCTCCATCGATGAGTTTCGCGGTATGCGGGGTGCGCGCATAGTTGAACGCGGGGGCGCATTCCAGTCGAAAGCCGACGGCGCCGCGGACGGCGCGGGCAATGCGGACGATCTCATGCATGACGTCCTGGCTCTCCTGGCTGCGATCGTTTCGCACCGGCATAAAGTCGATGACCTCGCCGACGCCGTCGGGGCGCAGAAAGCGGGTGAGCAGAACGTTGGTTTCCGGCATGTACATCTGGCGGTTGGTGCCGGTTTGTTCGGCCTGCTCGGGGGCGAGGCGGAAATAGCCGCCCTTGTTTTCATCGAGCAGGGCGGCAAAGATGCTGGGGGAGTCAAACTGGGGCAGACAGCACCAGTCGATGGTTCCATCCACGGCGACCAGGGCTACCGTATGCAGGTCGCCGATGACGCCACAGGATTCAATCGGTCGTTGTGTCAATATCGCCTATTCCGGAGAGGATTGAGCTCCAAGAAAATTCCGCCGCATCGGCAAGCAAACAATGGACGCGGATCATCATCTACGATACTAGTATCCGACCGGCGCATGTCCGGCGCGAACCAGCAAACGCGCTTCCCTCCGGCACTTCCGCAATTGCGGATTTTTATTTGTCCGATTCGGTTTTGTGCACTCCAACTTTGTTAGATGCGGTGTCGGCAGGCAGTGACAGAATCCACTCCCATCAAATCGTACGGCGATACCTGGCGCTCGCGGCTGAAGGCGATGCGCAACATCCCGCCTGTGTTGAAAATGGTGTGGGAGTGTGGGCCGAAGACCGTAGTCGCGTCGATGATCCTTCGCGTTCTGCTGGCGCTGACGCCGGTGGCCATCCTGGAGGTTTCCCGCTGGCTCATTCAGGCCGTGGATGACACGATCCGGCACCACACTGGGTTGCCTGCCGATTTCTGGTGGGTCGTGGTTCTGGAATTCGGGCTGGCGTGCGTGGCTGCCATTCTGTCCCGCGCGGTTGGATTTTGCGATGCGCTGCTGGGCGACTTGTACATGCAGCACATCAGCGTCCGGGTCATCGAGCACGCCTCGCTGCTCGACATCACCGCGTTCGAGAATCCCGATTACTACGATAGGCTGGAGCGGGCCAAGGCGCAGGCGACCGACCGCATCGCCATGATCCAGATGATCGGGACTCTGACGCAGCAAGTTCTGACGACGCTTTCTCTGTCGATTTACATCGCCAGCAAATCTCCGATTCTCATTTTGTTGCTGATCGCCGGCACCATTCCAGCATTGCTGGGAGAAAGCCACTTCGCTTTTCTCGGCTACGCGAAGAATTTCATGCAGACTCCGCTGCGCCGCAAGATGGATTATCTGCGCGACCTCGGTGGCAGCAAGGAGGCTGCCAAGGAACTGAAGCTATTCGGCTTGCGCGACTTTCTGGTCAGCAGCTTTCGAGGAATGGCGGATACGATTTTCCAGCAGAATGTCGATCTGTCGAGGCGGCGGCTCATTGTCGGCGTTCTGCTTTCGATGCTGGCCACAGCCGGATATTATGGCGCGTATGCGCTGACCTTCTGGGACACATTCCGGGGAAAGTTCACCATTGCGATCCTGGCCGTTTTGATCAACGCCATCCTGCAGGTGAGCTCCAATCTGCAGCAGATTTTTGTGAACGCGTCGGGAGTCGCGGACCAGGCGTTGTTCCTGACCGACCTGCTGGGCTTTTTCGCCATGGAGCCGACGGTGCGTTCGAAGCCGAACGCCATCAAAGTTCCGCGGCCCATCCGCCAGGGCATCGAGTTCCGCAATGTCTCCTTCGCCTATCCTGGAACCACGCGGCTGATCCTGACCGACTTCAATTTTTTTCTGCGGCCGGGCGAGCGGGTGGCGCTGATCGGAGAAAACGGCCAGGGCAAGACCACCATCGTCAAGCTGATTACGCGACTCTACGATCCCACCGAGGGGCAGATCCTGATCGACGGCGTGGACCTGCGGGAGTACGACATGGAGGACCTGTGCCATGAGATCGGCGTGATTTTTCAGGATTTTATGCGGTATGAAATGACGGCGAGAGATAACATCGCGGTGGGCCGCATTGAGGAACGCGATCGTCTGGACCACATTGAGGACGCCGCGCGCATGAGCCTGGCCGATGAGGTGATCGCGAGGCTTTCCGGGGGGATGGAGCAGCAACTGGGGCGGCGCTTCGAGGGCGGCGTGGACCTTTCCGGCGGGGAGTGGCAGCGCATGGCGCTGGCGCGGGCGTATCTGCGCGACGCACAGTTGCTGATCCTCGATGAGCCGACGGCGGCGCTGGACGCACGCAGCGAGCAGGAGGTCTTCCAGCGCTTTGCCGAGCTGACGCGGGGAAAGATGGCGCTGTTGATCTCCCATCGCTTTTCGACGGTGAAGATGACGGACCGCATCGTCGTGCTTTCTCACGGCGTGTTGACCGAAGAGGGCACGCATGAAGAGTTGATCCGCCACGGCGGACTGTACGCGGAGATGTTTGAAATGCAGGCAGCGAGCTACCGATGAATCCCTTGAATACCAACCCGCCGGACCTGAGCACGGAGGGACGGGCCTTTGCCGAGCGCCAGGTGTTGCTGGCGCAGCCCTCCAGCGTGCGGCAGTTTCGTCACCATGTCCTGGCGACGGTCGCCTCTGCCTTTGCGCTGGCGGAGTACGCGGACGAGCAGTCGCGCGTGCCGCACAGTCAGCCCGAGCCGGGCAGCCCGGCCACCGGCATCGATCGACTGCAGGGGAATACGCGGCTGCTGCGGGCAAGCGCCATCGAGGTTCAAGCGGCGCTCAAGAACCTAGCCCGATTGCCGTTCGCGCGCAGCGTCACCGGCCGGGAGACGCCGCGGATTGCCGGCGTCGCCCATGCCCTGCTGAACGCTTCGCATTACCGATGGAGCATTCCGATGCTATCGAGCTTTCTGGCGGGATATCAGGCGTCGGAGCCGGTGACGGTGCGTGAACTGTGGGCGCTGCCAACCGCGCTGAACCTGATGCTGCTGGAGGAGATTCTGGCGCAGGCTCCGGGAGCCTTCAGCCATCTGCCGGCCAGCGATGCCGCCGTGAACGCGGCGGTGTTGTGCATGCAGCAGGTGAGCCTCCCAGTGTGGTCGACGATTCTGGAGCCGCTGGCGCCTTTCGAGCCCGTTCTGCGACAGGATCCCGCCGGTGCATACGGCAACATGGATTTTGAAACCCGCGACCAATATCGAACCGCCATTGAAAAGATCGCCGATCGCTCGCAGATGAGCGAAGTGGAAGTGGCGCAGACGACGCTGGCGATGGCCCGGGAAGCGGCGCGGAAGCCGCACCCAGACCCCCGCATCACGGCGCGGCGGGCGCATGTCGGGTACTATCTGGTGGATGACGGGCTGCCGGCGCTGCGGGTTCGCTGCGGGTTCCAGCCCTCGCCGCTCGACCGCTTCCGCGCCTGGCTGCGCAGGAATCCGGACGACTTCTATCTGGGCGGAATCCAGATCATCGCGCTGCTGGCCATGGCGGCGGTGATCGTTCGGCTGGTGCCGCTCTACAACCCGCTGGGCAGCCTGGCGCTGGCGTTTTTATTTCTGCTGCTGCCGGTGTCGCAGTTCGCCGTGGAGCTGATGAACCACACCGTCAGCGCCATCCTGAAGCCGCGGGCGCTGCCCAAGCTCGATTTTTCCGAAGGCGTTCCGGACGATTGCAAAACGCTGGTGGCCGTGCCCACGCTGCTGTTGAACGAGCGCCAGGTGCGCGATCTGGTGGAGGAGCTGGAGGTACGCAGCCTGGCCAATCGCGACCGCAACATCCATTTCGCACTGGTGACGGACCTGCCGGATTCGGTGGAGAAGCCGCGCGAGCGGGACACGCATCCGCTGGCGCTGCTGGCCGGCGGGCTGATCGATGGACTGAACGAGCGCTATGCCGGCAGCGGGGCGGGAGGGTTCCTGATGCTGCACCGCCATCGCGTTTTCAATCCCCGGCAGAATGTCTGGATGGGTTGGGAGCGCAAGCGCGGCAAACTGCTGGATCTGAACCGGCTGGTGATGGGCGGCATGGACTGCTTTCCCTTCAAAGCGGGCAAAACTTCCGTCCTGAGCGGGATGCGCTATGTTCTCACGCTCGACTCCGACACGAAACTGCCGCGCGACTCGGTACGGCGCATGGTGGGGGCGATCGCGCATCCGCTGAATCGCGCTATCCTCGATCCCGAGGAACGGATCGTCACCGAAGGGTATGGACTGCTGCAGCCTCGCGTCGGGATCACGGTGCAGTCGGTGGCGCGTTCGCGGCTGGCGGCAATTTATTCCGGCCAGACGGGCTTCGATATCTACACGCGCGCCATTTCCGACGTGTACCAGGATTTGTACGGCGAAGGCATTTTCACCGGCAAGGGCCTGTATGAAATCTCCATCCTGCAGGAGGTGCTGGACCAGCGCTTTCCGCAGAATTCCCTGTTGAGCCACGATCTGATCGAAGGCGCGTACGCACGGGTGGGCCTGCTGACGGACGTGGAAGTGATGGACGATTATCCGTCGCACTACAGCGCGCAGAACCGGCGCAAGCATCGCTGGGTGCGGGGCGACTGGCAGATCCTGCGCTGGCTGTTCAACCGCGTTCCCGGTGCCCAGGGGGAAAAGGTGGACAACCCCACCTCGACGGTGTCGCGCTGGAAGATTTTCGACAACCTGCGCCGCAGCCTGGTGGAACCGGCGACGCTGCTGCTGCTGGTAATGGGCTGGCTGTGGCTGCCCGGCACGCCGCGCTACTGGACCATCGCCACGCTGTTGATCGTCTTTATTCCGGTGCTGGTGCAGTTTCTTTTCTCCCTGGCGCGGGCCATCTTCACCGAACAGAAGGGCTATGTTCCGCAGGCGATTCACGACTCTTTCGCGCTGCTATTCTCGACCGCGCTCAACTTTGTTTTTCTCGCCCATCAGACGCTGCTGATGTTCGACGCCATCGTGCGCTCGCTGATCCGCAGCTTTGTGACCGGCAAGCGGCTGCTGGAGTGGGAGACGGCGGCGGAGTCGGAGATGGGCGGACGCAAAGAGACCCCGGTCGAGATGACCATGCGGTTCACCCCCTTGCTTTCGCTGGCGCTGGCGGCGCTGGTGTGGTGGGTGCGGCCGGCGGCGCTGCCCTGGGCGATCCCGATTCTTGTCCTCTGGGCACTGGCGCAGCCGATCACGGGATGGCTGAACCGCCCAGCGCACGACTTGGATCCGCACGTTTCCGACGCGGACACGCGCTTGCTGCGCGATGTGGCTTGGCGCACCTGGCAGTATTTCGCCCGCTTCTCCAGCTCGCAACACAAAGGGTTGACCCCGGACAATGTGCAGCACCAGGAAAACGGCGACGGCTTTGTGGAGGCCCCGCGCATCTCCCCGACCAATGCAGGCCTGCAGTTGAACGCGCGCCAGGCGGCGATGGCGCTGGGTTATCTGACGCTGCCGGAGTATGCGGAGCAGACGCTGGCCAACCTGCGCACGCTCGACCGAATCCCCAAGTGGAAAGGCCACCTGCTGAACTGGTACGCGACCGATACGCTGGAGGCGATTGCGCCGTTCATCGCTTCGACGGTCGATAGCGGGAATTTTCTGGCATCGCTTTTGAGCCTGCGGATGGGCACTCTGGAGCTTTTGCGGACGCCTCTGCTGCCGGCGCTGCGCGAGGGTCTGCTGGACATCGTAGACGACGGCGAGCGGCCATCCGCATTTGCGCAGAACATACGGTCCGCGGTCGAAACAGAGGGGGAGACGGGATGGACCGATGCGCTGCTGGCGGTCGAGCCGCGAGCGTTTTCCGATCGCGACCGGGCGGTGGAGTTGCGGCTGCACGAGGTGACCAACTTTCTGCGACTGTACCTGCCGTGGCTGCTGCCGAAGTTCGCGGACGTGCCGGGAGTCTTCTCGCCCGACCGGCCGCTCGACTTTTACACGCCGGAAAACGCTCTCGCTCTGTGCCGGAAACTACGCACGACCCTGTTGCAACCGGCGGCCAAGGGCGATGTGGCCAATGAGCTGACGGCCCTTCTCGGTTCGGCGGAGGAGCGGTGGAGCGGGCTGATCGCGGACATGCGCGCGATCGCCAACCTGGCCGAGCGCATGTTTCAGGCAACCGACACCGCGGTGCTGCTCGATCCCTATCGCCGCCTGCTGACCGTCGGCTACGACACGGCGAAGGATTGCCGGCTGGAGTCCTGCTACGACCTGCTGGCCTCGGAGGCGCGGACCGCGGCCTTTCTCGCCGTCGCCAAGGGGGATGTATTGCAGGAGACGTGGTTCAAGGCGGGACGGAAGACCACGCTGATCGACGGCAATCCGGTGCTGATGTCGTGGTCGGGCACCATGTTCGAGTACATGATGCCGACGCTGTGGATGCAGACTTCGCCGGACACCCTGTTGGCGCAGTCGCTGCCCGGAGCGGTGCGGGCGCAGCGGGAATATGTCGCCCGCGAGCGGATGCCGTGGGGCATCTCCGAAGCCGGCCATAGCGAACGCGACGCCGCCGGGAACTATCAATACCATGCCTTCGGGGTGCCGGCGCTGGCGCTGAATCCGCCGCCGGAGGGGATGCTGGTGATTGCCCCCTATGCCAGCGTGCTGGCGCTGGAAGCCGATCCGGGACACGCGATCGAGAATTTGCGCGCGATGGAAAAGATGGGCTGGCTGGGCGAGTTCGGTTTCTACGAGGCGGCGGACTATTCCAGAAACCGCCAGCCCAAGGGCGGGTCAAAATACGTGCTGGTGCTTTCCTGGATGGCGCACCATCAGGGGATGTCGCTGCTGGCGCTGACGAACTTTCTGGTGGGCAAACCGTTCCAGCGCTGGTTCCACGCCGACCCGCGAGTGCGCGCCACAGAGCTGCTGCTGCACGAAAAGCCGATCCAGGTCATGCCGCAACCGCAGGCTCCCAAAGCGGCGAGGGTTCCGTTTCAGCCTATGCTTGCCGCCGGAGAAGCCGGCGCTGATTGACGCGGCGAAGAAGCCCAGGTCTCAGAAGCGAGACCTGGGGCACCCGCTCTATTGAAAGAAGGACCGCAGGTCCCTCCACTCCGCTTCCCACCCCCGCGACGAAGACCTGTCGCCGGGGACCCCGGCTTCGCTCCGGTCAGGATGACAGTTATTTTGTTATTTACCTGGGTACACCAAATCCAAAACTGTTCGAGTACACCGAACCCAGAAAAGCCTAAACTGCTGTCCCCGCCGGTGCAGGTTTGTCGCGGTCGAGCGCCCGCTGCAATACCAGGTCGAGAGCGCTCTTCTGGCGCTCGTATTCTTCCGCGGTCAAGCGGCCTTCCAGGCGGTCGGTTTCAAGCGCGAACATCTCTTCCTTGAGCGTTTCCAGCAATGCCGCGCGACCGCCAGCGGGAGCGCCGGGGACCGTGGCGGGGATTGCGGCCGGGATTGGGCCGGGAACGGCGGCGGCGGTCATTGGATTTTCGGGCGGGGTGGTGCGCTTCATCGATACCCCGGCGCCGACCGCCAGCAACACAACGGCGACAGAAATGATCCACCACTTGTATTTGTCGAGCGGACTCGGGGTATCGAGCGGCACGCCAAGGCCAATGCCGGGGCGGGTGTTGTCGTTGGCGGCGGCTCGCGCGGCAGCTTCCGGATTCGCCGCCGCAGCCCCGGATGGACCCGATGGCGACGCAGCCGTTTCCTGAGGAAGCTGGCCGGAGCCGGAGATTTGAAACCCCAGCCTGGTTCCGGGGAGCACATGCCGCGCCAAATACGTCTGGACATCGATGCCCTGGTCAATGGGCTGAAAGGCGGCCGACGGCTGGGAGGCGAAGTGCATGCTCTTGGGCAGAATCAACGCGAGATTATCGACCGGCATGGAGACGCGCGGCTGAAACTGCATACTGCCGGAGTAGGGCACGCGATAGCTGACCTGAAAGCGGGTTTCTCCGGGGCGCAGAGGAAAGATGAAGCTGTACTCGCCGGGCGGCCCGATCGGCATCGGCGAGGACTGCACCGGCATGCTGCCGGGCCCCAGCGCGGCGGAGGAGAGGATCAGCGCTCCCTTGGGCAGATAGATTTCGTAGGGGTGGGGGCCGAACTGGGTGCGCGGCGGCGAGGAGGCGTTTTTTACAAAATAATTCTCGGTGATGCGAAGCTGGTTCTGGTCGGTGTCGATACGCTGCACGTCGGCTTCGGTCGATACCCCGGCGACTTTTTCCGCGGCGTCATACACGGTGACGTCAATCGTCTGTTTGCCCGGGGGCGCGGACTGAAAATAATTGACGCCGTCATGGGTCACCCGCACCAGATGCATGGGTTCGCTGTCGTTCACGTCGAGCGTGTAATGACCGCCGGCATCGGCGGTGGTGTGGGCGGCCACCTGCATGCCTTGCTGCAAGCGGATCAGCGCCACGGTATCGCCGGCGGCGGGCTTGCCCGTCGTCTTGTTGGTGACCACCCCGTGGATGGGAGCGGCGAGCGCGGAAGCGGAGAACGACAGGAAGAGAACGGCGGCGAACATAGATTTCATGAGGTTTTTTCCAGTGTAGTCATTTTGTCATGCGCCGGGTCTGGGATCGCAGGTCCCTCCACTGCGCTAGGCTCCGGTCGGGATGACGAACTTGCGAGGTGACATTGTTTCTGCGGGTTGCGGCCGGAATAACGGTTTGTTCATGGAGCGAGCGGGTTGGCAAGGCGAAGTTCCCTTACACCGACCGGAAATTGCTTTCCAGAAATTCGATTTCCGAGACAATGAGGGCAGCTTCATTCTCAAGACCGGCGCGCTGCGCCTGATAGTCCTCTTCCGGATATTTGCCGGCGCGATATTCAAAGTTCAAGTCACGCAGATTTTCATAGACCGCTTCCTTGCGCTCGCGCAGAAATTCCACGCGCGTCTTCTGGGTCTGCAATTCCGTGCGGCGCTGGGGATAGAAGACGTAGACAAAGATACCGATGGTGAGCACCGCGCAGCCGAACCAGATCATATCGTCGTCTCCCGGCGGATTTTGTCGCGGATGGCGTCCATCTTCGGGCTGGCGGCGGTTGGTTCCGGCATGGGAACGGTCTGCAGGCGCCATTTGCGGATGAGCAGCGCGGTGCCGAGGGTGGCCAGCAGAAAGACCAGGCCCGGCATGATCCACGCCATCAGGTCAAAGCCTTGTTTCGGCGGCGCGGCCAACACGATAGGGCCGTACTTCTGCACAAAATTCTGCAGGATCAGGTTGTTGCTGTCGCCGCGGTCGAGCGCCTGGCGCAACTCGGCTTCCTCCTGCGTCGAGACCGTGCAACCGACATGGTTGCAGTCCAGCAGCACCTCATTGCAGCCGCAGGTGCAGATCAACTGATGCCCGAGGCTGTTGAACCGCGACGCGATATTGGCGGCGCCGACGGTAAAGATCAGCAGCAGACACACGGCGGAAAGCTGCATCCAGATACGGAGGGTGGCGCGGTCAAAGTAACGTAGGAGGTTCTGGCGCACTCGGTCAGTCCCCCACGGCCGCGGGCTGCGGCAGCCGTTCTTCCGCGCCGGACTTGAGTGCGCGGCCGGCGCCCTGTTCCGGCGCGATGTTGGGAGTCAGGGCCAGCAGGGTCCCGAAGGCCATCACCAACACTCCGATCCAGATCCATGCCACCAAGGGGTTGATGAACACCTTGATAATCGGGCGATTCGTGGAGGGATCGCGCCCCTCATACACGACGTACAAATCACGCTGCAGGGTGGAGTGGTTGGCCACCATGGTTTCGGTCTGCTGGCTGGCATGATAAAAGCGCCGCTCGGGCGACATTTGCAGCAGAAATTTGCCGTTCTTATAGACGTTCAGGAGTTCGTACTCGCTGTCGTAGTTGGCGTTCGAGTCCTGGGTGTAGCTCTGGCATACCAGCCGGTACGGTCCCAGGGTCACGGAGTCGTGGAAGCCCATCTCCGCCTCTTTCGACTGGTTGAAGGCCGAGCCCGCCAGACCGATAAACACAATCACCACGCCGATGTGCACCAGATAGCCGCCGTAGCGGCGGGTGTTGCGCCGGGTGAGCCGGACCATCGACGTCAGCATATTTTTGCCGGTGTGGCGATGGATGACCCGCGCGCCGCGCCAGAATTCGCTGGCGATGGCGGTGGTGACCAGTGCGCCGAGGGAAAAGACCATCAGCGAATACAACGTCCCGGCATCGCGCCAGGGGCGCATGCCGAGCGCCATCAAAACCACGGCTGTGACCAAGCCGGCGATGGTAGGCCATATGAAATTGCGCCGGACACTCTTGAAGGAAGTGCTGCGCCAGGCCAGCACAGGCCCGATGCCGGTGAGGAATAAAAGGAATACGCCGATGGGCACGGCGACGCGATTGTAAAACGGCGGCCCCACGGTGACCTTGGAGCCCTCAATATATTCCGAGATGATGGGGAACAGCGTGCCCCAGAGAATGGTGAAGCAAGCGGCCAGCAGAACCAGATTGTTGAACAGGAAGCTCGACTCGCGGGAGACCAGCGACTCGACGTGATGCTCGGAGTGGAGATGATCGCGCTGGCGCAGATAGGTGAACAGGCAGACGCTGAGCACAATGACCAGAAAGGACCAGAACCAGGAGCCGATCGAGGAACGGGCAAAGGCATGGACGGAGCTGACCAGGCCGCTGCGCGTCAGCAGCGTGCCCAGGATACACAGCATAAAAGTGGTGAAGATCAGCCACACGTTCCAGGCCTTCATCATGCCGCGCTTTTCCTGCATCATGACGGAATGGAGAAACGCGGTGGCGGTCAGCCACGGCATGAGGGAGGCGTTCTCGACCGGGTCCCATCCCCAGTAGCCGCCCCAGCCCAGTACGGAGTAGGCCCAGTGCGCGCCCATGAAAATGCCGCAGGTCAAGAACAGCCAGGTCACCATGGTCCAGCGGCGGGTGATATGGATCCATTTCTCGCCCGGGTAACGCATCATCAGCGCGCCCAGGGCAAAGGCAAACGGCACGCTGAAACCCACATAGCCCAGATACAGCAGGGGCGGGTGCAGCACCATTTCCGGATATTGCAGCAGCGGATTCAGCCCGAAGCCGTCTGGAGGAACGGCGCCCTGCACCATCGCAAAGGGAGGCGCGGCGAAGACCAGCAGCATGGTGAAGAAGACCTGGATGCCGGCCAGAATAGTCGAAGCGTAGGCCGACAGCTTGACATCGACCTTATGCCGGGCCCGCACCACAAAACCGTAGGTCGCCAGCAGCCACGCCCACAACAGCAGGGAGCCCTCCTGCCCGGACCACAGCGCGGCAAATTTATAGGGCAGCGGCAGGGCGCGGTTGGAGTGATGGAGGATGTAGGAAACGGCGAAGTCGTTGGTGAAGGAGCAGTAGACCAGGGCGAAGGCGGCGCAGGAAAGCGCGATGAAGCTACCGATGCCGGCGCGGCGGGCTGACTCGGCCAGCCGTTCGGCGGCGAGGGTGGCCTGCGTGGGAAGGGCTGTTTGGGGCTGCACCGCAATCCGCCGCAGGGCGAGAGCGCCGACAACCAGCGTGTACGCACACAAAGCCAGACCAAGGAGAATCGCGAAACTACCGAATGCCGCCATATCTAATTTCCGTGACGTAACGATTGTCGCAGAGCGCGCGGTCGATCGCAATGCAACGGAACCGCACGAGCGGAAAAAAGATCGTGCTCAGGTCGGAATTCAGGAGGGCCGGCTAGGGAAATGTCGCGGTGGAAAGAAGCTTCAGGCGGTCATCCGATAGGACGCGCTCAGGTTGCGCGCCAACTCGATCAGCTCGCCGGGAGGAATGGGTTTGGCGCGAAAGGTGACACCCAAGCCGACGTAGTCGTCTTCCGCCTCGGCCAGCCCGCTGAGCACCATGACCGGCAGCCCGGCGTGGAGCTTCCAGATGCGCTTGACGAAGCAACTTCCCGATTCGCCCGGCATAATGTGGTCGGTAATGACAAGAGAAATGGAGTGGGCGGGTTTGTTCAGCGCGGCGAAGGCGCCATCCGCGGAGTAAACGGTTTCTGCTTCCATGCCCGCCCCGGCCAGGATCGCTTTCCGCGTGAGCGCTTGCACGGGATTGTCGTCGACAATCAGAATCACGGTGTTTCTTTCTCGCTCTAAAGAAAGGCAGATGGGGATACGTACGAAAGTGTTGCCCAAGTCCAAAGACAATATACGCCCCGCTTGTGCAAAACGCGGCAGAAAAGTTACCTAAACGGTTACCTCTTGTGTAAACTATGGCAAATAAAAGCCAGTAAAATGCGCCCCTCGAGCCCGTGCGCGACTGTTCTCCCAGGCTGGGAGATCGGCGGTCCCTCCCGGAAGGTGCCTATCAGCTTTCGGATCGTATCCTTTCGCGCATGGCCCGGCTTACGAGGGCGGCGATCCAGCGGTTGGGAATCAAGGCGGTCGCCAGCAGCGACACGCGGTTCAACGCGCCGGTAGTGATGGAATAGCTGCCCCGGTCGAATGCCCGCAGCGATTCTTCGGCCACCTGGGCGGCGGTCTGAGCTCCCGGCTGGCTGCCGAATGGATTGCTGCCGGCGACGGCAAAAAAGTTCGTATGTGTGGTGCCGGGGTTGACCACCAGGACATGGACTCCGCGCTGGCGTGCCTCCTCCGCGATGGACCGCGAAAAGCTGACGACGAAGGCCTTGGTCGCCGCATACACGGCGGAGTATGGAAACGGCACGAAACCGGCGACCGAAGCGATGTTGATGATGCCGCCGGCGCGGCGCTCGGACTCCGGCAGCCCCAGCATGGGCTGTAAATACAGATGGGTCAGTTCCACCAGCGCCGCGACGTTCAGGTCGATCATCTGGCGCAGCCGCGTCCGGTCGAGCTGGGCGAATTCCCCGAACCCGCCGAAGCCGGCGTTGTTGACCAGCAGCGTGACCGTGAGGCCGGCGGACCGGGTTTGCTCGAACAGATTCTGTGGTGCGCCGGGCTCGGACAGGTCGAGAGGGATGCAGCGCACGTCGATGGCGTGTGCGGCCATCAGTTGATCGCGCAGTTCGGACAGTTTGTCCCCGGAGCGGGCCACCAGGACGAGCGGCCAACCGCGCGCCGCCAGTTGGCGGGCGAACTGCTCGCCAATGCCGGAGCTGGCCCCGGTGACCAATGCATATTCTTGTCGCTGCGTCATGGTTCATTCTCCCCCAACCCCTATTGGATTGTCGAAAGAAGAGGCCGATTCCCATTTCGCTGCAATGGAAGCCCTTCTATTTACGAACCGCGCGAGGAACCCCAGGTCTCAGAAGCGAGACCTGGGGTTCTTCCTTCCCCAGGTTCTTGCTGCAATCGCAGCGATGTTCAGGAAATCCACCAGGCCAGCAGAAAGGCGCCGACCCCTAAAAAGAAAAGCAGTCGGTTACGCATGCCAGGCACGCGGTTGACTTCCGGCAGCAGATCGGTTGCGGAGACATATAGGGCGACTCCAGCGGAGAGCGGCAGGCCGACTTCGGCCAGACGCGGAAAAAAATAGATGGAGGCGACGCCGGCCACGGTGGCGGCGCCCAGTGCGCAGGCGGCGCCGAAGGCAGCCAGGCGGCTGCGGCCCGCGGCCAACATCACGCTGCCCGCTGTGAAGCCGACCGGGAGTTTGTGCAGCATCATCCCGGTAAAGATGAGATAGCCGAGCTCGCTGGAAAATGCAAAGCCACTGGCGATGGCGATGCCGTCGAAAAACGTATGCGCCGTCAGGCCGAGGGTGACGGAATAGGCGGTGTTGCGGTGGAGGAACTCCTCCGTATGGGTCTCCTCGCCGAGGTGAAAGTGCGCGACCACGGTGTGCTCCAGAAAATGGACGCCGCAGAAGCCGGCGAGAATCCACAGCGCAGCGGCGACGGGCGCGGCGTGTAGGCTCTCCGGGATCATCTCCACAATCGCGACCGCGATCAGAAAGCCGGCGCCGAAGGCGACGAAAGCGTGCAGGAAGCGCTCCGCATGCATGCGCAGCAGCAGCACTGCGCCGGCCACGTTGGCGAGGCCGGCGATAAAGCCAAGCAGCAGGACGATGCGAAACGGTGTGGAAACGTGCTCCATGAAGGACTAGCCGCTGTGGCGGATGTGCATGACATCGCCATCCTGCACAATATAATCCTTGCCCTCAAGACGCAGCGTGCCCTGGGCGCGGGCGGCCGCCTCCGAGCCGGCTTCAAGCAGCGTGTCCCAGTGGATGGTTTCGGCACGGATGAAATGTTTTTCGAGGTCGGAGTGGATCGCGCCCGCCGCCGCCTGCGCACGGGAGTTGACCGGGATGGTCCAGGCGCGGCATTCGTCCTCGCCGACGGTAAAGAAGGAGATCAGACCGAGCAGCTCGTAGCTCTTGCGGATCAGCCGCCGCAGGCCGCTCTCCGTCAGCCCGTAGCTGGATAGAAATTCCTCGGCTTCCTCCTCGGGCATCTCGGCCAGCTCCGCCTCCACCTTGCCGCAGATGGCGGTGGCGCCGGCGGAGGGCCGAGCGGCGATCGTCGCCAGCCCGTATTTTTCCACCGCGGCATCCAGATCGGCGCCCAGGGTGGCGCTTTCGGAGATATTCAACACATAGAGCACGGGCTTCTGGCTGAGAAACATGTAGCCGCGGATGAGCTTCTTTTCCTCCGCCGTCATCTCCATGGCGCGCAATGGACGCTCGGCTTCAAGCTGCGGCTTGGCGCGCAGCAGCAGCGCGTGCTCGGCTTCGAGCTCCGGCGAGCGCATTTTCTTCAGATCTTTTTCCAGGCGCTCCATGCGCTTTTCAATCTGCGTCAGGTCGCTCAGCATCAGGTCGAACTCGACATCCTGAATTTCCTTCAAGGGATTGATCGGCGCCGCCAGGGGCACGGAAGGGTCGTCGAAGACCCGCAGCACGTGGATGAGGGCGTCCACATTGCGCAGGCTGGCCAGCAGGCCGGCGTCCTTCAACGATTCCTGGCCGATGGCGCCCACGTCGGCATACTCGACGGTGGCGAAGATGGTCTTTTTGGGTTGGTAGAGCGCGGCCAGTTTTTCCAGGCGGTCGTCGGGCACGCGGGCCATGCCGAGATGGACTTCCTTGGGGTTCAAGTAGCCGCGGTCTTCGAGCCTGGCTCCGGTGAGAATCTTGAACAGCGATGTTTTGCCCACCTGCGGCAGGCCGATGATTCCAGTCTTCATGCTTTGTCCTGTGAGTAGACTTTATGGAACAGTATTCAGGGGAGCCCCATCATGTTTACGCAAGCTTTGATGATACCGGCAGAAGGGCCAGCCAAAGCGGGCCGAAGAGGAAATTCCCGAGTGTTCATGGAAAACTCGAAGAAAAATGTCAATCCTTGCATCCTGGCGAGGCACAACACAAATGCATAACTGGCTAGATATTTTTCATAGCGGCCACACCGCATTCCCGCTGAGCGACGTGGCGGTGAAAGCGGCCATTGCGCTGTCGACCGGATTGCTGGTTGGGTTTGAGCGCGAGTGGGCCAACAAAGACATCGGCGTGCGTACCTTTGCGCTGACATCGCTTCTGGGGTTGCTTGCCTCCTTTACCGGCCTGCCCTTCAATATTCTGGCGGGAGCAGCGGTTCTGATTCTGATCGTTTTTCTTAACTGGCACAGCGTGCAGGTATCGCGCAAATTGGAAGCCACAACCTCGGTGGCTTTGATCATCGTTTTTCTTTTGGGAGTGTTGGTCGGGGATGGCCACTTATTCACCACTGTCGCGTGCGCCATCGTGGTTACGATGCTGCTCTCGCTCAAGCCGCAGTTCCACGCATTTGCCGGCGGCCTGCGGCAGGAAGAAGTGCGGAGCGCCATTCTTCTAGGCCTGCTGGGGTTTGTAATCTGGCCGCTTTTGCCGAACCGCTTTATCGATCGATGGGGCCTGGTGGACCCAAGAGAAGCGTGGGTCATCGTAATCGTCGTCGCCTCTCTCGGCTTCATCAATTATGTATTGCTGCGCCTCTACGGATCGAAAGGAATCTACCCGACGGCGATCCTGGGCGGACTGGTCAATTCAACGGCAACCGTTGCGGAGATGGTGACAACGCTGCCCTCCACCGGGCTGATCAAGGCGACAGTGCCGGTTGTATTGCTCATCTCCGTTGCCATGTTTTCGAGGAACCTGATCATTCTGGCCATCTTCTCTCCCCACTCCGTGCGCTCCGCGATCTTGCCTTTGCTGGCGATGTCCCTGATCGCTGTGGGATGGGCGTACCGCGAGCGCAAAAAATCAAAAGATGTTCAGACTGACGGCAAACTGACTCTCACCTCTCCCATCTCCTTGAAAAAAGTGCTGACGTTTGCTGGATTGTTTATAGGGATTCAGATCCTCGGCACAGTGGCGCAGCGAATGTTCGGCTCTTCCGGGCTGCAGGTGATCAGCGTGCTGGGCGGACTGGTAAGCAGCGCCGGCACAACCGCCGCAGCCGCGGATCTGGTGATGCACGGCAAGATTCTGGCGGGAGAGGCGGGAACAGCAACGGTCCTGACCTCAATTGCAAGCCTCCTCGTCGATCTGGCGATCGTTTCCAAACAGATCCGGGACAAGAGCGTGGTCCGCGATCTTTCTATCGCTTCGCTGCTGCAGGCGGCCGCGGGGATCGCTGTTCTCGTTGTGCAATTGAAGGTGTTCCATCGGCTGTAATCGGGAGTCTCAATTTCAAACCGACGGTTCGGGCCGCGCGTATAAGACGATCAACGCCAGGCCGCAGATCAGGACCACCCCCGCAACACTGGTCGAACGAGTATGGAGGTGGTTGAATTCTACCTTCGCCGGATTGCTGGCCCCCGGAGTATCAAACGCCGGGCCGGCCTGAATCCGCAGTGCATCCATACGCGGAATCAGGGAATACTGCGAATACCCGGTGAGCGCCAGCATAGCCGCCAAAAGCACCAACTGCGGGCCGATAGAGCGGCGGGTGAGCCGTGCCGTGCGTTCGATGATGACCAGCAGCAGCAGGATGATACCGACCAGCATGCCGATGTCGTGCAGCCGGACCAGCGAGACCCGCACCACCGTACCGGCGACGTGCAGACCGGTAGCCGGATTCGAAAACATCGGCATCACCGTAAAAAACGACACCGGCGCGACGACCGCAGCAAAAAACAACAGGCCGCCGATCCATATCGCCAGTCCAATCAAGATCAAGCTGCGTACAAGGGTTCTCATGTCGTTGACTCCTGTGAATAGGGCTGCCGTCGTGAGCAGAGCGAACGACTCCGCGGGTCGTGGCAAACCGCAAGGTCCCTCGCTGCGCTCAGGAAGACAAATTAAGAGTACCGAACCGATGACTCACCGGCTGTGCTCCTCCAACCCGCTTACGGAGCTGCGCCCGATCAGCCGCTCAATGCGCTTGGCCATGGGCGGATGGGTGGAAAACAGATTGGCAAACATCGCGCCGCCGACGAACGGCTGCGCGATGAACAGATGAGCGCTCGAGGGCGATGCCACCATGGGCACCCGCTTGGAGTAGGCGTCGATCTTTTCCAGAGCACTGGCCAAGGCATAGGGATTGCCGGTTGTTTTGGCGCCGGTCGCGTCCGCTTCATACTCGCGGGTGCGCGAGACCCAAAGCTGAATCAGCATGGCGGCGATGGGGGCAAGGATCAGCATAAAGAGACCGCCCATGCCGCCGCCTTCGCGGTCGCTTTGACCGCCGCTGCCGCCGCCGAAGCCGCCAAACAGCGAGGCCCAGTAACCGAGGCGTGCAATCAGCGTGATGGCGCCGGCGAGCGTGGCGGCGATGGAGCTGGTGAGGATATCGCGGTTGCGCACGTGGCCCAGCTCATGCGCCAGTACGCCTTCCAGTTCGTCGTCGTTGAGCAGCCGCAGGATTCCTTCCGTCATGGCGACCGAGGCGTGCTTGGGATTTCTTCCGGTGGCGAAGGCGTTGGGCGAATCGGTGGGAATCACGTACATCTTCGGCATGGGAATGCCGATGCGCTGGGTCATGCGCTCGACTACTTCGTATGCGCGCGGCAACTGCCCGCGCGTGACCGGCTGCGCTTTGTACATTTTCAGAGCCAGCTTGTCGGAGTAGAAGTAAGTGAAAAAGTTCATTCCGGCAGCGAAAACAAATCCAAGGATCAGGCCGTTCCGACCACCAAAGTGACCCCCAATCCAGATCAGCAGAAGCGTTAAAAGAGTCAGAAGAAATGCGGTCTTGACTGTGTTTCCCATCGTATCTTCATTCTAGTCCCGGGGTCCCGACAGCCGGAGCGGCGGCCGCAGGCGCGAACGCGCTTTCGGCAATTGGAAGGGTGAAGAAAAACGTGCTGCCGCGGTTGAGATCGCTTTCCGCGCGGATGGCGCCGCCGTGGGCCAGAACGATGTGCTTGGCGATCGAGAGGCCCAGGCCGGTGCCGCCCGACTCCCGCGAGCGAGCCTTGTCCACGCGATAGAAGCGCTCGAAAATTCTGTCCAGGTGCTCGGATGCAATGCCGGCGCCGAAGTCCTGCACAGAAAACTCCACCGCATTCTCGACCACCCGCGCGCCCATGGAAATGCGGTCGCCCCCACCGTACTTGACGGCATTTTCCAGCAGATTGGACAACACCTGCAGCACGGCGTCGGTGTCGGCCATCACCGCTGTCTGCGTGATCTCGCACTTTTCGAGCGCAACGTTCCCGTCCATCAGCAGACCTTCCGCGATCACAGCGGCTTCGTCGATGAGCAGGACGGCCGGGACGGGCCGCCGGTTCAGCTTGTATTCGCCGGACTCGATGCGGGCGAGAGCCAGCAGGTCGTCGGTCAACCGGGTCATGCGGGCGGCATTGCGGCCGATGATGGCGAGGAACTCTCGCGACTGAGGAGCGAGTTGCGCGTCGTCTTCCAGCAACGTCTCCGCGTAACCGGAAATGGAGGTGAGCGGCGTGCGCAGCTCGTGCGAAACGTTGGCGATAAAGTCGCGGCGGGTCTTTTCCACGCGATCGATTTCCGTGATGTCGTGCAGCACCACCACGGCGCTGCCGCCCAGCATGGGCGCGGCGCTCACTTCAAAGATGCGTCCCGGAACTACCGCCTTGGCCCGCGCGCCGGCGGCGGCGTGCAACCGCAGGGCCTGCTCGACGCAGGCCAGCAGGTCGGGATCGCGCACCGTCTCCACCAGGGCGCTGCCGGCATGGATGGGCGCGCCGGCAAGCCGCACCATGACGCGATTGGTCCAATGGATGCGGCTCTGCGCGTCGACGGCAATAACTGCCTCCTCCATGCTGTCGAGCACGGTTTCCATTTCCTTGCGGCTATTTTCCAGTTCGCTGAAGACCGCCTGGAAGCGAGCGGCGGTCGCATCCAGGGCATTGGCCACGGCGGCAATCTCATCCGTGGCGGAGTCGCGCATGCGGGCGGAAAAATCCCCGGCAGAGAGGCGATGGGCGAAGTCCACAATATGCGCCAGACGCCGCGCCACGGCATGAGCGAGCAGCGCCGAGAGGAGGGTGGCGACCAGCAGCGCCAGCAGGGTGGCCCACAGCAGGTTGCCGCGGCTCCGCTGCAGGATGTCGAGCATGGCCGCGGCGACCAGCAACACCAGCACCATGGCCGCGAGCAGCTTGAAGAAGATTCGTTGCCTCATAGGACGACCCTTCGCCAACGCGACGCACGAGGAGCGGCGGCGGTATCCCGCGGCCGCGGAGAAACCGCAGGTCCCTCGACTGCGTCAGCGCTTTGCCCCGACTTCGCTGGGGATGACAGTTGTTGTGCCAGACACGGCATCTGGCAAAGCGTTCTACTTTTCTTTCGGCATCTCGAAGCGGTAACCGGCGCCGCGCACGGTTTTAAGATACTGCGGATTCTCCGGGTCGGATTCGATTTTTTCCCGGATACGCCGCACGTACACATCGACCGAGCGCGGGGTGACGAAGCGGGCGTCGCCCCAGACCGCGTCCAGCAGATGGTCGCGGGTGAAGACGCGGCCGGGGTGGCGGGCCAGGTATTCGAGCAGTCGGAACTCGGTGGCAGTGGTGGCCGTCAACTCTCCGCGCACCTTCAACTGCATGGCGCCAGAGTCAATTTCGATCTGGTCGAACTCGAGCGTGGTGGGGGCGGTAGGCCGCTCGAAGCGGCGCAGCACGGCCTTGACCCTGGCCACCAGTTCGCGCGGCGAAAACGGTTTGGTGACGTAGTCGTCCGCGCCCAGCTCCAGGCCCAGCACGCGGTCGCTCTCGCTGGTGCGCGCGGTGAGAAAGATAACCGGCGTCGCCGACAGCGCGGGATTCCTGCGGATGCGGCGGCACAGGTCGAGACCATCGCCGCCGGGCACCATGATGTCGAGCAGGAACAGGTCCGGAGCTTTGCGTTCGGCGTCGGAGAGCACCGCAGCCGGACTGATGAAGGCGCGCACGGAGAAACCGGCAATTTCCAAATTGTGCTGGACAAGCCGGGAAATATCCTGGTCGTCCTCCAGTACAAAGATCGTGGGATTCAAAGCTCTCGTTCCTCTCCGGTCCACCCTAACGTGGCCAGAGTATCGCAGTCCGGGGAATTTTCCGTAAAAGGACGATGAATGGCGGATGACAATTGCGTGAACGCGATCCAGATTGCTGACAAACCATCCTTGTCAACCTCAGGCGCTAAAGCGATCTAAAATTTTCACTAACTTATCCCCCGGCTGAAGCCGGGGTCTAGAACGCCAAGTTTGCCATCAGGCTGAATCGTGTGAACGCGGCGCCTACGCGTGGGCCAGTTCCTCGCCGCAGCGCGCGGCGGCTTGCTGGCATTGTTCGCGGGAAACATCGTGGTGGGTGACCATGCGGATGGCGTTGGGTCCATAGCTTCCGGCCAGCACGCCGCGTCGCTTGAGCCCGGCGACCACTTCCGGCGCGCTCTTTTTTCCGGTGAGGCGGAAACGAATGATGTTGGTCTGGACGCCGTCCGGGTCGATTTCGACGCCGGCCAGTTGCGCCAGCGATTCGGCCAGCAGACGAGCGTTGGCGTGGTCTTCGGCGAGCCGCTCGGTCATGGTATCGAGCGCTACCAGGCCGGCCGCGGCAAGAATGCCCGCTTGGCGCATGCCGCCGCCGAGCGCTTTGCGAAATTTCCGCGCCTGGGTGATGTGTTCGCGGCGGCCGACCAGCATGGAGCCGACCGGCGCGCACAGCCCCTTCGACAGGCAGAACATGACAGTGTCAAAGCCGCGCGTCAGCTCGGCGACGGAAATGCCCAGGAAAATCGCCGCGTTGAATATCCGCGCGCCGTCGAGATGGACCGGCAGATCGGCGTTCTTCGCACCCGCCCAGATTTCTTCCAGGACCTCAAGCGGCGTGACGACGCCGCCGGCCATGTTGTGCGTGTTTTCGAGCGAGATCAGGCCGGTCTGGGAGCGGTAATACATGCCGGGAGCGATAGCGGCCTGAATCCGCCCCCAGGTGAGGATGCCGCGTTCGCCGACAATGGTGCGCGGCATGCAGCCGGAAAAAGCCGACAGCATGGCCATCTCCCACTCGACGATATGCGAGCCGGCCTCGCAGATGACTTCCTGCCCGTGCTGGGTGTGCAGGCGGATGGCGATCTGGTTGCCCATGGTGCCGGAGGGAACGAACATCGCGGCCTCACGGCCGAAGATTTCCGCCGCGCGCCGCTCCAGCCGGTTGACGGTGGGGTCTTCGCCGTAAACATCATCGCCCACTTCCGCGGCTGCCATGGCGGCCCGCATGGCCGGGGTGGGGCGGGTGACGGTGTCGCTGCGCAGGTCGATCATGGGTCCCAATTTCCGATAGATGTATGGGGATTTTAGTGTAAACCAAGGCGATGGAGGGCGCTCTACGCCTCCATTGCGGCCGGGATTTCCGTCGGCGGCACGCCGAGAAAGCGGGTGAAGACCTCATTCGCGAACAGGCGTCCGCGCGGCGTCAGGCGAACCCGGTCGCCGTCGCGCTCGAGCAGTTCTTCCTGCTCGCATTCTTCCAGTACCGGATGAAAGGAGTTGACGGCCGGAGGGCCGAATTCCCTTTCCATATTCGACAGCGAGACGCCCCGGTTCAAACGCAGGCCGAGGAACCATGCCTCTTCGATGGCTTGCGATTCGGAGACGGAGGTAATGGCTTGGGGCGCGTTGCCGGTCAGGTATTCGGTCAGGTCGTCGGTCGTTGCGACGCGGACGGCGTTGCCGTCGCAGGTGGGAAGAAAGGAATGCGCATCCAGGCCGAAGCCGAGATAGGGCTCGCGGGTCCAGTACTTGAGATTGTGGCGCGACTCGCGGCCGGGTCGGGCGAAGTTCGAGATTTCATACTGCGGGATTCCCGCGGCAGCGAACTGCTCGCAGGCCTCGCTATACATGGCGGCGATGGCTTGCTCGTCCGGCACGTTGGCGGCGCCGTAGCGGCTGCCCGCGCCGAGCATTTCGCGGCCCAGGCGGGAGTCCTCATCCACGTCCAGCATGTAGACGCTCAGGTGGGGCACGCCGGTCGAGACGGCGACGGCCAGCGACTCCCGCCAGCTTCCCGCGGTCTGGTGGGGTAGCCCGGCGATCAGGTCGAGATTGATGTCCCGGATGCCGGCATCGCGCAGCCGGGCAATTTCTTCGAGCACGACAGCGCGGGTGTGCGAGCGTCCGACGGCAGCGGCCTCGCGATCGACAAACGACTGCACGCCCAGGCTGACGCGGTTTGTTCCCAGCGCGGGCAGGGCTTCTCGCAGTGCGTCGCTCAGTTGGCCAGGGGCGCATTCGACGGTAATTTCGGCGTTGGGCGCGACGGAAAATACATCATGCAGTGCTTGTAGTATTTCGTGCATCCGTTGAATCGAAAGAAGAGATGGAGTTCCTCCTCCGAAATAGATGGTGTCGACGCAGGCAGGCGGCCGGGATGGCAAATTTCTGGAATCCGTGAGACCAGCCCCAGGTCTCAAACGCGAGACCTGGTGCACCCCGGTGGTCTTTTGCACCCGCTGAGGGGTTTGGCGAATCTCTTGACACAGACGATCCACGTAGGTATCCATCCGCTCGCCGCCGAAGACGCCGGAAGCGAAGTTACAGTAGCTGCACTTGGCGCGGCAGAAGGGGATGGAGAGGTAGATTCCGAGCGGGCTGGATTCGGTTGACGGCATGAGCAGGATTCCGGAGGCAGGAACGAACCGCAGGTCCCTCCACTTCGCTGCGCTTCGGTCGGGATGACAGAGTTTTTGTAGGCGTGTGCCCCGGCCGGGCCAGTCAGAAAATTAAAGTTCGTACAATAGCAGTGTCGCATGGCAGAGGCAAAGCAAGTTCCCCAACAACACGAAGAGGACGTCATTGGAAAAGCCTATGACGGCCGGCTGATGCGACGGTTGCTGACCTATCTGCGGCCGTACAAGCTGCAGGTGGGGATCTCGCTGGTCGCCATTCTCTTCACGGCGTTTGCCGATGTCCTTGGGCCGTACCTGACCAAGGTCGCGGTCGATCTGTATATGACGCCCTCCGCGGCGCATCGCTCCGCGTGGACACGGCACCTGAGCAACAATGCGATGACCGGCATCAGCCAAATTGCCGGCATCTATTTCGGGCTGCTGATCTTCATCTACATCCTGGCATTCGTGCAGACCTATCTGATGCAGTGGACCGGGCAGAAGGTGATGTACGACCTGCGCAGCCAGATTTTCCGCCACATCCAGCGGATGCATGTCGCCTTTTTCGACCGCAACCCGACGGGGCGGCTGGTGACGCGGGTGACCAGCGACGTGGACGCGCTGAATGAAATGTTCACCTCCGGCGTGGTGTCGATTTTTGAGGACGTGCTGGTGCTGGCGGGCATCGTGATCGTGATGCTGCGGATGAGCTGGTGGCTGGCGCTGCTGGCCTTTTCCGTGCTGCCGTTCATTTTTCTGGGCACGCAGATTTTTCGCAAGCACGTGCGCGAATCCTATCGACGGATCCGCACCGCGATTGCGCGCATCAACTCTCACCTGCAAGAACATGTCAGCGGCATGAGCGTGGTGCAACTGTTCAACCGCGAGGACCGGGCCTTCAGCGATTTTGAGAAGGTGAACCGGCAGCACATGAAGGCGTTCAAAGACGCCATCCTGGCCTATGCACTGTATTATCCGGTGGTTGAAATTCTGAGCTCGATCGCCATCGCCATCGTGATCTGGATTGGCGGACGCGGGGTGCTGCAGGGCGTGGTGACGCTGGGCGTGCTGGTGGCATTTATTCAGTACTCGCAGCGTTTCTTCCGGCCCATCCAGGATTTGAGCGACAAGTACAACATCCTGCAGGCGGCGATGGCGGCCAGCGAGCGCGTCTTCAAACTGCTGGATACGCCGGCGGAGGTTGTGTCTCCGGCGAATGCGCGGGCGGGCGACGGATCGGGACGAATCGAATTCCGCAACGTGTGGTTTACCTATGAGCGGCTGGACGAAGCGGCGCTCGAGCATTTCCGGGTGGAGGCGCCCACGGGAAAAGAAGGCGTCGAGTGGGTGCTGCGCGATGTGAGCTTTACCATGGAGCCGGGGGAGACGGCGGCCATCGTTGGCCACACCGGCGCTGGGAAAACCACCCTGAGCAGCCTAATGACGCGGTTCTATGACGTGCAGCACGGGGCCGTCCTGATTGAGGGGCTGGACGTGCGGGAGTGGGACACGCGCGAGCTGCGCCGCCGGTTTGCGGTGGTGCTGCAGGACCCGGTGCTGTTTACCGGCACGGTGGCGAGCAATATCCGGCTGGGCACCGAGGGCATTACCGAGGAACAAGTCGAGCGCGCCGCCGACCAGGTGAATGTGGGCGACTATATCCGCTCGCTGCCGCTGGGGTTTGCCGAGCCGGTGCGGGAGCGCGGCAGCACGCTGTCGACGGGGCAGAAGCAGCTGATCAACTTTGCCCGGGCGCTCGCGCACAATCCGCGCATTCTGATTCTGGACGAGGCGACCTCGAGCGTGGACACGGAGACGGAGATGCGTGTCCGGTCGGCGCTGACGCGGCTGGTGACGGGGCGGACCTCGGTGGTGGTGGCGCACCGGCTGTCGACCATCCAGAGCGCCAACCGCATTCTGGTGATGCACCGGGGGCAGTTGCGGGAGATGGGAACGCACCAGGAACTGCTGGCGCAGCATGGTTTGTACTGGAAGCTGTACCGGCTGCAGTATCGTGATCAGGAGTTGCCGGAGGTTGCGGCCGATGGGCCTCTTGCGGTTACGGGTGACTGAGGAGAATCATTCGTAAAAAGAGTGGTTAGATGTTGATAAATTTATCTAAGAAGATCAGAAATCTGTAGTTTCGAAACATAGGCACATGCCAACGTGAAGTGTTCCAAATCGTTTTCATCCGAGGTGCTGCAAATGAATTTGGGTCAATACGCAGACATTTTGAGGAGTATTCAGCATAAGCCATACGAGGATGGTCTATATACCAATAAAAAGGGGAACCCTGGTTATAGAGCCGTGTTTAATGTGGGGAAGAACTGGTACTGGTACTCGGTTCCCGGCACAACGGAGACCGTTGATCCGGCTGAGGTTGCTGAAGCTATCAGCAAAGGTGTTGTTACACATACGGGCCAGTTCAAGCTCAACGGATTTGAGAGAACGATTTCGTTTGCCGGCCGTTCGTACATTGTCAACGCAGGAAGCCATAGACCTTAAAAACCCGATCGGCACGCTGTTCACTAGTCCCGATGCCCACTCCGAATATTTTTATTTCCGCGGGCGAGGCCAGCGGCGAGCGCTATGGCGCGCTGCTGATCGAGGCGGTGCGGGCGCGGCGACCCGAGGCGAAGTTCTTCGGCCTCGGCGGCGCGGCGATGGAGGCCGCCGGGTGCGAGCGCGTGGTGCGCGCAGAAGATATCGCGGTGATGGGCATTACGGAAGTGGTGCGCCACATGCCGCGCATTTATGGCGAGTATCGCCGGCTGGTGCGCGCCATTCGGGCGCGGCGGCCGGATGTGGCAGTGCTGATCGACTTTCCCGATGTGAATTTTCGTCTGGCGCGGGAGCTGAAACGGCTGGGCGTGCCGGTGGTTTATTTCGTCAGCCCGCAGCTTTGGGCGTGGAAGCGGCGGCGCATCCGCTGGGTGCGCGAGCGGGTGACGAAGATGCTGGTGATCTTTCCGTTCGAGGAGCGCTACTACCGCGAGCGGGGCGTGGATGCGGAGTATGTCGGGCATCCGCTGGCGGATTTGCCGACGACGACGATCTCGCGCGAAGAATTCGCTTCCAAATACAGTTTAAATCCGTCTAAGGAGTGGGTGGGTCTGCTGCCAGGCAGCCGTGCCAGGGAATTGCGCCTCAATCTTCCCGCGATGGCCCGGGCGGCAGACAGATTGGGAGCTTCCTATGACTACCTGTTACCAGCCGCTGCCACCCTCGACCCCGAATGGGTGCGGGCAGTGGTTCGAGAGAGCGCTTCTGCGGCGGGTGGAACGGACATTTCGATTCACGTTGTTGAAGACGCGCGTGCCGTGCTCCGACACGCCCGAGCCAGCATCGTCGCCAGTGGAACCGCAACCGTCGAAGCCGCGCTGATTGGAAACCCGTTTGTCGCGGTGTATCGGCTTTCCGCGTTCAGCTATGCGGTGGCCAGTCGGCTGGTGCGCTTGCCGCACGTCGCGATGGTGAACTTGATCGCCGGGCGACGTGTGGTCCCGGAGCTGCTCCAGCACGACTTTACCCCGGAGAATGTTGTCGCCGCGCTGCGGCCGCTGCTGGATGAGGGGCCGGCACGCGCGAGGATGATGGAAGACCTGGCGGAGGTGCGGAAAGCCCTGCATGTTGCCGGAGAGGGATCGACGGCTGTGGAGCGGGCGGCCGATTGGGTGCTGCGCCTGCTGCCGGGCACGCCATCGGGCATGGAGCGCGGCGCATGAGAAAGCCGATCGCGCTTGTCTTCTCTGCCTGCGTCCTGTTCGTCGCCGCACGTTCTATGCCCGCCCAGACCGCGCCTTCCATCCGCATCAGCCGTTACCATATCGATCTCGTTCTAAATCCTGAGCTGCATTCGATGAGCGCGCAGGCAGCGGTTACGTTTGCCGCGGCCGGCAATGCGACGGAAGTTTCGTTCCGGTTGAATCCGGCGCTCGATGTCAGCCGCGTCACCGACGCCGACGGTCATCCATTACAGATGGAGCAGAGCGCCGGCTCAGTTCGCGTGAGTCCGGCGACGGCATTGCAGCCGGGCCAGCCAGTGACCTGGACGTTCACGTATGACGGGGACATCTACGCTCCCACCCTAGCCGCCAAGAACGCGTCCACGGTGGGGCATGCGGGGGTTTCCCTGGCTTCAATCGGCGAGCCGGTAAGTTATCTGCTCTACGCCGCGCGATGGCTTCCGACGACGGGCGACGGGATGGACCGCTTTTCCGCCAGCCTGCGGGTGCATGTTCCGGTGGGGGAACAGGTGTTCGCGAGCGGCGCAACCGGAACGCCGCACGGCGATGGCAGTGGCCACAATGTTTTCGATTTCGAGTGGACGCGCGGAGGCTTTCCTGGAACCGTGATTGCGGGGAATTTTGCCGATCCATATACGTTTGGCGCGAGCGGAAATGTGCGGGTGTATCTGATCGAGGGCGAGACGCGCATCTCGAAAGCGGGCGGAGGAAGGATTGCGGTTGCGGCGGACAAGCTATATGACGATTTTCGCTCGCAGTTCGGGCCGCTGCCGTGGAAGCGGCTGAACGTGGTGGAGATGCCGGACAGTGCTGTCCCGGCGGCTTCCGCACCCGGGCTGGCGGCGATGGCAGGGCGCGAGATGGCTGGCGCCGACCCATCGCAGCTGCTGGCGAACACGATCGCGCACCAGTGGTGGGGAGAACGGGTGACGCCGGCGACGCGGAACGATGCCTGGATCACCAATGGGATGTGCCGCGATGCGGAGCTCGAAAGCTTGAAAAAGACGGCCACGCCGGCGGCGTTTCTGGACGCGATCCGGAACGTCTCAGCGAGCGCACTGGCATACGATACCCTCCCGCTGTCACAGGCGGCGCAATACCCGCCCTTCTCGCCGCAGTTCCAGGCGCTGTCCTACGACAAGGGCGCAATGATCATTCGGATGCTGCGCTGGCAGATCGGGGAGGCGGCATTTCAGCGGACACTCCATGGGATTCTCGCGGCGGCGCATAAACCGGCGACTTCCGCCGAACTGGAGCATCTGGCCGAGGCCGCTTCGCATCAGGATTTGCGGCCGTTTTTCACGCAATGGCTGGATGGAACCGGCGCGCCCACGCTGACCGATAAATGGACGCTCTACCGGCTGGGCGACGGCGGCACGGGATATCGCACGGTGGGCGAGATTACCGAAGATCTGGATCTGTTCCGCATGCCGGTCGAGGTGCGCATCGCGACGAAAGACAAGACCGTCACCCGGCGCGTGGAGGCGAGTGCGCCGCAGTCGCAGTTTGTGGTCGAGACGGCGGAAATTCCGCAGAAGATATCGCTCGACCCGGACCGCGAGCTACTGCGGAGCGGGCCGGCGATGCGGGTGCGAGTGCATATCCTGCGGGGCGAGAACGTTGCCGCGCGGAACGACGATGCCGGCGCAATCCGCGAATATCGCGCGGCGTTGCAGATCGACAACATCAGCTCGCTGGCCAGCTACCGGCTGGGAGAGGTTTATTTTTCCGAAAAGAATTATCAGGCGGCGGCGAGCGCCTTTCGCGATGCGCTGCGCGGCGACGGCAAGCCAGAGTGGACCCAGGTGTGGAGCGATGTGGAGCTGGGAAAGATTTTCGATGCAACCGGACAGCGGGAACGGGCGGCGACCCTGTACCGTGAGGCGCTCCAGACCGGAGATGATACGGGTGGAGCGCTGGAGCTGGCGCGGGGGTATCTGGCGTGGGCGTACTCAGAGCCGGGCAAGTGATTCGGCTGCGGGTACGATGTCGGTCCGGCCCCGTTGGAGCGCGACCATGCCGCCCCACTCCAGCCGCAAACCGCGCGGCTGGAATGTGGCACCCAGGCCCCTGATTTATTTCTTCTCGTCGAGCGCGGCGAGAACGTCATCGAAGGTGGGTTGGACGGTGAGCATGTATTCCCGGACGCGCTTGCGTTCGTCCGGCGGCAACGAGGGCAATACCACCAGTAGGCGGCGCAGCGTGGTGCCGATGTCGTCGGCGTAATTCATCATGCGAATGGCTTCTCCAGTCAGCGGCATCGGTTCTCCTCAGAAACGGTGGATGAGTGTTGGTACCATTCTGCGGCGTGGAGGGGCTGCTCGTAAAGCTCTGCTGCCCCGGGACGGGCGTTGGGAACAGGAAAAAGCCGGGCGGCGGGAAAAGCGAAGGTTCCTCGGCCTGGAGGGGTTCCGGCGGCCAGACAAACCGCCCATGGCATTTCCGGGGTAAAAGCGGCGTTCCCGAAATTTCCGCCAGCCGGGGGCTCGCTGGCACAAACACCCCGTGTCTTTTACAATCAGGAACGGAAGCAATCCAGACAACAAAGCTGCTTTGGCAGTCCTCTCAAGTGTTCCCCGCACCCACGAGGTTGAAGGATACAGATGAAGTTTTGGAAGTATGGCCGTGTCGCCGTGGCCTTGATCGGTGCAATTGTCCTGGGTCTGAGCATCACCTGCTGTGGCGTTTACACTTCCGGATACATGTACGTGACCGGCGCGCAGTACAACCAGATCGGCGCATTCAAGATCGACCACGACTTTGGCTATCTCACCCCGGTAACGGGTTCGCCTTTCCCCGCCATAGGCAACGATCCGGTACAGGAAGTCGTCATCCCGGGCGGGCGATTTCTGGCCACGGTCAACAAGGGGTCCGGCGACGTTTCGATGTACACGATCGGGGGCGCCGGGACGCTCTACTATCAGGCATCGTATCCCACCTCCGGCAGCAACCCGGTTTCGATCGGACTGAGCGCATCCGGGGGATTCATGTTCGTCGCGGACCAGAACGCGCCGCCCGATGTGATCAACGGAGTCGACGTGAATGCCGGGCGCGGCGACATTACGGTGTTTCAGGTCAACTCCAGCACCGGGAAACTGACCCTGATCACGAATGCGAACACATTCAACACCAGTGGCTCGCAATTGCCGTATTTCGCCGTGAACTACAAGCCCGTCCAGGTGATCGAGGCCGGGGGAGCCGGCGCCGCCTATCTTTACGTGCTGGACCAGGCGTACAACATTGTACCGGGAGGCGCGGCCGCAAACCCGGATGTGCCGGCGGCCTGCTTTAGCAGCCCGGCAATGCAGACGGCCTGCGGCACGCCGGACGTTTTCCTGTATCAGATCAACGCCTCCACTGGCCAACTGACGCTGACGCAGAACTCCGCGTTGAGCGTTCCCAACGTGCCCGGCGGGGCTTTGAGCACGATCTATCACAGCAACGCCTACGTCTACCTGCTGAACACGGCGACCAACGCACAGTTTCCCACCGGGTCGATCCTGCCTTACACGATCGGGCCGGGTGGAGTGCTGCAGACACTGGTAGGCGGCACGGCAGCGAATACACCCACTGCGGCGTCCAACCCCGACGCGGTCCTGACGAACTCGACCGGCCAGTTTCTCTACGTGGCGAACTTTGGGCCGAACCCGAATCCCAACCTGCCGAGCAGCAATATTTCTCCCTTCACCATCGACCCGACCACCGGCCAGCTAACGCAGATCAACACCGGGCAGGGGAACTATACCAGCGGCTCCGGGCCAATCTGGATGGCGCTGGATTCGACCGGACAATATCTGTACACGGCAAACTTCAGCGACAACACCATTTCCGCCAAGGTAATCGACGCCACGCACGGTCAGCTTTCCAACCTGATCAAAGGAACCGAACAGACCAAGACCGTGGGCCAGCCGACGTACGTGGTCGTCAGCGGACGGACATTTTAGTTTCCTGTGGATCGGCGAAAGGGGCCTCTGCAAGGAGGCCTTTTCCGTTGAGCCACGCTGGCAGAAAGTCTGCCGGCGCTTTTACAATACGGATGGGAACAATCCCTCCAAAGCTGCAGCAAGGCAACAATCCCGCCGCTGAACCGAAAGCCGGGTATAAAGGAATCGCATGAAGTGGAGTCAATACGGCCGGATCACACTGGCCCTGGTCGCGTCGCTGGCGCTTGGATTGGGTATGACGGCCTGCAATCCGAGTTTCACGCTGGGTTTTGTGTACGTCCTCAACACGAAGTCCGCGACGGGATCGATCAGCGCCTATACGATCGATAGCGTTTCCGGCGCGCTGACGCAGGTGGCGAACTCGCCATTCCCCGCCGGCGGCCAATACCCGGTGGCGGACGCGGTGTCGAGCAACAGCAAATGGCTCTACGTCGTCAATGAAGTCAGCAACACCGTGATGCAGTTCAATATCGGTACCGACGGCAAGCTCTACACCCAGGCCACGGTGGACACGCCGGGGACGTATCCGATCGCGACCGCCATCAGCCCCAAGAACGATTTTCTATTCGTGGTCGACAGCTATGCTCCGGGCATCAACGGCGCGGCGCCGCCGAACATCAATCCGCTGCAGCCTCCCAGCACGGTTTCAACCAACGGCTGCGTGGCGGTCTATCCCATCGACGCTTCGAACGGCACCCTGGGAACTCCCGTCTCGCAAAACGGGACCAGCTGTTTTGCACTTCCGGGCGGCGTCGGCTCGCAGCCGATCGGAGTCGCGGCCACCCCGTTCGTCGACTACCTGTACGTGGCCGACCAGGGCGCGGCCAAGGTGTACGGGATGTCGGTCAACTACACCAACGGTCAATTGGCGCTGATTTCGAGCACCAATGCGGGGGTAAAGCCGAGCTCCATCATCACCGAGCCCACGGGGCGGTTCATCTACGTCACCGATCAATATCAGAACCTGATTCTGGGCTACATCATCGGATCGGATGGAACCCTGACCTCGCAATTGCATGGCCCGTTCGCCACCCAGCTCTACCCCTACAGCATGGCGGTCGATCCGCGTGGAAAGTTCCTCTACGTGACCGACTACAACTCCAACCAGGTGAGCGCCTACGCCATCGACAACGCAACCGGCAACCCGGTGCAGGTTTCCGGCGGAGCGGGATATGGGACCGGTACGGGACCGACCTGCGTGACCATCGAGCCTGCGTACGGGCGATATGTGTATACGGCGAACTTCATCGACGGGTCCGTAACCGGCTTCAAGCTCAACACGAGTACCGGGGCGCTGACGACAGCGCTGAACAGCCCGTTTCCAGCGGGCGGGCAGCCGGACTGCGTGGCCGCCGCCGCCAACGGAACCCACCCGGTGCAGAGCATTACGCCGTAACGCGGTCTATCGCTGGAAACAAAGAAGGCTCGCACACGCGGGCCTTCTTTGTTGTTCTGCCCATCTATCCATGCGCACTCCGCACGAAAACCCGACCGGTCGCGATGACAGAATTCGCCGAGGATAGCTATACCGGAAAAACCTCGCCATTCAACAGCGTGGCGCGTACCTCTCCGTCGGGCGCCAGTACCACGAGGTTGGCGGCACGACCCGGCGAGAGTTCCCCCCAGGCCGCAGCGACCCCGGCCATGGCCGCCGGATTGGTGGCGGCATAGCGCACGGCTCCGCTCAACGGAGCCTGGGTAAATTTCATGAAGTTGCGCACCGCCCGGTCCATGGTCAGCACGCTGCCCGCCAGCTTCCCTTCGAACATGCAACGGCCGTTGGAGACGGTGACGTTCATGTCACCCAGCTTGTAGACGCCATCCGGCATGCCGGTGGCGGCGGTGGCGTCGGTGACCAGGATGCCGTGGTCCGGGCCTTTTGCGCGGTAAAAGAGGCGTACCAACAACGGATCAACGTGGATGCCGTCGCAGATAAGCTCGGCGAACAGGCAACGGTCGTCGAGCACCACCCCGAGCAGTCCGGGCTCGCGATGGTTGAGCGCCCGCATGGCGTTATACGTATGGGTGGCGCTGATTGCCCCCGCAGCGACGCCGTCGAGCGCCTCCCCGGTGCCGGCGTTGCTGTGGCCGAGACTGACGCGGATGCCGAGGCGCGCGGCTTCCCGAATCAACTCGACCGCCCCCGGCAGCTCCGGGGCCACCGTCATGAGAACAATGCGGGCCGCGGACGCCTCCCAGAAGCGCCGTAGCAGGTCGACCGAGGGGTCGAGAAGGAATTCCGGCGGATGGACTCCGCGCTTGCCGTGCGACAGAAACGGGCCCTCCAGATGAATTCCCAGGGGCCGTGCGCCGGCGAGATCCGCGGAGCCGTTGGCCCGCTCGATCTGCTTCGAAATCGCCTCCAGCGAGCGCAGAGTGGCGTCTACCGGCGCGGTCACGGTGGTGGGCAGGTAAGCGCCCACACCGCGGCCGGCAAGGAATCTCCCGATCGCTTGGAAGGCCTCGTCTGTCCCTTCCATCACGTCGTGCCCCATGGCTCCGTGCATGTGCACGTCGAAGTACGCCGGGGCCAGCGTCTCGGCGGAAAAGTCGAGATGCCGCGCGTCCTGGGGGGCTTCCAGCGCACCGCGGGATGCGATACTCGCGATCGTGCCGTCCTCGATGATGACCTGGGGCTGATCGATTTCTGTCAGTGGAGTCAGCAACCTGGCTGCGGTTAGAACTGTGATCACATTCCCATCCATTCCGCGAAACCTGCATCGCGCCTTTCTACAAGATATCAAGGCTGCGGTTGAATCCGGGGAACGGATGCGGGCACGAGAAAGACACGCAAGCCACTTCACTTCCCCTGGGCTTCACCCCTGGGCGAGGTCTAGCCAAAAAATTGCTGAGCGAGCCCGCTCTATCCCTGCGCGCAGATACGGCAGATGGCGTTGCCAAATTTTTCCGCCTTGATGCTGCCGATGCCGGAGATGGCCAGCAGCTCGCGGTGGGTTGTGGGGAGTTGCTCGGCGATGGCACGCAGCGCTTTGTTGCTGAGAACGCAAAAGGCAGGGACGCCGTTCTCCCGGGCTTCATCCAGCCGCCAGCGGCGCAGGTTGTCTTCGACCGCGGCTGCTCGTGGAGAAGGGCTGGCCGAAGCCGCAGCATCGCTCCGCGGCCGTTCGGCGGATCTGGTTCGGCCGCTGGATTTCGCGCGAGCGCGACCCTTGCCTTCCGGCGTTTCCGACAGCAAGAATTCGAGCGGCGCATCGTCGGGATGCTCCATCGCCGCTCCAGTGAGAATTGCCTTGCGGTAGGCGATGCTGCGGCCATCTTTTTCAAACGTCGCCTCCTCGATGCGCAGCCATCCGCCGCCGGCCATGGCCCGTAGCAGCTCCTCAAAGGCGTCGCGCGATACTTCCTCGCGGGGAAACAGTTCTTTGTGCAGCTTGCCGGTGGAAACCGAGGAGCCTTTCTTCAACGCCTGGATGACGGCGCAGGCCGTTTGCATTTCGCGCGGCGTCGGCGCACGGAACTGCCGGGCGACGCACGACTCCGGGGCGCAGCTATCGCATTTTCCGCAGGGCCTGCGGGAATCGGCCACGTCGCCGAAGTGGCGCACCAGGCTGCCCATACGGCATTCAGCGGATTTGGCATAACGCAGAACGAGGTCGAGCTGGTCGCTCCTTCGCTGCCGCTCCACTGCATAGGAGTCGCGCCAGTCGGCGTGGCCCCGGATCGCGCCGTCGTCGTAATCGAGCACGCCGCCGCCGTGGATGGCGAGCTTTTCGAGCGCCTTGTCGAAGAGTTCTGAGTCCATCTTCAGCCGGCCGCGCACCTGCTCTTTGGGTAGCGCCTCCTGTCCCAACCGGCGAAAAACGCGATCCAATACGTCGACCGGAGGGTAGTCGCGTTCGAAGAAAAATTCGTGCGTCTTGCGGTCCGCATAGGAGTAAAGAAGGACGGCGCGGCTGGGAAGGCCGTCGCGACCGGCGCGGCCAATCTCCTGGTAATAGGCCTCCAGACTGCCGGGCAATGCGGTGTGGACGACAGTGCGAACGTCCGCCTTGTCGATGCCCATGCCGAAGGCGATGGTGGCCACCACGGCCTGTAGCTTGCCAATTTGGAATTTGCGCTGCACATCTTCGCGATGTTGCGGGTCGAGTCCGGCGTGATATGCGGCGGCGGGAAACTTCCGCGACAACTCGGCCGCCAGCGCTTCGGCCTGCTTGCGCGTAGGCGCGTAGACGATTGCGGGACGCCGCTCGATGTCGTTGAGCAGGCCGGCGACAAACTCCCCCCGCTGCGAGGGCAGCATTTCGACCGCTTCAATCGCCAGGTTTTCCCGGCGGAAGCCATAGATAAAGCGGGAAGCGTCTGACATTCCGAGCTGTGCGACAATGTCGTCCTGCACTCGCGCAGTGGCGGTGGCCGTGAGCGCGACGACGGGAGTGGGTCGCAGCGCGGACAGCGAATGGCCCAGCATGCGGTAGTCCGGACGAAAATCATGCCCCCACTGCGAGATGCAGTGGGCCTCATCCACAGCGATCAGCGAGGGTTTGCGCCTGGCCAGCATTTCAAGGAAGCCGGGCACGCGCAGCCTTTCCGGCGCGATGAAGAGAAACTGCAGCGAGCCGGCCAGATATTCAGCGCATCCGGCGCGCAATGTGGCGCGGTCGAGTCCGGAGTGAATCCGCGCTACGGAAAATCCCAACGACGCGAGCCTGGCGGCCTGGTCTTCCATCAGCGCAATCAGCGGGCTGACGACCAGCGTGGTGCCGCCGCGCGCGATGCCCGGCAACTGATAGCAGAGAGATTTTCCGGCGCCGGTCGGCATCACCAGCAGAACGTCCTGGCCGTCAATGGCGGCGCGGCAAACCCCTTCCTGATGGTCGCGGAACCCGGAAAATCCGAAGGCGCGAGAAAGCAAGGCATGGAGGGATTCGCCGGGTTGGATGGAGGCGGTTGGCACGGTGGGGAAGAGGAGAAAACGCGCGCGACCCCTCAGTATACGTGGTGAAAAAACGTCCGCAGAAATTCTTCAGCCGCAAATCCATGCTGCTACCCTTGAGGAAGCATTGTTCGGACAGGTGAATCAAGCTTTCATCGATATTTTTTTTGCTGCCAGCAGCCAGTGCGCTCACCACGCGGGTACGGGTACGCGCATCGGCAAGCAAGCCATAATTCCATAGAGTGGAACTCGCAAAAATGCAAAACTCGTCACTCCTCAATCTTTGGCGGACAGGCGTTCTGTTGTGCATTCTTGGCGGCCCCACGCTGGGATATGGCCAGGGGAAACCGCCGTCATCCGGGGCCCAGCAGAAAGCGCCGCCAGCGAGTCCTCAGCAGTCCGTCCAAACCGGCATGGCGACCGGAGGAGCCTACGCGCCGGTTCTCGACGCGGAGAAGCGTCCCATCACCGCCGGCGGCTATGTGGATGCCGGTCCCGTTATTTTTGAGAACGTCGCGCAGAAAGCCGGCCTGACATCGTGGCGGGAACAGACCGGGACGCCACAGAAGAAGTTCATCCTGGACACGGTTGGGGCCGGTGTCGCGCTGCTGGATTACGACCATGACGGGTGGCTCGACATCTATCTGGTGAACGGCTCGACCTACGATGCGATGAGCGGCAAAACCACTCCGCCGCATGCGGCGCTGTTCCACAACAACCACGATGGAACATTCACCAACGTAGCACTGAAGGCGGGAGTCACCAATGACCGCTGGGGTGAGGGCGTGGCCGTGGGCGACTTTAACAATGACGGCTGGCCCGATCTCTACGTGACCAACTTCGGAAAGAATCGCCTGTACCGCAACAATCACGACGGCACGTTTACCGACGTTGCCGAAAAAGCAGGCGTGGGCCTGGGCAACTGGTCCACGGGCGCGACCTTCGGAGACTATGACGGAGATGGCTGGCTGGATCTGTTTGTCCCCGGGTATGTCCACTTTGACATTGCGCATCCCCCGGGCTTGAAGTCGTGCCTCTTCCGCGGCGTGGCCGTGATGTGCGGGCCTCGCGGTTTGCCGGGCGAAGCGGACCACCTGTTCCACAACAACGGCGATGGGACATTCACCGACGTCAGCGTAAAGGCAGGCGTGAGTGATCCGAATCATTATTACGGGTTGAGTTCGGTGTTCGCCGACGTCAATAACGATGGCAAGGTGGACCTGATTGTCGCGGATGATTCGACGCCGAATTATCTCTACATCAACAAAGGGGATGGGACGTTCGAGGACGACAGCTATGGCTCCGGCTACGCTTTGAATGAAGATGGCAGAGAAACGGCGTCTATGGGGATCGCGATTGGGGATTATCGCAACAACGGCCTACTGGACATCTATAACACCGTGTTTTCCGACGATTACAACCCGCTTTACCGAAACGACGGCGGCGCGAACTTTACCGATGTCAGTTACCAGATGGGAATTGCCGATGTCACCATTCCGTTCCTGGGCTGGGGTGACGGCTTTTTAGACTACGACAACGATGGATGGAAGGACATTTTTGTCGGCAACGGGCATGTCTATCCGCAGGTCGATCAACAAAACTGGGGAACCAGTTATGCGCAGCGTCCATTGCTGTTCCATAACCTTGGCGGTAAGAAATTTGAGCTGGTGCCGGCAGTAAAGGGCACCGGCCTGGCTGCCACATACACGGCGCGCGGGGTGGCCTTTGGCGACCTGTTCAATAACGGCAAAATCGATGTTGTCATCAACCAACTGGGCGGCGTTCCGGTCCTGCTGCGCAACGTGACCCAGAATGGAAACCACTGGGTCGGGTTCCAATTGATCGGCGCCCCGAAAAGCCCGCGCGATGCAACGGGCGCCACCATGTACTTGACTGCGGGAGGCATGCGGCAACGAGGGGACGTCCTCAGCGGCGGCAGCTTCGCTTCCAACAACGATCCGCGCGTGCACTTTGGGCTGGGCCGAAGCACCCATGTCGATGGGGTGGAGATTCACTGGCCCGACCAGACCACGGAGAAGGTCGCCATCCCCGCTGTCGACCGCTATTTCACCATTCAGGAAGGCAAAGGAATCGTAAAGGGCGTATACGATTCCACATTGCGGACGCCTACTCCTGCGCGCCGTTAGATATCCACATCGTGGAGATGAATGACGACAGCTACCGGTTCAAGCAAGGCGAGCACAAACAGAAATCCCAGCCCGCCGCCGCGTAGATCCCGGCCAAACACAGCGAGGCTGCGTACCCGATTAACTCCCGCAGCAGGACTGTCACAAAAATCGTCGGCAACCGTCGCAGCAATTCGATGGGATCGCAGGCCACACCTCTGGCTTGCGGGGGTAGCCTTTGAACTGCTCCGGTCGCAGTTGGCTGGCGAGCATGGATCAAAGCACCTCCGTCAGTGGCCTGCCGTGTGCCTGGGTGGGCGAAAACCCAAGCAACGCGCCCAGGGTGGGGACAAGATCGAGCGATTGCACGGGCCGATTGACGAAAACGTTCTCGCGCACATGCGGCCCCATTACCATCATCCACGTCGTGCGGGAGAGCGGGTCGCCGGTCCGATGGTGCTGAAAGCCGTTGCCGCCGGCATCGCTATCGGAGTCGCGACCAAAATCGGGAAGGACAAACATCGCCGTCTTGCCCGCATACTCCGGCTCGCTTTCCACCGCGCCCCATATTTCTCCACACAGGCGATCCGTTCTTCGAATCCCTTCCAGGTAGAGCGAATATGCGCCGGCGTGAGCGATATCCATGTCGTGCAGCGTCACCCAAAGCAGGCTGGGCGCAAGTTGCTTCATCAGTTGGCGCACGATATACACGGAAAGCTCGTCGGGACTGGCCAGACTGCGGGCGTGCCCGGTGAACTCCGTTACCGACAGCTTCAAGATTTCGCTAAGCTGAAGTAGCTGGAATTTGTTTCCGCTGATCTGCGGAGTGTAGAAGGGAGTTTCGTAGTTGTCTCGCAGCAGGTGCGCGTACTTCGATGCATCGTTTTCCGAGAGCGCAGCGGAGAGCAGGTGTTTGGGCAGGATGACACCCGCACCCATATTCGGGCCATAAAGCCGCGAATCGCTGGCGCCGATGCAATTAAAACCGTTGCTCGGCGCCACCACCCATGTATCGGATGCAGGCCGGCGCAGGTCCTTGCGGTAATACTCGAAAATCGTAGGATTTTTAGGCGGCACGGTAGCAAAGTTATCGAAGGTCTCGTACACGCCAGTGGCGAGGCTTGCCGTCGCAACGTAGTGGCCCAGAATGCCGCGATTCACCACTTGTGTAAAAAAGGTCGCGCGAGGCATCAGCTCATTGAGAAGGTGCGGAATGTTCTGCTGACCTTCGGGCGCGAATGTCTCCGCATCGCGAGCGCCGCCGCCGAAGGTGACGACGATCACCTTGGGTCTGCGCGGCGCCGCCATCGCGCGCAAGGGCGCAAAACTCAGAAGCGCGCCACCCGCGCTCATGCCGAGCGCAGAACGAAGAAAGTCCCGCCGATTCAAGGCCACATTGCCAGATATCTCACGAGACCAGTCGTTCATTCCGAAGATTGCTTCGTTGGAGAAAATACCTTGCTTCCCTTCTGCCGCCGATTATTGAAGAACATTATCGTGCAGCCCCCTATTCTAGTCCACTGGCAGATTGGTTTGATAGGCCTTATTTGTCCAGCCTCCGAGCGAAGTCTGCAGGTCGACATGGGATGAACCTCCTGGCTGATCCCGGTGACGTGCGCGAACTGTTCCGTTCCAAATCGCAATGGATGCCCGCATGCGGGTGCTATGGTCGGCCCACCGAAGCATCGGCGAACTACGCGCGGTTTCATCCCGTGCCAACGCCGAACATGCCGTGCGTGTGCGCATCGTCCTGTACGGAGACAAGCAGCTTGCCGTCCAGCGAGGCCGAGATTCGGTCGCCCTGGAAGACAAGCTCCATTTTGCGCCACCCGTTCCGGTTGCTCTGGATGCTGCCGTGCGCCAGCGTGCGCGTAGGTTTCTTGTACGCCAACCGGACTCGTCGGAAAACGAAATCCCCCAGTTGATCAGATACGCCAGCAGGATCCCGGTAACGACGGCCATCTGATTCAGCGAGACCAGTCGGCCGCGAATGCGGGCCGGAGCGACTTCAGCAATGTAGAGGGGCGCCAGCATGGAAGCGATGCCGATGGCGATGCCGCCGATAAATCGCGCCACGCCCAATTGCAGAAAGTCTCGGGGCAGCGCCGCGTCGGGAATGTATCCGCTAGGCACGTTTGTTTTCTCGAATCGCGTTCGCGTCCTTCAGTCGCAAAAGCTCCCGCCGGGCGTCCGAATTGGCGGGGGCCAGTTGCTCGGCCTCAAGGAAAAGTTCCCGCGCACGCGCCGCGTGACCCAGGCCGAGCTCGGCGTAGGCTTCAAGGACCAGGCACTCCACTCGATTTCGCCGCTTCAAATCGTCGTCGAAAAGAAGAAAATTCGGCAGCGACGTGGCGAAATAATCGATTGCCGGCTCGTCCTCCCGGTGCTGCCGGGCATGGGCGCGAAGCGCCTCCAATGCCGAACGCGCTTCATCCTCGCTTCCCAGCCGCCGCAAAGCGAGCGCACGGTAATAGCTATGCACCGAATAGGCGGAAAGGGACGCGGCAGCCGCGCGGTATAGCTGGTGCGCGCGCTGCGTATCTCCCGTCTGCTCCAGCGCCACGCCTTCCCAGTAGTCGAGCTGTCGTTCCAGAGTCAGCAGATGCTTGCCCTCTCCAATATTGTCCGGATACTCCCGCGCTTTGCGAAAATGCTGCGCCGCGTGCGGGAAGTCGCCCGCGTCCAGAGCCGCACGGCCCAGCGCCGTGTGTGTTTCCACGTATTGGCTGGAGACCAGTCCCTCACCGCCCTCCCACGGGCTGAAACGCCGGCTCAAAAGAATGCCCAGCGCCCGCTCGTGCTGCACGGTCAGGTTCAACAGCGCAATATGCTCGATGCTCAGATCATCCCGCCGCTCGACCAGATCGTTGTGCAGCTTCAGATCGGCAATTCGCTTCTCCGGTTCGACTCCTATGCACTTTCTCAACTGATCGAGCTCGTAGAGCACGCGCGCATCCGACGGATTCGCCTTAAAGGCATGCGCGTAGGCGCGCAGCGCGGCCTTCGCATCGTGCCGCACATTGTATTCCGCAATCCCGAGGTTCCTCCAGGGAATGGAGAAGCCGGGGTCTAGCTCAACGGAGCCTTGCCAGCAGGCGATGGCCTCGTCATAGCGTTTGCGATCGTAGTAGAAATTGCCGAGATAGTAGTTGGCTTTTGCATCGCCAGGCGCGTGCCGCAAGGTGTGCTGCAACACCAGCATCTCCTCCAGCCGGGAAGGAAAGCAGTAGAGCGTGGGCGCGTTGGTCCCGCGCTTGCGATACATTGCGGCCGCCTGTCCGTCGCCCATGCGGTCCGCCAGCCACGCCAATGTGAAAAAAATCATCGGATACTGCGCGTTCGTGCCCGCGGCCACCATCTCCAGACATCTGAGGGCTTCCTCCAGCAGTCCAACGTCCGCATAGTCGTAGCCGATATCGAGCGCAGTCTGCACATCGCCATCCAACGCCGTCAGCAAATCACGCGCGGGGTCCGCATCCGCATCGTCTTCTCGCGCGCCTCCCAGGAAAAACCTCTCCGTGAGAGCCAGCAGATCCAGCGGATCGCGTTGCAAGGTTTCATCCAGCAACTGCCGCGCCTCCGCGTTGCGGTCCATGCGCCGCAGCACGGCGGCTTCCAGGTCGCGCGCCTTTAGATTTTCGGCATCGGACTTGAGGCTGTCATTCAGGTGTCGCAACGCCTCGGCGAAGTCGCCGCGCCCGCAAGAGATCTTCCCCATCTCGTAATACGCCGCACTGCGCCACGCATAATTCCACGTCGCTTTATAAAACGCCTCATACGCCTCCTCCGCTCGCTGCAGCCAGCCCAGCGCCAGACCAAGGTTGTAGTACGGCTCGCCATCGCGGGGATTGGGATTGCGTTCGGTGAGCCGCCGGATGCCGGCCGAAAAGAAGGATTCCGCGCGAGCAAACTCGCCCCGCCGCAACGCCAGCAGACCCATCGCGTTGTTCAGGCGGGCGTCGCCCGGATCGCGCCGCAGCCCTTCTTCCCAGTAGGTCTCCGGTGAGCGAGTGGCGTGGCGGTATTGCTCCAGATGCAACCCGATGATGTACAGTTCGTCCGCCGATTCGACATCCTCTGGCGATGACGGCTCGGTTGCAGGCGCCGGCAACTCCGACTGGTGCGCCGGTTCGGCCCGATACGCGAGCAGCACATTTCCATGCGCATCCCGCAGCTCAAAGCGGAACGCATCCAGTTCGCGCTTGTCGGGAAAATCTCCCATCCAGGGTTTGCCGGGCGCCAGGTTCACGTTCGCTCGAAACACTCTTTCTTCTTCGCACCAGGCTTCAATCGTGCAATCCCGAAAACTCTCCGAAGCGCATATTCCGATGCGAACTTTGTCCCCATCGCGGCCCAGGCTCAGCGCCGCGCGCAGGTTCGCGCAGCTTACCGGCCCAATCTTTTGAATCGGGTACCAGAACTGGCTGAAAGTGCGGGTCTCGTATGGCTGCAGCCAGGAAAAATCCGGCTGGTTATCCGTGTAGACGCCGGCCATCAGCTCTACATAGGGTCCGTCCGTGTCGGTCAAATTGCGGTCCCATGCGTGGCCGAACTGGCCACTTCCCCACGTCCACAGCTTCTTGCCGGGAGCGATGTGCCGGTCCGCCACGTGCACGAACCCCGCCTGTTGCTGGTGATCGTATCCGCCGACAAAATCGTAATTCGACTGCGTCACCATGTAGGACGTAGGCACCGGAATGTTCTTATACCAGCGCAGATCCACGCCGGCAGTGTAGTCGACCCCGTAATAGAAATTTCTTGCGATGGGGAAATGCGACACCGCCCGCTTGGCGTGGTCGGCAACGAAGGTCACATCCGGCGGGAAAAACGCTTCATATTGGTCATGCACGCGGGCCGCGACATTGGCCCACCACAGAAACGCCTGAACCAACGGCGTGCGGTTGTAGAGACGCACCTTGACTTCGATCACGGAGCGTCCCGGATGCAGGCAAATCCCTGCCATTCCTTTCATGCGCAGCATGGGATCGTGCTCGCTCAACCACACCGTCGCGCTGCCATCCTGGCCATGTTCGATCGAGGCATGCACCGGCATGAAGGTGGAAGGCCGGTGGTGCTGCGGCCAGTTGAACTCCACACCGCCGGAGATCCACGGGCCCAGCAGGCCCACCAGCGCCGGCTTGATGACATGCTGGCGATAGAAGAAGTCGTACCCATTCGTCTTGTCGTGGCCAATGTGAATCCGACCGCCGATCTCCGGCAGCATCATCAGCCGCACGTACTCGTTCTCGAGATAGACGGCCCGATAGCTCCGATCTGTCTTTTCCGTGGAGACGCGGTCTGTAAAGGGATTGGGATAGACTTTGCCGCTGCTGCCCTGGTATACCCTCCGTTCAAGAAACATGGGGTTGGGGTCGGCAGGCTCCGCCGGATAGGTCGGCATGGAAATCGTTTCTTCCCATGCGTGCACGATTGCAGTCGGTTCTGTCATTGTCCCCCAATGGAAGCAACCGGCTGGCTGCGACAAATAGCATTCTATCGCCGGAGCAAAAACCACCGCGACCCATCCCCTGCACGACCGGGTAAGCCGCGGTTGGGATGGCCTAGAAGTAATATTTCCCCGCCAGTTGGAAGAATCTTGCATTCGGCGTGAGATTCCCCAGGCTACGGGTGCTGCTGATGACTCCACCGTTGGAATTGATTCCTCCGTTTGGCGTGTTGAACGCGGGTGTATTGAGTAAGTTGAATGCATCCGCGCGGAACTGAAAATATTGGCCTCGGAAAGTAGCGAAGTTCTTGAGGAGGCTCATGTTGACGCGCTGATAGAGTGGCCGAACTCCGCGCGGTAGTTGCTGGTCTGCACTCTGAATTCCGCCAGCGCATCCGGGGGCGGCTCGATGACATATCTTGCGCCATTCAGGAATTCAACTTCATTCGAATTGTTGTCGACGCCGTCCAGAATGAAATCGTTCTGCTCGGCGCGCAATCCATTGGCCCGCACAGCAGCTTGCTCTCTACGTGATCTTCATGACACCGTTTCCCATGGTGTCCGACAGTCCCGAGGCATACGCGGGACAGCCGTCGTTTCAATTCCTCCGCGACGTTCCGGTCGCCTGGGATGAGACGCGAGTCCTGAACGGCAGACCCGGCGAATTTATTACGATTGCCGGAGGCACGGCGAGGAGTGGGACCTGGGCAGCATGACGAATTGGACGCCGCGCACAATCACCGTCCCTCTGAACTTTCTCAAGTCCGGCCAGACCTATGCCGCGCAGATCTATGAGGATGCCGCGGACGCAGCAGAACATCCCACGCATGTGACGATTCGCAGGCAGAGGGTGCATCTTGGAGATACTCTGAAAATTCACCTTGCGCCCGGCAGGGGATGCGCCATCCGCTTCACTCCGGACACGGCCCATTCGGCGGAATCCCTGCACTCTACCGGCTGATTTTGTACTCCATTCTCTACCCCATACAATGCATACAACGCCTGGGGAATCGGGAATGGATGGGTTGGCTGCCATGCGGATCGCGGGGCATGGCGGCATGGCGGTGTCGCAGCAGCAAATCCATCCCACACCAGAGACAGTGGAGCGGGCTTGCCAGCGCTACACTCGCGCCGGCGGCGGCTGGAAGTCATTGAAGGGCCTGTAGCTCAACGGTTAGAGCAGAGGACTCATAATCCTTTGGTTGGGGGTTCAAATCCCTCCGGGCCCACCACATGTTTCCGCGAGCCATGCAATACGATAGGCCTGTGGACCCTCTTCTTCGCGTCGACCATCTCTCGGTCACGTTCTCTTCCGATGCCGGGCAGCTTCGCGCGGTCGATGAGATCAGTTTCTCCATCGCAGCGGGCGAGTCGTTCGCGCTGGTGGGCGAGTCGGGGTCGGGCAAGTCGGTAACCTCGATGGCGATTCTGCGGCTGCTCGATCCGCGGGCGCGGGTGGAGGGCGGCGTCTGGTTCCAGGGCGAGAACTGGCTCGAGTTGCCGGAGCGGGCCATGACCGAGCGACGTGGCCGCGACGCCGCGATGATCTTCCAAGAGCCGATGACGGCGCTCAACCCGGTGATGCCGATTGGAAAACAAATCGCCGAAGCCATCCGCATCCATCAGCGGGGGCTGTCCAGGACGGCGGTGCGTGAGCGTGCGATCGAAGCCCTGGCCTCGGTCTCGATTCCCGACCCGGCGCAGCGATTCCACGACTATCCGCATCAGTTCTCCGGCGGACAGAGGCAGCGCATCCTGATCGCGATGGCGCTGGTGAATCGCCCCACTTTGTTGATTGCCGACGAACCCACGACGGCGCTCGACGTAACGGTACAGGCGCAGATCCTCGATCTGCTGCGGGAGCTGAAGGAGCGCTCGAACGCCGCGCTGCTGTTTATCTCGCACGATCTTTCGGTGGTAGCGCAGGTGGCCGAGCGGGTCGCTGTGATGCGCCGCGGCAGGATTGTGGAGATGGCTACGTGTGCGCAGATTTTTGCGAATCCACAGCACCCTTATACGAAGAGCCTGCTGGCCGCCGTGCCGACGATGCGCAGCCGTCGCGATGCGCCGCTGGCCGCGGAAGGAATTGCGGGTCCCGCGAAGGAAGGTTCGCTGGTGGAAGTCGCCAGCGGGCACTGGGCGAGAAGCTAAGGATTTTTGTAGGATTGTGCGCGGTATTTGTAGGATTGTGCGCGGTATTTGTAGGATTGTGCGCGATATTTGTAGGATTGTGCACGATATTTGTAGGATTGTGCGGAAGCCGATTTACGGCTAATCGCATGATTCTATTGGGCTGCGGAGGCTTTTGGGGCTCCTTTTTGATTCGAAACAGGCGTCCGCAGCGAAATTTTTCGCCGAAGCGGGTGCGCTGGCACTGCCCGGACGGGCGCGGGGCTACGACCATTCTACCGTTTTCGACCGAAATTCATTTCCCAAGGGTGCGGCGGCCGATGCTGCACACGGCAAACTGGGAGGGACTTGGACGATGAGACATTTGCGCAGGATCCCTCTCCCCGCCCTCGCACTGATCGGCATCGCTTTGATGATGGTGCCCATTGCGACATTTGCGCAGACCGATGAAATCCAGGTCTACGATGCTGTTATCGCACCGCAAGGCATCTTCAATGTGATGGTGCACAGCAACTTTACCCCGGTGGGGAGGACGGAGCCCGCGTTCCCTGGCGCCATCATTGCCAATCATTCACTCAACGGAGCATGGGAATGGGCATATGGAGTCAAGCCATGGATGGAGCAGGGCCTGTATTTGCCTGTCTATTCCCCCTATTCGACGGGGCGCGGGGGAGCGATCGATGGTCTTAAGATCCGCGAGCTGTTCGTGCGGCCGCATGCTGAGCAGCACAAACTTTTCTGGGGCAACAATTTCGAATTCAGCTTCAACTATCCATATTGGGAATCCCGGACGTATACGGCCGAGATACGACCAATCATCGGCGCATATCTTGGTAAATGGGAGCTTATTTACAACCCGATCGTGGATACGGATTACACGGGAGGGGCGGCGGGCCTGGAGTTCAATCCCTCGGGGCGGATTGTGTACAACCTCAATCACAGATGGGATGTGGCTGCTGAGGAGTACGACGGGTTCGGACGTTTTCGCAGTTTTGACAGCCTGCACAATCAATTCCACGAAGTGTGGGGCGCGTTTGACCGCTCCGGCAGGATCTGGGATATTGAAGCGGGCGCGGGCCTCGGCCTGACGGCCGGTTCCGACAGATGGACGTTGAAACTGATGATCTCGCGGGATATCAACAAGACACCCTGGCGTTTCCCCATCCACTTCTAGCGCTGCGGTGTTGTGCGCCGTGAGCAGGCGCTGGATCCGCCGCGGGTGGAAGTGCAGCCCGAGATGCTCTTACTACCGGGCGCATGGAGCGCGCTTTGCGCGGACTGGACAGACCCACGTTTGTTCGCCTCCGTCTTACTGAACATGGGGCACCCGAGAACTCAAGGCGCTCTTCGGTTTCGCTTAGTCCTTTAGCACCTAATAGCTTCCGCAGCCGATTGAGAGTGCTCCTGCAAGTTGTGGCGGACTACTTTCCCACAAACCGCGTCACGTTTGCTTCAAGAAATATCTGTACAGTGGCCGCATACGTGTCCAACATGTCGTATAACCGTGGAATCGGCACAGTCATTTGGAACTCGAAGCCGGAGTCACGACGGCATTTAACCTCTGTTGGACTGCCCACGAGCCCGAGATGGACGGTTAAATCCTTTCCGTCCCATGAGGTTGAAAGGTGGGTATCACTCGCGTCCCAATGTGTGATGGACGTGTTACGGTAAGTCCGAAGTCGCCTGAACGCGTCTGCCTGAGTAATGATGGTATCGACATCCCCGGACAACCCCATAGCCGAAGCGTCCTTCGCCAACTTGTCGAGGAGCGTCAAATGACTCCAGTCTTCACCGTTGGGGTGTAGCTTTGTCTTACGACTACGTGTGAAGCCAAAAAAGAACCTGACGTTGACCGCAATCTGGTCGAGGAGCATATTGGCAAACAGATAAAAGGTTTCGACCTCCAACTGAAGGCGTTCATGCACGTCTTCAGTGACACGGTAGATTCGCACCCCCGGCTTGGGGTGTGGGTCATACCTCTTCGCTTCTGCTTCATACCTTTCACGGATGATAGTGAGAAAACCGTGATAACGATGCCACGGCTGAATGCGAGTATTGACAGCCCCTCGAACATTGCCCAATCGAAAATGCCGAAATTTCATTTTTCCCTCGCATCGTTTCCCCACGAGATTGGATTTGCCTCTAAGTGCTTTTCAATCACGAGGACGGCGGGTGACGACGTCCCGGCAAATCTTAATTCAACAACAAAGTTCGGGTGTCTCAGGTCTTGCTTTTGAGACCTGGGAAATACCAATTTCAACCGTGGGATAGCAATCCCCAGAATTGTCTGAGTTTCAAGAAACTTTCGCAACCCCGAAGTCAACTCTAGCCAACAGGCCGAGGCACTCGCCCAGAGTGGTTTGCACGAAAAATGAGGGTAGGTATTGGGAAACGCGCATCTCGTGAGCCATTTGTTTTGCTCGGTCAGCACATAATTGACAAGTCGCTCATCGAGCAAGAGACCGCAATGGGAAATCGCCCTCGAACGCGGTCATCTGAATTTAGCCGGTCCGTCGGATATCGAAATGACATTTGTTTTCGGATCGAGGAAATTTTCAGGCGGTTCGAACTGACCGGTTGTCGAATTTTTACATCCAACTGTAGCAATGGCCGAAGCCGGTAAAATGGAATGTGAAGGTTGTTGCGCTGCGGCTCTGGAAATTTTCCCCATTCATGAAACGTTTCGTTCTTAGTGAGATTTGGCTGGTTGCCTTGGTGTGCCTGTTGCTGGGATGGAGTCGCAATTCCCTGGCCTGCACTCCGGATGTACACGCCGACAACTCGATTGCCGCAGCCGGGGCGCCGTCGATGGACGCTGCCGCGGCACCTGACTCTTCCGCCCCGGTTCCCGCCGCGCCTGCGCCGCATGGCTCTGACGAGCGGGCGGGCGGTTTGACCACGGGCGGTTTGACCGGAACGCAAGCGGCACTGCGCACCAATTTCGATTTCGTCGATATTCCGCGGCTGAAGACAGCGCCGAAGCTCAGCGATTTTCTGGGCCCGAAGTTGATGTCTCCCGAGGCCCGGAAGATGTTGCGGATCGACAAGTTCATCCAGAACAGTCCGAAGGACGGCGCCGCAGCCACGGAACCGACGGTCGCCTATCTGGGATACACCCATGAGGCGATCTTCGCGGTTTTTGTGTGCAAGGACAGTCATCCCAATCTGATTCGTGCTCACCTGCTGCAGCGCGACTCGCTGAGCGACGACGATTATGTCGAGATCATGCTGGACACCTATGACGACGCGCGGCGGGCATTTCTGTTCAAGTCCAATCCGCTGGGAATCCAGGCCGACGCGCTCTACACCGAACAGCAGGGCTCGGACTATTCCTTCGATACCGTGTGGGACACGTGGGGGAAACTGCTGCCGGACGGTTATGCGGTGATGATGCGGATTCCCTTTGCCAGCCTGACCTTCAAGCATGCTGCGCCTGGGGAACGAAGGACATGGGGAATGGTGTTGCAGCGCGGGATCACGCGCAAGAGCGAGTCGGATTTCTGGCCGCGGATCAAGCAGAATATCGCCGGACGGTTGACCCAGGATATCGATGTCCGCGGCTTTCGCGACATTACCGGGGGCAAGAACCTGCAGTTTGAGCCATACATACTCGGCCACAACGTGCATGAACTGAACACGACGGTTCCGCTCAATCCGCATTTCAACAACAAAAATCTGCAGGGTTACGCGGGGCTGGATACGAAATTTATTCTGCACAACAGCCTGGTTCTGGACATGACCTTCAATCCGGACTTCAGCCAGATCGGCATCGACAACCCGGCGCCGCCCAACCAGCGATTCGCGTACCAATATCCGGAACTGCGGCCGTTTTTTATTGAGAACAGCAGCTATTTCGCCACGCCCTTCGACCTGTATTACACGCCGGGGATTGTGATGCCGCAGTTCGGCCAGCGCCTGACCGGCAAGCTGGGACCGTGGGCGCTGGCCCTGCTGAATGTGGACGACCGGGAGCCGGGTCTGGCGGTGCCGCAAAGCTCGCCCGATTATGGAACGCGCTCCCATACCGATATCGGCAGAGTCAATCGGGACATCGGGGAACAATCCAATGTGGGGGTGATTTACGCCAACTGGCAATATCTGGGATCGTTCAATCGCAATGGCGGCATCGATTACCGGACGCAGCTGAAACACCGCTGGACGCTGAAAGGACAGGCGGTGACCTCGGAGACGGCGATTCAGGGATCGCCGTGGCGAAGCGGCCAGGCGTATGTCCAGCAGGTGACCTACAGCGATCTGCATAATTACGGGTGGGCGCAGTACAGCGATATCGCCGCCGGGTATACGACGGAGACAGGATTTTTGACCCGCGCGGACATCCGCGAACCGAACGGATATTACAGCCATACCTTCCGGCCGAAGCACGGGCCATTGCTGTCGCATGGGCCGAACGTGTATTTTGAGCGCATCTGGGACCACAACGGGTTGCCGCTCGACTATTACATCGATCCTCAATACAGCTTCAATTTCACTCATCGGACCTCCGGATCGGTCTTTCTCAACTCTGGCTGGGACCGGCTGCGGCCGATCGATTATCCGGTGCTCACCCATAACGTCTCCTATCCCACGCGGCAGGGCGGCGCGAGCGTCTACACCTCTCCGGTCCCCTGGCTCGCACTCGGGCTTACCGGCTATGCAGGAGAAGAGGTGAATTACGAGCCGCCGGCAAACCGGGGTCCACAGCCGGTAAACTCGCAGACGTGGAATGGCAATGTTGAAGTGAAGCCGCTCCAGTCCCTGGACCTTCTGAACACCTATCAATTCAACCGCTATGTCGATCCGGCAAGCAGTACCGTAGCGTATGAAACCCACCAGCTTGTTTCGCGGTGGAACCTGCAAATGAACAAGGCCTGGTCGGTGCGGCTGATCGGAGAATATCTGTCCACATTGCCGAACCCGAAGTATACGGACCTTGCCGACAGCCGGGAGATTTATGGGGACGCGCTGCTGACCTATGAGCCCCACCCGGGGACGGCGTTCTATCTGGGATATACGACCGATTTTCAGAACCTGAACCCAGACCTCTGCACCCGCGAGAGCAATGGGCTGTGCAACCCGGCCAAACCGATTCTTCCGACGGTGGAGTCGTCGCTGCTAGACGATGAGCGGGTGGTCTACATGAAGGTGAATTATCTGTTCCGCTTCTAACCACGCGTGCAGGTTGTAGCATGGCAAATATGCGGGCTCTGATTCTTTCCGACATTCATTCCAACATCGACGCGCTGGAGGCGGTGCTGGCGGCTGCGCCGGCGCATGATGTTGTGTGGAACCTGGGAGATGTGGTGGGATATAACGCCGCTCCCCTGCCGGTGATGGCGCGGGTGCGGGAGATGGGCGGCCTGCTGGTTCGAGGGAACCATGACCGGGCCTGCTGCGGGCTGGACGACGCGGCGAATTTCAATTCCATCGCTTTGGCGGCGGTGCTGTGGACGGCTCGGCAACTGGATGCGGAGGCGACGCGGTGGCTCAAGGAGATGCCGTGCGGGCCGGTCTTCTACCGTAGCTCGGGTGTAGAGCAAAAACAGGATGGGCATATCCAAGAGGAAACCGCAGGTCCCTCCACTGCGCTACGCTCCGGTCGGGATGACAATTCTTTCGCGCGCGCGCTGCACGAAGAGGGGCAGGTTCGCTGCGTGCATGGCTCGCTGCGCGATGAAGACGAATACCTGCTATCGGTGCGCGAAGCCGAGGAACAGCCGGCGGCGGCGGGCAGCATCACCTTCTTTGGCCATACCCACGTCCAGGGCGGGTTTGCCGCGACTGCGGATGGGGACTGGTCGGTGCTGCGGCCCGCCTACACGGAGGACGAAGGGGCGGACAGCTATGCGCTCGATTTGCGGACGTCGGGGACCTACCTGATCAATCCCGGCGCGGTGGGACAGCCGCGCGACCGGGACTGGCGCGCCGCCTTCGCGCTCTACGACGACGAGGCGGCCCGGGTCACGTACTATCGCGTGCCCTACGATGTGCGGATGGCGCAGATGCGCATCGTCCGAGCCGGACTGCCGGATGCGCTGGGGGCGCGGTTGCGGCTGGGGCGGTAATTGGAAAGCTCCCACCCTTCGCAAAGGGCCGCGAAGGATGGGGCACCCGCTGGGGCGGTAATTGGAAAGCTCCCACCCTTCGCAAAGGGCC